>Ga0209042_1000339_pt1 | contig 53683 bp, 39 predicted proteins | sample SaaInlV_200m_DNA_6_FD_184649 | JGI IMG/M metagenome (GOLD analysis project Ga0209042, IMG submission 184649) | Marine microbial communities from expanding oxygen minimum zones in the Saanich Inlet - SI037_S2LV_200m_DNA (SPAdes) (version 2) | ecosystem: Environmental > Aquatic > Marine >...
TTCTGCCTTGCCTTCTGTGAACTGCTTGAGGATCTCCTCCGCCAATCCCTGCAATTCCTCAGTCGGGGCATCTGCCGCAAGGCGTTCCGCTACAGCTCGGCTTGACGTGTCGCCGCGCAACACCAGTACTCGGGTAGCCCCCAACGCCACGCGCGGATCACCATCTTTTGTGAGAGTGCGCAACACCTGCAGCGCAGCGGCGGAGCGATCCTGACTCAAGAGCTTGACCAAGGCAAATCTCGAGGAAGGCGGCGCATCCTTTAGCCCCCTGCTGAAGTTGCCTGGATCCCGATGGCAAAGCCCCCGGATGGCCTCCTCCAACTGCTTGTGGACCAGACGCTTCTCCTTCCCAAGCCGCCCAAGTAGTTCCGGGAGCAAATCTACGCTGCCGAATCGACGCATCCCGACAATCGCTGCTGTTCGCACTGATTCCTCCGGACTCTTCAGCCCATGTCGAAACAGGGGCAGGGCCTCTTGGTCTTTCATGCCCGCAAGTAGACCGAGAATCGCAGCAACCGTCTTGGGACTAGGCACCGGCGCGGCAGAGCAGGAAGGACTACCTGTCGACGACGACGACGCGAAATAGAGTGACGCTATCTCCCGCAGATGGGGGGTGGCTGTGGGAGATTCAAGGTCACCAAGTATGACGAGGGCGCTTTCGCGCGCGCGGCTGGATCCTGAACGTACCAACTCAACCAGTTCCGGTACGGCGCGCTCTCCGTAGGCTCTGACCGTCATTCCCGCCTGATACCGATCCAGGATATTCCGTCGCCCCAGCCGCTCCAGGGCTCGCCGGAGTTGCTCGTCCGAACGCTCCGGCTTGGCAGGATGCTCCCCAGACCAATCACGGTCCTGCATCGCCGCCAACTCGCCCTGCAGATACGCCAGGTCCTCTCGAAGCCCATGGATCTTCCCGTCGAAGCGCCAATCAAGCCACACCCATTCAAGCACACAGAGGGAGAGCGCCAGGGAGGCAATGCTCACCGCGTTCTTCTGAGGACTGTTCATGTAGAGGCTACCCCAAACTCAATGGTCGCTTCAGGAACACCCATGCCGTCGTCGGCTTCCCCGTCACCGGCCTCAGCCCCGCACATCGGGGCACAGACAGAAAGACCTCACTTCACTCACCCCTACAAGGTCAGCGCTACTGGTCATAGAGCTTGTATTGATCCCACAGCGTCTCGCACTTGCGACGCAAACTACTGTCAGTGTCCGGATTGTCGTAAGCGAGCTTGAGGATTGCCTTCGCCTTCTTCAGGTCCTGCTCGACGCCCTGCCCCAGACAATAGGCCAGGCCAAGAGCTGCCTGAGCGGCGGGTTCGCCCTGCTTAGCCGCCTTGGACAGATGCTCAGCAGCCTTCGCCAAATCGCGTCTGACGTACTTGCCTTCGCGGAACAAGCTGGCGAGTTCCAGCTGGGCTCGAGGGTTCCCCCGCTCGCCGGCCCGGTTCAGCCACTCGACGTACTTCGCGGAGCTGCGCTCAATCCCCTTCCCTTCGCGGTACATCAACGCCAGATTGAACATGGCCATGTCATTGCCCTGAGCGGCAGCCTTTGCCGACCACTGGGCGGCTTTCCGATTGTCCCGGAGCGTGCCCTGCCCGTTCATGTACATGATCCCAAGCACGCACTGGGCCACTGGAGCTCCCTTCTCGGCCGCTTCCAGGTACGTCTGGAGAGCCTTGCGTTCGTCCTGCTCAACGCCAAGCCCGCCAAGGTACATCTCGCCGAGCCTGCACTGGGCAAACAGATCCCCGGCAGAAGCAGCTTTGGCATAAAGCTCAAAGGCAGCGGCATAGTTCCCCTGCTTGAACTGCACATCGGCCTCACCTGCCACGCCAGTTCCCGTTCCTGCTGCTCCAACTGGCAGAACAACCCAAACGCTCACCACAACCCCCGCAAGGTAGCTCCACCGAACATGCCTAAATCGTGTCATAATGCGTTCCTGTTATGAATCTCCACGGGGTCGCTGGCCTGTGGCACAACAACGACCGCCCCGTTCATCAGCTTATGCTGTCAGATCGGCATTTCAAGGTACGGTCAGGCCCAAGTCGCCTCCAGAGCGCCATCCGCATCGTTCACAGCGAGTACCTAGTCGGGCCAACCTACCAGCCGCCGGAAGCAGCGATAGCCACACACTCCTTCTTGACGCGAGAGTACTCCGTTGAATTCACTGAGCGACCGGATATAGTGCCGGTTCTGCATTCTGGAATTGAAGACCACACCGTGCCATAGCAAACGCGGGAACTGTTCGGAAAACTCGGAGGAAAATCATGGACGTTGCCTTTTACGGACACACACGCCAGTACAGCAATCTGAAGGAAGAGCTTGACGCCGCTATCCTGAGCGTGCTCGAGAGCGGCAAGTATGTCATGGGCCCGGCCGGGGCCAAGTTTGAGGCGGAATTGGCCGAGTATTTCGGCACCAAACACGCCATCGGCTGCAACTCCGGCACAGACGCCCTGTGGCTCGTCTTCATGGCCCTCGGCATCGGCCCCGGAGATGAAGTCATTACCACGACCAACACCTTCTTCGCAACGGCCGAAGCCATCTGGATTGCCGGCGCCAAGGCCGTTTTCGTGGACTCACGCCGTGACACGAACAACATCGATCCGGACCTCCTGGAAGCCAAAATCACGCCGAAAACAAAGGCCATCGTGCCCGTTCATCTCTATGGCCAGGCCGCAGAGATGGACAAGATCTGGGCCATCGCCGAAAAGCATGACCTGTTCGTGATCGAAGACTGCGCCCAGGCCATTGACGCCAAGGGCGACACGTTCGAGCTGTGCGAGAAGAGCGATGCGTTGTGCACCAGCTTCATCATCCAGAAGAACCTCGGCACGTTTGGCGATAGCGGCGGAATCGTCACGAACCGTGACGATATCAAGGAGCGCATCACGGCCATGCGCAACCACGGGTCCTACGAACGTTCGCACCATACCTATGGTTTCAACAGCCGACTCGATGACATCCATGCCGCCGTCCTGAGCGTCAAGCTCAAGTACATCACAGCATGGACCGACCGTCGGATCGAGATCGCCAAGCGCTATGATGCCGAACTCGCGGATTGCGGGCTGACCCTTCCCACGAAGCTCCCGGGATACCGCCATGTGTTCCATCTGTACGTCGTGGAGACCGAGAAGCGCGATGAACTCCTCACGTTCCTCAACGACAATGGCATCGACGCCAAAACACACTACCCGATCGCGATTCACCAGCAGAACGGGTTCCCCTGGGGCAAGGACACGGACATGGACATCTGCACGCCCAACGCCGAAGCCAACGCGGCCGAGTGCGTCTCCCTGCCTATGTTCCCCGAACTCACAGACGACGAAGTCGACTGCGTGATTGCCAAGGTTCGTGAGTTCTGCGGCAAGTAAACTCGTAAGCGCCCTGAAACCTGAGAGATTTGACGATGATGGACGGGCTCGACACGCCCGTCCATCATCTGTTTACAGCCCTCTCGTCACTCGGTCATATCGCTAGCCCAAGGAGGCAAACCATGGGAACTTCTCCGTATCGTGTCGTCGTTGTGGGCCTGGGGAAACGCGGCAAGCATCATGCTGCCACATTCCACGCCAACCCTCGTTTCGAACTGGTAGGAGTCTGCGACATCGATTCCGAACGCCTGGAGGCTGCCAGGACTGAGTATGGGGTCGAAGCCAGCAGTGATGCCCAGGCTCTGACACAAGCAGTCAAGCCGGACGTGTTCTGCTTCTGCACCCTCCCGAATGTCCGCCTGCCGCTGATCAACATCGGCATCGAGAGCGGGGCGAAGCTGATTGCCTATGAGAAGCCGATCGCGGTCTCCACAAAAGAGGCAAAAGACATCATGGCTCTGGTCCGAGCCGCGGGTGTAAAGACCGTGGTCAGCCACCAGCACCGCTATGGACAGCACTACCAGAAGGTCAAAGAGATCATCGCCTCAGGCGACCTTGGTCGAGTCCACACCGTCTATGGACACTCGACCGGGTGGATGATGCACATGATGACACACATGATTGACTACATGCGCTGGTACAACGGCAACGCCGATGCGGAGTGGGTGATGGGCCAAGCCGCCGGGAAGGGCAAATTCGCCGACATCCATGGGTCCCCGGACTACATGGCAGGCATCATTCAGTTCGCCAATGGCGTCCGTGGGTATGTGGAAACCGGAGCAGGCGCACCGGATGTCCCTGAAGTGGACTACTGGTGGCGCAAATGCCGAATCGGGGCTCAGGGCACAGAGGGCTTTGCGGAAGTTCTCACCGGCGGAGGCTGGCGTGCGGTCACCAAGAAAGGCGTATTCAGCGGCGAAGGATGCATGGACTACGACTTGGACATGCCGCCCTATGTCGACGAGATGGCTGACTGGCTGGATGACGACTCAAAGGTCCATCCGTGCTGCGGCGAAGAGGCATTCAAGGGATTTGAGATCGCGATGGGGATCTGTCGCTCCGTGGTCGATCGCGGCCAGGTACAGCTGCCCCTGGCAGACGGTGCCCCGGAGATGGAGGCTCTCGAGCAGATCCTCCCGGAGACGCCCGTACTATGCACGACCGCCGAGACGGCGGAAGAATATCTCGGCTAAGAACGCCATCTCCTGAAGAAAAAGGAAAAGCGATCCGCCTGACCACTCGGCCGGGCGGATCGCTTCATTTCTCTCAATTACCCCAGACAATTCGGGCATATCCCGGTCAACTCCATTCGCAAGCCGGTGACCTTGAACGCGGTCTGGGCCGCGGATGGGACCACACGCCCCAGATCAGGCAGAGCCGCGCCCTCCACATCCGCCACGCAACCACAGTCGTCGCAGCGGACGTGCATGTGGTTGCTGGTGCAACCGTCGTAACGCCGCTGCAGCCCCGCAAACTCGAGCTTCTGCGCCTCCCCCATCTCAGTCAGCGTCTCAAGGTTCCGGTAAACAGTGCCAAGGCTGATCCTTGGCATCTGGGCACGGACAACCGCATAGATCTCATCCGCGGTGGGATGACTGGTAGTCTCCCGCAATGCTGCCAGAATAACAGTGCGTTGCCGGCGCGAACGAAGACGACGTTGCCCTTTCATCACACCCTCCACTTAACAGTAGGAACCATTACTACACCCACAACAGTATACAGTACCACCTCAGTGGCTCAAACCAAACATGTTTTCGCCGCTGTCCCCGATTCATGCCCTCTTCACGGAACTGGAGTTCGCACCGGATACTCGCCTGGGGCAATGCCTCAGTTACGAGGGGAGAGTCCAATCCTGATCGCGCTCTTGATCCGGCTCTTGGCCCGTTACCGCCTGGGAGAGCCGCGGCTTGCGCATCCCCCTCAAGTACCGGTACAGTAGGACTTGTAGCCACTGACCACCGGGCAGAACGCCGCCGAGCAACCAGGCACATTCCGGATGGACAGTTACAGAGCGAAGGCCCTGGAGCCACCGCAACTGCCGCCGCCGGTGCACCTCAGGCCTGTCCTCCCGACGACACCCCTGCCGAACCGGGAAGACCTGCTGAACCACGCGGAAAAGAGGGAGAAGACAGATGTCAAAGGAAAAAGGGAAGAAGCGGAAAGCGACCGGCACGGCGAAAGGTGTGCCCGCCACAGCGGAGGAGGCAAAGGCGCCTTCTCGCCCCAAACTGTCCAAGAAGCTCTACGAAGATGAGCTCGAACGCCTCCAGGTGGAGCTCGTCAAACTCCAGGAATGGGTCAAACACAAAGGACTCAAAGTCGTCGTCGTGTTCGAGGGACGAGACGCGGCGGGAAAGGGCGGAGTGATTAAGCGCATCACTCAGAGCCTGAACCCCCGAGTCTGCCGCGTTGTTGCCCTGGGAACACCGACTGAGCGCGAGAAAACCCAATGGTACTTCCAACGCTATGTGCCCCACTTGCCGGTGGCCGGGGAAATCGTCCTCTTTGATCGCAGTTGGTACAATCGCGCGGGGGTCGAGCGGGTCATGGGGTTCTGTACAGAACCGGAATACCTCGAGTTCCTGCGCAGTTGCCCGGAGTTCGAACGCATGCTTGTCCGCTCGGGAACGATCCTCATCAAGTACTGGTTCAGCGTCAGTGACGACGAGCAGGAGCAGCGTTTCCAGGCCCGCATCAAGGATCCCACCAAACGCTGGAAACTGAGCCCGATGGACCTCGAGTCTCGCGCCCGTTGGGTAGAGTACTCAAAGGCCAAAGACAAGATGTTCGCTCACACGGACATCAAGCAGGCACCGTGGTATGTGGTTGAGGCGGACAGCAAACGGCGGGCCCGCATCAACTGCATCAGTCACCTCCTGGACCTCGTCCCCTACCAGGATCTTACTCCGCCCCCCATCAAGCTCCCTCCCCGGCAGCGGAACACAGGCTATGTACGGCCACCAATCAGCGACCAGACGTTTGTGCCGGAACGCTTCTGAGGACCGCCAGTAGATAGAACGAGCCGGTGCCCCGAAGATGGAGGCACCGGCTCGTAAGCAAACAGACAACATCAGGCTCTCGGCGAGGCAACGTTGGTGTGGTCAGAAATTGCGCCGGAAATCCGGCTCGTTGATCCGCCATTCGGTAGACTTGGTCGGCTGGAAGGGAAACTCGGGTTCAAGGATCGGCTTCCATCCCATCGGGAAGGTAACCGTCTCCATCAGGCCGACCGCCTCACGGGTCCCAAACCGCCAGATGCCCTGGGCCAGCCCCACCGTGAGGGCCGCAAATCCGCCGCGATCGCGGTTCACCCGGTGCATATTCTTAGGCACCTCGAAAATCCCAGTCGCCAAGTTGCTCAGGCCACGCCCCAGATGGCGAGCTGGCTCACGTGTTGTGTTAGGATCCAGTTCCTCGTCATCTCCCATCGGGTCAAACCCCACAATGCCGGCAAAAAAGTCCCCGACTTCACGTGTCTGCACGTTCATGTATCCATGCACCAGACCAAGCGCAAGCTGAGCTCTCAGGTCCTTTGGGTCCCTGGGGAAACGTACATCGTGCTGCTCGCTGCTCTCCTTGTCCCACTGAAAAAAGGACCAGCGCCAGTATGAACCACCATGCTTCCGGAAAACAGGCTCCCCTTCGAGCCACGGCACGGCCCATAGAGGAGGGATAAAGTGAGGGAACGTCGCACCACTCTCATCGACGCGATAAGCCCCAACGCGGACTTTGTCCGTCAGCGCAATCTCGCCACCGATCGCAGGACCAACAGCAACTCCACCACGCGCCATCTCGAGGAAGTCGGCAAACCGGTTCCAGATGAACAACTCACCTCTGGCGAAAGCATCATTGACAGAGCGAGCACTCGCGGACTGCGGCAGCGCCCCAAGAGAGAGCGTAACCACCACCATCGCACTCGCTACCCGCATACGTTGAAACACCATGTGTTCCTCCCGAAGCTCTTGTTTCCGTCAGTCTGTTCTGTCTCCTGAGCCGATCACCAACGGTAGCGACCGGACAGCGTAATATAGCAAAGCCGCTGAGTAACGCGCAAGCACAGCCACCAGAAATCTCTCCGGACCTGGCTCGGAGTTCCATCACACGACCCGTCAAACGAGGGACTGAAACATCACGCGCAGTAGGTGTGTCATCCCATCTCGGGCATAGATTCTGTAATCACCGAGAGCCGCTGGAATGCACGTCACACTGCCTTGGGGAAGCGCCTCCGTCCTTCCCTCTGTCTGAATTTCAGCGACTCCTCGAGCGGCCACGAGGATGTGACACGTGGTCCCATTCGTCCGGTCGAAGAGATGATCGGTCAGGCGAATCTCATCCACCGTGAAGCGCGGGCAGTAGTGCAACAACGGGATCTTTCTCGTGTGAGTCACGCGCCCGGCATCCCGAGAAATGCGTCCGAGCTGTCGGTCCTGAAAGTTGATGCAGCCCAGCAAATCAGTATCGTCGCCGACAACCCCGCCTTCATGGCCCCAGTGGCTGACCACGAGCGGATCGCAAGCACGTTCTTTGATCTCCCACATCAGGTTTCCGGGGCCAATGCTGTGAAGCCGGCAGTTGGGAACATAGAAAGCGTCCCCAGCTCGAGGCTGAAAGACCTGCAGGAGTTCTTCAAGACCAGACTCACGCAGACGCTGCACGACCTGCAGGCGGGTAACTCCCTGCCCGATCCCAACAACGACCTCCCCATAGGAGGCTGCCTTGACCGAATACCAGAATTTGACGTTTGGCCCCGAGGCCTGCCGTGCAAACTCCCCCGTACGCTCAGGATGCACAAAAAGAGCCTGCCGCTCCATCACGTCCACCAACCGAATACACAAGGGGAACGGACGCCCCGGAACATGACGACGCCCGACCACTTCACGCGGGAAGCGCCCGACCACTTCACAGAGAGGAATCCCCTGGAGGTCGCCGTTTGCCACGACCGTCTGGAGAACGCCGTTGTCCACCAACTCCCAGCTGGTGCTGGCATCCAGACTCCCCCTAACCGCGTCCACGCCCTCAGTAACGCCCTCGGAGAGATACTCGCGTAACAAACCAACGGGCGTAGGCGAGCCCTCGCGGACGGGGACAAACTTAAGGGGGTAAAGGGCTTCTTTCATACAAAAAAGCGTGCTAGGGGAATTGATTCGGAGCAACGACACAATAGTATGTTAAGTAGCTTCGTCAAGGGTGCCTTCGAGTCAGCGGAAGTGTCGTTCGCGCCAGTTCTCGAGGGTGCCTTGGAACGCTCATTCCGGCTCCAGGGGATCCTTCCCGGACGGGAGCCGCGTGAAGTCCCGCGACGAAGAGCAACCGGTTGCCCCCGGTCGGGAGCTTTCCGACAGCTTAGTCTTCCCGGGGCCAAAGCGATCTCCGGCTGAACAGAAGTGGACGCACGTTGCCAGCCAGCCAACCCAACAAAAAAGCAAGCGACGAGAAGCTGGCCGCCACGGAAGGGCGACCTCGGCGGATCGCGCAAATCACCCTCTTCGTGTTCAGTCTGCTCGTCTTCCTTTCCCTCCTGTCCCACGATTCGCGCGATACCGATTTCCTCGCGGGAGGGATGGGCTCAGACGAGATCATCCGCAACTGGATCGGCTACTTCGGGGCATGGATCTCGAGGTCACTGCTGCTCCTCTTCGGCTTCGGCTCGTACCTACTTGCCACACTGCTTGTGCTTTCCTCCGCCCGGCGACTGTTCGGCCGCCGAGGAGTACGCCAGATCCTCTGGGACTACTGGCTTTCCCTGGGGCTTGTCACCATCGGGACGGCGATGTTCTGCGGCATCTGGCCTGACCTGGCCTCTGAGTTGGCCGCCCAACTCAACGTGGGGCAGACACCGGGCGGGGTGGTTGGCCAGCGGTTCTGTGCCCCCAACGGGGGCTGGATGCGCATCATCCTGAACCCAACCGGAAGCGCCATAGTCTCCTGTGCCCTGATCGCAGTGGGGCTGGGTGTGGTTTGGCTCCACGACTGGCATGATCTCGTCCTGGGGGGCCTCACGCTCCCAAAAATGAAGCGGAAAACTGAGTCCCCGTCTGCCAAGGAGAAGAAGAGCGCCAAGACGAGCGCTGCGGAACGTCGTTCACAGAAACTGCGCGAGCGCGAAGAACTGAACCGCGAGCTTCAACCCGTCGAGGAAGCGCCGCTCCCTCCCCCGGAGGAGAAGCCGAGCAAACGCAAGAACAAGAAGAAGGCGCAGGGGACGGAAGACAGAACGGCCGGCGCGAAGGCGCAAGAGCAACCAACCGCCACGCCGCGCCATCCCGCCCCGGCGGCCTACAAGCTCCCTGAAATCGACCTGCTTGACCAAACACAAAACGCTGGCACAACGGCTGACCCCAAAGAAGTCGAAGCTAAGAAGGAGATCCTCCAGGAGACTCTCGACAGCTTCGGCATCGATGCCCAAGTGGGCAATGCCACCTCGGGCCCCCGTGTGACCCTCTTTGAGGTGCTCCCCGCACCCGGCGTGAAGGTCGAGCGGATCAGCCAGATCAGCAACAATATCGCCATGGAGCTCCGGGCCACGAGTCTACGAATTCTCACCCCGATTCCAGGTCGCAACTCGGTGGGAATCGAGGTCCCGAATACCAGCGCCGCCCTGGTTACACTCCTCAGCCTGATGAAAACGCGCGAATGGCAAAAATCCAAGGCCCGGATCCCGATTCTCCTCGGTAGGAACATCAGCGGCGGGGTCGTGATCCTCGACCTGGCGAAGGCACCACATCTTCTCATCGCAGGCGCGACGGGAAGTGGAAAATCCGTCTGCATCAACGCCATTATCATGTCCATGCTCTATCAGTTCACACCGGAAGAGCTGCGCCTAATCATGGTTGACCCCAAGGTTGTCGAGTTCCGGGCCTACGAGAGCCTGCCCCATTTGGTCGTCCCCGTCATATCCGAGACGAAGAAAGTCCCGTTGGCCCTGCGTTGGGTGATAAACGAGATGGAGAAGCGGTACCGGATCCTCGCCAAAGTGGGAGCCCGGAACCTCGAAGGCTTCAATAGTCGGCCCCAGAGCGGAACGCCCGAACTGGACGACGATGGCAAGCCAATCCCGACCAAGCTCCCGTTCATCGTCGTCATAATCGATGAGTTGGCTGACGTCATGATGACCGCGAAGGCTGACGTGGAGACCTCCCTCGCCCGAATCGCTCAGCTGTCCCGAGCCGTCGGCATCCACACCATCATCGCCACGCAGCGTCCAAGTGTGAACGTGATCACCGGCACGATCAAAGCCAACTTCCCCACCCGCATCGCGTTCCAGGTTACCTCACAGGTGGACTCCAGGACGATACTGGACGGCAAAGGAGCTGAGAGCCTTCTCGGCCGCGGCGACATGCTGTTTCGCTCCCCCAGTGCGTCAGGCCTTGAACGCAATCAGGGAGCCCTCGTCGATGACATGGAGATTGAGAGAGTCGTCGAGTTCTGCGCTGGACAGGGGGACCAGCAATTCGACGAAGAGGTCTTCAAAGTCTCCGCGGGGAGCAGCGGCGACCCCAGCTCGGCAGAGGGAGCGGGCGGAGGCGAAGCGCAGGATGAGGAGCTTGTCCAGCAGGCCATTGAGATCATCGTCCGCGACCGCCGAGCCACCACGAGTTACCTGCAGAGATGCATGAGGATTGGGTACAACCGAGCCGCTTCTTTGATTGAGGTGTTGGAGCAACGAGGGGTCATCGGGCCGCAGATTGGGACGGCCCCGCGAGAGATCCTCATCTTGAGCAATGACGACCAAAGCGAAGACGTAGACGTGGATTTACCGGAGACGGAAGACGGCGACGTCGTATAACCGAGACTCAGGCGCCGACAGTCCGTCCAGACATGTCATGACGCCTGCTGAGATGGATATCCCGTGTGAGGATCAATGGTGCCGGGAGCACCGCCGATTATTATGGCCAAGAGAACGGACAAAGAGAAACCTGACGCCGGTACGCGACAGCAGCGTCTCCCACTGACTTGGGATGCATCCGCTGCTGCGCGGCAGAACGATCTGCCTTTCGAGGTGGAACGCCCGCCGTCCGCCGAGCCAGAGCCGGAAGCAGCACCCGCAGCACCCGCTCCAGACACACCGGACACTCCCACGGAAGCACTCCAGGCGGAAGAAGTGCCGCCCGACGAATCGCCCCCCGAGCCCCCCCAAATGTCGCTCCCAGACGAAAACGAACAGCCTGCCCCCCCTCTGCCTTCCGAGGATGTTCCGCTCCCCCAAGACACCGCCGCCGGGCCCGAAGCAGAAGAGGCCGAGGCCCCGCCGGAGGAGTCAGAGGAATCAGAGGAGTCAGAAGAAACGGCGATTGAGGACGAAAGCGACACGGCGCCACCGGAAACAGCCACTCCCGCCGACGACACTCCCCTTCCCGAAGACGTTCAGATCATCGAGCTCAGCACCGTTGAGATGACGTTGGGCCAACGGCTTATGGAAAGTCGCGGGGCCTGCAATCTCACCATAACCAACGTCGCCCAGAAAACGCGGATCCCGAAGTACATTATCGAGCAGATCGAGACAGACCGCATCAAGCAGCTGCCGCCACCGATATACACTCGATCTTACGTGGCCCAGCTCTGCCGCGAGTACGGTATTGATCCCCAGCCGATCCTGTCCGAGCTCGATCAACTGCTGCAGCGACGCGAAGACGAGGATGACTCGCACCGGCTCGTTGTCACAGCTCAGAACAGTGAGAGTGGCTCCAAAGTACGCTACCGCCTGGCAGGAAGACGAGGACCGAACGGAAACCGAGTGATCACGCCGACGATGTTGGCGGTTGCTGCCACGGTTGCAGTGCTGACGCTTCTGGTGGTCGCGGGGCTTGGCCTCCGGCAATGGCGGAAGCACCGCAGGAAGATGGATGTCATCGAGGCCGTGGAAGCCGTCCCAATGCCGGGAACGCCGGTCGACCTGGAAGAGTTCATTATTCCGCAGCAGTTGCCCCTCAAGGAACTGGCCATCCCTTCAGACTGACCCGGCCTCTGCCCCCGCCTTCCCGAGCTTACCCGCGCTTCACACGGGCTCCCTGAGCCGTGTCCTCGATCACCCAGCCCAGGGCCGCCAGTTCATCACGGAGGGCATCAGCCCGGGCAAAGTCGCGCGCCTTCCGCGCAGCTTGACGGTCCTCGACCATGGCCAGGACGTCTGCCGGGACATCGTCGCCCTTCCCAATACTGAGCACGGCAAGCACACTGTCAAAGCAGCTCAGCAGGTCCAGGGCCTTTTGCGCCGTCGCCCCACCAATGCTCCCGTCGTCCAGGCCCTTGTTGGTGTCACGCACGAAGTCAAACAGAGCTGCCACAGCTACCGAGATGTTGAGGTCGTCTTCCAGCCCGCCCCGGAAACCGGCTTCGGCGGCCTCAAGGCGTTCAGCCATTCTCGCTTCACCAGCATCAGCGAGAAGAGCGGCCTCTTTGAGCCGCACAACGAAGTCATCCAGCCGCTGGAGCGCCGCACGAGCATTCTCGCAGGCATCAAAGGAAAAGTTCAGAAGCTGTCGGTAGTGGGTGTTCAGGAGCACCCAGCGGATCTCCCGACCCGAGAAACCACGCTCGAACAAGTCACGCAACGTGTAGAAATTGCCGAGAGATTTCGACATCTTCTTGCCTTCGACCACAAGATGAGCGTTATGCAGCCAATAGTTGACGAACTTGCATCCGTTCGCCGCCTCGCTCTGGGCTATTTCGTCCTCGTGGTGCGGGAACATGTTGTCGACCCCGCCGCAGTGTATGTCAAATGTCTCTCCGAGATACTTCATGCTCATCGCTGAGCACTCGATGTGCCAGCCGGGGCGCCCTTTACCCCACGGGCTGTCCCAGGCAACATCACCATCTCCTTCGTCGTAGGCCTTCCACAGTGCGAAGTCAGCAACCGCATCCTTCTCATACTCATCCAGCTTCACGCGCGTGCCGGGGCGCAAATTCTCCTGATCAATGCGAACAAGCTGCCCGTAGGAGGGAAACGTCTCGATGGAAAAATAGACGGACCCGTCATTGGCCTGATATGCATTTCCTTTGTCACAGAGCGTCTGCACAATCTCGATCATCTCGGCCACGTGATCAGTCGCGGCGGGATAAACGTCCGCTCGGTCGATCATTAACGTGTCGACGTCTTCGAAAAACGCGTCTTTGTAACGCTGGGTGAAATCGCGAAGCGGAGTTCCCTCGGCCTTGGAGTCCCTGATTGTCTTGTCGTCCACATCCGTCAGGTTCATGACATGGTGAACGTCATAGCCGCAGAAGCACAGCGTTCGCTTCAGCAGATCCTCAAACACATAGGCGCGGAAATTGCCGATGTGGGCGAAATTGTAAACGGTGGGGCCACACGTGTAGAGCCCGACCTTGCCGGGAACGATCGGGGTGAACGCTTCTTTCTGTCGCGTCAACGAATTCTGAAACATCAAAGCCATGGTCAGTCGGCTCCGCTTGTGGACAACGCACGATCGTGCCCTGCCCTTTGGCGATTGTCGGTGTAAACTCGTACTATAGACGAACCGCCGACCCTACGCAACGAGCTCAAACCACACCGCTCGGGGGCCGTGCCGCGGATCCTGACCGCGGAGACAACATGGAGACGCCACCGTATGAACGGAAGAGAACGGGTTCGGGCAGCCATTGCTCAACAACATCCAGATCGTGTCCCTCTGGGTCTCTACGCCATCGACTGTGACACCGCCGGGAGAATCCTCGGTCGAGACACCCTCATCCGCAACAAGCCCGGCCTTCAGCTAGCGCTGTGGCAGGGACGGCGAGATGAAGTGGCTGAGTCACTCAAACGCGATGTTGTCGAGCTCTTCACCAAACTCGACATTTTGGACCTGATCATCTACAAAGAGGCCCAACTGCTGCCCGAACGGGGCGCTTCCGCCGAGATGCCTCGGAAAATCGGCGATGATCTGTATGAAGACAAGCAAGGGCAGATCTGGCAACTCTCGTTCCTTTCCAACGACATCGCCATCGTCAACCGGCCGGTCAGCGGCGAACCGAAGGCCTACACCCCGGAGATGTTCCCGCTCCCGGATCCCGAGGACATCCCGCTCCCCGATCCGTCCCGGTACGAGGTCTTCGACCACATGACCCAGGCTCTCGGAGAAAGCCGCTACGTAGCCAGCTGCAACGGCGGACTGAACTGCATGCCCCTGCTGGGGGGAATGGAGAATGGACTCATGCAGTATGCGCTGGCCCCAGAAGCCGTCGCTGCTGCTGCTCGCAGGTATACGCGGATTGCCGGTGCAGTAGACCGCGTCGCGCTGCGCCCAGGTTGCGCGGGAGCCATGATCGAGCAGGATATGGCAGGGACAAACGGTCTGCTCATCTCACCAGCCCAATGGCAAACAATCTGCAAGCCCTGCCTGCGACAGCGTGTGGCCTCGCTAAGAACGCACGTTGACCAAGTCATCCTTCACTGCTGCGGAAGGACCACACAGATCATGGATGACATCATCGACTGCGGCGTCGACTGCTATCAGTCGCTCCAGACATCGGCTGGAATGGCCCCGGCCCAGCTTTGCCCGACCTTTGGTTCGCGCATCGCGTTCTGGGGTGGGGTGCCGGTTGAGCTCCTGATCAGCGGAACGCCTGACGAAATGCGAACAGCTGTGCGCGAAACCATGGAAGCAACGCGGGACGTGCCGGGCTTCATTCTGGGGCCGTCTCATAGTGTCGCTTTCGGCACCAAGTACGACAATTTCATGGCCATGCTGGATGAGTTTCACAAGCATGCCCACCGCTGATCGACGACGGCAGCCCCAACCTGACGGAGGAAACGACCGCACCGCTCCATTTGGTAGCGCGGGGCGATCTTGAATGCCTTCGGTGGCCCTGTATACTCCGCTGAAGCGTTTTATCCGGTTCACGTATTCCGGGCTCTGCCCCTGCATGAGGAGAGGGATTGATGGAACGAACAAAGGTTGCAGTGATCGGCTGTGGTGGGATTAGTCGAGCGCACCTCAACGGCCATCTTGCCTGCCCTGGCTCTGAGGTCATCTACTGCGTTGACATCATTGAATCGAGAGCGAGGGAGAAGGCAGAGGTGATGGGGTGCAAGTGGCACACCGACTACCTGGCCATTCTGGATGAAGTGGACGCTGTCGACATCTGCACTCCGCCACACGTCCATGCCGAAATGACGGTCGAGGCGGCACGCCGAGGGAAACACGTTCTTACCGAGAAGATCATGGCGCGAACGCTCCCGGAAGCCCGCTGGATGATCGACGAATGCGAGAAGGCGGATGTGGTGTTCATGGTCGCCTTCGTCCTGCGCTACCGTCCCGAGTTCGAGCTCTTTCAGCAGACCTGTGCGGAAGGCAAACTCGGGCAAATCCGCCAGGCCTACATCCAGACACAGTTGAACATGGCCAAACCGGCTGAATGGCGCCAGAACCCCTATGACTTCCCAATGGGCGCCTTCCTGTCCCACGGTTGCCACTATGTGGACCAGTTGCAGTGGTGTGTAGGCCCGATAGCGGAAGCCATGAACATGAGCCATGCCCTGACGCTCAACGAGCTGATTCCCGGAGGAGATGATACCAACTGCGCTATCTTCCGGCATCAGAATGGAGCCGTGTCCTGCTATGTGGAAAGCTGGGCCATTCCCTTCCGTACATCCGGCATTCGCTACGAGGTCTACGGGACGGAGGGATCTCTCCAGCTCACCTACCGCAGCGACGGGAAACGCCTCGTAACTCTCTTCAACAGCGACGGCGAGAATGACCTGTTCGAGTTTGATCCGCGCAAGGAAGACCACATGGATGCGTTCGGCGGCGCGAAAGACATGCAGGGGCAGATCAAGCACTTCATCTCCTGCATCCAGAACCGTGACCTTCCTCTGACGCATGGCCGCGAGGGAATCAAGCCGATGCAGGCGGTCCTGGCGGCAGAAGCTGCAGAACGGGAAGGCAGGACGCTACGCATTAACGACTTCATTGAGCGCCCGCAAAACACCGCGGAATGGAGTGAGCCGGATTTCCGAGCGTGGGTCAAAGAGACCTACGGCTACTCCCCCGAGTAGGGCGCCGACAACCGCCACAGCCGCAGATTTCCCATAGGTCTGTACGACAGCCCCATCAGACCGCCCGAAACGCCGGCAATCCCACCCAGCAGACTGCCTGCCAAGGAACACAAGCGATGAAACAAGCAACGTTGGCCACCAAGGTCCGCAACGGAGAAGTCACGATCGGGACGTGGATCCAGGCCGGTCACCCAACCATCGCTGAAGTCCTGGCTGAAGCGGGGTTCGACTGGATAGCTGCAGACTGTGAACACACCGATATCGATATGACCCAGTTTGCCGGACTCGCTCGGGCCATGTATGGCCGCGGACCAGCCCCACTGGTACGGGTGCGGGAAAATGACACCTTGGCAATTCGCCAAGTTCTGGACATGGGAGCAGAGGGGGTGATTGTCCCCCTGGTCAACAGCCCCGCTGAGGCAGAGGCAGCTGTCAGAGCCGCGAAGTACCCGCCCCAAGGCGTCCGCGGTTTCGCTTTCTCCCGAATGAATGACTGGGGAGAGACGTTCGAGGACTACCTGGCCCAGGCAAACAGCACCGTGCTGGTCATCGTCATGATCGAGTCCAGAGAAGGAGTGGAGAACATCGATGACATCCTGGCTGTGCCCGGAGTGGACGGTGTCTTCATCGGCCCCTATGACATGAGCGGGTCCTACGGCATCCCCGGCCAGACTCAGGACCCGATCATCAAGGCGGCGTGCGCCCAGGTAGCCGTAGCCTGTAAACAAGCTGGCAAAGCAGCAGGAATCCACGTCGTCCTCCCCAGTGCCGCGGCGATCCAGGAAGCCGTCGCAGATGGGTTTACGTTTATCGCCGTGGGGGTCGATACCGTCTTTCTCGCCGAAGCCGCCAAGTCAGCACTGACCTGCGCCCGAACAGCGGCGGCGCTCTGATGTACCCCCTTCCGAGGCGCCCGGACCGTTGGCGCCGGCAGTCCCCCCCCATACCACTCCATAGACGAGAGGCCCACGTGATCTACAGCGAAGTCAAGTACCAACCCGAACGCTCGTGCACATTCCTCGGGAGTCCAAGCGTTGTCCGCCTCCCGGACGGGGCTCTGTTGGCAACTCACGATTACTTTGGGCCTGGATGTCCCCGGAACCACGAGAATGAGGAGTCCCTCATCAGTGTGTACCGGTCGGAAGACGACGGCCAGTCATGGCAGAACATCACCCACATCATGAATGCCTACTGGAGCACACTTTTCGTCCACGCAGGCGCGGTGTATCTGTTCGGGACTACCCAACAATACGGCTCGATCGTCATACGGCGCAGTACGGACGGCGGATTCAGGTGGACGCACCCCGTGGACGGGAAGTCAGGCCAACTGTTCAGCGGAGGCTATTACCATGAGCCCCCCAACTACCATTGTGCCCCTGTGCCCGTGCTGAACACCGGGAGGAGACTCTACCGAGCGTTCGAAGACTGCAGCCCCTGCAATTGGCCGGACGGCTTCCAATCCTGTGTTGTGTCCGTCGACACACAGGCCGACCTGCTTGACGCTGCCAGTTGGACGATGAGCAACAAGGTGGTTTTCAACCCCGCCTGGACCCCGGACACCTGGCCCACCTGCGACCGACCTGGTTGGCTGGAGGGAAACGTCGTCCAGGCCCCGGATGGAGAACTCTGGAATATCCTGAGGTTCCATGCCACGCCCTCCGTGGATAAAGCTGCGCGACTGAGCCTCAGCCCAGACGGCACCACACTCAGCTTCGCCCCCGAGACCGGCTTCGTCGACTTGCCGGGCGGAATGACCAAATTCACGATACGGCGTGATGCAGACACCGGCAGGTATCTCGCTCTGCTCAACAACAACACCGACCCCGCACGCCCCGGCCAGCGAAACGTGCTCTCGCTCTACGCATCATCTGACCTGTGGACGTGGGAACACGTGACAACGCTGCTCACAGATGAGTCAGGACTGGCTCCTGAAGACTCGGTCAGGCTCACCGGGTTCCAGTATGTCGATTGGCAATTCGACGGGGCTGACATCATCTACCTAGTTCGGATGGCTTTCCGCGGATCACGGAACTTCCATGATGCGAACCGAATCACGTTCCACCGGATCAATGACTTCCGGGCACTGCTGTCCTGAACCTGTGCTGGGAACACCTGCAGACAGGATACGAACGCTTCTCGTACCGGGTTGCCTTGACAACGCATACGCTGAAGCTATACCTATGGGTCGCGCAAAGCCGCAATGGAGCGCACCAACGCCTTCAAGTGAGAGGTCCACTCCTGGCGGCACGCGAAAACGTGTTGGGCAGGGGCTTTTGCCCACGATTGGTCAATGCTCGCCGGCGGTTCCTCGGGATTGCAGGGCGTGTGGCTAGGTCAAGCCAACGAGAGTCGCCGGGAGATTCCTGCCGAGCCGGATGCCTCCCGGGTGACCTCCGCCACGCGACCGATAGCGGCAGACGGGGACTGGAAGGCGTCCCGGACGGACTCCATCTCAGCAAACGACACGACCTGGACCGGAAACGCAGGGACGGAATGGCACTTTTTGGTAAGAACAAGAACAGGACAGAGGCCGGGGAAGCGCCCCAGGCCCCAGGGGGGGCGGCTGAACTCCTGCGCGTCTTCCAGACAGACCACTTCGTCTGTCAGACGTGCCACCAGGCGGTTGAGTTCGGGTTCCTCGAAGCCTTCTCGTTGACCCCCTGCCCCTACTGTGACACTCTCCTGTTCATCCCCGCGAAGGTGGAATCCTACTATCTCTATCGCCCTTTGGGGGGCGGAGGGATGGGGAGCGTCTACCAGGCCGTCTCAGAAGAGTATCCCGAAGAATTTTTCGCCGTCAAAATCCTGCCCCGGGAACACCGCGACTCGCCTCATCTTGGGGCTGAGCTCTACCGGGAAGCCCAAGCCGCCGCCCTGTTCATCGATGTCCCGGGCTGCGAGGACGGCGTGGAGTACGGATACGCGGATGGGGAGTACTTCTTCGCAATGGAGTATATCCCCGGAATGCGGCTCGATCAGATCATCGACGTCGAAGGCCCTACCCCTCCGCAAACGGCGATGCGACTGGCAACCGAAATGGCACAAACCGACGCGGCGATCTGCAAGAGAGGATATCTGTACCGGGACCTAAAGCCGGAGAACATCATCATCCAGCCGGACGGGACGACCCGCTTGATCGATTTCGGACTCTGCGTTGAGCAGGAGGCCGCCAACCACCCGAACGAAGATGGGTGTGTCCTGGGATCCCCGCACTACATGCCTCCGGAACGCCTCGCCGGTCTGCCGGAAGGCGAATTCAGTGAGGTCTACAGCCTTGGGATGATTCTCTTCCATGCCCTGGTGGGCGAAACATACTTCAAGGAAGATGACGCGGAACAGCTGGCCGTAAAGCACATCTCGGCAGATCGCCCGCCAAGCACGTCCTCACGCATGCCCGGAGACGTCCCCCCGGAACTGGCCCATCTCGTCGACGCGATGATCCGCAAACAGCCGGATGCCCGCCTCCAGTCCTTGGATGAGGTCCGCGAAGGCGTGCAGCAGATCCGGCGTCAGGTCCCCACACGTACCAACCCCTACGACACTCCCTGACCCTCACCTACCAGACTCAGCCACCCGGAAACGCCGGTAATCAATCCCGTAGTTCTGGACTTTGTACTGGATGATCCGCTTCGTTATCCCCAGCTTCTTGGCAGCAGCCGTCTGATTCCCGTTCGTGTCCTTCAACGCTTCGGTGATCAGTTCAATCTCGAAGTTGCGGACATGAAGCAGGAAGTTGCCATGGTCTTCCTGTCGCGCGGCATACTTGTTCATCTGCAGCGAAGGCGGAAGATGATGCCCGTGGATGACTTCGCCGTCCGCGAGGAGAACAGCACGCTCAAGGACGTTCTTCAGCTCGCGCACATTCCCCGGCCAGTGGTAAGCCGTCAGCATGTCGATAGCGGGGGTGTCAATGCGAGTGACCGACTTCCCCATGTCCCGGGAGAACCCCTGCACAAAATGGTCCACCAGGAGCATGGTGTCGGCCTTGCCCCGTTCACGCATCGGTGGGACGTGCAGCGGAAAGACGTTCAGCCGGTAGTAGAGGTCCGACCGGAACGTGCCGTCCAGGATCGCCGACTCAAGGTCGCGGTTCGTAGCTGCCACCACTCGCGCCCCGCTCCGCAACGTCCCGGATCCGCCGACCCGCTCGAATTCGCGATTCTGCAGCACGCGAAGCAGCTTCGTCTGGGCCGTCAACGGCAGCTCCCCAATCTCATCGAGAAAAACAGTCCCCCCTTTGGCTCGCTCCAAGACCCCAACCCGCCGCGTCGTCGCCCCCGTGAATGCCCCTTTCTCATGACCAAAAAGCTCACTCTCGATCAAGTTCTCGGGAATCGCCGCACAATTGACCTCGACGAACGGCTGTTTGCGGTTTGCCCCCAGCTGATGGATCAGCTCGGCCACCACCCCCTTGCCCGTGCCCGTTTCTCCAGTGATCAGTACCGTTGTTCGGGCGTCCGCGACCCGAGCAATTAAGCCCTGCAATTCCTCAATGGGAGCCGAACGACCAACCAACTTCCCAAATGCGCCGCCAGGGCTCTTCGCACGATGGAAGACTCTGAACTGGGCCTCGAGCCGTTGGCGCTGCACGAACGGAGCCACCAGCTGGGCCACTTCCTTCAGAAAGGCCATGTCCTGACCAGCTTCGGCCAAGTCATCGCTGGCCATGTCCACAGAAAGTGTCCCGACAGTGTCCTCACGGTAAACAACCGGGACGCAAAAGAAAGCCATCTGAGAATGGTCCAGCCCTTCACGCAACCCCGAGCGGTCCAGAAACTGTCCGTCCTGGCCCATGTCTTCAAGAAAGAGGGCCTCACCCGAAGCAAGCACCTCTCCAGTGACCCCCTCACCGGCCTTGTAACGCATCTTCCCCGACGCCGTCGATGATATCTCATCAGCCGTTACCGACGCTTGCACTTCGTCTCCGGCACGATTGACCAACGCGATTACCCCACGGTTCATCCGGCAGGATTCAGACAGCCAACCAAGCACGAGCCCCAAGGCCTCCGAAAGATCCTCGGCCGTCGCCAGGTGCTTCGCAATCCGGTTGAGCAACGAGAGCTGCTCGTAACTGAAATCGCAGTCAGACATGTGGAATCACTCTCCATTCACTCACGGAAATGTACGCAAGCGACAAGAAACGACCGAACGAAAGCAAGAAACAGAAATGTATCACAAAACAGAGATCAGCACAATCGTGTATCACGAAAAATGCCCCCGAATTCCCCGTCGCAACAGATGTGAACTACCCGCCACGAGGCTCCACCGCCAGCCCGCCACCACATCAGGCAAGCCCCTCCGCGAACAGCCCGCGGAGGAGGTCCCAGGTTCACGGTTCAGTGGTTCTTGCAGAACATGATCGGGACGGTTTGTCCTCCGAATTGGGTACAATTGCTTGTTCCCAACCGCTAAGCGGTGAACCTGTCAACCGTAAACCCGGCCGCGAAGCCCTTTTCGCGGCGGCTCAGGCAAGAGCCCGCCGAAGCACGTGCCGCATGCCGGGAACGGCAGGTCAGCCTTGCCCTCCCGACTTCGGGCAGCGTCCTCGTCGACCTGATGAGAGGATCTTTCTCCTTTCCTCGAACAATACGCGCCCCTCGTTGTCCGTCTATACATTGTAATTGGGCCTTGTTTGAACAGGTCATGCCGATATCTTATTTGCCCCGCGGCAGTCAAGTGAGTCCCGGACGGCACAGATGTCCTCGGCGGAAATGAACACGAGAAACAGCGAGCGGAAGACGAAATCATGAGCGGTCCTGATCAACTCCCCGTCGATGCCTCCACGGCCATGGAAGCTCCTGCCCCTCCTCCCCGGTGGCTGTGCACCGTTGGGGCCGTCGCGATCGCTGCAACGGCATCCCAACTCGTCGTCTTCTCCAAGGGGGCCACGGTGACACTGGCGGACCTCGGAGTCGGCCTTGCGTTCGCCGGGATGCTCTTCATCCTCTGGCGTCGGAAAGACACGGTGGCGTTCCCCCTCCCCTTGCTCGCATTGACCGGCATGTACGCACTCGCTGCGCTCTGTGCCAGAAGTGGGCGTGGCGGAGCGATCGAGACAGCGCAACGCGTCGAGCAGCTCTTCTGCGGCATTCTCCTCTTCTCGTTCCTCGCCCGTCGGGCGCAAAACTGGCTGGTTGGTGGAGTGACCGCAGGCCTGGCCATCAATGTGCTAGTTGCCCTGCCCAAGGTCTTCTCCGACTTCGGCCCAAACGTGACCGGCCTGTTCGACAGCCGAATGGCCCTTGGTTTCTATCTGGTTGCCGCGCTATGCTGGAGCCTGCCGCACTGGTGGCAGTGGGCCACGACACATCTCCGGGCGGCCATCTGCGCTCTGGCCATCACCTTCGCCCTAGCCTGCGTGGCCCATGGCCAGATGCTCCTCATCGGGGTCGTGGGAGTGCTGTGCCTCGGCTTCTCATGCACCAAGCGGGCCGCCATCGGTAGCGCGCTCGCCGTTGCCCTCCTCTTCCTTTCTCTTGCCTTCAGCCCCGAACGAGCCAAGACGCTGAGCGAGTCACTGTCACCATTCAGCGCCGGGGGAATTCAGCAGGCCGGTGAAACCAAACAAGCTCACGCCGAACTGGTTGCCGCCACGCGAATGGCTCGGGACTATCCGTGGTTCGGCGTCGGGGCGGGCCACTACCAGCAGCACATTGGCCCCTATTACCGCGAACTGCCCAACCCGAATGTGAACGCGGTCGAGCGAGACACCCAGGCCGGCTACGGCATCCTTGCCGGAACCATGGGATTCACGACTTTGGCCGTGTTTGTCGTCGTGATGCTGCTGGCCATCACGAGCGGCCTCAGGGCAGCCCACGGAACTGACGCCTCCGCCGCCGTCCCTCTGGGCGGAGCCGTTGCATTGCTGGTTATCGCGTTGGGAAGTGTGGTCAGTGACCCATTCGTCAGAGGAGTCGGATGGTATCTGGCATTGGGATTCGCAAGTGCGTTCATGCCGGGCAAGACGCCGTCCGGACTGAGCACGCCCCTTGGCATCCCGAAGGTGATCGCATGGGGAGCAGCCTTCGGTGTCCTGGTGGTCTTGACCTTCCTCGTCCCGACCAGCGCTAAGCCTCAGCAATTCGTCCACATCGTGACCGTGCCTACCCAGCCCAACAACGCACCACCGCCCCCGGATGCGGCGCCGGCTGCCACCACGGGAGCGCCCACGTTCACAGCTGACATAGATTTCTTCCGAGTCATCGACGCATCGGAAGCAACAGCATTCACCGCACCGATGATTGCTGACAAAGATCCGAAAGCGGCGAAAGGGATGATTCTGCGGATCCCTGATGAGAAAGGGAAGCCGCCAGAGGGCGAAGAACCTGACATGAAACACGGCGGGGCCACCTTTGACGTCGACGTCGCCAAGCCCGTCAAATGTCGAGTCTGGGTGCGGACGTGGTGGGAAGGGTCGTGCGGGAACAGCATGTATGTACGTCCAGCCGAAGGCACCAAAGCACTTGTGATAGGCAACGACGGAACTTACGAGGCCTGGCACTGGTTGCCCCTTGGAGCCGATCAGACGTTCGACTTCCCCGCCGGAAAGACGACGATCGCGGTGCTGAACCGAGAGGATGGCGTCCGCTTCGACCAAATCCTGATCACCGGCGATCTCCAGTACATCCCTCAAGGAATTGAAGAGGAGTAGCACCCCGTGCCCACCGCCAACACTCTCCGGCCGTTCGTCACCGCGGCTCTGATCACTTCTACCTTCGGCATGCCTGCAGCCTGTGTGGCCAAAGGCCGGAGCGCGGAAGCGGGCCGCATGCCCCCCGAGCAGTTTCTGGAGCACGTACGACAGCCTTTCCGGCAAAACGCCTGGGCGAGAATGGGTGGCAAGGTGACGCGCTCAGACGCCTCAGGAAAAACAAAAGCCGACCTGCGGGTAGCCATCCTCTTCGCCACGGATACGACGGACGCTCGCCTCATTCTCAACGACGAGAACCTCTACCTGCTCCACCAGACCTACAGTTCAGAGACGGGAGTCCCGAAGGCCAAGTTCACATTGCCTGAAAACGAGTCCGGAACAACCCTTAAGCAACTGGGCGTTCGGACCAGCGATGTGACGTTCTCCTTCCTCAGCTGGCCCTTCAGCCGGGAAATCGCCCGGGACAGCGTCGGAGGGAAGAGCTGTCGGGTGATGGAACTTGTCCACCCGGAAACGAAGGAGAGAGCGTGGGTGTGGTTCTCCATCGCCTACTTCTTCCCGTTGCGTGTCCATTGGTTCCACGATGGTGCCGATGCCCCATGGAGGAAGCTTGAGCTGAAAGGGCTGAAGCGCCACGCGGAAGGCCTGTGGTTCATAAAGAACCTGCAGCTCAAAGGCGAAGGCTGGAAGACACAGGTTAACTTCGAAGATGCTGAGCTCGGCTTGTCCGCCAAACGCCGTCCGCCGACAGATCTTCTGACCGACACCCCGAAGAAGCCGGCGCCTCCAAAGGCAAAACGCCGGATTCTGAAAGTCCTGGGGAACTGAGCAGTGGAGGGGGAAACGCTACGAGCTATCCCCGCACAACACTCCCAGATTCCCGCCTCACGCCGCCTTGCCCTCTACCGCTCCCGCGGATCTACCGCTTATCCTGCAACGCCAGGAATGAGGCGTTCTCAAGCTCGTAGATGTAGAAAGACACCGCGCAAAGCCCGAAAATCAGTGGCCCGTAGATAATCCCCACCGGCCCGAAACAGCGGATTCCGCCCAGGATCGCGAAGAAGATCACCACGGTCGACATACCGACCCTTCCCCCCATCAGAACCGGCCGCAGGAAATTGTCGATACTCCCCACGACCAGAAGGCACCACAGCGCCAGGAAAACGGCCTTGCCATTGTGCCCCGTGATCAGCAGGTACGCCACGGCAGGAACCCACACGAGAGCAGTTCCCACCATCGGAACGAGCGACGTGGCGCCCAGCATCGCCCCCCAGAACAGAGCCGGGATCCCGACAATCTTGAACCCAACCATGGCCGCCAGACCTTGAGCAGCTGCGGTGATGAACGTCCCAAGAAGGACGGCACGGCTCACCTCCCGAATACGGTCCAGAAGCGCACTCTCCTGCGAAGAACTCAACGGGGACAAGTGGAGGACGGAGGCCAACATCTTTGCGCCGTCGCGGAAGGCAAAGAACATCACAAAGAGCATGATGAAGAACCCGAAGACTGCCGAGCCACCCGCTTGCAGGAGAGGAAGGACCCCCTTCTGCACAAACTCAAGCGCCTTCTGCCCGCCCCTCAGAGCCATTGCGCCGACATCGACTGACTTCCCTTCCTCCCCCGCCAGGTAAGGTCCGGCCAACTCACGCAAACGCTCGACTCGCTTGTGGGCAAGCACGGCCTGGACACGTTCAGAGCTGAGTGCCTCCTGGAACTTGCCCTCCGCAAACCAAGCGTTCGTCTTCTGAATCGAGTCGATCCCCTGCTTCACGAGCCCGCTAAGAAACAGGGAAAACGGGATGAGAACCAATAGGAACACCACCAGAACAGCCAAGAAGGCGGCCGCGTTCTCATGCTCAGACAGCCCCCTCCGAATGCGCTGGTGGACGGGAGCAAAAATCGACACGAGAAGAAGGGCCAAAATGATCGAGTGCAGGAAGGGCCTCAGGATCACATAGACCCCAAAAACGGATGCGGCGGTCAACGCGATCATCAGGTAACGTGCTTCGTGGGACGCCTGTGAGACATCCTGCCCGACCCGCTTGCTTCGCCATCGATTCATAACCAACCGCCTCCCGGAAGAGCGGGAACGCTTCCCGCTGTGCCCTCAAAGATAGTCCTGCCGGGCGACCCGTCAACACCGCACAAGCTCGTCACGCTGCTCAGCCCGCCCCGGTCTGTCATGCCCCCAGATGTCGACGCAGGAATGGTTCGGCCCGTTCCCACACCAGGAGGTGTCCGCCGGGATGCAGGGCGTAGTCGAGCTGGTCCTCCGAACCATGCGCCGCGTAAGCGCGCCGCACCGTGGCAATGATCGAGTCCCGGTCACCCGGGGTGATCAGCCCATCCTCTTCGCCACACTGGAGCTGCATTGGGCGAGGGGCGATCAGCGCAAAAAGCTCCGCCACGTCGCCGTAACGCAATACACCGGGCAGATACTGAATCGCGCAGGAAGAGAGCTTGAGTGACCGCTCGCGGAACGTGTTCATGCAGCCAGAGGGGACACACGCCCGAATGCGTTGGTCGTAGATCGTGAGCCACATGGTTGTCCGCCCGCCGTAGGAATTCCCCAGGCAGCCGATACGCAACGCATCGACCTCGGGACGAGCGGCCAGTACATCAATAGCCGCCTGCCCGTCCTGAATGTGCAGCGCCAGTACATTCAGACCGTACATCCCGGCAGCCATCTGAATCACGTTGCACTTGTCGCGCTCCCCTACGCGCCCCACATGCCCATCACGTCCGGCCCAGCCCCACCAGGCTGGCGCCAGAACAACGTAGCCGGCCCGGACAGCGCTCAACGCATACGCGCGAAGGCCGTTGTCTCCCTCCTCCATTCCACGCACTCCACAGACAGAGTCAATGCCGTACGGGGCATGGCCGTGAGACACGATTACGCCCGGCCGCTTGTCCGTTGGGGAAAGCCCATGCGGGACAAGCAGGTAAGCCACCAAAGTTGAGACCTCGGAAACACGAATGCGCAACACGTGCCGGGAGTGGTCCCTTTCGGAAACAGTGTCGGTTTCCTCAACCACCAGCGGAACACGATCAGGCACGAGCCCCATCAGACTATCCACCGCGGAACGAAACCCGACTGCCCAGCTCGCCGCCTCGTCACCTGCAAACGGCATCGAAGGAGGATGTCGATCCCCGTAGGCCCTCAAAACATCTGCAAATGACTCTGTTCCTGACATCGTCTCAGCTCCTCTCAAGTGAGGCCAATACCGTACGCCGCCGCCCCGCCTACCTACAGGCGGACATGAGAACGCCCCCACTTTTTTCGCACAACTAGGAATGAATCTCACCTCTGGCCCTTGCATTCTGCCTTGGCACACTTCCTGCTCAATCAAGGCAGAACTTGGGGCGAAGCAACGGCAACCTAGCCGGGAGCCCGGGTGAGTCAACCACAACGGCAGAAGAAGACTTCGATATGGAATTTGTATGTTCACACTGCCAGAACGTTGTCAAAGCGGCCTCGTCGGAGTCCGGCTCTGATCTCATCTGTGACTGGTGTCGCGAGACCAACAGCGTCCCTCTTCCGTTTGCCGCCAGTGTGGTCGTGGATGATTACGTCATCCTGCGCGAACTGGGGCACGGAGGCATGGCGACCGTCTTCCTGGCCTATCAGCGTTCTCTGGATAGAGATGTCGCCCTCAAGGTCCTCGGCAGCGAGTTCTCCAATGCCCAGGACGACATCAATCAGTTCATACGCGGAGCTCGGGCAGCGGCCGGCATCAGCCATCCCCATATTGTTCAGACGTATGCCGTGGGCCAAAATGATGGGTGTCTGTTCCTTTCCATGGAACATGTCGATGGTCGGTCCGCGGCATCTCTCCTCGAAGATTCCGGGCGCCTTAGTGTGCCCCAGGCCTTGGACATCACCAAGCAGGTCGCTGCAGCGTTGGACTATGCTTGGGGCCTTCAAGGTCTGGTCCACATGGATGTTACCCCCGACAACATCCTCCTGACCACCTCTGGTGAAGCCAAACTAGCAGACATGGGCTTGGCGAAATTCAAGACCGAGCTCGACCAGGAGACCACAGTGCAGGACGAGTTCGTCGGCACGCCGGCTTACGTCGCCCCGGAGGTCATTCTGGGGACAGCGATCGACCACCGAAGTGACCTCTACAGCCTCGGCTGTACCCTCTTCCACCTAGTGACCGGAGTGCTCCCATTCGACGGCGACTCTCCGGAAGAAGTCGCTCGGAAGCACCTGGAAGATATGCCGGATGCCCCAAGCGACCTCTTCCCGGATATCCCGAAAACAGTCTCGATGGTCATTCGGAAGCTCATGGCCAAGACGCCGGATCAGCGGTACACGTCGGGCAGTGAACTGATCCGAGTCCTGGACACCATCGATACGGGTACTACAGGCACGGCCCTCTCCGCCGAAACCACCTACTGCGATCCCAATGGTTGGGCTTGCCATGGCTGCGGCGGAACAAACTACATGGACAGCAAATACTGCATCCACTGTGGGACCTTTGGTTTTGAGCCTTGTCCTGCCTGTCACACCAGCATCCGGTTCGGGGCCCGATTCTGCCCGGACTGCGGCTGCAATGCCGTTGCCCGGAAAGCCGAAATCCGGATGGAACTGCAGGAACTCATGAACCGAATTGTCGCCTTCTCAGACGACGAGGTCACCGATGCGGTGTCCGCGGCCCGAGAAACACGTGAGCGGATGGACGGATGGTTCCCCCAGGACCTGCGAGAAGAGTTCGACCGCCGAAGCCTCGATCTCAAACGTCACCTGGAACAGTGCCTCTATGATGCCTATAGACGTCGTCATATCTCCGACACTGAGGCGACGATTGAGCACCTCACCGTTGCCATGGCGGGGCAACTGGGCCCACACAGCGAGGCACTTATTTCCTCCTACAACGAGGCCAAACGAGAGCTCAAACGAGATATCCTGCAGGCCAAGAGCGCCTTGGACAAGAATTGCCTCGCCCGAGCTCGGGAGCTGTTGTACACGCTCGATCCATGGCAAGGCGGCATCCTGGGCAACGAGCGGGAGCTCTGCACCAGGAACTGCGAGCGCCGACTGAATGAGCGGAACCGAGCATTGGCACGGGCTAGGATGCTCGTCAGCCAACATGATTATCTCGATGCCCTGCGTGCCCTGCAGGAGGTCTCACTGTTCCGAATCCCGAAGAACATCCGGATGCTCAAACCGACCAGCGAAGACGTCGACTTCGAGACAGGGGTCACACAGGTTCAGGAAAGGCTGGGAAGTGATCTCACGCGTGACATGTGTCGCTGGATGAAGCGGGATGACTGGAAACGGGTCACGACCGTGACGGAAACCGTAGAGGGAGTCGGGTCCCCCGAGTCCCGCAAGCTGCTGCTGGCCCTCAAGAGCGCCATCAGCCGTGAGGCCGCCAAGCGATACCGCAGAGCATTGGCCATGGAAACGCAGAATCAGTTCCTGCAGGCAGAACGAGCCTGGCGCTCCTTCCTGATGATCCCCGAAGCATTCATCCCGATGGTGCGCCAGGAGACGGCCGCTGACTTTACCCTTCGAAGAAACCAAAATTGGGTGACACGTATGACACGTCTCACAAACACCGCGTTCGCAGCCTTTGTCCTCGTTTGGGTCTGCATCTTCGGCCCGTTGGTCGTCAGCATGGTGGAATTGCTCTTCCGGGATCAGAGCAATGTTGAAGACATCCTGACGGTCATTGTTCTGGCCGTCTCGCAGTTGGCCGTGGTCTTCCTGCTCGAACGCGTGTTCAAACGGCTGTTTCGGCTGTCCCGCTACGCTCAACCGGCGCTGCAGCCCTGTCGCTCGTGACGACTGTGAGCCCTATCCCGTCGGGATGGGCCTGGATACCCCTGCGGCCCTGGTCCGGTCCAGCCGAAGCGGGTGCCGCCCTGACTCGCCCCTCGGCCTCCTTCAATGCAGGCACATGAGGGTGCGTGTACCTTGCCCATGTTGCCCGCCGGGCTGTCACGCTCCACAGAAGGAGAAGGCTACACGGCAAGTTGCGAACGGCTTGTCTGCGTTTACGGTAGGCAGTACTCCAGATAGCACCGCCCGCGGCGAATAAGCGCCGCCCGGCGACCAGTGATTAAGGGGAGTCACGCAACAGTGGCCATGTCAGCCTGGGAAAAGAGCCTCTATCAGCTGATTCGTCGCACGTCCGCCGACCTTCCCGAAGATGTCGCGCGGGCGCTGCAAGGTGCCGTCGCGCGGGAGACTCCCGGATCCAACGCGGCCACGGCCATCCAGATGATGATCGACAACGCTGAACTGGCCCGGCAACAGTGCGGACCAATCTGTCAGGACACGGGCACAGTCCTCTTCTGGGTACAAGCCCCAGCTTCACTCATCACACAGTCCGAATTCCGAACCGAAGCCGAGGCGGCCGTTGTGCGGGCTACGGCCGACGGCATTCTGCGCCAGAACTGCGTTGACTCCCTGACCGGCAAGAACACGGGCAACAACTTGGGCGAAGGCAGTCCGGTCATCCACTGGGAAGAGACCGATTGCGAAACGGTACGGGTTTCGCTGATACTGAAAGGAGGAGGATGCGAGAACGTCGGGGCGCAGTACGCGCTCCCACAGACATCACTTGGCGCCAGTCGCGACCTCGAAGGCGTACGCCGATGCCTCCTCCACGCTGTCAATGCCGCCCAGGGGAAAGGATGCGCCCCCGGAATCCTCGGTGTGTGCATCGGGGGAGATCGTGCCACGGGATTCGATGAAAGTAAACACCAATTGCTCCGGGAAATCGGTACCCGAAGCCTTGTTCCTGAGCTGGCGGAACTGGAACAGCGTGTCCTGTCCGAAGCCAACCAGCTGGGCATTGGCCCAATGGGATTTGGCGGGAAGACAACCTTGTTGGATGTGTTCGTCGGCACCCGAAGCCGATTGCCCGCGAGCTATTTCGTTAGCGTGTCTTACATGTGCTGGGCCTACAGACGCCGACGGGTAACGCTCGGGTCAGCTGGACATACAGCCATGGGCCTCTGAATACAGGATTACCCGCTGAGCTGCAGAGCAGTGCATCAAGGAGGAAAAAGGGTTGAACGAGCTGATTCAGAACGTACTTGAGTGGCTGGGCATCAGCAAGCCCCCGCCGGCGCCCGAGCCAAAGCCCCGCCCCGCAGGCAAGAAACTTGTCAAACAGGTCTTCGAAGGAACGTGTCCACGTACCCCCGCATTTGCCGAAGGCGTGCCCACAGCGGACATCATTGCAGCCTGCCAGCAACACGTCGCGTGCAAGTACACACCAAGCTTCGAACACCAGCGCATCTACGGCATGGGGCGCCGGGACATGCAGGGAAACCTGCCGATCGAGTACGAGGGCATTGCTGGAAGCTGCGGAGCCACCCGAACGTTCGGCAACGAAATCGCCAAGGAGGACGGCTACGTCCAAGCATACAGGTACATTGACCTGAACCACATCTTTGCCTGCTGCTGTGGCACGCCTGAGGACTGTCGCTTCTACCTGGCCGGACAGTCCGAACAAGAGGCGGTGGCCAGCCAGCAACGAAAGCTGCCCGAACAAGACACCCCCGAACAGGCGTGAGACAGAAGGGGGCCAGTCCCCTTTCTGGTGACGGCGGGTAAGGAGGAGGGCGGTGCGCCAACCCAACGTGTCCCGCGAGGGATGCGGTCGTGCTTCCGAGGGAACAACGTGCTCCTCGTCCTACCTGAAGGCATGCCCCCAATGCCGCGCGTAGCCGGCAGCTGGTTCACGCAGCCCCGCTGCAGATGGCCTCCGCAAGTGCTCGCGCTCGGACAGTCAGAAACCGGGCCGCCCCGGCGAATGCTTCCTTATCCGGCATCCCGGAAGGGGCACATCCGGAAGCCCAACCGATTCCGGCTTCCAAGCAGCGTTCCGAAGAAAGGGCCAAGCGTCCGGCCAGAACAGCAACGCGGCTCCCATGCCGGGCAGCTCTCTGAAGCACCCCGCTGACAACCTTGCCCTGCAGGGACTGCTCATCGAGTTTCCCTTCCCCCGTGATGACCCAGTCTGCCCCGGCCAAGGCTGTATCCAGCCCGGCAGCTCTGGCAACCGTGTCAACCCCGGGAACAAGCTCGGCCCCCATGAACGCGATCGCTCCGGCCCCGAAGCCCCCGGCAGCCCCCGCTCCTGGGACGTCCGCCACGGAGATGCCCAGGTCCCGCTGAATGACCGCTGCCAAACGCACCAGTCCCTCTTCGAGGGCTGGCACCATCTCCGGCGTTGCTCCCTTCTGTGGTCCATAGACGGCAGCCGCACCGTTAGCACCGCAAAGGGGATTATCGACATCGCACAGCGCTTTGACAGCCCGTGGGGTGTTCCACTCCGGAGGAAGAAGTGCGTGCAAATCCCCGAGCGCTTCTCCACCCAGGGGAAGCTCCCGCCCTTGTGCATCCAGAAAACGCCACCCCAAGGCCCGAGCCGCGCCGGTGCCCCCATCGACGGTCGCGCTCCCTCCCAGGGTCAACAGGATTTCCTCCGCCCCATGAGCCAACGCCTGAGCGAGAACCTGTCCCGTCCCAAACGTGGTCGTTCGCATTGGGTTCCGGTCCCCCTCAGACAACAGCGGGAGCCCACTGGCACGGGCCATCTCGACCACAGCCACGCGCGATGCGGGAAGCCAACCGAACTCCACCCCCAGCCGTTGATCAGGCAGGGGCCCCATGACATCGCCAACGCTCACCCACGTCCCCGCCCCAGCCGCGACGAGTGCCTCCGCGGTCCCCTCACCACCGTCCGCCATGGGAATGACCTCAACAGCTCCGGGAAAGCCGGCGCCTCGAAATCCCGACGCGACGCACGCGCACGCTTCCTGAGCGGTGAGGCTCCCTTTGAACGAATCCAGCGCGATGACAACAACCATGCCTCACCCGCCTGCCGCGATCCGCGAAAGCTGTTCCAGCTCAGCGGCCACAGCACTTCTTGTACTTCTTGCCGCTCCCGCAGGAACACGGATCGTTGCGGCCAACTTTGGGGAGCTGACGGCGAATGGTGATCCCCATCGGCAGACCTGCCTCCGCCCCTTCCTCTCCTTGAGCCGCAGCGATGCCTCCAAACTGCCCAAACTGATCATGCACCTCTTCCTGAGGAACAGATGCCATGAGCTGACGGAAAGCGGCCAAGGTCGTTGCCGACCGGAACAGGTTGGAGCAGACCTGCTCCTTTACCCTGTCCATCAGCTCAGCAAACATCCCGTAGGCTTCCTGTTTGTACTCAACCAATGGATCCCGCTGCCCGTAGGAGCGCAGCTGCACACCATGCCGCAACGCATCCATGGCATAAAGGTGTTCCTGATAGAGACTGTCGATGGCATTCAGCATGATCTGCACCTCAAGCCAGCGCAGCGAATCCTCCCCCTCATTCTTCTCCTTCAGCTGGTATGCCTGATCGATCCGATCCGCGATCCCGCGAGAAAAGGCATCGGGATCGCCGGGGTATTCGAAGTCCTCATCCTGGAAACGGATCGGGAACGTCCGCTGAAGCCAGCCGCGGAGCTCGCCGACTTCCACAAGCTGGTTGCGGGTCGTCGTGGCGACGGCATCCTCTATCCGCTCGGAAATGGCCGTGTAGACGAAGTCAAAAACCATCCCCCGAGGATCGTCAGTCAGAAGAATGTCACGGCGCAACCCGTACACGACCTCACGCTGCTTGTTGATGACGTCATCATACTCCAACGTTCGCTTCCTGATAGAGAAGTGCTGTTGTTCCACTCGGCGCTGCGCTCGCTCGATGGAGCGATTCAGTAACTTGTGGGAAAGCTCCTCTCCCTCCTCCAGCCCAAGCTTCTCCATAATCGACGCCACTCGATCGGAACCGAACAGGCGCATAAGATTGTCTTCCAGGGAGATGTAGAATCTGGAAGAGCCAGGATCCCCCTGGCGAGCACAGCGCCCCCTCAGCTGCCGGTCAATACGACGAGCATCATGGCGCTCACTGCCGATGACGTGCAGCCCTCCGGCATCTTTGACCCCATCCCCAAGCTTAATGTCCGTGCCGCGGCCAGCCATGTTCGTGGCGATCGTGACCGCCCCACGCTTCCCCGCCCGGGTCACAACATCAGCTTCCTGTTGATGGTGTTTGGCGTTCAGCACGTTGTGCGGAATCCGGCGACGCTGAAGCATCCGGCTGAGCACTTCTGACACGTCAACTGACACCGTTCCCACGAGGGTCGGCTGCCCACGCTTGTGGCACTCATCAATCTCCTCGACAATCGCGTTGAGCTTCTCCCGCTTCGTCTTGTAGATGCGATCATCGTTGTCCGCCCTGACGCACGGGCGATTCGTAGGTACTACCAAGACGTCCAGATCATAAATCTGTTTGAACTCGGTCGCTTCCGTCTCAGCCGTACCCGTCATTCCAGCCAGCTTGTCGTACATGCGGAAGTAGTTCTGAATCGTCACCGAAGCCAGGGTCTGGGTCTCGCGCTCAATCTGGACACCCTCTTTTGCCTCAAGAGCCTGATGCAACCCCTCGCTGAAACGTCTGCCCGGCATCGGTCGCCCGGTGAACTCATCGACGATCACCACTTTGTTCTCTTGGACGACGTACTGGACATCCTTCTCAAAAAGGCAGTAGGCCCGGAGGAGCTGGGAGATGTTGTGGATCGTTTCGCTCTGGATGTCAAAACGCTCCTGTGCCTTCTGCCGCTTCTCGGTCCGTTCCTCCTCCGACAGTCCGCTGGTCGACACCTCGATCTCGCTCAGCATCGTAGCCAAGTCGGGTATCACAAACGCATCGGGGTCATCCGGCCGGAGGTGTTGGCGTCCCTTCTCGCTCAGATCCGCTTCTCCGCCCCGCTCGTCAATGGAGAAGAAAAGCGTTTCCTTCACCTGCTGCAGGAAGCCGCGGTTGTTATCGCTGTGAATCTCAAGCTCCTTGCGCTCAACCTGTTTGCGGATGGAGGGATCCTCGTTGATGCGCATCAACTGCTTCTGCTTGGGCATCCCCAGGCGAACTCTGCACAAGTCCACAAGGGCCTCGTCCAGCTCCTCATCGGAAGCGTCCTCCCGGTCAAAGACCTTCCGTGCCTCCTGCACCAGGCGAGCACAGTGCAGCGACTGTTGGCGGAAAAGCTCCGCCACCAGCGGCTTCAGCTTGTCGTACCTGTGGGTCGAGATCGCCGCGGGGCCTGAGATGATCAGCGGCGTCCGGGCCTCATCGATCAGGATACTGTCAATCTCGTCGATAATTGCGTAGAAATGACCACGCTGCACCATCTCCTCACGGGACATTGCCATCCCCATGTCCCGGAGGTAATCGAACCCAAACTCACTGTTCGTGCCGTAGGTAATGTCGCACGCATACTGCTCTCGACGTTCCGGCGGGGCCATGCTGTTCTGAATGCACCCCACGGTCAACCCCAGAAACGCGTAGACAGCTCCCATCCACTCGGAGTCACGTCGGGCAAGGTAATCATTCACCGTGACCAGCTGGGTGTTGTTCCCGGTGAGTGCATTGAGGTAAAGAGGCATCGTCGCCACCAACGTTTTCCCCTCACCGGTGGCCATCTCAGCAATCCCCCCGCGGTGCAGAACAACAGCGCCCAACACCTGCACATCGAAGGGAACCATGTCCCAGACAATGTCGTGCCCGGTCACCTGGATCGTCCGACCAACCAATCGGCGGCAGGCACTCTTTACCGTGGCAAAGGCCTCGCACAAAACGTCCTCGACGGTCTCGCCGTTGCGGAGCCGCTCCTGGAACTGGCCGGTTCGAGCCTGGAGCTCATCATCGGTCAGTTGCTGGAGAGATTCCTCAATCTGGTTGACCTCGCGGACCAGCGGCCACAACTTCCGCAGCTGACGCTCTGTCCGCGTACCAACCGTCTTCTGAAGGATCCAAGTGAACATTGCACGTCTACTCCGACAAGGCACCGCATTGAACCGTGCCAGGACACCAAACAAGAACGAAACGGACACATCGGCGCCAGGACGCTTCTCCTACGCCGACAAGCATTCAGAACACTGTCGCCCCAGCTCTCACCTGATGGACAGAGGCCGGGGCCCGGAGGCCTCTCGGCCACCAGTCGTCAAAGCCGTTAGTCAACAGAGCAGATCCAGCCCCTGTGGCCGGCAGAACTCCCTGCCGATTACACGCCGTCGCCGACGCCGCAATCACGCCCGCCAGCCCCATACCACCGACACTCAGATCGGACGCGAAAGCCAAATCCTGGCAGGCTGATCCAGTGTCTTGACTAATGTCAAAATCCGATTACTATTAACCGGCTCGTGTCAGACACCGCGTCGGGACGAGTCGATGCCTCTGTATTCGGGGCTATCCATTGATCACGGCAGAAGAGCGCTTGGCTCATGTTTTTCTTAGTCCAGCTTCTCACGAGCGAAGCGCTGGAGGCGCTGCAAACATAGCTTGGAAACAAGGCTTTTCCACGCTACCAGCGAATTGACAGCCTCGGCAGGAGACCGGTATATGAACGCTGCATTCCGCACCCTAACGGCCGCCCTTATGCTGGGCTTCCTTGTTCCGCAAGACGCCCTGGCAGCGCGCTTCGGGAGCAGGACTCACGAAAAAGCCCGGGAAGTGTGGATGGAAGGCTACCTGATGATGCAGGAGGCCGGCCAGGCCGAAAAGGATGGGCTGCTGACCCTCGCTCACTCGAAGTACAAAGCCGCCCAGGAGACCTTTGCCCTCGTCCGCTCCGAGTTCCCCACGTGGAACCCATCCCTCGTGTCTTACCGACTCAAGTTCTGTGAAGAACGGCTCAGTCGCCTCGAAGTCGCTCTCAGCGTTGATGCCGAAAAACTCTCCAAACCCGACTTGGTCACGTTGGTCCGCGATCTGCAGACCCAGAAGAAGGGCTGGGACAAGAAGCTGTCTATCTGGGAAGAACGCACGGAGTCCCTTGGCGAACAGCTCAACGCCGCCCAACGAGATGCAGCTGAGCTCAAGCAGGCTCGTGCCGCCTTGGCCGCCTTGGAGAATAGCAAAAAGACCCTCGAAGCCGAGCGCAATACACTTCAGACAGCACTGGCAACCGCAAAACAGGAAGCCGGCGATCTGGTCAAGACGAATCAGGAGAACGAAGGCCTGAAGAACAAGGTCAGCGCGCTGACAAAGAGGGCTGAAGCGCTGGCCACGGAGACAGAGGAAGGAAAGACCGGCAGCCAGAAACTGAGTGCCCAGCTTGCCGCCGCTGAGAAGAAAAAGGAAGCGACTGAGGCCGAGCTCGCGGCTCTCGCAGGGAAAATCGCGACACTTGAAACAAGCCTCCAAACCGCAAAGCAGACCGCAGGCACGTCTGGTGCAGAAAACGCCAAGCTGAAAACGCAGGTCAGTGAGGTCCAGAAGGCGTATGACACGCTCAACGCACGTTTCACAGAGGTGAGTAAGAAACTGGATACTGAAGAGACGGAGACCGCCCGCCTGTCCCGTAAGGCAGCCCAGGCTGAACAGCTGAAAAAGGAACTGGCGGAGAAGATCAGAGAGATTGAGGAAGCGAAGCTGTCAGAAGCGAAAGCCATGGCCGCAGCCCGTGAGAAAGGCGAGCACGCCAAGCAACTGGCCGCAGCCCAGGATGAACTGAAGGCTCAGAGCGAGAGGTACGACAAGAAGTTGGCCGTCGCACAGGAAGAACTCAAAGCCAATCAGGCCAGACTCGCGGCCCAGGCGAAACAACAGTCCGAACAGCTCGAAGCCGGGAAGCAGGAGCAAACGGCACTCGCGGCGCGCGTTGCTGCCCTCAACGCCGAGCTCCAGAAGGCCAAGGATCTTTCCGCACAGCTCGAGTCCGGGAAGCAGGCGCAAGCGACACTCGCGGCGCGAATTGTTGCACTCAACGCCGAGGTCCAAAAGGCCAAGGATCTCTCCGCCAAGACAGACAGTGCCCGCCAGGAACTCCTCAAGTCCGGACTCTCGGAACAGGAGGCCCTCCGCCTCACCGCCCTCCCCCCTCGCGTTGCTGCGGAGATGGCACGTCTGAAGGAAAAGCAGGGCACGGTGGACCTGGCCCGCCTGGAGAATCTCGTCAAGGCCGAACGGGCCGAAGAAGTGGCCAAGCTCCAGAGCGAACTGAACACCGTCAAAGGTGACCTTCAGAAATCAAAGAAGAGGATTGAGCAACTCAAGCAGAATGTCGTTGCCCGGGAGGAAGCCGAGGCACGTCTTGTAGCCGAGAGGAAGAAGAGGATCGAGAAGGAACGCGAAGTCGCACGACAGGAACAAGCCAAGAAGGAAGCTCTCCACAAGCAACTCAAACAGGCAGCAGACATCGAAAACAAGGGTGATGTCGAGGCAGCGATCCACGCCTACAAAAAGGCTCTTGAGGTGACCCCGGAGAACCAGCAGGCTTTGGCCCGGCTTGGCATACTTCTGACCGATCGTGGCCAAGATGTCGAGGCTGAACACTACCTGGACCGGGCCTTCGCTCTCAATCCCAATGACACCGATGTCCTCCTGCGGCTGGGTTTTGCCCAGATCCGTCAGGAGAAAGTGCATCTGGCCGTGTCAGCGTTGACCAGAGTCGCCGCCTTGGAGCCCAAGAACGCCGACGCCAGACGCCTTCTGGGCCTCGCTTGTAGCGCGGTTGGCTGGAGCGAAGCGGCCGAGGCGGAATTCAAGAAGGCGTTCGAGCTGAACAAGGAAAGCCCCGACGCAGCCTACAACCTGGCTGTCTTGCTGGCGACGTTGGATGAGCCGAGAATCAAAGAAGCCAAGGAGTGGTACGAGAAAGCGAAGAAGCTTGGCGCTCGACCGGATCCGGGGCTTGAGAAGTGTCTCGCTCAGTAGCCCCCTGATGGCTCAATCCACGGCCGCTTCCGCCCGACAACCCCCGTCTGCTGGCACTGCCCCCGTTCGATCCCGTGCGACGACGGGCGGAAACACGCTCCTCCGCTCTTCCTCCTCTGTCCTTCTTCGCTGTCACTTGGCCCCCCAGGGCCGGCGGTCACGCACGAGGCGCTGCCAATCAACCGAAACGTGGACCCCATGAAACGGTTTGCCACCTCAATCCTCATCGCCATCACCATCTGCCTCGGCCTGGGTTCGCCCCTGCCGGTGTGGGCTCAGGGAGAGCACGCAAAAGCCCGCAAGGAGTGGATGGCGGGGTATGTGAAGCTGGAGGACGCCGAAAAGGCCGAAACCGCCAAGGACCCGGTCTTGGCCCTTGAGCTCTTCAGAGATGCTCAGGACATCTTCCACATCGTGCGTAAACGCTATCCCAGCTGGAATCCTTCTCTCCTCGAGTACCGGCTGAATTACTGCACCAAACGCATCAAACGGCTTGAAGCTGAGGTGGCAACCGCCAGCGCTGGACTGGACAAGCCGAAACTCGTGGATCTTGCCCAGGACCAAGCCGGGAAGATCAAGGCCCTCACAACTCAAAACAGGGAACTCCGCCAACGAGTCGAGTTGACAGCCAAGGCCTTGGAGAGGGCCCGTCGAGAGGCGGCCAGAGCGGCGGCGACGGGGGTCGATGTCGATGATCTGGTGAGCAAGAACAGGGGCCTGGAAGAGCAGGCCAAGTCTGCCGCTGAGAGGGTGGCGAAACTGCAAGATCAACTGCGGCAAGCTCAGGCTGAGTCGGGACGCCTGCAGAAGCTGGAGGAGGCCAAGGAAGAGCTCACACGGACGCAGACGCGCTGCACGGACCTGGAGAAAGCACTGGAAACGTACCGGAAAGCCTATGGACACATGAAGGAGAAGGTCCGGGAGGCCCTGCGTACGGAAGGCGAACTTCGGGCCGCCAAATCAACCCTCGGCAAAGAAAGCGAGAGACTCACTACCGACTTGGCGCAGGCGCAAAGCGTCTTGCGGAAAGCTCAGGACAAACAGGACGTGCTCCGAGCGGACTCGGTTCGCCTGCAACAGGCGTTGGCCAACGCCGGGCAACGCCTGGCCGAAGCTCAGGATGACCTGCTGAAGCAGACGACAGCCGCGGCAGAATTGCGCGAATTCCGAACGAAATACTTGGCGTCCGTGGCCCGTCAGGAAGAGACCCTGACTGAATTGCGGACAACCAACGCCGACCGAGCCCAGGCACTCACCCGCGCAACCGCCCTGCAGAAACAGAATGCCGAGCTCCATGGAGAAGCGCAAAAGCTCAAAGATCGTCTCGCCTCTCACCTCCAGGAACGGACTGAAGCCGCCAAGGCGAGCGTTGCGGAACGCGTATCACTGGAGACCAAGCTCGAACAGGCGCTCGTACGGAGCGAGATCCTGACAAGAGAGCAAGTCAGCCTCCAGGCCCGTCTGCGGAAGGCAGAGGCTCTCGCGACTAAGCTTCAGAAGGACGAAAAGACAGCTGGCCAGGATCACCGAGGCTCAGTGGCCGAACTGCAAGCCCTTATCGCCGCCCGGGACACAGAACTGAGAGATCTGAGGCGGAAGCTCGCGGAGAGCATTGAACAGAGACGGATGGCCGCGGAAGAAAGGGATGCCCAACGCCTGCTGGCACAACGGCTTCAGAAGGACCTTCAGGAAGCCAACTCCATGACTGCCGGCCTGGGAGAAACAGCCGCGAAAAGCCGGGAGAGACTCGCGGCCGAGATCGCTACCACAAATCGCCTGGAGAAGGAGCTCGCGGAACACCGCAAAGGCCTCGAGGCCGAGAAGACCGCGACCGAACGCCTTCAGAACGAGCTCACCGAAATGCGTGATAAACTCAAGACCACGGACGCCGCGGCAACTCGTCTGACGAATGAACTCGCCGAGAAGCAGGACGAACTGAAAGCCAAGGATGCCGCGGCAACTCGCCTGACGAATGAACTCGCCGAGAAGCAGGACGAACTGAAAGCCAAGGACGCCGCGGCAACTCGCCTGACGGATGAACTCGCCGAGAAGCAGGACGAACTGAAAGCCAAGGGAACCGCAACAGCCCGCATCGAGAACGAGCTGGCGGAACGAGATGCTGGGCTCCGCCGACAGCAAGAAACCGTGGCTGCGCAAACCCGGGAGAACGCCCAACTGAAAAAGCGGCTGGCCGATTCGGAGCAGCTTCTGCAAGCTGCCCAGCGTCGCCTGGCCGCTGCACAGCCCTCCCCAACGATGCCTGTCCCGACCAGAACAGCCGACATCGCAGCAGACGGCCTTCGGAAGAAGCTCGGCGCCGCGGAGGCGCGGAACAATGCGTTGGCCCTGAAGCTGGCGAATCTGGATGCCGATCTCACGCTCGCCAAGCAGGAAGCCAAAGGTGCACAAGATAAGACGAAAAGACTCGCCGCCGTCAATGAACAGTTGATAGTCGGGCTCGCGGCCCAGCGGCGGCGGTCCGCCGAAGCCAAGGTCGAACTTGGGGCCGCGAGACGGAATACCGAGACCGAGAAAGCAAAAGCAGTTCGGATCCTGGAGGAATGCGGGAAACTCAGGGCCCAGCTCGACCTGCAGGCACAACGCGAGGCCACCGCCAAGCTTGGGTTTGAAACCGTCCGTCAGGATACGGCCAGGAGGGCAGAAGACAAAGCCCGCGCTGCGGACGAAGCCCTAGCCGCCGCAAGACTGGAACTCCAGACCGCCCGCCAGGATGCGGCCAGGAAGGAAGAAGACAGAATCCGGGATGCGGCCCGAGCCCTGTCCGCCGCCGACCTCAAGATGACCGCGGTGCAGGGCGCCCTGACAGCCGCCAAACTCGAACTGACCACCACACGGGGCGCCCTGACAGGCGCCGAAAAAGGCCTCCGGAACCAGACAAAGATCGCCGAGACAGAACGCTTGGCGTTGCTGGAGCGGATTCAGGTATCGGAGAAAAAGGGAGCGACCGGGCAGACAGCTCTGACCGAACAGCAGGAGGCGAACCAGAGAGTGGTTGCCGATCTGGCTCTCTCTCGCAAGGAGCTGCAGCGTCAGCATGTCGTTCTTGCAGGCGAACGGAAACGGTGGACGACCAAGCACGCGGAACAATTGACCAAAATCGGCGAACTCCAACGCCAGCTCAATGATGCAGCCGAGCGGCTGAAAGCACCCGGAAAGAGAGCCCATGGGACCGAGTCCACGGCAGGACTCCAGGCTCTGAACACGCGTATTGAGGACGCCGAGCAGAAGAGACTGGCTGCGGAAAGCAAGGTAGAGGAAGGACAGCGAGCAGCAGCGATCCAGGATAAGACTCTGGCAGCCCTCCAGCGACGTGTACAGGATCTCAGTGCCCTAGCCCCCGAAATCGAGAAGAAAGAACAGGAGGCAACGGACGCCAACGCACGTATCGGTGAACTGAATCAAGCGCTGGAAAAAGCCAGGGATGCGGTGCGTAACGGCCGGGAGGAATCCGCCGGACGAGCCCGGGAGTGTCAGCGCCTGAACGCCATGCTGGACACCCTCCAGAAAAAGGCGCACACACTTGAGGAGCAACTCGGGATGTTCCGCAGAAAGGCGGGGAAACGAGAAAGCGAAGACTCGCGCCTCGCAGCCCAGCTTGAGCTCCAGACGGCGCAGATCAGGACTCTCGATTCTCAACGGAAGCAGTTAGGCGCAAAGGCGGCTGAGCAGACAGAGCTCCTCCGGCGACGGGAGACGACCATCGCCAAGCTGGAGAAGCAAAACACTGACCTTACAACCGAGCTCAACGCGCACCGTGAGAACTTGAGTAAACAAACTGGCCACATCGCCGGGCTCACGGCGAAAACCGAGGTTGTTGATGGACTCACGGCAAGCTTGAGCGACGTGGATGCGCAGTTGCTTGCCACGCAGAAGAAGGTGGCCGCTCTCACCGACCTGCGCGACGCAGGGGAAGCTCGGATTAGGGAACTGACCCGGCACCTCGAAGAGAAACGGGACGACATCCGGCGCTACCAGCAGGCATTGGAGGAAGAACGGGCAAAGACGGGACAGGGGGCCGACCAGTTGCTCGAACAGGTCAAAAAGCTCACGAAGCAACTTGCGGGCGAAAACGAACGTCGACGTGCCCTCGAGACCGTTCTGGCCAGACGGGATCTGGAAGAACCAGTCAAACCCGTTCAAACCGTCTCAGTAGAAGCCGAACGTGAGGGCCGCAGTCGCGACGTCAAGTTCCTCGTCAGAGGGTACCTCAGGCAAGGCTTGGCGGCGGAAGACAAGGGGAATGTGGAGGCGGCCGTATGGAACTACAAGAAGGTCTTGGACTACGCCGATGACCACCGGGTTGCCCTGCACCGTTTGGGCCTCATCTCCGCTGAAAACGGAGACGATGATGCAGCAGAGAGGCTCCTCCACCAAGCGTTCCGAGCGGATCCAGACAACATGGATATACTCGTGCCTCTGGGGTTCACTTTGGTGCGCCAGGGCCAGCCTGATCTCGCGCTTTCCATGCTCACTCGTGCCGTCGCCCTCTACCCTGAACGCCACGATGCCCACCGCTACCTGGGGATCGCCTGCAGCAGCCTTGGCTGGGTAGAAGCTGCGGAGGTCCAGTTCCGACGGGCCCTGAAACTCAAACGCGACGACAACGAAACCGCCTTCAATCTTGCCGTACTCCTGGCCTCAGTTTCTCCCCCGCGTATGACTGAAGCGAAAAAGTGGTACAAACACGCCCTGGCTTCGGGCAGCCCGCACGACCCCGGACTCGATGCGGTGTTTGAGATCACTCCCTGAGGCCCTCGCTTCCCGCCCTGCCTGTTTGCTGCCCGTGATTTCTCCCATATCATACGTCCCCCTTGGGACGTGCACACCAGCCCACATCGCGCTACATTTGCGCGGACAATGGACATTGCTCCGATATGACAATCTGTCAGCAAGCGTGGAGAGAGAGATGTTTAAGAAGCTCCGTCAACTTGGGGTTGTTCCGGTGGTGGCAGTGGACACGCCCGACCACGGCCTTCGCCTCTGTGAAGCCCTCCTGAATGGCGGCTTACCTGTCGCAGAAATCACCTTCCGAACGGAAGCAGCTGAGGCAACGATCAGGGCCGCGGCGAAGGCCTTCCCGGAGATCGCGCTGGGGGCGGGAACCGTGCTGACGGTCGACCAACTGAAGCAAGCCATGGATGCCGGTGCCAAGTTCGCCGTCGCCCCTGGATGCAACCCGACCGTAGTTTCCGCGGCCGTGGCCCACAGCTTCCCGTTTGCGCCGGGCGTGTGCACCCCCAGCGATGTGGAACGCGCTCTCGAACTTGGCGTGAAGACGCTAAAGTTCTTCCCTGCCGAGGCGAGCGGGGGAATCACCATGCTCAAGGCGCTTATCGGACCCTACGGACACGTGGGGCTGGAGTTCTGTCCGACCGGCGGCATCAAGACAAGCAATATGCTCGACTACCTGGCCCTGCCTCAAGTGCCTTTTGTGGGGGGAACCTGGATTGCCAAGAGAGACCTGATTTCAGGCGAAGCATGGGAAGAGATCACCGATAACGCACGAGATGCCGTCGCCCGGGCGGCAGCCCGCTGAGGAGTGTGACAATGACCAAACCGACACTACTTGTGCTCGCAGCCGGAATCGGGAGCCGGTACGGGGGCTTCAAGCAGATTGATCCCGTAGGCCCCACAGACGAGACCGTCCTCGATTACTCCGTTTACGATGCATGGCGAGCGGGGTTCGGCAAGGTTGTGTTTGTCATCCGCGAGGAAATCGAGGCGCCGGTCAGGGAGCATTTTGATCCGCGTCTCAAAGGACGGCTGGAAGTCGACTACGTCTACCAGCACCTCGACGACCTTCCAGACGGATTCTCTCTCCCGACAGACCGGGAGAAACCATGGGGAACAGGTCACGCCATCCGCGCGGCCCGAGACGCTGTGAAGGAACCCTTTGCAGTCATCAATGCCGATGATTTCTACGGTACAGGATCCTACGAGACGATGGCCGGCTTCCTGAGCACCGCGGCATCCACCCGAGACGCCGCCGCAACCTTCTGCATGGTCGCGTTCCGGCTGAGGAATGCACTGTCCGCGTTCGGCAGCGTCTCACGGGGCATCTGCTCCGTTGATCCGGAAGGCTTCCTCTCCGATGTTGTGGAGCGCACCAAGATCGAGCTTCAGGCGAACGGCGACGTCCGGTTCCTGGATGAGCAGGGCCAATGGGCCCCACTGACAGGAGAAGAGCCGGCCTCCATGAACATGTGGGGATTCACGCCGCGGCTGTTCGATTTCATCGAGGAGCTTTTCCGCGAGTTCCTGACGACACGCATCGATGAACCCAAGAGCGAGTTCTTCATCCCGACAGTCGTCGATACACTCATTAAGGCTGGGGCCTGCCGGACCGCCGTCCTGACAACGGATGAGAAGTGGTTTGGGATGACCTACAGGGAAGACCGGGACAAGGTGAAAGGGAGCATTCGGGCACTCATCGAGTCCAATGTCTACCCTGCCGCCCTCTGGTCAGACTGAAGTGGCCACCGATTCAGTTCCAGAGAAATCCCCGCAGCAACGGGAAGCAACGCTATGAACCATGATCTACGCGCCTGCTGTGCCGAGTTCCAGATTGACGGCACCTATATCGACGGCGGCCCTTACGGGACGGGGCACATCAATGATACCTATGCCGTGCGGTCACAGACTGCCACCGGCCCGGTTCGCCACATTCTCCAGAGGATCAATCACAACATCTTCAAAGATGTCCCCATGTTGATGGACAACATCGCACGTGTGACTGAACACCTGCGGACCAAGCTTCAGGATGTCCCCGGAGTCAACCCGGAGCGTGAAACGCTCACCATCATTCCCACCACCGACGGCAGCCCATACCTGAAGGATGAGAACGGTGACTACTGGCGCGCCTACATCTTCATCGAGGGAGCCCAGACATACGATGAAGTCCAAAGCGAGGACCAAGCCTACCAGGCTGCCTTTGCCTTCGGGACATTCCAGGGATACCTGCTCGACCTACCCCCTCCCCGTCTGGTCGAGACAATCCCGGACTTCCACCACACTCCCAAGCGATTCGCAACGCTCGTTGAAGCAATTGACGCAGATCCGTGCAACCGAGCAGCTCAAGCCCGCCCCGATATCGAGTCCGCCCTCGCCCACGAAGAAATGACCGGGCGACTGATTCGAGATCTGGAGGCAGGACGCCTCTCTGAACGGGTCACCCACAACGATACCAAAATCAACAACGTGATGCTCGATGACGCGACGGGACGAGGGATCTGTGTCATCGACCTGGACACCGTCATGCCGGGACTCGTTCTCTACGACTTCGGCGACCAAATCCGAACGACAACCGGAACAGCTCCCGAAGACGAACAGGACCTGAGCAAAGTGCGCTTCCAGATCAACATGTACGAAGCACTTGTGAAGGGCTATCTCGATGCAGCAGGGAGCTTCCTCACAGCAGCCGAAACAGACTACCTAGCGTTTTGCGGAAAGCTGATTACATTCGAAATCGGCATTCGATTCTTGACAGATTATTTGAGCGGCGACGTTTACTTCAAGACCCATCGCCCCGGCCATAATCTGGACCGTACTCGAACCCAGTTCGAGATGGTCCGGCAAATGGAGGAGCAGGAGGAAGAAATGAACGCCGTTGTGTCGAGTCTTAGGTAACGGGGATCACATCAATGAGTACGTTTTTCAACTTGGTCAAGCCCAGCACTGTGCCCACACTGGATCCGGATTTCCGCCCACCGGTCCTTGCCAACAAGGCCTTCCTGGCGGAAGTGGATGCCTCAGGAGAGGGAGTCCCACTCGTGCTTGCGGTGGAGCGTGATTCAGGCAAGATCGCCTGCTATGAGACGCGCGTTTTCAGCATGGATCACCCCCGGGCCGCAGTGAATTTTTTTTACGTTGAGCGCCTCGTCAAATTCCTTCTCTGGCAGTGGGGTGGCTGGAAAGTGACCGTCGGGGGGCCGCCCGAGATTGGGCGATTCCTTCAGTTCTGCTACTCACCAACCGGTATGAGAGCGTTCGATTACGAGTTCTGGGGCCAGGCAGTCTACCAGGAGAACTTCACGGTCGAGTGTGTGGACATCGACAGCGTTCCGGCACCAACCGATGATCAGGGCAGCGAAGTGAGTCTGGACTGGAGCGGCTGGCGAATCGGCTTCGACCTCGGGGCCAGCGACCGAAAAGTCGCCGTCGTGCGGGATGGCCGGCTTGCCGTAGACGCCGCTGGAGAGCCAATTCTCAGTGAAGAGTTCATCTGGGACCCCAAACCTCAGACGGACCCGGCCTGGCATCATGAGATGATAACCGCAATCCTCAAGCAGGCGGAAGCGAAAATTCTCGAGGTGGACCCCGCTGCAAAGGTCCAGGCCATTGGCGGCAGTTCCGCCGGTGTCTACGTCAACGGCCGTGTCCGGATCGCTTCGTTGTTCCGAGGCATCGCGGATCGGGATCAGTTTGAGCGGGAAATCGCCCCGATCTTCCAGCGCATTCAGCAGGAGTGGGGCGTTCCCCTCCGCCTTGAGAACGACGGCGATGTCACCGCGCTGGCCGGCGCAATCGCTCTGGACGACGGTGCCGTTCTTGGCCTGGCGATGGGGTCGTCACTGGCGGGCGGATACGTGGACGGTGATCGCAAGATCAAGGGCTGGATGAATGAGCTTGCCTTCGCGCCCGTCGACTTCAACCCCAAAGCAGCCGTTGATGAATGGTCTCTGGATCGCGGGGTGGGAGCGAACTACTTCTCACAGCAGGCTGTCGGACGCTTGATACCGGCCGCTGGAATCGACATGCCCGACCTCCCCGACGGAGCCCTGCCGGAGCGCCTCAAACGTGTCCAGGAGCTCATGGTAGCCGGCGATGAACGTGCCCGGAGCATCTACGAGACCATTGGGACCTACTTCGGCTATACCGTGGCTCATTTCGGCGACTTCTATTGCCCCATCAGGCACATCGAGGTCCTCGGCCGCGTGATGACCGGTGAGGGTGGCCAGATCATCCTTTCCGGAGCACGACAGATCCTGGAGAACGAATTTCCAGAGACCATGGCATCACTGGCGTTCTACGAACCCAGCGAACGCGAGAAACGGCATGGACAGGCTGAGGCTGCAGCAAGCCTTCCCGTCATCCCCTGACAGTCTCGTCCAGCGATACAAATAGGTGCTTACCCCGGAGGCATGCGTAGATGAAATTCCATACCGAATCTGCCGAGCTCTTCGTCCCTGACGGCGTTGAGCCTGAGGTCGCCCTCAAGCGAACCACCGTCCTGGCCATATCCGCCCATCAGGACGACCTGGAGATCATGGCCTACCATGGTATCCTCCGCTGCTTTGCGAACCCCAATGAGTGGTTCACCGGAGTGGTCGTCACGAACGGAAGTGGCTCCGCTCGGGACAACCTGTATGCCAACTACACGGACGAACAGATGGTCCAGGTGAGACGCCAGGAGCAGAAAAAGGCGGCCACTATCGGCGAGTACAGCAGCGTTGCGCTCCTGGACTACCCCAGCTCGGCCGTGAAAGACCCGGCGGGAATCGAGCCGGCTGAAGACCTGAAGAGAATCATCGAGAGCACGCGCCCCGATGTCATCTATGCCCACAACTTGGCCGACAAGCACGACACCCATGTAGCCGTCACTCTGCGCACCATCGAGACACTGAGAAAACTCCCGCCCGAATGTCGCCCACAACGGCTTCTGGGGTGCGAAGTGTGGCGTGACCTCGACTGGCTCTGCGACGACGACAAGCAGGCTCTTCCAGTCGATGCTCACGAGAATCTGGCTAACGCCCTCCTGGGCGTCTATGACTCCCAGATTGCTGGTGGGAAGCGCTATGATCTCGCAAGCATGGGGCGCAGACGCGCGCATGCCACCTACCACGCCTCTCACGGAACGGACGAAACCGAAGGGCTGACCTTCGCGATGGACCTTACACCGTTGCTTGACACCCCGGATAGAGACCCCGCTGACTACGTTGCCACCTTTGTGCAGCGCTTCGCGGATGATGTCAACGACCGAATGAGAAAACTCTCCTGACCCGAGCAACATCAGACGATGGGCCGCGGAAGCGGGAGAAACGCGTCCGGGGCAATCAAGCGTGAACTGGGAAGCGTGGTCCACACCCGATCCCGAGAAGATGAGATTCCATGAACACAGAAGACCGTAACCGATTCATCGCGCAGAAACTGGATGAAGGCTTCTCATTGTCGGATGTGCAAAAGGCGCTGGCCGACGAGCATGACGTCCAGATGACGTACCTGGACCTCCGACTCGCCGCCGCTGACCTGGAAGTCGATTGGACCCGGCACGACAAGGTGGTGCCGGAGCCGGAAGAGGACGAAGCCGATGCCGCCCCCGAACCCCAGGCACAGGAAGCGGCCGCGACCGGAATGACCACGATCACAGTCAGCAAACTCGTTCGCCCCGGCGCATCTATGAGCGGAGACGTCGAGTTCGCCTCGGGAGCCAAAGCTGAGTGGTTCGTGGACTCGATGGGACGCTTGGGGCTCAATCCTGCCCCCGGCTCGGGAAAGCCTACCGAAGACGATATCCAAGAGTTCCAGATCGAGCTCCAGCGCAAGCTCACCGGGGGTGCCTGAGGCTCCACCAACGGCCTGGTCTCAGCACCACCGCCCCATTTCTCGCCCTTGCCGGGTTGCCCGTTGCCAACTCGGAACTATATTACGAATTTGTCTTTCGCGGCGGTAGAGTCTTGGCCGCCTTCCGTGACCGAAAGTGTTTCGTTACAGCAAGGTCGCACCACGGCAGACGAGCATGTGACGTCGTCAGCCCGCGCAAGCGCCAAACAGTCTTACGAGCAGGCCAGCGGGCACAGCGGCGCACTTAACACGTCGCCCAACACCTGGACTCCTCAAGGGGCAGGGAAAAGGAACGTTCAGTATGGCAGTTCGAATCAGGCTTCGCCGAACCGGTAAGCGAAATGCACCCAGCCACCGAATCGTCGTGGCAGACGGGCGTAGCCCAAGAAATGGGCGGTTCATCGAGACAGTGGGCACCTACAACCCTGTGCAGAAAGCCGAGACCGTCGACTTGGAACGGGTCGACTACTGGATCTCCCAGGGAGCCCAGCCCAGTGATACGGTCTGGGGGATCATCAAGCGCGTCCGCGCCGGTGTTCCGCTCGGCGGCAAGGAAGTTCCTCCGGCGGCCGACGATGCGACGCCCCCTGAACCGGTGGCTGAAGAAGAGCCCGAGGCCCCGGCCGAAGAACCCGCCGAAGCCCCCGAAGAAGACGCCGAAGAAACTGAGTAATCGGCAAAGCGAAGGGCATAGGCAACGATGGCACTGACCTTTTTAAAAAAGCTTTTCGGACTCGGGGAGACATCCTCTTCCCAGACAGCGCCAAACTCCCCCAAAGGCCAAGAGGCCGGTAGGAAGAAGGAGAGGGCGACGGGTGCCGAAAGCCAACCTGACCTCGAGAGCTTTGTTGGGTTCGTTGTGCGAGCACTTGTAGACTCCCCCGACCAAGTCGGCATTGAAACCGTCAACCGAGGCCGAGACGCCACAATCCAGGTCACGTGTGACAAGGCGGATGTGGGTAAAGTCATCGGCAGAAATGGCAAGACCATCGCCGCCATTCGCGCTCTGGCTAACGGTGCCGGAGCCCGCGCGGGGCAACGGGTCGGCGTGGAAATTCTGGACTGAGCAGGCGATGCGCCTGGACATCATAACGCTCTTCCCTGAGTTGGCCTCCTTCCCGCTTAGCCAATCAATCATTGGCAGAGCGCAGCAGAAGGGCATTGTCAGGGTCTGTGCGGTAAACCCCCGGGACTACACGAACGACAAGCACCGCACAACCGACGAACGCCCCTACGGTGGGGGGGCCGGAATGGTCATGAAGCCAGACCCGCTCTTCGCGGCTGTCGAAGACGTACGGACAGACAGCAGTACGGTGATTCTGCTCAGCCCTCAAGGGCACCCGTTCACTCAGAAGCGCGCTCAGGAACTGGCTGAAGAGAAACATATCGTCTTGGTCTGCGGCCACTATGAAGGAGTTGACGAACGCGTTCGTCAGTCGCTGGTCGATGATGAGATCTCGATCGGTGACTATGTGTTGACGAACGGCGCGCTGGCGGCACTGGTAATCGCTGATGCCGTCATCCGACTGCTTCCCGGTGCACTGGGATGTGCGGAGAGTTCGGAAAAAGAGTCCTTCGCGGACCGGGAATGGCTCGAGTTTCCGCAGTATACGAGACCCCCCGACTTCCGGGGAATGCGAATACCGGATGTTCTGCTTTCCGGAAACCACAAACGAATTGAAGAATGGCGACAACGGCAACGCCTGCTGAGGACAGCGGCAAGGCGACCCGATTTACTGCACAAAGACACGGAGACGACACATGAATAAACTCCAAGCCATCCGCAATGAGAACCTCAAGGCCGACCTCCCGGAATTTGCCATCGGCGACAACCTTCGCGCCGAAGTGCGGATTGTTGAGGGTGGCAAAGAGCGCGTTCAGGCCTTCACTGGAACGGTCATCGCCCGCAGCGGCAGCGGTGTCGCCGAGAGCGTGACGCTCCGTCGCGTGTCCTACGGTCAGGGAGTTGAGAGGATCCTCCCCCTTCATTCCCCCACACTCGCTGGGATTGAGGTCGTCCGTAAAGGCCGTGTTCGCCGTTCGAAGCTCTACTACCTTCGTGATCAGGTCGGCAAAGCTGCTCGCGTCAGAGAACGCCGCGACGACTGAGTTGGCGAATTGCGCTGACGCGCGTCCCCGCATTGACGCCCCCCCCCTCCCCTCCAGGGCCGGCGACTTGGGCAGGCCCATGACCCGATAGGGAGTGTCGTTTTCATCGGAGAGTGCACTGATGGCCGTCACTGTCGCCGGTCTGCCTGACCTGTTTGTGTTCGAGCGAGAAGCCCGAGAGAAGGGGCACGTTCGCATAGCAGGTGTGGACGAGGTCGGTAGAGGACCATTGGCAGGCCCCGTCGTCGTTGCTGCAGTCATACTCCCCGCAGACGGTCTCTCACTGCCGGTCAATGACTCAAAGGCACTCTCTGCCAAACAACGTAAAGTACTCGCTGACGCCCTTCACGAACTACCCGGCATCACGATCTCACTGGCGCTAGTGTCTCCTGCCGACATCGACCGCGTCAACATTCTCAACGCGACCCATTCAGCAATGCGAGAGGCGGTTCAGACGCTTGTCCCTCCTGCCGACTTCGCCCTCATTGACGGACTCCCCGTCCCCAGTTTCCCACTACCGAACAAAGCGCTTGTCAAAGGCGATGCCCGCTCGGCAAGCATCGCCGCGGCAAGTATCATCGCAAAGGTCTACCGCGACCGTTTGATGGTGGATCTCGATGGTAAGTTCCCCGGGTATGGATTTGCACAACACAAGGGCTATGGTACAGCAAAGCACATCGAGGCGCTAAACAAGCTCGGGCCGTGCGACATCCATCGCAAGACGTTCGCCCCAGTCAGGCGCTTGATCCAACCACCACCCGAACAGATGGAATTCGGTTTCCCACCGGGAACGCCGAACTCCCTCGTCAGTCCGGACCAGCCAGGACAGTAGACTCCACGTCCACCGCGATGCCGATCAGTGACAAAATCCGGCCTGCCGTCACGGAGATCATACGAGCTCTCGTATCAAACGGCTTTGAGGCGTATGTCGTCGGGGGGGCCGTTCGCGACCTCCTCCTCGACATAGAGCCCAAAGACTACGACCTGGCCACGTCCGCCAGTCCGGAGGAAGTGCGAGGCGTCTTTGGCCGGCGGAAAGCCCGCATCATCGGTCGCAGGTTCCGCCTCGTCCACGTTCACACGAGCCACGATATCTACGAAATCAGTACGTTCCGCCGCGAGCCGACACAGGAGGAGCGGAGCGAACGAATCGACGACGACGGAGTGATGCTCTGGCGGGACAACCAATACGGAACGCTCGAACAGGACGCGTTCCGCCGCGATTTCACCGTCAACTCCCTCTTCTTTGATCCTGTCGGGGAGCGCAGCATAATTGACCTTGTCGGGGGGATGGAAGATCTGAAGCACAAGATCGTTCGGTCGGTCGGACCGCCCGACACGCGCATAGAGGAAGACCCCGTGCGCATGCTGCGAGCCCTCAAGCTGGTCGCCAAGTACGGGTTCTCCCTGGAGAGCGACCTGGAGGCGGTCATTCGCGCGCGTGCCTCCCAAATCTCCATGGCAGCGGCCGGTCGGCTCCTCGAAGAACTCATGAAAATCGTCGCCTCACCGCACGCCCACGCAACGTTCGAAGCGTGCCATGACTACGGACTGCTCGAGCACTTCTGGCCCGCGCTGGGTGAGGAATGGACGAACGGGGAAACCGGCGGGCTCGTTCGGAAGCTGCTCACGGAACGAGACAGGCGCGTCGCCGGGGGAGACTACTCAACGTCCAAGGCACTGGCCCTCGCAACCATTGCACTCCCAGCCATCGCTCGGGGGCGCGGCTGTGCCGACTTGGAGCCGCTGTGGGAGCATGAGCCAGGCTTGGAGCGAGATATGCGTGGACAAGTTCGGTCATTCTTCGAACCTTTCCCCGTCTCGCGTTACCTGACCGCACGAATGCGGGATATCATGCTGATGCTGCCCCGGTTCGTTGCCGGCAAACGCAAGAGCAAGTTGGTCGGCCATCCCGAGTACAAATACGGGCGGGAGCTCTTCTCCCTCGTTGCTCTTGCCAGAGAGTGGCCCGACGACATGGTCGCGGCCTGGCCTGAGCCGCCGAAGCGACAGCCGCGTGGATCGGAGCGAGGGGGCCGCAGACGGCCGAACCGGAATAGAAGACGCAACCGCGGAAAACCGCCCCGGAAAGCATGAGACCTTTCATCGTTATCGCAGTGACTCTGGTTCACATAGCCGCCATCTATGGGCTGGCCCGAAGTGCATCCCCCGGCAGAGCAAACCAGCCGCCTGAGGACCCTCTCCCGGGCCCCGAACAGACATCTCCGGGAACCCCGCCAACGCCACCCCCGGAGAC
>Ga0209042_1000341_pt1 | contig 53536 bp, 42 predicted proteins | sample SaaInlV_200m_DNA_6_FD_184649 | JGI IMG/M metagenome (GOLD analysis project Ga0209042, IMG submission 184649) | Marine microbial communities from expanding oxygen minimum zones in the Saanich Inlet - SI037_S2LV_200m_DNA (SPAdes) (version 2) | ecosystem: Environmental > Aquatic > Marine >...
CCAACATGATTTAAAACTCAATTGAGCGGAAGTATCCATACATTATAGCTTCAAAAAAAATGCGAAAAAAATATCAACTTTTTCGCATTTTTTTTTGGCTCAACTGAGCCTTAAATCCTATGATGTTACCAACAAAGAAGTTGATGAATCTTTTTCCAAATCTATCAATAGCGACCCAACTCCAACTGTTTTATTTTTATTTTTAATATAGCTATTCACTTCTTCAAGATCGACAAATTTTATTGAATTATTATCTGACTTTAATCCTTTAACATTATCTCCAAAGTCTCTAATCCAATTTAAGATTGATACATTACTTACGTCTAAAATTCGACCTATTGAACGAAATCCTAAACCCTCTAAATACAGTTGTAATGCCTTTCTTTTGGTTGCTCTTGAATATTCTCCAGAACGATTTTCAACTGTGTAGTTATAGCCACATTCTTTGCATTTGTATCTTTGTAAACCCTTTGCAAATCCATTTTTCACTCTATCTGTGCAATTACATTTTAAACATTTCATAATTTTTTTTAGACAAAGATAATAAATCAATACTAATTTAGCAATGCCCATTTGTTAAATAAATATTATAATTGCTTGTTTAAATATTACAGCAAAATAGTAATCAGAAACTAATCAGTGTACACAAAAGCAATAGTTTAAACGGATGAAAAAAATCACACCTTAAACATCTGTCCGAAATTTGGGGAGTATTATAGTAATTGGTGGATGCCCCTTATACAACAAAAAGTTTCAGCTTACTATTAATACAGATATCTGTGGCAATCGGTACAAATGGACGTCTTCCATTCTTCTTCTATATCAACAGGATGTATAAAATCCAGTGAATCATCAAAGGGAACGGAAACTAGATTTTCATTCAATCCTTGTTGTAAGATGGTATGACATAGATTGCAATCCCTTCGAATTAACTTTCCATTTTCTGCTTTATGATTGCCATCGTGACACCTGAAACAGCCATTGTATTCAACGTGTCCAAGATGATTTGGATAAGTATCCCAACTGGATCCCATTTTCGGGAAGTTATTCGCAGTATATGCATCTATTATTCCTTGTATGCTATGTTTGATTAATTGCTGTTGGTGAGCAAAAAATTCAGGGTAATTATTTCTGCACGATTCATTAATTGCATTTGCAATAATTGCCCGAGCCGTATCATAGTTGTCATAGGAATCAGTAAATAGCTCCATTGCTATTTTCTTTATCTCTGGAATATCAGATGATATATCACCTTTAGATATTGCATTATCAATATAATCTTGAGGTGTCAAAAACTGATGTGATGGCCTATTATGACAATCCATGCAGTCCATTGTTCTGGGAGAGCTGGTGTTTATAGTCTCTTCATCCATAGGATCTTCTATGTCATTATATACTGTAGTATCACCAGTTTCCAAATTAATGTATTTTACCCATCCGATATATTCACGGTCTGGAGTTGATTCAATGTATTCTATTTTAATATTTCTGTTTATATGCCAGTGAATTCCCTCGCTATTTCCTTGTGAGCCATGTGATGGACCGATTTTCATTAAATATGAAATATTCCATTGCGTATTGAGGCTATCCGCTAAATAATGAATCTCGTTACGAATTCGATTAGGATAAAATTTCTCAGGCCAGTGACACTGTTCGCAAGTTTCCCGGGCAGGTCTAAGGCTGGTTATTGGAGTTGGAATGGGTTTTGGGTATTTGTCGAATAAAACTGCATAAACCTGATATAATCCTGACATCTTCGATTTAACATACCAATCGGCACCTGGGCCAACATGACATTCAACACATTTCACGTGAGCATGAGCAGAAGTTTGATATGTAGAATATTCAGGTTCCATAACCTGATGGCAGAGCCCTCCACAAAATCGATTTGATTCAGTATAATGGAAAGCTTCATAACTGCCAATACTTGTTAAAATCAGGAATAATATTGTTCCTACAACAAATATTATTGCAGCGTTTCTGTGCTTAGGGTTATTCATATCAATAACCATATGTGTAGGAGTTATTTCAGATTTGCCTTGTTTGATTTTTCGCACTCTCATTAACATGCCAATAGGAATCAAAACAAGACCAAGAATGAGAAGTCCGGGGAATAACATATATAATAGTAAACCAATATAAGTTCCACCATCCATAAAAAAGGATGTGAGTATATAAATAAATAGAATTAGTAAAAGACTAATAGCAGTAATTATTGTTCCTACATAGGAAGTTCGATTGTAATAGGATTCTGGTAATTTCATAGTTATTTGTAGTTTAGTTTAGTAATTTAATTTTCATATAATTCATTATTATTTAGATTGATATACTTTTCAAAATATCTCAGAAACCGGCGTTTTATTATTGCCACTTCCATTCGTAATATTAGTATGTGCAATGTTTCTTATCATACCGTTGAAAATAAAAAAGTGAAAAGGTAAAGTTATTCCCCAATACATTCTACCAAATACACCCTTAGGTCGGAAAGTAGCAATTTGATGTAATACATTGTTCTGATCAATTTTAAACTCAAGCCAAGCTTCACCTGGAAGTTTCATTTCAGCAAAGAGTAAAAGTCTATTTTCTTGTCTGCTATCGTAAATAACACGCCAGAAATCAATGGCAGCACCTACATGAATATCAGTAGGATGCTTCCTCCCCCTTGAGAGTCCTACACCACCTACCAATCGGTCGAAAAATCCTCTGATTTTCCATAGCCAGGTAGCATAATACCAGCCTCTTTCACCGCCTATTGACCAGATATTCTCAACAACTTGTTCTGGGTTTTCGACTTTAATTGACTTTCTGTCCATATAACAACCAAACTGTGGAACTTCAATATGCTCTGAAAGCTTTAAACTCAAATTTGAATCGTGTACTGGATCTTTCCAACTTGATATTACCATATTTTGTTTAATCTTAACAAAAGCACTCTCTATGGCCTCTTTGTAAGAAATGGGATGAATATCAAGAAGCTTTTCAAGATCATTATTTTTACAAACTACCTCATGTTTCATGCTTTGAACCAGATTGGTGGCTAAGCGAAAAGTGGTGGATGTAATAAAGAAAAGCCAGTAAGAAGAAAAGCGAGTTGTCATAATTGGGACTGTAATAATTCTTCGTTTTAATTTTCTTACACTGGCATATTGCAATAACATTTCCTTGTAGGTAAGGATCTCAGGTCCACCAATATCAAACGATTGGTTCATGCACTTTTCATTAAAAAGGACTTTTGAAAGATAAGAACTTATGTCTCTAATGGCTATAGGTTGAGATCTCGTAAGTACCCATTTGGGAGTTATCATCAAGGGTAATTTTTCAACTATATCTCGTATAATCTCAAAAGATGCACTTCCGGATCCAACAATAATTCCTGTTCGCAATACCGTAATATTGTAATTTCCTGAAACAAGGATTTTTTCGACATTTTTTCTTGAAGCAAGATGATTTGAAAGTTCAGCTTGATTTACAATTCCGCTAAGATAGATTACATGCTTTGCACTTGTACGATTAATATAATCCCTGAAATGCAGTGCACAGCTCGATTCAAGATTGTAAAAACTGTTGGCAGAAGCTTCCATTGAATGTATTAGGTAATAGGCTGCATCAATATCAAGTGGTAAAACTTTTAAAGACTGAGGGTCTAAAAAATCTACTTCAATAATTTCTACCTTTTGTAAAATACTTGAACTTACATCAAGTCTTCTTTTATCTCGAACACAGCATATGACTTTATAATCCAGATTTATTAGAACAATCAATAGTCTTCTTGCTACATATCCTGTAGCTCCTGTTAATAATATCCTCATTAGTTTTTCAGCTCTTTATAATTGTTATTTTTATGTCTTGGAATTGTCTTTTTTTTGAGTTTTGTTTGATTTTAGAGATTCCCTGTTTATTTTCCTTCTCCTTCCAAAACCCTCGAATTATTAAAATAAATCGGTAAATCCTACCTAATAAACCCAGCAAATTCAGTAATAATTTCGTAATTTCATCTTTATTAATTTATAAAATATGTAAAGATAAAAAAAGAAATGAATTTCTGTAATGAATGGTCTGAAATATTTAGCAAAATGCAAAAAATGCTTTGGGCGAGCAATCAAAATTGAAAAACTCTCAAATGAAAATAATCAATTTCAACATTTACATGAAATTCAGAAAACAAACCAGATATTTAGTTTCCTCCCAAAATCCGCAAATTATTAAAAACAAATAAGCCAAATCCTTCACTATAAGTCTGCTGGCTTGGGTTTAGTTCAATCCCGATTTTTCATCGGGATTCAGTAATTTTATGCTGTTTTTATATTCTTAAGAGTTATCACCAGTATTTATTTTTTCAAATAATAGTGTTTCATCTTGAGATATTTGTTTTATCATCATTAATGTCAATATAGCTGCAATAATGTCCAAAAAGTCCGAAACCATATAGGCTTGAGTGGAAGTTATCATTTGTTCAATTGTATCATCTTTGAAGATTGATTTAAGAGCAAATTGTCCAACATAGTTTGCTATTAAAAACAGTGCCAACCAAAATTCAAGAATTGTCTGTTTTGAAGCCGACTTATATTCAGGAAGTATCTCTGTCAATATATTTCTTGTCTTCTTTACAATTTCTTTTGTTATTTTATAAGGTCTATAAAGGCTAACTATTGGAATACAGAAACTCCAAACTGCCATAGTTTCAGAATATTCGAGGTTTATAACCGGAATTCTGTGGAGATTTCCGTACGCTCGCCTAAACCAGTTAAGAAATAACACTATTGAGACAATGTATAATCCAGATTGTAGTATGCCAATTACGCCCACTATTAAGTCATTAAATTCCGCTTCTTGGTAGCAATAAATTCCACCATCTCTTATCCTTTCAAGTAAATCAAATTCATAATAACCCAATATAACTGCAATTAGATTCACGATACAAATCCCCCAAAAAATATTAATTATCAGTTTTGCCCTTCTTGAATTGTCTTATAATTCAATTCTGTCAGTATCTTGGTTTTGTATATGTTCCATATTATTGTTTATATTAGTGGTTGGAGTAGAGCCTGATAGCCTATTCATATTTTTTCCCACAAAAAAAAGAAAATTATTGAGTCCTAATAAAATTAATTATCAATATTTCGGCAAGATTGACAAAAAGAAGTACATTTGCAGAAAACAATTTGGAATGGTTAAAATTGGTGTTTTAGGAGCAGGCTTTTTAGGAAGAATTCATATTAATCTTCTAAAAAAAATTGCAGATTTCGAACTTGTTGGTTTTTACGACCCCGATAAAAAAAATACTGAAAAAGCTATCAGTGAATATAATGTCAAATCCTTCGAATCTATTGATAGTCTGTTAGATGCAGTAGATGCAATTGATATTGTAACTCCAACCGTTTCGCATTACGATTGTGCAGTGAAAGCTTTAAAAATGTCGAAACATATTTTCATCGAAAAGCCAATTACAAACACATTAGACGAAGCGGCCAGCCTTCTGAAACTCACAAAGGAAGCCGGAATAATTGTACAGGTTGGACATGTCGAAAGGTTTAATCCGGCATTTATTGCTGCCAAACCCTACCTCAAAAATCCGATGTTCATAGAATCGCACCGATTGGCACAATTCAATCCTCGCGGCACGGACGTTCCTGTAGTTCTGGATCTTATGATTCACGATATTGATATTGTTTTGAGCCTGGTTAAATCTAACATAAAACGAATAAGTGCAAATGGTTTGGCGGTTTTGAGCAATACTCCAGACATTGCAAGTGCAAGAATAGAATTTACTAATGGTTGTGTTGCAAACCTTACAGCAAGCCGTATTTCGATGAATAATATGCGTAGAAGCAGATTATTTCAAAAAGATGCCTTCATATCATTAGATTTTTTGAACAAAAAAACTGAGGTTTTTATGATTAAGAAAAAAAATGGCAATAAAACCAATACTTTTCATATGAATATTGACCTTGGGAACGACAAAGGTGAGAAAATCATTTATATTGAGAAGCCCAAAATTATTGAAAATAATGCCATAGAAGATGAGTTAATTGGCTTTTATTCAGCTATTAAAAACAAAACTACTCCTTTGGTTTCTATAGATGATGGTTATTCTGCTCTAAACATCGCACATTCTATTCTCGACAAAGTTAAGTCTTTTGAGGATTTGAAGATTTGAGCATTTGGAGGAAGCATTTTTTAATAATCAAATTGTGAGCTAATATAGCAGCGTATAGAATTTTAATTTGAAAAGTATTTTTATTCGTTATTTGTAAAATAAATAGTGATTATGGAAAGTAGGAATTTGATTTTAGAATTTAGCTTTAAACCTGAAACAACGATTTTAGATAATTTGAAAAGTATCAGCAATATTTTTCAAAAACAATAATCACTTCAAATCACAAATGTTGACAAATCCCAATATCATGATTTATAATACTCACATTCACATTTTTAAAACAGAAGATATTCCTGTTAAATTTCTTCCCTTGAAGTTGGTTAGATTTTTTGCGTCAAAATCAGGCTCGTTTTTTGCCTCCAAAATCCTGAACAATATAAATCCATTCTCAAACAAAGACATTTTCGATAGATACAAAAAATTTATGAGTATTGGGAATTTAGATTCGCAAGAAGCAATTTTTGACGAATGCCAGAAATTTTATCCCCCCGATACAAAATTTGTGGTTTTGCCCATGGATATGGCATTTATGGAAGCCGGAAAAGTTATCAGACCATATGAAAACCAAATTGAAGAACTTGCAAAACTTGCACAAAAAAATGAAAAAATTCTTCCATTTCTCCATATTGACCCTCGACGAAAAGGAATTTTCGATTTTCTGAAAAAGTGTGTCGAAGATTGGAATTTTAAAGGTATAAAACTTTATCCACCGCTTGGCTATTTTCCTTACGATAAAAGACTGTATCCTATTTATGAATATTGCGAAAACAACAATCTGCCGGTAATTAGCCATTGCAGTCCGTACAATTCTGTGCATTTCAGAGGAAAAAAAGAAAACTTGTTTAAATTGCTTTCTGAAGCTAAAATCAAGATTGAGACGGAAGGGAAAAACAATAAAGAATTATGTTATTATTTTGCCCATCCGAAAAACTACGAATATGTTTTAAAAGATTTCATGAAACTTAAAATAAACCTTGCTCATTTTGGCTCAGACTATTTTTGGGACAGGTTTTTAGATTCGCCTAAAGAGAAAGAAAATTGGTTTTCGATAATCAGAAATATGATAGTTGAATATGAAAATTTATATACAGACACCTCATTTACTCTGAATAATCAGAACTACTTTTCTTTATTTAAAGTTTTGTTGGCAAACCAAAAAATAAGAGATAAAATTTTGTTTGGCTCCGACTATTACATGGTTGAAACTCAAACGAATGAGAGAAGGTTTAGTTTAGATTTACGAGCCTTCATAGGGGAGAATAATTTTAATATTATAGCACGAAAAAATCCAAAAAGGTTTTTAGGCATAAAATAAAAGTGAATAAAGAATAAATGAAATTGCGAATTTTCTTTTTAGTGAAATATTCATTTTTTTGGATATTTTATTTCATAATAATGAAAGCCATTTTTTTGGCATACAATTATTCACTTACAGCTGAATTGCCTGTAAACGACATTTTTCTGATTTTTTACCATGGCTTAAAAATTGATTTTTCTACCATTGGCTATTTTCTAATATTCCCAAGTTTACTGATAATATTTTCAGTAGTTTTTTCTAATATTCATTTCTTAAAAATCATAAAAATATATAGCTTGCTGCTGATAATTCTGGCAACCATTCTCACAGTTATCGATATGGAATTGTATAGAAACTGGGGTTTCAGACTCGACAAAACGCCCCTGCAATACATTTCAAATCCGAAAGAAATGATGGCTTCAACTGATTTGTTGTTAGTAATACTTTTAAGTTTGGCAACAATTTTCATTAGCTTTATATTTATACTGATTTACAATAAATTACATAAGGCAAAAATTGCAAAAGTTAAAGTAAGAAAGACACTAAATATAACGTTATTGATAATCATTTTCTTCAGTCTGATAATCCCAATTCGAGGAGGCTTTGGCGTTTCTACTATGAATATTGGAAGCGTATATTTTCATAAAAACCTTTACGCAAACCATGCAGCAATAAATTTGGTTTGGAATGTAATCTACTCTCTTACAAAAACTTCCGATCTAAATTCCTTTAAGTTCTTTGAACCAAAAAAAGCAACAGAGATTTTTGAAAAACTTCATTCCAATAATGACATTGATGAAAAAATTACAAACTCAAAAAATCCAAATATTATCATAATTATTTTAGAAAGCTTCAGTTCTAAAATAATTGAACCATTAGGTGGAAAACGTGGAGTTACTCCTAATTTGAATAAATTGTGCAACGAAGGGATATTGTTCAATAATTTTTATGCTTCGGGCGACAGATCTGATAAAGGAATTGTATCAATTTTGAGTGGTTTTCCGGCTCAACCGACTAATTCAATAATTAAATTTGCAAACAAAACACAAAACCTTCCATTCTTGAGTAAAGATTTAAAAAAAGTTGGATATAAATCAACATTTTATTATGGTGGCGACTTGAATTTTGCAAATATGCGATCATATTTTGTGAATGGGGAATTCGATGAAATTATAGACAAATCCAGTTTCAGAAAAAAGGACAACAATTCTAAATGGGGAGTTCATGATCATATTGTTTTCGATAAATTATATAAAGATATTGTTAGTTCAAAAACTCAATTCTTTAAAGTGATTTTCACTTTGAGTAGCCACGAACCATTCGATGTTCCATTAAAATCGGAATTTGATGGCGAAGATGAGGGTAGCCGTTTTTTAAATTCAGCCAATTACACAGACAGATTTTTAGGAAATTTTATCAATAAACTAAAACAAACTGAAAAGTGGGATAATACACTTATAGCAATAGTTTCCGACCATGGAAGCAGATTGCCGAACAATACGCAATACTATGAATTGGAAAAGTTCAAAATACCTTTTCTATTGATAGGAGGAGCTATCACTAAAGCATCGACTGTAGTTTCAACAATAGCCTCTCAGACCGATATTCCAAAAATAATTTTGAATCAACTTGAAATTCCTTCAGAGAAATATTTGTTTAGCAAAAGCTTTTTTAATACCGATCCTTCATCATTTGCATTTTTTTGCTTTAACAATGGTTTTGGATTTGTTACTGAAAATTCTCAAATTGTTTACGATAATATTGGAGAAAAATTAATTCTCGATCAAGGTATCGCATCTGAAGAAAACCTAAGAAACGGGAAAGCATATCTTCAAGTTGTTGAAAGTCATTTCAATAAGCATTAATTTCCAGGCTTTCAGCTCAATTGCTTTAGCCGGGTTTTCAATTAAAAAGTATTTGCCTGAAATTCAAACCCTAAGTTTCCCAAACGGGAACAATATAGTTATCATTTTTTATAGGAATCATTCTCAGGTTTTGTTCAGTAAGGCAAAACTTTATATCCTTTTCAAGAAAATGTCTTTTAGAATTTAAACGGGGCGAGTTTTCAATCACGAATTCGAAAAGATTATTTTTCGCAGTTTTATAAATATTTCTGACAAGATTGGCAGAATCACCATCAGAAGTAAAATATTTGCTTTCAATAAGATAATCAACAATTTTTCCTGCAAATGCAGAATCCTCAATGTTTATCTTGTTTTTCCAACCCGAACAAAGCAAGAGAACATCCATGTTTTTCTGAATTAGCCACTCACACAAAAATTGGAAATTTAGCATTGAGCCTAATACAAGAGTATTGTTTTTAGCAACAGTTTTTATAGCTTGCGTTCCATTAGTGGTGGTCATTGCCAAGGATTTACCTTTAAGTTTTTCAGTCATAAAATCGTATGGCGAGTTTCCCAAATCAAAATCTTCCAATTTGTAGCTATCTCGTTCGCCTGAAATTAGAAATCCGCCTTTTTTATATTCTAAAGCTTCAGCTATGGTTTTCACCGGAAAAACTTTCTTAACACCATTTTCAAAAGCCACACAAATACTGCTTGTAGCTCTAATAATATCAATCACAACAACTATTGCATTTTCATTTTCATGCAAATGATATAATTCCGGCGAAAGGCAAACGTCTATATTTTTCATGATTTTTTCGAATTAAAGTCCTATTTCTCAAAAGTAATAACTTTTAGGGAATATAATCCCTAAATTTACAAATTGTTGTCAATAAATTAGAATGTCAATCTTATAAAGCAGATTTGTTTTTATTAGCTCAAATGGTACGACTTAACTAATTTCATGCCAAGCTACAATTATATATCAAAATTTCACCCACGAGGATGAAAACTAATAATTGCATCTCTAAGATATTCACGGTCAAGATGTGTATAAATTTCTGTTGTAATTATTGATTCGTGCCCAAGCATTTCTTGCACTGCCCGCAAATCGGCACCTCCTTCAATCAAATGGGTTGCAAACGAATGCCTGAAAGTGTGCGGACTGATTGCTTTTTCAAGACCAATTTTCTGTGCCAATTGTTTGATTATGGTAAAAATCATCACTCTTGTTAGCTTGTTTCCTCTCCTATTCAGAAAAACGATATTCTGGCTGTCTTTTTTAATATCAAGTTTATTTCTATAATTTTCTATGTACAAAATAATTTCCTTTTTTGCAATCTCTCCAATTGGGACGAAGCGTTCCTTTTTTCCTTTTCCTGTAACTTTTATGTAGGATTGTTTGAAAAATAAATTCGAAATTTTTAAGTTGGTCAGTTCCGAAACTCTTAGGCCACAGCTATATAAAGTTTCAATTATTGCTTTGTTTCGCTGACCTTCCGGTTTGCTTAAATCTATAGTAGCAAGTAGTTCATCAATTTCTTCCACAGCCAAAACTTCAGGTAGCTTCATCCCAAGTTTTGGTGCTTCTAACAAACTACTTGGATCTTTTTCAATCTTTTCATCGAAAATTAAATATTTAAAAAAAGACTTGAGGCTTGAAATTATTCTGGCTTGAGTTCTTGCACTAATTCCCATTTTAGCAAGCCATTCAATGAATTTTTCAAGATCTGACAATTCTATCTCCTTGGGTTTTTTATCCTTTTTTGATAATTCTAAAAAACTATTAAATTTCTTGATATCACTGATATATGCACTTATGGAATTATGAGATAAGGCTCTTTCCAGCCTAAGAAAATTTTCATAATTATTTATTTCAAAATCCCACATATTCAAATTTTTAATTTCCAACAAAACTATTAATTAATTATGAGTTATGAATTTTGTATCAATAGCAATTTGTAATTAGAAATTAGAAATTAGTATTTCTATCTTTGTAAAAATATTATTGAAAATTTGAAAACTAAATTTGAAAACATATGTTAATCTATTTATACTTAAAATGACCTGAAAACCAAGTAATTCACAATTTTTAATTTATAATTCATAATTTATAATTCATTTTAAGATTTTGGCAAAGAGCAATAAACCGGTTCAAACACCTTTGATGAAACAATATAACAATATCAAGGCAAAACACCCTGATGCAATATTGTTGTTCAGAGTTGGCGATTTCTACGAAACATTTTCGGAAGATGCAATTAAAGCTGCTGATATTTTGGGAATTACCCTAACAAAACGGGCAAATGGTGCAGCTCAATTTGTAGAACTTGCCGGATTTCCTCATCATGCTTTAGACACATATTTGCCGAAACTTGTGAGAGCCGGACAAAGAGTGGCAATTTGCGAGCAGCTTGAAGATCCAAAACTTACAAAAAATATTGTAAAACGAGGTGTTACAGAATTAGTTACGCCCGGAGTTTCTCTCAACGAAAATGTGTTGGAGCACAAAGAAAACAATTTTTTAGCCTGTGTTTATCTCGACAAAAACTATGGTGGAATTTCTCTTTTAGACTTATCGACCGGTGAATTTTTACTTACTGATGGCAGTTTCGAATATATTGATAAACTTTTGAGTAGTTTCAAACCTAAAGAAATTATTTTTGACAGACAAAAAAGAAAAGACTTTACTCAACTATTTGGAAATAAATATTATACTTATCCGCTTGATGAATGGGTTTTTAATTTTGACTCGGCAAATGAGAGATTGAATAAACACTTTAGTACCAAATCATTAAAAGGTTTTGGTGTTCAGAATTTAAAATATGGAATAATTGCAGCAGGTGCTATTCTGCATTATCTTGATTTGACAGAACACAGAGAAAATCAACAAATTACCACTCTTTCAAGAATAGAAGTAGATCGTTTCGTATGGCTCGATAAATTTACAATCAGAAATCTTGAGCTTTTCGATTCCTTGAATGATGATGCAAAAACCTTGATAGACATTGTGGATAAGACAATTTCACCAATGGGAGCACGAATGTTGAAACGTTGGATTTCAATGCCTCTGAAAGATATTCAACCAATTAGTGAAAGGCTAAATGTTGTTGAATATTTTAATGAAAATGAAACTTTAAAACTTTCTGTAGAAGAACAAATTCGTCAGATAGGAGATATTGAGCGAATTATATCGAAAGTGGCAGTAAATCGGATTTCTCCGAGAGAAGTTTTGCAACTTAAATTTGCACTTTCGGCAATTGAACCAATAAAAAAAGCTTGTCAAAATTCTTCAGATTCTACTTTACAAAAAATTGGCGAACAACTAAATCCATGTATTTCAATAAGAGAACGTATCGAAAAAGAACTTAGCAACGATCCACCCAATCTTATCAGCAAAGGAAATATTATTAAAACTAATGTTTTGGAAGAATTGGATAATTTGAGAGAAATTTCTGGCTCAAGCAAAAATTTTATTCTTAAAATTCAAAATCGTGAAATCGAAAAAACTGGTATTAGCTCACTAAAAATTAGTTTTAATAATGTATTCGGATATTATATAGAAGTAAAAAACACACATAAAGATAAAGTGCCACCTGAATGGATTCGTAAACAAACTTTAGTTAATGCCGAAAGGTATATCACCGAAGAATTGAAAGATTATGAAACAAAAATCCTTACTGCTGAAGAAAAAATTCATGAAATTGAAATTCGTCTTTTCAACGACCTTGTTCTAGGCATTAGCGATTTTATTGTCCCAATTCAGCTTAATGCAAATCTGATTGCAATAATTGATTGCCTTTTATCGTTTTCTACTATCTCAAAAAACAACAATTATTTCAGACCGGAAATTAATGATTCAGTCGAAATTTTCATAAAACAAGGCAGACATCCTGTAATAGAAAAGCAACTACCGATTGACGAAGAGTATATCCCAAACGATATTTTCATAAATAACAACGACCAACAAGTTGTAATAATTACAGGTCCGAATATGGCAGGAAAATCTGCACTTCTTAGGCAGACTGCCCTGATAGTTTTGATGGCTCAAATAGGAAGTTTTGTTCCAGCTGTTGAGACAAAAGTTGGGATAGTCGATAAAATTTTCACAAGAGTGGGTGCCTCAGATAATATTTCGCTTGGCGAATCAACTTTTATGGTTGAAATGAATGAAGCTGCAAGCATCCTAAACAATTTGTCCAACAGAAGCCTTATTTTGTTCGATGAGCTCGGAAGAGGGACAAGCACCTACGATGGAATTTCTATAGCATGGGCAATTGTAGAATACATTCATGAACACCCAAAAGTGAAAGCAAAAACTTTGTTTGCTACACATTATCATGAACTTAACGAAATGGAGAAGTCGTTTTCGCGAATAAAAAACTATAATGTAGCCATCAAAGAATTAGATAAAAATATCATTTTTCTGAGAAAATTGAAGCGTGGAGGTAGCGAACACAGTTTTGGAATTCACGTTGCAAAAATGGCAGGAATGCCAAAAAGTATTGTTAAACGGGCAAACGAAATTTTAGGACAATTAGAAGGAAATCAAAAAGAGCAAAATCTAAGCAAACCAACCGAAGAAATTTCTAAAAATAGGGAAGGCTATCAACTAAGTTTTTTTCAATTAGACGATCCGATTCTTGAACAAATTAGAGACGAAATTCAAAAAGTTGATATAAACAACCTAACGCCTATTGAAGCTTTAAATATGCTCAATGAAGTAAAAAAACTGATTGGAAAAGAAGAGAAGAAAAAAAGAAGGAGGACTTAATAAATTATTTCAGATTATCATATTAGCAATTTCAAAAAATGCATTATTTTACAAAAAATATTTCTCAATTTTATTAATATTTCATTTCATTTTTTTATACATTTTTACAAAATATATTGTGTAGTTTTTAGTTCAGTACAGTAAATTATAATTTAGATTATGAAAACTAAATATTGGATTTTTATCGCTGTGATAATAGTTGCTATTATTGCAATGTCAATTTTCAGTTCATCGGGAACCGAAGGAATTGAAATAATTAAAACAAAGGTTTCGTATGGCGAGTTCGAGGTTGTTGTGATGACAACAGGAGAATTAAAAGCCGAAAACTCCGAAAAAATCAGAGGACCTTCCCGATTGAGAAATAATGGAATTTATAATGTTCAAATAACAGATTTAATTCCTGAAGGAACTGTAGTCGATTCGGGCGATTATGTTGCTACTTTAGATCGAACTGAAGGAACTAATCGATTGAATAATTTGAACGATGAAATTCAAAAAATTGAAGCACAGTATATTAAAACTCAATTAGATACGACTCTACAATTGCGAAATGCGCGCGATGAATTGATAAATATGAATTATTCTCTCGAAGAACGACAAATAGAATTGGAGCAATCTAAATATGAAACACCGGCAACAATTCGTCAGGCAAAAATCAGCTTAGATAAAGCCGAACGAGCATATTCTCAGGCGAAAAAAAACTACGAAATAAAAAAGAAACAAGCTGATGCAAATATGGTTGAAGTCTCGGCAACAAAATCGAAAAAACAAAGAGAATTAGACAATTTATTAAAAATCCTGGACGAATTTGAAATAAAAGCACCCAAATCAGGCATGGTAATTTATAGAAAAGAATGGGGCGGGGCAAAACGTAAAGTTGGCTCAAAAATCAGTGCCTGGGATCCTGTTGTTGCTACGCTTCCCGACCTTTCTGCCATGATATCTAAAACATATGTGAATGAAATTGATATTAGCAAAATTGAAATTGATCAGGCAGTTGAAATTGGCGTGGATGCTTTTCCCGAAAAAAAATATACAGGAATAATTTTCGATAAAGCAAATATTGGTGAACAACTTCCAAATTCTGACTCAAAAGTTTTTGAGATTCTCATCAGAGTCAATGAATATGACTCAATATTACGGCCTGCAATGACCACCAACAATGCAATACTCACAGCCAAATTTGAGGATGTTTTGTATATTCCTCTCGAAGCTGTTCACACAAACGATAGTTTAAGTTTTGTAATTAAAGAAAATGGTTTTAGTCCGACAAAACAAATTGTTGAATTAGGGGAATTTAATGAAAATGAAATTATTGTAAATAAAGGAATTGCCAAAGATGAGGTGATACTTTTATCGACACCTGAAAATGTAGAAGAATTACAATTCGAAGGTTTGGAAATTTTTGAAGAAATTAAAAAAAAGGAGGCCCTTAAAAAGAAGTTAAACGAAGAAAGACAAAAAGAAAGGAAGGACTCATTGAAAAAAAAGAAAAAAGTTCCGTTAGATTTAGAACAGAAAATTAGTATAACAATAAATTGATAAGATTTCGGTACTTTTATTACAAAAAACAAAAATGAAAAGATATTTTCATGATATAAGCATTGCTATTGAAGCCTTATTAGCAAACAAACTCAAATCAATTCTTACAGCTTTAGGAATAATTTTTGGCGTTGCAGCAGTAATAAGTATGCTTGCAATTGGTAATGGTGCTCAGCAGGAAATCCTTGAACAAATAAAGTTGGTTGGTGTAAACAATATTGTAATTTCTCCAATTCTGAAATCAAATTTAAACGAAAATGAAAATGAGGAAGAGAGCGAGTCGAAAAAATTCTCTAAAGGTCTTACACTTAAGGATGTAAATGCTATCAAAGAAATTCTACCTAATATAAATATTGTCAGTCCTGAAATTGCCATAGAATCTTTCATTGCAAGAGAGGGAAAAAGAACTTCTGCAAAAATGATTGGAGTAACATCAGAATATTTTGACATCTACAATATTGAATTGGAAGAAGGAAAAGTTTTTAATGATTATCAACTGGAGCACGGATTGCCGGTTTGTATTATAGGATCGAAAACACAAAAAAGGTTTTTTAACAACATAAATCCTGTTGGGCAATACATTAAATGTGGACATGTTTGGCTAAAAATTATTGGAGTTTTGAAAAATCAGAATTTTTCGAATAAGCTCACATCAGAACTTGGAATAAATGTGTCAAACAATAAAATATTTATCCCCATTCGTACTGTTTTGATGCAATATAAAAATAGGGCATTGATAAGTTCGAAACTATCAAGTACAAGTATGTTTTTTATCGAAGGAGGCTCAATAATTTCTTCGTCGAACGGTACCGACGAAGGAAATTATAATCAATTAGACAAAATTGTAGTGCAAGTCAAAGAAACTGAACAAATTAATAATACAGTTGAAATTCTCTCACGAATGCTACTAAGGCGACATTCAGAAGTTCCCGATTTTGAAATTAACGTTCCCGAACTTTTGCTTAAGCAACAACAAAAGACTAAAGACATTTTTAATATTGTATTAGGAGCGATAGCAAGTATTTCGCTAATAGTAGGAGGGATAGGGATTATGAACATTATGTTAGCTTCTGTGATGGAACGCATAAAAGAAATCGGAACAAGGCAAGCTTTGGGAGCTTCAAAAAAAGATATAGTTGTACAATTTCTTGCAGAATCAACTATGATTAGTTTAACAGGAGGATTAATCGGAATTATTCTTGGATATGTTTTTACTGAACTAATTAAACAATTTGCCGATATCTTAACAATAATTTCTCCCTTTTCAGTAATTATTGCTTTTGGAGTTTCGGCTTCCATTGGTGTAATATTCGGATACATGCCGGCAAAACGTGCAGCACAAAAAGATCCGGTTGAATCTCTTCGACACGAATAGGTGAAATTCTACCCTCATCAATATTCACTTGAATTAAAAATTCAAAATATTTTAGTTTTATTTAAGTATAAAACTATATCTTTGATATTTCAAGATTTTTTGATAATTGATGAAAAAAATAGTAATATTTTCAATAGTAGTATTAAGTCTTTTTTATAAACTTAATGCAGAAGACCTCAATATTGACAGCCTGTATGCAACTATTGAAAACTTTTCTAAAATAGAAAAATCTAATAAACTAAACGAATTTGCCTATAATTTCAGGAATTTGTATCCCGAAGATTGTATTACCATCGCAAACAAAGCACTACAAATTGCGAAAGAAATCGAAAATCAGAAAGCCATTGCAAAATCATACTCAAATTTAGGTTTGGCTAACCTTACTATTAGTAACTATGAGGAAGCATTAGAGTTTTTTGAAAAATCCTTAGCTATTAGCAAATCTTTGTTAGATAGAAAAGAAAGTGCGAATATTTATAGCTACATAGGAATTATATACGATGCTACAGGCGAGTATTCAAAAGCATTCGAATTTCTTCAAAAATCGCTTGAAATATGTGAAAAACTTAACGATGAATTAGGCATAGCCAAGTCGATGATAAATATGGCTCCAATTTTTATGTTATGGAACAAATACGACAAAGCTCAAGAATATTACGAAAAAGCATTAGAAATAGTAAAAGGTTTAGGTGAAAGAGAATTAGAAGCCTCCATCCTTAGCAATCTTGGCGATGTAGTTATAAACAGCGAATCAATAGATATTGATTATACAGAGAGAATCCACACAGCAATTGACTATACATCACAGGCATTAACAATTGCAGAAGAAATTGACGATCTTATGGGAGTTTCGTTTTATCTAAACAATTTAGGCTATTACAACGATGAACTTGAAAATTATGCTGAAGCTCTCAAATACTTTGAAAAAGCGTTGAATATTGCCAGAGAAATTGGCGATCAGATAGGAATTGCAGAAGCACTAATGAATATTAGTTTAACATATTCGAATTTGGGCGAACACCAAAAAGCATTAACATACATTAATCAAAGCCTGGGGGTAGCGGAAGAATTTCAGATTCATAAAACAAAACTTTATGCAATTCAATCCCTTTCAGATATTTATGAAAATATGGGCGATTTCGAAAATGCTTTAGTTCAGTATCACGAATATACCGAAATGTACGACTCGGTTTTCACTGCCGACAATAACAAATCCATTCTTGAGCTAGAAACAAAGTACGAAACTGAAAAGAAAGAGCAAGAGAATGAAATCCTTCAGAAAGATAATGAGAAAAAGAACCTTCAACTTTATGCATCAGTAGGTTTAGTAATCTTGCTTTTGATGATAGCAATAATTGTTTATAGAAGCTATAGTCAGAAAAAAGTTGCAAATGTTTTGTTATCGATGCAAAGAGACGAAATTGAAACCCAAAGGGACGAAATTGAAGAAAAAAGAGATATAGCTGTTAAACAAAAAAATGAAATAGAAATTCAGAAGAACAAGGTATCTGAAACTTTGATTGAACTTAAAGAAACTCAAGAACAACTTGTTGAGTCTGAAAAAATGGCATCGCTCGGAAATTTAGTTGCCGGAGTTGCACACGAAATAAATACACCGGTAGGAATTGGGATATCTGCTTCTTCATCGTTGATAAATAAAACAAAAGATTTTGCTGATCTCTACAAAAGTAAGAAAATGAAAAAAACAGATCTCGAATCTTACTTAAATTCAGCCTATAAAGCGGGAAAATTGCTTCTTACAAATTTGGAAAGGACCGGCAATTTAGTGCAAAGTTTCAAACAAGTATCGGTTGACCAATCTACTGAAGATATTCGTGAGTTTAATTTAAAATCGTATCTCAACGATGTGATAATGAGCCTTGAACCTAAACTCAAAGAAAAACCTATTGATGTAAAAATTACATGTCCCGACGATATTCAATTAAAAAGTTTCCCAGGTGTTTTTGCACAAATCATCACCAATTTTGTAATAAATTCTATTGTTCATGGTTTCCGCGAAAAAGAGACTGGCAAAATAAACATTAATGCAGAAAAAAATAATGGTGAACTAACCATTCAGTATATCGACAATGGAAAAGGAATTCCGGAAGATGTCTTAGCAAAAGTTTTCGATCCCTTTTTTACCACAAATAAGCAACTTGGAACAGGCCTGGGAATGCACATCGTTTATAACCTATTGACGCAAAAACTTAAGGGTTCAATAGTTGTTGAAAGCGAAGTAGAAAAGGGAGTAAATTTCACAATTCATACACCACTAGAAATAAAGACATAAAAAATGGATGACGATTTATTATTTGACGATTTATTTGCAGAAGATGAGGAAGAGTCTCATGACACTAATATTGGCGAGCAATGGAAAGTTTTGATAGTTGATGATGAAAAAGATATACACACAGTGATAAGAATGGCATTAGACGGATTTGAATTTCAATCGAAAAAAATCAAATTCTATGATGCTTATTCCGGAAAAGAAGCCAGAGAGATACTTCATAAAACGCCTGATATTGCTCTAATTTTATTAGATGTAGTTATGGAAACTCTTCATGCAGGATTAGAGTTTGTTCAGTATGTTAGAGAAAAACTTGAGAATCCCTTCATCAGAATTGTTTTATGGACAGGACAAGCCGGTCAGGCTCCAAAACGAGAAGCAGTTATTGCCTATGAAATAAACGATTATAAGACTAAAACTGAGCTTACTACCGATAATATTTTCTCAGTTGTATTATCAAGTTTAAGGACTTACGATGCAATGATCACTGTTGAATCTTTCAGGCAAAATCTTGAAATTAAAGTTAAAGAAAGAACAAAAGAATTAGAAGCAGAAAAAGAAAAAGTTACATATCAGAAAAAAGAAATAACAGACAGTATTAGGTATGCAAAACGAATTCAAACCGCTATTCTTCCACCACACCAATTGCTAAACGAAAATTTTAGTGATTATTTAATTTTAGATAAACCTCGTGATATTGTAAGCGGCGATTTTTATTGGCTAACAAAAAAGAAAAATAAAATATTTATTGCTGCTGCCGATTGTACAGGGCATGGAGTTCCCGGAGCTTTTATGAGTATGCTCGGGATTGCCTTCCTTAACGAAATTGTCAATAAAGCAAATATGACTAAAGCAAGCGAAATTCTAAACCATTTAAGAGATAATGTAATTAATTCTCTAAATCAATCGGGTAGAATTGAAGAAACAAAAGACGGAATGGATATTGCCCTTTGCATAATCGACAAAGAAAGTAATATGATAGAATTTGCCGGAGCAAACAACCCAATGTATATTTACAGAAATTCAGTCAAGACATTCAGCCCCAGCGAACAAAATGAAGGAAATTTTGAAATAGTGCAAGACAAGGAATACCAATTGAGAATTCAGAAGCCAGACAGAATGCCAATAGGTGTACACGCCTTCTCAGAAATTTCTTTCACAAATAATGTAATTCCAACTGAACCTGGCGATACTATCTACATTTTTAGCGATGGATATGTCGATCAATTTGGTGGAGATCACGATAAAAAATTCAAATCAAGACCATTCAAACAACTTTTATTCCAAATACAAGAACATGATATGGCAGCACAACATGAAATTTTGTTGAAAAATCATGAAGACTGGATGGGCGACAAAGAACAAATAGATGATATTTTGATTATTGGAGTTAAAATTTAAATAGAAATAATATTGCGGAACAGTATAGATTGGCTATAATCGGAAATGAGAAAAAAACTAATTATACTATTTTCATTAATTTTCAATTTTTGCTTTTCGCAAGTAGAATTTGAATTAGCAGATTCTGCCATAGTTTTGACAGAACAGCAAGTAACATATGATCCAACTTATTTCTCAATCAGTTATCCAAATGGAGACATACCAAGCAATAAGGGAGTTTGTACAGATGTAATTATTCGAGCTTATAGAAAAATTGGAATTGATTTACAAAAAGAAGTCCACGAAGATATGAAGGATAATTTTAATCTTTATCCTAAAAATTGGGGGCTAAAAACTACAGACAAAAATATAGATCATAGAAGAGTTCCTAATTTAATGACCTTTTTTAAAAGAAAAGGAGAAGAAAAAATCATATCAGAAAAATCTGAAGATTACTTGCCCGGTGAAATTGTTTGTTGGAGTTTGGGTGGTGGAATAGTACATATTGGAATTGTGGTTAATAAAAAATCAAATGATGGTAAACGGTTTTTAATTGTTCACAATATTGGAGATGGACAAGTTTTAGAAGATTGCCTTTTTAAATATGAAATTATTGGGCATTACAGATATTTGAAAAAAAGTATTTTGCCAGAATAACAACATGAAAATGACAATTTACTAATAATGAAGTTATTTGACCATAAACCTGATAAACTTCACGGTTTAGACCATTTAAGAGCAATTGCTATTTTACTCGTCATGATTTTTCATTTTGGAAAAGGTGTTCCTTCATGGTTGGAACCTGTAAAACAAATTGGATGGACTGGAGTAGATTTATTTTTTGTGCTTAGCGGATACTTGATTGGTTATCAACTTTTAAATGAGATTCGCATATCAAATTCAATTTCATTCAAACAATTCTATTTAAAGAGATTTTTTAGAATTATACCAGCTTTCATTGCAGTTCTGATTTTATACTATTCATTGCCAAACTTACGCGAGGGTTCAGGTTTACCTCCATTATGGAGATTTTTGACATTTACTCAAAACTTTAGTTTAGATGCTAAAACACAAAGTTCTTTTTCACACGCCTGGTCTCTTTGTATTGAGGAACAATTTTACTTATTACTTCCAATATTAATAGTTGTAGTTTTTAAAAGTCGTACTCAAAAGTTCAGTCCATATTTGATGGTTGGATTGCTTTTTCTTGGATTTATTCTTAGGTTTTTCAGTTGGCATGAGTATGTACAACCTTTTATAGATAATGGTAATCGCAGACAAATGGCTTTAGGTTTTATTGAGAAAGTGTATTACCCAAGCTACAATAGAATAGACGGATTACTAATAGGAGTAGGAATTGCAGCTGTATTTAATTTCAAACCAAAGATTAAAGAATACATTAGCAAACATGGAAATCTTGTTTTAATTATTGGATTATTGACATTTTTGATAGCTTATCAAGTTATTGAGAATTTTATCTCCTACAGTACTGCCATTTTTGGTTTTCCACTGATTTCATTTGCATATGGGATAATAGTTGTTGCAGCAATTAGCCCGACTTGTGTTTTGTATAGATACAAATCAAGGTTTACTTTTATTGTTGCAACATTGTCATATTCAATATATCTTACACACAAACAATTGTATTATCTTTCCAAAATTTTGATTGAAAAACTTGAAATAGAAATCACTGAAATTTGGACATTTTGGATTTGCATTGCTATAGCTATAATTGGTGGATTCATTTTACATTTAATAATTGAAAAGCCATTTTTAAAGCTTCGAAACAGAATACTAATCCAACAGATTAAAAAACAAAGAGACAAAAGAAACTGTAATGTTAACCCATAAATAGTAAAAATATTTATATGGTCAGGCCAGAACAGTAAATACAATAGAAAAAATATCTAAATAAGTAATCAAATGAATCAAAACTTGAACTATGCAAATATGATTGCTGCATGTGGAATGAATTGTGGAATTTGTATTGGACATATGCGAGATAAAAAACCGTGTGGCGGGTGTTTTAGAAAAGATGATGATAACAAACCAAAACAATGTAGAAGCTGTAATATTGTCAATTGCGAATTTTTAAAAGAAATCAAATCAGGATTTTGTTTCGATTGCCCGAAATATCCTTGTGTAAGATTAAAAAGACTTGACAATAGATACCGAAAAAAATACAAAATGAGCATGATTGAAAACCTTGATTCAATTAAAAAAGTTGGATTGGAGAGTTTTATAAGAAATGAAGAAAATAGGTGGATTTGCAAAGTCTGTGGCTCAGGATTGAGTGTGCATCGAGACTATTGTTTGAATTGTAAGGAAGTAAGAATTTAAAAGAGTGTGCAAATTTGTAACTAATTGTTTTACAAAATATAGAAAATATTACTTTCAAAATCTATCAATGACAAAATTTATGAATATCAGTAGATTTGAAAATATTTTCTTTTCTCCATGAAAATAAAAAAAATGTAACTAATCAGTGTGTTTAAAGTGCTGAATTTATAATTATTCTGAAGTTTATTTTAACCGCAAAAAAAACGCTAAGTTATTGAATATGTTTTCTTTGCGAAACATTGCAATTTGCATGACGACCTTTACGCTTATATTATTTATTTTGCTTTAGTTTAGCATGTTACAATTTATTATCATACACTGATTAGTTACAAAAAAAACGTATTTCTTTGTGTACAACTGAATCAAAAAAAATCAATAACAGAGCTTACCAATTAATCTTCAATATTTTAACAAAAGTTTCAGTATTACATTGGCGAACCATTTCTTTGTAAACCAATCTGCACCAAACATCATCTACTTCACAAACTTTCTTAAAATCATCAAATCGTTTTGGAATAAAGCCAAAGCTGGTATCTCCAAAATTATTCAAGGCTTTATGATTGAAATCCCTAAAACTATAATAATATGTCGAATCGGTAACTCTAATAACAACAGTATAATAAATCTTGCCGTCAGTTTTCTCTGCTGCTCGTGGTGGCAGTATTTTATCTCTTAATGTTATTTTATTTTCAAAAATGAAAGAACCTCTTCCTTTAATTACTCCATTCTCCATATCGTCTTCAAATACCAAAATTTCATTGCTATGAAGCATAAACCAATTTATAGCCTTTCTACGCAATTTTTCTTTATTACGTAAAGGTTTGGAAGCAATTCGGGTTGCACTAAGATTAAATCTTTCCGTTTTAACTTCATAAAGACTTGTATAAATGTCCGATATTCCTTCTTGAGCAAAACCATTTGAAGTCCAAACATAAAGCAAAATTATTATCGCAATAAATCTATAAAACATACTTTCTTATTTAATTATTCAAAAGTATGAATTTATTTTAATATTAATCTTAATTCGTAGGAATCTATAATTGTTTCTAAGAAATCTAAACAATTAATAAGTCTTATTAGAAGTCCCTTAAAGCAAATGTCAAAAATCCTACAAATACCTGAATAAACTGTTTAATTTCAGAAAGTTCCGACACATCAGAATTACTAATTTAAACATGGGTATAACGAAGATAGTCCATTTTTTTATTGCCACATATTATTAAAAAAAATGGTTTATTTGCATTGAAGAAAATATTGTAGAACTAAATTTAATAAACCCATGAAAATAAATGGAAATTTCAACTCTCAAATTCTAATTATATTTTTACTGTTAATTAGCTTTACAAGCTTTTCTCAAAAAGAAATAGAAAAAAAATCATCTGTTTCGCTTAGCGGACTAAAATTCCGAAGCATTGGGCCGGCATTAACCTCAGGTAGAATAGTAGATTTTGCTGTAAACTCAAACAACAGAAGCGAATATTATGTTGCAGTGGCTTCAGGAGGAGTTTGGAAAACCGAAAATGCCGGAACAACCTGGAATCCTATTTTTGATAGTCAATCGTCTTACTCAATAGGTTGCATTACAATAGACCCAAACAATGAAAACCTAATCTGGGTTGGAACTGGCGAAAACAATAGCCAAAGAAGCGTTTCATATGGCGATGGTGTTTACAAATCGGAAGATGGCGGAAAAACATGGAAAAATATGGGTCTGAAAACTTCTGAGCATATTGCCAAAATTTTTGTAGATCCTCGAAATTCAAATGTCATATATGTTGCATCGCAAGGTCCGCTGTGGCGAGCTGGAGGAGAAAGAGGTCTCTTCAAATCGACCGATGGTGGAAAAACATGGAATAACATTTTATCGATAAGCGAAAATACTGGAATAACAGATATTGTTTTCGATCCTCGAAATCAGGATATTATCTATGCAGCATCATACCAAAGAAGACGCCATGTTTACACCCTTATAAATGGAGGACCTGAGGCTGCAATTTACAAATCGAACGATGCAGGCGAAAATTGGCAAAAACTTGCAAATGGCCTACCTTCAGGCGATTTAGGCAGAATTGGTTTAGCTATTTCTCCTGCAAATCCCGATTATGTTTTTGCATTGATAGAAGCCAGTGGTGATAAAGGTGGATTTTTCCGTTCGACAGATAAAGGAGCTTCATGGGTAGAACAATATAATTATAAGTCGAATAGTGCCCAATATTATCAGGAAATTATTTGCCATCCAACAAAAGCAGATATTATTTACTCATTAGATACCTGGACAAAATTCAGCAAAGATGGAGGCAAAACATGGAATAATTTAGGAAACAAATCTCGCCATGTGGATGATCACGCATTATGGATAGATCCCAAAAATACCGATTACATTTTGATAGGTGGCGATGGTGGAATTTACGAAACTTTCGACCATGCTAAAAACTGGAAATATATCGCAAACCTTCCTGTAACACAGTTCTATAGAATTACTGTTGATAACGATTATCCATTTTATAATGTTTATGGAGGAACTCAGGACAACAGCACTTTGGGTGGACCTTCACAAACTACAAATACTGCTGGAATAGTAAACTCCGACTGGTTTATCACGGTTGGTGGCGATGGATATGAATCGCAAGTAGATCCGACAAATCCAAATGTTGTGTATTCGCAGTGGCAATATGGTGGTTTGGTAAGATATGATAAAGAAACCGGCGAAAGAATTGGCATCAAGCCAAAAGAAGCTAAGGATGAAGCTCCCTATCGATGGAATTGGAATTCCCCCTTAATTATAAGTCCGCATTCTCATACCAGACTATATTTTGCTGCAAATAAACTGTTTAGAAGCAACGATATGGGAAATTCATGGGAGACAATCAGTCCTGATTTGACACGTCAGTTAGACAGAAATTCTCTTCCGGTTATGGATAAAATTCAAAGCGTTGATGCTGTGGCAAAAAATGCTTCAACTTCGCTTTTCGGAAATATAGTTTCATTAGCTGAATCTCCTCTACAAGAAAATCTTATCTATATTGGAACAGACGATGGGCTAATTCAAATTACTGAAGATGCCGGAAAAAATTGGAAAAAATTTGACAAATTCAAAGGTATTCCTGAATTGACTTATGTTAGTTGTATCTATACCTCAAATTTTGATGTAAATACAGTTTTCGCATCTTTCGATAATAGAAAAAGAGCCGATTTTAAACCCTATATTTTAAAAAGTACAGATAAAGGAAAAACATGGATTTCGATTAGCAGTAACTTGCCAGAAAATGGTACGGTGCATACAATTGCTCAAGATCATGTTAAACCTGAATTAATATTTGTAGGAACAGAATTTGGGGTTTATTTCACCAACAATGGTGGGGAAAAATGGACTCAGTTAGAGAGCGGACTACCAACAATTTCGGTCAGAGATATTGATATTCAGAAAAGAGAAAACGATTTGGTGCTTGGGACTTTTGGAAGAGGAATTTATATTTTAGACGATTATTCTCCTCTTCGATTGATTGATGGTGAATTTAAAGAGAAAGAAAGTTTTATTTTTCCAATAAATGAGGCTTTATTGTTTTCACAAACTAGACCGCTAAACTTAAGGAATAAAGGAGTACAAGGCGAAAGCTATTACACAGCAAAAAATCCACAATATGGTGCAAGTTTTTACTATTATCTGAAAAACGATATTAAAACAGTAAAACAAAAAAGACAAAAAGCAGAAAAAGATGCTTTAGAAAAAAACACCGACATCGCTTATCCAGACTATTTAGAACTAAAAGCTGAAGATACTGAAGTCAAACCATATTTGATTTTTACAATTTTTGATAGGAATGATAAAATCATTAGAAAATTACGATCTTCTGCAAATGCAGGAATTCATAGAATTACCTGGGATTTAAGACACCCATCGACATCTCCTGCAAGATTTATTACTCCAAAACCGGGCAGATACTCATTTGGCGATGCAGGAAAATTAATTATTCCGGGAAATTACAAAATATCACTCTCCAAATGTGTAAACGATTCAGTTTCAGAATTGTTCCCACCTACTCCATTTAAAGTTGTTCCTTTACTATCTTCTGCAGATATTGACAGAAACAGACAGCTTCTTTCCTATTTTCTCGACGATATTGCCGAAATAAACAGAAGTATGAAAGCAGCTAACAAATTGGCTTCCGACTTGAACCACAAAGCCAAACTAATAAGAATAGCTCTGAATAATTCAGGAAATACATCGCAAAAATTAGAAGCTGATGCAAAAAAACTATTGAACGAATCACAAAAAATTATTGAAATTCTAAATGGAGACCCTACTTTGAGCAAACGCAACGACAATCAAGCCCCTACAATATTGAACAGGATTAGCACAATTACTTACGAATTAAGCCTTACCAGCTCTGCCCCAACAAAAACTCACACAAATTCATTTAAAATTGCCAAAGAAGAATTTGAGATTATAATAGAAAATCTAAAAAATTTGATTGAAAAAGACCTGAAATCAATAGAAACACGGCTCGAAGAAATAAAAGCACCTTACACTCCGGGACGATTTCCTATTTTTAATTTGAAGTAAATCAAGCTTAGCACATACAAAATTGTCATAAACTCAATATTTTATGGTTTGAAAATTAACATAGCAGGAGATTAAAGCTTTATCTATCTGTGTTTTGCAGAAACATTTCCAGATTTGTTATAGCTGTTCTTTCTTTACTTTTTTATCAGGAAAAAGTAAATATTCAGTACTATGATAGCTTACATTTTTTTATTAAATCAATAATAATAGAATCAAAGGAAAAAAGTCAAAAATACTTTGTAACTATCAGGATTCTTTTATTTTTGCAAAAGTATTTTTAACATTAAGTTAGTTTTTAACAAGTTGAACAAAATTTTGCATTGAATTGAGTAAAACAACAGAAATATACACATATGTATCAAATAATAATCTTGCCTATATAAAATGTCAGACAGATTTTTTATAAATTCGCAAAAAATAAATATTGGCAACTGACTTTTATGGAACAAAATATTCAAATACCTGATTTAAAGCAAACTAAATATAATTTACATATGAGTGATTTGTCAAATATTGGGCACTTGGGTGGGCATATTAGTTAGTTAGAGCCTATTTAATGAAGTGTAATAAGGATATTATGTCAAAAATAATATTGTATATCTGTAGTTTAATTATGAAAATAAAAATTATAAAAACTAAATATTCTAGATTTTTAAAGAACTGCATTATTGGAATGCTTGTAACTTTTATATTTAGTATTCTGTTAATTATTTTCCTTGATTCAGGTACAATAATATATAGAATACTACAGCTAATATCATTATTGCTTTTTATGGTGTTTTTACCTATATTTATAGTTAGTTCTAAAACCTATATTGAATTAGGTTTCTTGTCTATTAATAATGATATGCTTATAATTGAAACACAAGACAAAAATATTAATTTAGATTTCAATAAAATTAAAAATCTAACTATTATATATGCTGGATATAATGGAGAGTCAGACCCTGGACCAAGAAGTCCTGATCGAATAAAAAAAGGAACTAGAAATTATATTGAAATTTTGACTGATGAACAAAAAGAATATAAATATGAATTACTCTTTGAGCATTATGCTACAATGAGATTAATTAAACAAGTTCTTTACAAGATACAAAATATTGATTTCAATATTAAACAATACAAACCTGATAATCTTATTGGATTAACGTATTGATAAATAGGATAATTGTGAATATTATGAAAAGAAACATGCTCTATTAGAGTAGGCAGATGATGGTCAAATAACCGCCAGTGTACATCTCACACCTCTAAGCGTACGGGTCTCGTACTTAGCGGTTCATTAAGCAAAAGAAAATTTGAGTTGATGCTCTGATGGCATATCTCACAGAGATGGGATTTAAGGAAAAAAGTCAAAAATACTTTGCCAACTATCAGTATTCTTTTATTTTTGCAAAAGTATTTTTAACATTAAATTAATTTTTAATAAGTTGAACAAAATTTTGCATTGAATTGAGTAAAACAACAGAAATATACACATATGTATCAAATAAAAATCTTGCCTATATAAAATGTCAGACAGATTTTTTATAAATTCGCAAAAAATAAATATAGGCAACTGACTTTTATGGAACAAAATATTCAAATGCCTGATTTAAAACAAACTAAATATAATTTACATATGAGTGATATGTCAAATATTGGGCACTTGGGTGGGCATATTAGTTAGTTGTGACCAAGTTAATGAAGCGAAATAGAATAGCAAATTTGCTCCAAGAAAAGATTGAAATGAAATGTCCACGGCGCAAATAGCACATTTGGTTTTGCCGACACGTAAAACATCAATCCGAAAAAACCAAAAGAGCTATTTCTTGCCAACGCTCGCAAAAAAACAGATTGATTATAGTAATTAAAACAGGTTATATCTGACAATTATACTATGATTAATAATTTAACTCTATTTATTGCAATTCTATTGAATTATGTTTTATATCTTTGTAAGCAGTTTTAATCTGATAAAGTAACTATGAGAAATAAGTACATATCAAAGCAGTCTAATGAAATCCTGACATTCTTTAATGAACAAGACAGACATTGTTTTGACTATGAACTTGCTAAAAAAGCATTGCCCAAATCTAATGATAGTGCATTAAGAGAACTTCTTAGCGATATGACGCGCAGGGGACTTTTAATGAGAGTAAAAAGAGGATTGTATTACGTAATTCCGTACGAACAAGATGCTGAAACATTTATGCCAGACTGGCATTTGTTAGCTGAATATTTAGTGCAAGATGCAAAATATTACATTGGCTACTATTCTGCCTTACAAGTTTACAATTTAATTACTCAACCGTCATTAAAAGAACAAATTGTAGTTTCAAGACAAGTAAGACCATCAACAATTAAAGTTAAAGAAGTACCATTTCAATTTATCTATCATAATGAAACCCATTTTTTTGGAACAAAGAAAATATGGATAGATAATTTTAATAAAGTTGTTTGTTCAGACCTTGAAAAAACAATTATTGATTGCCTTTTCAAACCTGATTACTCAGGTGGAATTGTTGAAATAGCAAGAGCCATTTATATTTCTCGTGATAAAATCAAATTTAATATTTTATTAGAATATGCTATTAAATTTAATTCACAAGCAGTAGTGAAAAGACTAGGATTCATTTTAGAAATATTAAAAGTTGAAACAAATATAATTGAGGACTTACAGAAATTAAAAACAAATTCTGTTGTGATTTTAGATACTGAACTTCCAAAATCAGGAAAAATAAAAACCAAATGGAGTATTCAACAAAATATTGAAACAGAAACCATTAAAACAGCTATTTATACGTGATAAAACCGGGAGAAATACAAAAGAAAGCAAGAGCAGTAGGTGTTCGAGACCAGCAAATTGAAAAGGATTATATTCTATCTTGGATTTTGCAAGGTGTGGCTATGCATAATGAATTATCAAAAGCAATTGCTTTTAAAGGTGGAACAGTATTGAAGAAAGTATATTTTGAAGATTATAGATTTTCGGAAGACCTTGATTTTACATTATTATATTACAAAATTTCAAATCAACAAATTTTCGATTACTTTAATGAGGTATTTGAATATATTAGAGAAGAAGCCAATATACCATTAGAAATAATTGATGATAATGAACACCAAAATGGTGGAATAAATTTCTACATCAGTTATATCGGTCCGCTTGGCGGAATGGGAATAAATAAACGTGTTAAAGTTGATATTTCGAAAAGTGAGAAATTACAGTTTGAACCAATTAACAAACTTGTTTTCCTAACTTATACTGACCAAGAAGAACATAAATTACTTTGTTACGCTCTTGAAGAAATTCTTGTTGAAAAACTTCGTTCAGTAATGCAAAGAATGCAAGCACGAGATTTTTATGATATATGGTATTTACTTGAAACACACGGATTAGAACTTGACTTTTATATCAATGAGTTTATTGCTAAGTGTGAAAGTAAAAAGGTTAATCCAAAGGAATTTTTCATAAAATTAGAACAACGATTACCGCAATATCAAGCTCGTTGGCAGAAGTCTATGAAAGAACAAATTCAAGATTTACCAGAGTTTGAGCAAGTAGAAAGAGAAACAATGAGATATTTAAGAAAACTGGAAATATGAAAAGTATTTTAGACTACATAGCGAAAGAAACTAACGGGAAAAATTACAAATCGTATAAATACTGTTTTGAGAATGTTGAAGTGCCAAAACTTGAATATGATGATAAACAAGGAATAAAAGTTAAAAGAAGCGGAGAAACTGATAAAAGTCTAAAAACATCAAAATCAATTAAAACATTAGTAAAGAAAGTTCAAGGAAATACATTATTTAAGTACTTTCTTGATGGTTCAAGAAGAACCATACAAAGTTCAATGATATTGCTAATCCTTTCGACGATATGGACATTTAAAACAAAAAATAATAATAAAGAAATAAACGGAATTTTCTGTTTATACTAATGTTGGGCACAAACAAAACAGAGACCTGAGAATGATAAATTTGCTACAAGAAAATATAGAAATAGAAAGCCACTGCACAAATAGCACATTTGGTTTGCCTGTGTGTGCAGGGAAACATGCAAGCACAGTCCTTGGGGGACGTAAGCAACCCGGTTCACACATGCAAGAAAGAGAAAAACAGTTGAACAAAAATATGTATCTTTGTAATTAGAATATTAAAAGTTAATGAAATATGAATGCAGATACTGTAAAAATTGAACTTATTGATTGGATTACAAAATTAAGCGACCAGTATTCAATTAATAAATTATTATCATTAAAAAAGGAATTAAGTGTAACTTCCAAGAGCAAGTCTGCAATTTTCGGTTCGGGGAAAGATCTTATTGAATTTGTTTCCGACGATTTTAATGAACCGATTAATGATTTTTAGGGAATATCAAAAATAAATTATTTAATTGATACACACATCCTACTTTGGTATATTGTAGGCGATAAGAGAATAAAGAAAGATACGAAAATAATAATTGAAGAAAAGAGTAATACGATTTTTATAAGTAATGCTAGTCTTTGGGAAATTGCAATAAAAGTAAGCATCGGAAAACTCAAACTAAAGGTTAGCTTTAAGGATTTGGAAAACTATCTCAAAGAAAAAGAGTTCATTATCCTTGAATTTGACTTTGAAGACTTAGAAACACTTCTTACACTTCCATTTCATCACCAAGACCCATTTGACAGAATGATAATATCTCAAGTTAAAACAAAATCCCTAGAAATTATTACTAATGACGGTATCATCAATAAGTATTTTGAAAATTAACTATGTGTGCTAACACATAAGAATATAAAAACAGCGAAAAACTACTGAGCCCGACTTCCCGATGAAAAATCGGGATTGGACTAAACCCAAGCCAGTGGATTTATAATGAAGGATTTGGCTTATATATAATTTTAATAATTTGGGGAATTTGGAGGGAGGTGGAATTTATAGTGTTTTTTGTTCAACATTTCCCACAATTATTTTACCATAAATTCAATTTTTTCTCACTCTTTACATTTTATGGAAATGAATAAAGATAAAATTGTAGAAAAAAGACAAAAATAGTTTGACAACCGTCAGAATTCTATTATTTTTGCAAAGGTATTATTAACATTAATAATTTATAACAAAGTTGAACGAAATTATGCTTTGAATCGAGTAAAACAACAAAAATATAAACACATGTTTGGGGGAATAATTTTATAAACTTTAAAAATCCAATAGATGACATTATTTAACAAAAGTTCAACATATTCCCGTGAAAAGGGAAATAATAGTTACCCAACTAATAAAAAAAATTAGGGGAAGTTTCCTCTTACACAGATGTTAGGCTTCATATCGGATTTCCAGCAAAGCGTGTTGAATTAAATAAATATTGAATTATGAATATAGAAATTAATGGATTAGAGGAACTTGGTTATCACGTTAAAATACATCGAGAATATATTGAATTGACTCAATCACAGTTAGCTGAAAAAATAGGAAATAATGTTAATAGATCTAATATTGCTCATTTAGAACAAGGCAAACGTCTGCCTGAAAAGGAAAAGTTCAAGCTCATTTGTAAAGGAATCAATCTTCCAAAAGATTTGTGGGAAATGTTTACAGAAGAAAAGTCTATTTTTAGAATAAATTTTGAAGCTCAATTAACTGAATTTGTAGGATTAAGTATAAATTCAAAAAATCTTGACAAAGAAATAATTAAGGTCTTAGAGAACAATCTAAATATTCTATTTAATACAAATTTAACACCAGAACAATCATTAGATTATTTTAATAGTATTGTTATTTATTATGGGATTAAACCTATTTACAAACCTTTTTTCGACAAATATTTAGGAAAAGATGTGTTTAGGACAATAAAAGCTTTTGAGAGTTCTATAACTAAATTTCATATTGATGCAATAAGGTTATATAACACCATTCAAGAAGCCTTTAAACAAATGAATATTATCTCTGATACTTCATTTCAAACAATAATGGAGCAGTTGGAAGAAAAAAATACGGATAATTATACAAATAGAATTGAATGGGATAAAACAAATAAGATTCCTAATAAAGACTTACCATTCTTAGGATATATAGCAGCAAGTAAGGTTAAAAATGAAGAAAAAGAAAGAAAAGTGCTTTCTTCGTTTTTAAAAGAGATTATTGAAAAAAAGAAAGAAGGAACTTTTAATATTGAAGATTATTCTTCAAAGAAACGGAGAAAAATGGACTCATTACTTCGTAAATTTAAGTCAACCTTGGAACACGGTTTGTTTTCCCCTATGTTTAATTACGATATTTCTGATTTAGAAAAAGAAGTAAAATATATTCTTCCTAAAGAATCCACTGATATTAATAAAATGGAAGAAATTCAAATACAAGCATATAACAATCTATCTAATTATTTAACAGCAGATTATATGGATGTTTATGTCGCTACTTCTATGAGAAATAATGCAGACTTTATATCTGTAAATAATTTTGTTGAAAATCTATTTCAAAATTCAGAGGTTAGGCAATTTAAACTTAGATATTTCAATCCTACTCAGTCATGGATTGAAGATAGAGTTGCAAAAGGTTTAGTAGAAGCTTTAATGTTAAAAAGAGCGAATATTTGTATATATATGGCTCAAAAAGAAGATACATTTGGTAAAGACTCTGAAGCTTCTGTGACATTAGGACAAGGTAAGCCTGTAATTATATACGTTCCTAAATTATATTATATAAATGGAGGTATAGATTCAGAAAGATTTGGAAGATTAGAAATAAATGAATTGGTTAGTCTTATAACTGAAATAGGTGGTGATATTACTGAAATTGATGAGTCCGAGGATGTAGAAGCCTTACATTCGAGATTATTGCATCTAAAATTAGAAAAACTTAATTCTGATGATTATTTTGAAATTGTTAAATCTCATTGGGCAGACTTTGATTTAGAGAATGAGTTTAATAAACGTATTAAAAATGAAGATGAGTTGTCTAATATTAAAGAATGGTTTGACAATACTGTAAAAAATATTAAAACTGATTTAAGTGAAGAATATAGGAGTATCTTAAAAGATATACTTGTTGGAACAGCAATACGGTTTGAGAAAAGGGCGAAAATTTTCAGAGAAGTTCACCCATTAGCTTTACAAGTAATTTTAAGTACAGGGGTTTTAAATGGGATCCTTGTAGTTCGTTCTGTAGAATCTTGTGCTATTTTGGTTAGAGATCTTATTCAAAACCAATTAAACCTTGAATTAAAGGTTGATGAAAGTAATTATCGATTAATTGAAAAAAATACACTTTCGACTATTAGAGTTATTTCAAAGCATCAATTGATTTCTAATGCATTTAAAACCTTTTATACTTTAAATGAAGATGATTAATAATACAAAACCTTTCCTAAGATGGGCAGGAGGAAAAAGATGGTTGACAAAATCTATCTTGGACTTTATTCCTGAAAGTTTTAATAATTATCACGAACCATTTATTGGAGGGGGATCGATTTTTCTATTTCTGAAAAATCAAGGATTAATAAAAGGAACATCTTATATATCAGATTTTAACGAAGATTTAATCAATGCTTACTCTGTAATTAGAGAAAACCCTGAGAAAATAATATCAAAATTAAAAACTTATAAGAATGATAAGGAATTTTATTATAAAATTCGTAGCCAAAAACCAAGAAGTCAAGTTAGTAAAGCCGTTCGATTTATTTATTTGAACAAAACATCATATAATGGTATTTATAGAGTAAATAACAAAGGGGAATATAATGTTCCATTTGGATATAGAAAAGGTGAAAACCTATTCGGTTTTCCAAATCTACTTAATTTAAGTAAACTGTTAAATGACAATGTATTACTTAAAAATGGAGATTTTGATTTAGTTAAGAAAAATATCAGAGCAAATGATTTGATTTTCTTAGATCCCCCTTATACTGTTGCTCACGAAAATAATGGTTTTATACAATACAATCAATCAATTTTCAAATGGGAAGATCAAGAACGACTTGCAGAATTATTAAAATATATTAACTCAAAAAATGCTTTTTATATATTAACAAATGCATCACACAATAGTATTGATGAGCTTTTTAAGAATATTGGAAAAAAGCATATTGTTCAAAGACATAGCACTATTGGGGGAAAAGGAGCTTCAAGAAATAGAGTTAATGAATTCATCTTTACAAATATTTAGAATATGAACGAAGAAACGAGGATACAATTATTAAGTAAATTAATTACAGAAAAAGATATTAAATCAAGCCTTAGACTGAGAAAAAACTCTTTTAATTTTGATAGCTTACCAATAAATGCGAAAAAATTACTTGAAAATAAAATTAAAGATGGCTGGGAAGTTGATAGAGAATACAAAACAAAAATCAGAATTAAAAAACAAAAATCACAAGATGTTTTTTTTGAAGATAAAGTTTGGCAACTTTTTGCATCTCTTGGTTTTAATTTATTAAACAAGGATAGAAACCTTCATTTGCCATACGATAGGAAAAATTTAAAATTAACAAAACAAATTGATGTATTTGCAAAAGACAAAGAAACTATCCTAATAGTTGAGTGTAAATCAGCAGTTTCAAATAAAAAGGGAGATTTTAAAGACGAACTTGAAGCAATGAAAGGAACAATCGGAGGTCTTGTTCAAACTATTAAAGATTTGTTTCCTAATGAAAAACTTAAATTTAAGTACATTTTTGCAACTCAAAATTACGCATTAAGCAAACACGATATTGAAAGATTAGATATACTTAATGGTGTTCATTTTGACGAAGATGCTATCGAATATTACTTGAACTTATATAAACAATTAGGCTTGGCAACTCGATATCAACTTTTAGGTTCTTTATTTTATGGACAGGAAATACCTGAAATTGATAATCTTGTTCCTGCAATAAGAGGTAAAATGGGCGGACATACATATTATTCTTTTTCGATAGAACCTGAGAAATTATTAAAAATAGGTTATGTTTTACATAGGAATAAGGCTAACATAAATATGATGCCAACCTATCAGAGACTAATCAAAAAATCAAGATTAAAATCAGTTCAAAAATTTATTGACGAACAAAAAGGATATTTTCCAAATTCTATTGTAATCAGTATTGATAGTGGTGGTCGTAGATTAAACTTTGATAAAGCAAATACACAAGTAAATTCTACAATCTCAGATGTTGGTATTTTACATTTGCCTAAGAAATATAGGTCTGCATATATAATTGATGGACAACATCGTTTGTATGGTTATGCAGAAACAGAATACAAAATAAAAAATACTATACCTGTTGTTGCATTTGTTGATTTAGATAGAAGTGAACAAGTTAAATTGTTTATGGAAATTAATGAAAATCAAAAATCTGTTTCAAAAAATCTTAGATTAACATTAAATTCAGATCTGTTATGGACTTCCAGCAATCTAATGGAACAACAAAAAGCACTTAGTTCAAGAATTGCAATATATCTTGGTGAAACAAGATTATCACCTCTTTTTAATAAAATATCAATAGGAGAAGATAAAAAAATAATAACATCAGAAACAATTGTCAATTCTCTTAAAAAAGGATCGTTTTTAGGAAAAGTTTCAAAAAGCAAGATTGAAAAGTTAGGAACGTTCTATAATGGAGATATAGACAATACTTTTGAAAGTTTACGCAAATACCTATTACTTTCTTTTGATTATTTAAGAGAAAACTTAGAGGTTTTGTGGGAGGAGAAAGACAATATAATAATCATTAACAAAGGAATATATGCAGTAACTCGATTATTAAGTGATATTGTAGACCATTTATTAAACGAAAAGATTATTGACGAAAAATCAAAGCCACAAGATATTTTTAATGAAACTAAACATTATTTAGATCCAATAATAAATTTTTATAAGAATATTAGTGATGAAGTTACAGAGAATCTAAAAAGTTCATATGGGGCAGGTGGAGATATTAAGTATTGGAGGACATTGCAAAAAGCAGTAAGTGATAAACTAGCTGATTTTAAACCAATTGGTCTTGAAGAGTATTTGTTAAAAGAGAAAAAAGAGTTTAATACAGAAGCGTTTGAAATAATTAGAGAAATTGAAATATATTTTAATAATGACTTTAAGGAGAAGTTATTTAGCAAATTTGAAGAAGAATGGTTTGACAATGGTGTTCCTCCAAAAATACAAGACCTAGCAGTTGTTATGGCACAGCAAAAGAAGAGGGAGACAGGCAAAAAAGTTGAACCCTGGAATTGTTTGCATATAATAGATTACCGAGAAATTGCAATTAAAAATTGGAGAGATTTATTTGAAAAACCATACACAAGACCAAATGAAAAAAGTGGTAGTAAAGAGGCCAAAACAAAGTGGATGGTAGAACTTAATCGTTTACGAAATCAGAATTTTCATTCTTACTATGTTACGAAAGAAGAAATTGACTTTTTGAGAGAAATAATAAAATGGTTAAATAATAAAAACGAAGCCTAATATTTAAGAATATAAAAACAGCGAGAAACTACTGAGCCCGACTTCCCATTGAAAAATCAGGCTTGAACTAAGCCTAAGCCAATGTTTCTTCAATAAGTCAAACAAATATCACCAATAAATAAAATTCCTTTCAAACAAAAAGCAGTTTTGTAATTTCTATCAGAGGAAATATATTAAAACGAAGTTTGTCCACTTATGAAAAATGACTGTACATATTCGGACGCTATTTGGCATGAAATATTTAACAATATTGTTCTAAATGAAATATAATCAATTCTTTATAGGATTTGGTTTGTAATTTGGTAAGTGCTCGCAAAAATTATGTTTTATTTATATATAGAGTATGAGAATATTTACCATTTTGTTATTATTAATATCCTTTACAGTTTCATTTGCTCAACAATCCGGAAATTCAGTTATTTCGGGAAAAGTAATTGATTATAATCTTAATCACCCTATTGAGTATGCAAATGTAGTTTTGTATAAGCAGCAAGATTCCTCAATGGTCGATGGCACAATTTCCGATAGTAGTGGAACATTTCAGCTATCAAAAATTCCATATGGGAAATATTATATTGCCGCCAATTTTATTGGATATGAGAAAATGATTACCCCCGATTTGGAATTAAACAAAGAAACTCCATTTATTGATTTAAAAGAATTGAAAATTGTTCAAGCCATTGAAAATATTGAAGGCGTGGAAGTTGTAGGCGAAAAATCTTATGTAGAATACAAAATTGACAAAAAAGTAGTAAATGTAAGTAAGCACGTAAATGCAGCAGGAGGGACCGCAGCAGATGTTCTCGAAAATGTTCCGTCTGTAGTAGTCGATATAGAAGGAAATGTTTCACTACGGGGAAGTTCAAATTTCACAGTTCTAATTGATGGAAAACCAACTGTTATGAGCGGCAACGATTTGTTAAAACAAATTCCGGCAAATGTTATTGAAAATATCGAAATCATTACAAATCCTTCGGCAAAGTACGATCCCGATGGAACTTCCGGGATAATAAACCTTGTAATGAAAAAGGAAAAACGTAATGGTTTTAACGGAATTGTAAACCTTACTGCAGCAACAATGAACAAGTATGGGGGAGATTTTCAACTTAATTTACGCAAAGAAAAAGTCAATTATTTTATTTCTGCAAATTATAACAGAAACACCGGTTTGGCCGAAACAGAAAACTATCGCGAGACATATTTTTCTGACACAACAAGCTATTTAATGGAAAAAACCGATCGTAAAAACACACAACGACCCTGGCGCATAAATTTGGGTGCAGATTATTATTTGAGTGATAAAAATACACTTACTGTTTCGGGAACATATGGTGGTTTTGGCTATTTCCGCGAATTCAATACAAAATATCATTTATGGGATGATGTTTCTTCGTATGATGATTTCTCAATATCTGACAATATTTTTGAAATTGATGGAGTATATTTTTCCGCTTCGGTGAATTTCCAGCACGATTTTGCACAAGATGAACATAAATTTGTAGTTTCTGTAAGTGGTTGGCAGTGGGACGGAAAGGACATTGAAGAATCGAACGAACAAACAACAGATTTTGGATACACTAGTTTGGGATTGCTGTCGAAAATGCGTTCAACCCACAATCCTGTAAGAAATAACTTGAGAGCAAAAGTTGACTATACAAAACCATTTTCGAAAGGGAAACTTGAAGCTGGAATTCAAACTCACATTACCAGCGGGACTTCCAATTTTGTATATGAAAATTTAGATCCGGATTTTAACGACTGGGTTTTCAATTCGCAATATTCCAACGAAATGCTTTTCGATAGAAATCTATATTCTGGATATACTACCTTTTCGAGCCAATTTTTTGGTTTCTCATATCAAGCAGGATTACGAGTAGAATATACCGACAGATTGTTGCACCAAAAAACAACAGATGAAAAATATGATGTAGAAATCTTAAAGTATTATCCTTCCTGTCATATCACGAGACAACTTCCAGCAAATCAGCAAGTACAGCTTTCTTACTCACGAAGAATAAATCGTCCTCAGCCCTGGGAATTAAATCCATTTCCAAACTATAGCGATTCATATAATTTTAGTATGGGAAATCCATTGCTGAAACCGGAAGATATTGATTCATATGAATTTAATTATATGAACCGAATGAAAAAATCGTTTTTATCCTTAGGTTTATTTTATCGACATACCAACAATACTAAACTTTATGCTATTGATATTGATGAAGCCGACCCGAATGTAGTTTTCATCACTTACAAAAATCTTGACAAAACCTACGCTTATGGTACAGAACTTATGTTCAATTATGACCCTTATAAATGGTTAAATATCAATCTTGGCGGAAACCTCTACAAATATAATATAGAAGCAGATATTTACGATCAAAGTATTGATTTGGAAAGCACAAGTTGGGATTCGCGTTTGACTGCAGCTTTTAAAATCTCGTCTGCAACACGTGTTCAACTTACGGGTGTATATGTTAGTCCAGGCATTGAAGGACAAGGTACAAAAGAGGAATATTATGTTGCAAATTTGTCAGTCCGACACGATTTTCTTGAAAGAAAAGCAAGTGTTTCACTAAATGTCAGAGATATATTTGCTACAGGAATTTATGAAGTGGAAACAAAATACGAAGATTTTTATTCGCATTTTATTTACAAAAATGAAGCTCCGGTTATACGGATAAGCCTTACATACAGAATAAACAATTACAAAAGACGACAAGATAGTGATGCAGATTCAGGTATTGGAAGATGATATTAATTGAATATTTTTAATTGAATATTGACTATTTATGTAATTCATAATTCATAACTCATAATTAACATTTACTAACATTATTAATTAAATTTTTATTGATGAAAAAAAAGAAGTTATTTTTTAGCCTAATTGTCTTATTCACAATGATGACAGGCAGTATTTTCGGACAGAATTCTAATCCGAATTTTAAATTACCGATTGATCCAAACGTTATTTACGGAAAACTCGAAAACGGATTGACATATTACATACGTAGTAACGACAAACCGGAAGACAGGGCTCAGTTTTGGTTGGTCAACAATGTAGGTGCAATTCTCGAAGATGATGACCAGAATGGTTTAGCACATTTTTGCGAACACATGGCATTTAATGGGACAAAAAATTTCGAGAAGAAAGATATAATAAACTATCTTCAACGAATAGGGATGAAATTTGGACCTGAGATTAATGCATACACAGTTCATGATGTTACGAATTATATGCTTCAAAAAGTACCTATCGACCAGAAAGAGAATATTGATACTTCGCTCATGGTTTTATATGATTGGGCTTATAATGTTTCTTACGAAGACGAAGAAATAGATAGCGAAAGAGGTGTTATTCACGAAGAGTGGAGAACTCGCAGGAGTGCAAATTTCAGAATGCGTTCGAAATATGAAAAAGTTCTGTTTTCAGGCTCAAAATATGCCGAAAGAGATATTATAGGAGATATTGATATAATTGATAACTGTCCATATGATGCACTAAAAAGATTTTATAAAACCTGGTATCGTCCCGATTTGCAGGCAATTATAGCAGTTGGCGATTTCGACACTAAAGAAATTGAAAAGAAAATAAGAACAATGTTCTCAAAAATGCCTGCTACGAAAAATCCAGAACCAAGAAAGAGTTTCAAAATTCCGGGACACGATAAAACTCTCGTTGATATTCAGACAGATAAAGAAGCTCAATATTGTAATGTAAGTGTGTATTATAAGCATGACCCAATTTTAATAAAAAATGCAAAATATCTGAAAAGATTAACTCTTGAGCAATTATTTAGCACAATGATTAATGACAGATTGAAAGAAATCTCATTAGATGCGAAAGCTCCGTTTATCAATGCATTTTCTTTCTATTACAATATTCGTCGAACAAAAGATGTTTATCAATCCACAGCAATCTCAAAAAACAATCAAATTGAAGAAAGTTTGATGAGCCTTTTAGTAGAAAACGAAAGAGTCAAAAAACATGGTTTCACATCAACCGAATTAGAACGTGCAAAAAAGGATTATTTGAAAAGCATGGAAACAGCTTTCAATGAGAGAAACAAAAGAAAATCATCAAGTTACGCATCCGAATATCAGCAACATTTTCTTCAAAACGATCCAATTCCGGGAATTGAATTTGAATATGAATTTGCAAAGAAAATTATGAAATCCATTACTGTTGAAGAAATTAATGTTCTTGCAAAAAAGTGGATTACGGAAAAAAATAGGGTTGTAGTAGTTACAGGACCAGACAATCCAGATATTGAAATTCCATCTAAAGAAAAAATATATAAAGCTCTTGAGAATATAAATAAAGTTGAAATAGTAGCATTTGAAGACAATGTTTCTAACGAACCTCTTTTCAATGAAAAACTTACTCCCGGCAAACTTATTTCGACAGAAAAAAACCAAAAGCTTGGAACCACAATTTTTACTTATGAAAATGGAGCGAGAGTTGTTATTAAAACTACCGATTTTAAAGATGATGAAATTTTGATGTCGTCTTACAGTATTGGAGGAGCTTCACTCCATAGCGATAAAGATTACATATCAGCAAGCCTTTCGGCAAATATTGTATCTTATGGAGGTTTATCAAATTTCGATAATATCCAACTTGACAAACTACTCTCTGATAAAGTTGTAAACGTGAATCCTTGGGTAGATGACCTTCAGGAAGGCATAAATGGAAGCTCTTCTCAGGCAGATTTTGAAACCATGCTTCAAATGGTTCATCTATATTTTACTAAGCCTAGAATTGATGAAACCGCTTTTAATTCATTGCTTACACGTTGGGGTAGCTATATGGAAAATAAAAGTAATGACCCAAATTCTGCATTTTCAGATAGCATTCAGGTAATTAACGGGAACTATCATTTCAGAGAACGACCATTTTCTAAAGAGCTGTTGAAAGAAGCAGATTTCGCCGAAGTAAGTGAGATTTATAAACAAAGATTTGCCGATCCGGGTAGTTTTACTTTTTTCTTCGTTGGTAATATTGATGAGAAAACAGCAAAACCCTTGTTAGACAAATATATTGGAGCTTTGCCAAAGCTTTCGAACAAGGAATCATGGAAAGATCAAAATGTACGATTTCCTAAGAAGAAAGTGGAGAAAACATTTAACTTCCCTGTAGAAACCCCGAAAAGTACAGTTTATGTATGTTACCACAACGATCTAGAATATAATGTGAAAAATAGATTGCTAATAGATGCTATTGAAAGTGTTTTAGACACACGATATACCGAAACTATTCGTGAAGCTGAAAGCGGTTCTTACGGTGTGGGAATTAAGAGTAGAACTTATCATTATCCTGTAGAACAGTTGAAATTGGAAATGAAATTTGATTGCGATCCTGAAAAAGCAGAAAAACTTTCCAAAATAATCTTTGAAGAAGTTGATAACTTAAGGAAAAATGGACCAAGCCAGAAAAATTTGGACGAGTTTAAGAAGAATAAAATTAAGGAACATAACGAGTATTTAAAAGAAAATAGATATTGGTTGAACACCTTGAAACACAACTATTTTCATAAGGAAAACCTACTTGAAGACAAGTCCAGCTTCGACAAATTAGTAAATTCCTTTACAATTAATGATATTAAGAAAGCGGCACAAAAATATTTAAACGACTCGAAAACTGTAAAATTGGTAATGAAACCTGAGTAGTTTTAATGTATCTTTTATTTAATTGGAAATTTGAAATTGCAAAGCGATCTCAAATTTCCAATTTTTGTATCTATTATAGGGACTTCTAAAAATAGCAAATTTCAAGGCGTGAGAAATTTCAAAACCGCAGTTTACTATTGTAAATGAGGATTTTAAAATATCGAAACAACGAAGAAATTTGCATTTTTAGAAGTCGCCTTATGTTCTGTGTAATTACTAAGCACCTACAACAATCCTGTATAGGATTGAAGCTGAATAGCCATGAATGGAATTCATGGAATTGAAAAATAAACAATACATTGACAATCCTAAATGGATTAAATCTATTTGGCTTTCAGATTAATATTTAATTGAGTAAATTGAGTCAGAACTTCCCAAAAAAAGAAAAGTCTCAACGATGTGAGACTTTTCTAAACCTTAAAACACTATGAAAACAAAAAGGATTTTTAATAATTATATAACTAAAATAAATCCAATTTTTCTTTATTCTGCAACTACCTTAAATTCAATTTCTACTTTTACTTCTTTGTGAAGCTTGATTGTTGCAGTATAAGCACCAATTTCTTTTACAATATCGCCTTCTATACTGATATTTTTCTTGTCAACCTTAACTCCTTTCTTAGCAATAGCTTCAGCAAGTTGAATATTTCCAACAGAACCGAAAATTTTCCCGGTGCTACTTGCTTTAGCAGAGATCTTTAGCTTTTTGTTTTCAAGCTGTGCAGCCAATGCAATTGCATCATTCTTAAGTTTTTCTTCTTTATGCGCTTTTTGACGTATATTCTCTTCGTGCATTTTCTTTACAGAAGCAGTAGCTAAAATGGCATATCCTTTCGGAATTAGAAAATTTCTTCCATAACCACTTTTTACATTAACTAAATCATTTTCATGACCTAGATTTTCCATATCTCTTTTTAATATAATCTCCATTTTTTACCTCCAAATTTTATTTCATTAAATCTGTTACATATGGAAGCAATGCCAAATGTCTGGCTCTTTTTATTGCTTGGCCAACTTTTCTTTGATATTTTAAAGAAGTCCCTGTTAGTCTTCGTGGAAGAATTTTTCCTTGTTCGTTCAAGAATTTTTTAAGAAACTCAGGATCTTTATAATCAATATATCTGATTTTATTTTTTAAAAATCTACAATATTTTTTCTTAACTACCTCTACCGATGGGGGTGTTAAATAACGAAATTCTGATTGATTTTGTGACATCTTTTAATCCTCCTTTTTTTCTTCGGTTGCTTCTTTTCTATTTTTTCTTCTCTTAATACTGTATGCAACAGCAAACTTATCCATTTTGAAAGTTAAGAACCTAATAATCATCTCATCTCTTCGATAGCTGGTTTCTAATTTTTCAATTACTTCTCCTTCGGCTTTAAATTCTAATAGTGAATAAAAACCTGAAGATTTTTTCTGAATTGGATAAGCCAATTTTTTTAGTCCCCAGTCTTCCTGATGGACAATTTCGGCTCCATTTTCTTTTAAAAAGCCTACATACTTTTGTACCGCTTCCTTTACCTGAGTGTCAGATAAAACGGGAGTCAAAATGAAAACGGTTTCGTACTGATTTACCATAATTTAACTATATTTTTAATTTTCAATAAATAGCCCGCAAAAGTATATATTCATTTTCAAAATTCAAAATTATTTATTTAATAATATTTTGAAAATTTTGCTTCTTCTTTTTTTGAAATTCTATAGTGAAAATATTTAAGTGAATTCATTAGCAGAAAGTGCATAAGAACTGAATTTTCAATTGGTTTCTATATCCTATTTCTCTGAATTATAGGGTTCAATATTCCTATGAATCACCAAAATCATTAATAAATAAATCGGTAGCAATTAGTAATTAGTGCTTGTCAATAAAATCCAACTTCTGCGTTGTTGCTCAAAATCCAAATACTTATCCCGATGCTTTAATCGGGGCTGCTTTTTGAATTTTTCACACGCCTTAAACTTGACCTTTATAGGGCAAACACTAAAGTATATGGACTGACACTGATTAGAACGTAGTATTAAATTTTGCTTTACTCCTTCACAATTTTCCAAGATTTTTCTTTGCCATATATTTCTACACAAAGAAAATATGCACCGGCTTTTTGCCCACTTAGGTTTATTTGCAAAACATTTGAACTTTTTGCTCCGGAAAGTATTTCTCTGCCTAATCGATCAAAAACTTTGTAAGTAACAGTACCAAGATTTTCCTCACCGGAGATTTGCACAACTACCTCTCCTTTTGTAGGATTAGGATAAACCACCAAATTGAAACTGCCGAGTTTATCGTGTAGTTTTTGTTCTTCAGTAGTTTCTTCTTCCTCAAGGATTTCCTCATCTACAAAACTTGTATCTTGCATTGTAGCTTTGCTTGGTGGAGAAAGTGTTATAAACCTATCAGTTCTATTTCCCACATCGTCGTAAACGAAAGTAAAATCCTGAGAAATAGCTGGGATACTGATTGAGAGGATTATTAATAATAGTTTAAATTTTGTTTTCATCTTTTTCATATTTTCAATATTTATTTATATAGCTCCTATTCAACATATTATGTCTAATAGCAAATATTAACAACTAATCTTATGTTAGAATAAACCACAAATTGCAAACTTTCTACAGTTGAGAGAAACTGCCAACAACTAATAGCAAAGTTCGGAAACTTCGCTTATCCAGAGATTCTTTCAGTTATTTAACAAAATTATTCGTACTGTCTGGTTTTGGGCTGAACTGTTTAAACCGGTATGTTAAGTTTACTGAGTAAGTATTTCCTGTTCCATTATTCATTTTTTTATTGATAATGAATGTAGAGTCATTTAATATCTCCCCATAATTACTAAAAGTTGTTGTCCTGGCTTCCCAAATTTCAAATTCAATATCAGGATACCTAATTTGGAACACCCCAATATGTTGGGGTGTGGACTTTAAGTCAGAAATATACTCTTCGTTAAGCAAAATCTCATTCTCAATATAGATTAGTGTATCCTCCTGGCTATTAAGATGAGTACCAGTATGAATACAAAACCCATCTCTGTAAAATACGGCTATATCAACATAACTATCATAATCGTCTGATGCTGCAGCGTAAATTGAATATTCATCCGAATAATAGTAGCCATCAATTCTCAACTCAACTCCACTATAAGGAGTTTTAGACAGAGTTAGGTCAAATAGCTTTTTACTGCAACCTACAAATAGTATTATAACTAATAATAAATAAATTCTTTTTACCATAATGTATAAGGATTTGATGTATAATAACCTCCATAAAATCGATCCGCAATGTTTAGTACTTTAAAGTGGGAATAATCGAAAATATCATGGAATCCATTTTGAACAGGTCCTCTAATATTTTTTTCACTATTATATCCTACTCTAAAATTATTGTATCCTCCATATACAGCTCCCAATCTATATTTGTTGGCTCCAGGTCCAATAAAAGTACCATTTCTAGATACCCCACTAGGCTGTCCAGTAAAAAGAAGCAAGCCCGCGTTGGCTCCTTTTAATTTTCCTCCTGTAATATCAATACTCAAAGCAGCAGTTCTGAATTTATCTCGATCAGATGTAGCCCCATTAAAGTCCCATAATCCCGGAACCGGAGCCCATGTATCATTTTCATATGTTAGCTTCCATTTACCACCACCGGCATAGACTTGTCCACTTAGCTGGGAAGTCTCTCCGCTTAAGAAATAGGTACTGCCTATTCCTCCTTGAATTGTAAGGTTTTTCCAAAAATTACGGTTAGAGTTCTTAAAAGGATTGTCCTTATATCCAAAACCATATCCAAGCCTACCTTCAAAACCACTTTCTCCAGTACCCGGAGCACTAGCGTAATATGTTAAACCAAGATTCACTCCTGTATTGAAACCATTGCCTAAATTACGAACAAGCGTTGAGTTGACACCCAAACCGATTCCATCAGTACCCATGGAAAAATGAGGTGTAATACCAAATTCAAAAGCACTATTACCTATCTGCTCTGCTGGTAAAATTTCACTAAAAGCGGCATTCATATGATAAGTCATCATTACTCCACCGACAACCTGTAATATACTACCGACAGTACCCCACCCTTGTTCAATTCTACCCATACTTGCATAATCACTCATTACCTTTCCGCCAGACCAAAGTATCATGCCTGCCGCCATTACAAAAAAAGGATTCTCCCCATTAGGATCGGTATAGATAAGTGGATTATTGTGTGCATAAGAATACCTATTATAATTCTGTGAGTTCCCTGCCATTTGCACATAATTATCAGGGCTTAACATTCGGCCAAGAACAGGATCGTAGAGGCGGCCGTTCAAATTAATTAAGCCAAAATCGCTTAAATGTTCGTGGCCGGTATAGCCTCTGTTAAATGCTTGCAGCGGTGTAGTATAGTATAAAAACCAGTTGGTAGCGTCTCTTTGTCTTCCCCAGGCATCGTAGCTGTAGGTTGCTTCTATCTGCCCGCTTTCATTGCTTATGGTTTGGATAGAGCCAAGGTGGTCGGTGTGGATATATTGTAATTTGTCGGTTTGCCCGGTTTCTTTTGTAAAAACTGCAAACAAACCGCTTGGGGCGGAAATGTAATGGAATTGTTTTTCGTTGCAATTTTCCACGTTTTCTAATATTTCATTTTTCAAAAACTTGCTAAAGATAATGTTTTTGTTTGGAAATTGGAAATTAGAAATTAGAAATTCGGTGTTCAATATTCAATAATCAATCGCCAATAATTAAATAATCAATTCCCCGGCTCCTTCACAATCTTCCAAGATTTTTCTTTGTCATTTATTTCTACACGAAGAAAATATGTTCCGGCTTTTTGCCCACTTAGGTTTATATGCAAAACATTTGAGCTTTTTGCTCCGGAAAGTATTTCTCTGCCTAATTGGTTAAAAACCCTGTAAGTAACAGTACCAAGATTTTCCTCACCGGAAATTTGTACAACCACCTCTCCTTTTGTAGGATTCGGATAAACCACCAAATCGAAGTTATCGAGTTTATCGTAGAGTTTTTGTTCTTCAGTAGTTTCTTCTTCCTCAAGAATTTCCTCATCTACAAAACTTATGTCTTGCAATGCAGCTTTACTTGGTGGAGAAAGTGTTATAAACCTTTTTTCTCTATTCCCGGCATCGTCGTAAACGAAAGTAAAATCCTGAGAAAAGGCTGTGATGCTGATTAAGAGGATTGTTAATATCAGTTTAAATTTTGTTTTCATTTTTTCATATTTTGTTATATTATTTCAAAATTATTCTTTTCTAACAATATTCTTTTATTCCGAATATTTCTTATTAAGCCTTGCAGTCATTGTTTCATTCTCAAATATAACAAATTACGAATTTGTATTGTGAAATGTTCGACATATTAAGTTCCTTATTTCATTAACCACAAGTTGAAAGTTTGCGGTAGTTGGGGGAGAATTATGAAAAATAAACTTAAAATTATATGCTTTCTGAGCTTGGTAGAAAACTATCAACATCATTAGGCTCTAAAAACTATTATATTAAGGTTTTACGAAATGAGTTGGCATAGAATACCGCGAAAGGTCTTTATGTCTATAAAAATCTTCAAATTCATAATCTTCAGATTCATAAGTAAACACAAAAGTTTTCCTGTTCCTATCAACATAAAACCAAACACGTTCAAAATTAGGTTCTTTAAATATAAGGATGGGTTCTTTCTTCAGCAACTGCTTTAATGACTTTGTATAATTATTTTCTCTATAAATATACTTACCACAATACAAATCAGTATATGATGATGTTTTTCTTCTGCATGGACAAAATAGTATACTATCATACATAGTAAAAAGTAAAGAACCAAAATACTTGTTTTTGTCAAAGATAATAGCTCGATTTATAGGATTAATTGAATCAATATGTAAATTAATTTTATTATCATTAATAGTGTCAATTTGAATCAAAATTTGAGGAATAAACAAAATATTTAATCCTTCATTCTTTGTTCTTCTATTAATAATAAATTCCTTTGTATAAGGAGGCTCAATATTGCTATCGTGAAACTTTTTATACAAAACATTGATAGTAAATAAGAAATATTTATCCTCACTATAGTTGTTTAATATGCTGTCAATACTAACACACGTTGATTGTGTAAATGCATTTGAAACTACAAGTATCATGAATATTATTTTTATTAATTTCAATTTATTCCTCCTATATTTATCAATTCAATAAGTACTCTTTCCAATTCTCTTTGAGACCATCTAATATTAGTTCCTCTAGCAGGGTCATTTACCCATAAAACAAATTTCGATTTTGGAGTCCACATTCTAATTCTAGTTATTGTAATATTGTGGTCTAATACTCGTCCATTATAAGTTCCCTCATTATAAATAATAGTTGTTGGAAATTTGTTCACTTCCATTGTTCTTGCAATATGCATACCTGTTTTTGGATTGCCCATAACATTAAATCCCGCAGCAGAATAATAATCTGAAGATGTTGCTCCTGCCGGTAGGTCATTATATATCTCTCTAAAGTTATCAATCGTTCTTGTTCCTCCAAAGAATTTTTCCAGCATCTCACTATTAGCTAACATACAGTCCATACTATTAGGTTCTTGACCAACAAAAGGAATTTCTAATGAAACATCTTTATAAGGAGGCTTGCCTGTCAAGAAATGTCTTCCATCTAAAGCTGCATCTATACCTCCCATTATGCCACCACTTATACCACCAAATAAAGCGCCATAGCCGCCAGATATTAATCCACTTCCTAATGCTTGATCAAAGCTCTTGCCTGCTAAAAGTCCATTTCCAGTACTGGATACAAAACCACCTGCAAACCCTGCACCCGCTCCTGCTATAAACCCATTAGCAAAACTACTTGTATAACCTACTGATAAAATAGTAGAAATGCCATGAGTAGAACCAACAAAACCCGCCCCAAAAGCGGCACCAGAAGCTGCAGTTTGAATCCCAACTCCAACTCCTGCACTTAAAGCACCGGTAAGAGCACCAACCCCAAAATGACCAAGTCCTTTCCATGAAAAATCATGACCATTTGCACTCCAATTCGTAAAACCTCCAATTACTGCACCTATAGCCAAATGCCAAAATTCTCCTGATGGATCCGTATAGATCAGCGGATTATTCATACAATAAGAATACCTATTATAATTCTGTGAATTTCCTGGCATTTGTACATAATTGTCGGGGCTTAGCATACGGCCAAGAACAGGATCGTACAATCTGCCGTTCATATTTATTAGCCCAAAATCGCTTAAATGTTCATGTCCTGTATAGCCTCGGCTAAATGCTTGTAGTGGTGTAGTATAGTATAAAAACCAGTTGGTAGCGTCTCTTTGTCTTCCCCAGGCATCGTAGCTGTAGGTTGCATCTATCTGTCCGCTTTCATCAGTTATGGTTTGGATAGAGCCAAGATGATCGGTGTGGATATATTGCAATTTGTCGTTTTGTCCTGTTTCTTTAGTATAAACTGCAAACAAACCGCTTGGGGCGGAAATGTAATGGAATTGTTTTTCGTTGCAATTTTCCACGTTTTCTAATATTTCATTTTTCAAAAACTTGCTAAAGATAATGTTTTTGTTTGGAAATTGGAAATTAGAAATTAGAAATTCGGTGTTCAATATTCAATAATCAATCGCCAATAATTAAATAATCAATTCCCCGGCTCCTTCACAATCTTCCAAGATTTTTCTTTGCCATTTATTTCAATACGAAGAAAATATGTTCCGGCTTTTTGCCCACTTAGGTTTATATGCAAAACATTTGAGCTTTTTGCTCCGGCAAGTATTTCTCTGCCTAATCGATCAAAAACCTTGTAAGTAACAGTACCAAGATTTTCCTCACCGGAAATTTGTACAACCACCTCTCCTTTTGTAGGATTCGGATAAACTACCAAATCGAAGCTACCGAGTTTGTAGTAGAGTTTTTGCTCTTCGGGGGTTCCTTCTTCTGCGATTTCCTCATGTACAGCACTTGTATCCAGAAAAGAGGCTTTGCTTGGTGGAGGTAGAGTAATAGTTCTATATTCTCTGTTTCCGGCATCGTCATAGTCGAAAGTAAAATCCTGTGAAAAAGCTGGGATGCTGATTGAGAGGATTATTATTAGTAATTTTAATTTTGTTTTCATTTTTTTCATTTTTTAATTATAATTCCAATAATTCTTTTTTTACACTATAAACTAATTCTACACATTTCTTTATGTCTATGCAACCTTCAAGCTTTAGACTAAATCCCACAATTCTTCATCTTGTGGTATTTGAGCGTGTGCTTAAAACTTAAACCTTCATTCAAAAGAAGTTTAATCTCATTACTATTTTATACAATTATAATAGGTTAGGATAGTATCGGTAGGTATAGATAATTTATATTTTGGTTTATTCTCTAAATAACAACTACCCACCAAATACAGTTTAATATACTTGTATTCATTAGATATTATTGCAGTATCTGTGTAATAGTATTCTTTAGGATAATTTTCTGTATCAATAATTAAAGAATTTGATTTATAGGAATTAACATTTCTACCAACGATATTTATTGTACTTAATTCGTATTCACTCATTTCTGTACAGAGTATTGGTTTTATTTCAATGACCCCATTTTTATCTACAGATTTATCAGGAAAATTTAATTTCAATTTAATTGCTATTATTGAATCACATATATTGATTTCATTCAAATTAATATCAGCATATATGAAATTGCTTAGCGGCCGTGGAATTGTACAACCTAGTGTTAAAAATGTTAATAGTATAAATATATAAAATTGATTCATCATAATGAAGCTTTATTAATGTAAAAATGTATATGGTGTATAATATCCTTTATTAATAACATATTGATCAGCTCTCCATTCAAAAGTGTTCTTGTAATAATGAGAACCTTTTATACCAAATTGAATATATTGCTTAAATGTTTGTCTATAAAAAGCACAAAGCCCAACCTTCTTAATATCTGCTACATGCCCTATGTCATGTCGAATTAAATAATTATCAATATCACTATTACCCGTAAACCGTAATGATATAGTTTTACCAAGTGTAATTCCTGCTCCCTTAAACCAGCCTTTTCTATAATATTGTCCATGAACTTCAAGATTCATAAAATTACTGCTCATTGAAGGACTGAATGGCCCAAATGCTGCTATTTTAAATGCAGCTATACTAGCTCCAAAGCCTGCTCCAAAGGCAGCACCTTTCCATAAATAGCTAGCATCTTGATTCATGACAGCCATTACACCTCCTGTTGATAATCCTGTTGCTGCTCCTTTTATTGTTGAATGTCCAATTTCAAACATTGCATTTTTTAAACCGCTTCCTGCTACTCCGGAAAAATCTCCTATTGCAGCACCTACACCACCAGAAGTTGCTCCTGCAAAACCGCCCATAACTGCTCCTAGTGTCATACCTCCAATTACATCATTGAAGCTACCTCCAGCTAAAGCGGTCATTCCTCCTACATTAATAGCACCCGAAACAGTACCACCCATCATACCAGCAGCAATCCCAGCCTCTACTGTCGTGGCACCTCCGGCTAAAGCCGAAGTTCCTGCAGCAGCACCAACCACTGCTCCAGCGTAGCCTGCAACACCACCTATAATCATTCCACCATAAGTAGCAGGATCTGAATAATTCCATTTTCCAGGGTTTAATTCCCCATCGTTTGCAGTTGTTCCACCTAAATATGCTCCAATAATTACCGCAGGTATCCATATCCATTCTCCCGATGGATCAGTATAAATCAACGGATTATTAAAACAATAAGAATACCTATTATAATTCTGTGAATTTCCAGCCATTTGCACATAATTATCAGGGCTTAACATTCGGCCAAGAACAGGATCGTAGAGGCGGCCGTTCAAATTAATTAAGCCAAAATCGCTTAAATGTTCGTGGCCGGTATAGCCTCTGTTAAATGCTT
>Ga0209042_1000349_pt1 | contig 52419 bp, 54 predicted proteins | sample SaaInlV_200m_DNA_6_FD_184649 | JGI IMG/M metagenome (GOLD analysis project Ga0209042, IMG submission 184649) | Marine microbial communities from expanding oxygen minimum zones in the Saanich Inlet - SI037_S2LV_200m_DNA (SPAdes) (version 2) | ecosystem: Environmental > Aquatic > Marine >...
AAATGCAGTGTCCCTTTACCGGGACCGGGGGTTCGAATCCCTCTCCCTCCGCATTGTTATTTTAAAAAGGGATGAGAAGCAAGGTGCCCCGAAGGGGGTAAATCCCTCTCCCTCCGCATTGTTATTTAAAAAGGGATGAGAAGCAAGGTGCCCCGAAGGGGTAAATCCCTCTCCCTCCGCATTGCTATTTAACAAAAAAGACCCGTTAGGGCTCTTTTTTATTTACCTAAAGACAATTGACAACATCAATAAAATCATGGGATAAGTATAGGTCGCATAGAAGCTTATTCACCAAGGAAGGAGTAAGAAAATGCGATACTTGCTCGTTCCTAGCTGCGGAATTAAGAAGAAAAACAAACTCGGGCCGAAGACAAGGGCTCGACTAGAACTTGCGCTCCGTCTCTGGAGCACAGGTAACTTCGACAGGTTTATTGTAACAGGAGGAATCTTTCGCCCAAAAAGGAAACAGACTGTCTCTGCAGGCAGACTTATGGCGAGTTGGCTCTGTTCCAGAGGAATCCAGCCGGGTCTAATTCTTTGTGAAGAGGAATCGCTCGATACGTACCAAAACATCTCTGGAGCGCTTGCGCTTATAGCGTCTCAACTCGACTATTGGCCAGAGATTACCGTGGTAACCAACTGGCAGCATCTGCTCCGGTTTCGGCTAACATTCCTCTGGGCTCACGGAAAACTAATCCGTGGAGTCGCCATGCCAGTCCCGAGTCCATTCGATCCAAAGGCCTGTGTGCTCGAATGGGGAATGCTGCTGGTGCACCTAATCGACCGCAACGGAACCGGCCGAATAGTCGCGCGCAACAGGCGCAACCGCACCTACCCTAAAAGTGCCCGCACCGAAACTTCGACTTCCCCGGCCTCGCTTGGTTAAACCCTCGTGAGGTCGCTTTCATTTATATATAAACACTAACTCTTTTCCAACAACTTGTTTACAAATACTTCCGCTAAATTTATATTATTATTTCTAAAGTATCCATTAAACAAACAACTTCTGTTCATCTCTAACAAGTACAACTTCCCTCCACTCTCCACGACATCTAACCCAACAAAATCGAAATTCTTTTTTTCTGTAATCTTTTTTACAAACTCGATTACGTCTTGAGATAATTCTTCTGTCCCAAGGGTTCGCACTCTTGAAGTTTCTGTTTTAGAACTTTTTAACGATGCTGTTGTAAGTATTTCATCAAAAAGCACGTACACTCTATATTCTTTATTTATTTTTAATTTTTCTTGAACAATATATTCAGAGAGATCATCACTTTTTAAATCTTTCGAATGAAACACAATACCTTCAGATCTACTCGATATTCTTTTCTTTGTAATACTATCCGCAGAATCAACAGCTTCCAAGCTCTCTAACACTTTTGTTGATGGCATAAACTCCTTCAACACCAAATACTGATTCCATTTGTCTTCAAAATAAATATCTTCAACCGATTCAAGACTATCTATAATATAAGCATCTCCCTTATTATCTAAAATCGTTTTAATCTTTTCTTCGGCATTTGTTTTATCAAATTCATAATTAAAAGGATCTCGTATATATATATAATCGTATCCCTCCGAAACTAGCTTTTCTTTTAACATTGCAATGTCTTCATGGAAAAAAAAGACATCTATTTCTAATTTTTTCTTTACTTTCTGGGTTAAAAACAAAGATAAAGAAATATCGTTTACCGTGGTTACAAGTAACATTTTTTTCATAAAAATAGCCATTTAATACATATTAAATACTACATGTTATCCCTCAAAAAATCTATATAATCAGCCCTCGACAAAAAGTGGTATTTAAGGTACTTTGGTACGGCTATTCAGACAGCCATTTTTTTTATATAATAAAGAAACTATTCACTAATATACGAATCTAGCTCAAATATACAAATGCGAAAAAATGAATGAAATGGCTCTCGTTTGTATATTTGCGCACATTTGTATATTCGAGACTACTCTTATGAAAATTCGTAAAGCAATCATCCCTGTAGCAGGCTTTGGAACCAGGTTTTTGCCTGCAACAAAGGCTCAACCAAAAGAAATGCTTCCGGTTGTAGATAAACCGGTTATTCAATATATAGTAGAAGAGGCAGTAGAATCGGGTATCACCGATATTATTCTTGTTACCAGCGACAACAAACGCGCAGTAGAGGACCACTTCGACAGAAACTTCGAACTCGAGTATCGACTAAAAGCAAAAGGTAAAACAGATGCATTAAAAGAAGTGCAAAATATTTCAAAACTCGCAACCTTTACCTACGTCCGCCAAAGCGAGCCATTAGGTGATGGACATGCAATTTTGCAGGCAGCACATTTAGTTGGCGACGAACCTGTTGCGGTTTTGTTTGGAGACGACATTGTTGCGAACGAAAAAGAACCGTGTTTAAAACAGCTCATGAACGCATACGAAAAATACGAAAGCCCTGTAATAGCAATCGAAGAGGTTCCAGAGAGCGATGTCTCAAAATATGGTATTATAAAAGGAACCCAAAAAGAAGATAGGGTTCAACAGATAGAAGAGTTAGTAGAAAAACCAGACCAAGATAAAGCGCCTTCTAATTTGGCTATTATCGGGAAATATATTATTACACCAGAAGTGCTTTCGGCTCTTAAAGAAGCCACGCCAAGCGACGACGGTGAAATAAGATTAATAGACGCTCTAAAGTTGGTAGTAAAAAATACTCCTATCTACGGCTATCAATTCCAAGGCACTCGATACGACTGCGGCAGTAAATTAGGATTCCTTAAAGCAACCGTAGAATTCGGACTTACCCACAACGAGCTTAACGGCGAATTTAAAAAGTTCATCCAAGAAAAAAAGTAGCGATCCGAATGTACGAATACATCCGAATGACCCGAAACCCCTAGTGAAAAATTGTGATTTCAAATTTTGGAATTTCCTTCCTCTCCCCATGCTTGTCGCATTAAAAAAATTAAGCCCACTCTTTATTGCTCTTGTAGCACTTGTTTTTATTGGTGCCGGCTGCACAAAAGACACTGGGATTACTCCAAAACGTGCAAGCTTAAGTTATTGGCGCGTATTCGACGACTCCTCCACCATAGACCCAATTATACAAGCGTATCAGGCGCTTCATCCTTCGGTTAATATTTCTTATAAAAAACTTCGTATAGAAGAATACGAACGCGAATTACTGGAAGGTTTTGCAGAAGACCGCGGCCCCGATATTTTTTCTATCCCTAACACCTGGGTTGGCATGTACCAAAGCAAACTTGCCCCAATGCCACCACAGCTTACGAACATTCCTACCGCTGTCCTAAGCGGGAAAGATGTTATTATCAAAAATTCTTCTCGAACAACCCCAAGCACAAGAGTACTAAAAGACAGTTTTGTCCCGACAGTTCTAAAAGATGTTGTAAAAGACGACCAAGTATACGGGCTGCCATTATTTGTAGACACATTAGCGCTGTTTTATAACAGAGATCTTTTGGCTCGTGCTGGAATCCCAGAGCCACCCCGCACCTGGAGCGAAATTCAAACAATGGTTCCAAAACTTACTGTTCTTACCGCACAAGGAGATCTTTTGCAAAGCGGGATAGCATTAGGAACCGCAGATAATGTCTCGAGATCTGCAGATGTGCTTTCCTTGTTAATGCTGCAAAGCGGTGTAAACATTGTAAACGAAAACGGCAGAGTAGGTTTTTCTGGCTCAACTCGGAGCGGAGAAGATAACCTAGCAGTAAATGCCCTCCTCTATTACACAGATTTCGCAAACGAAAACAAAACAGTCTATACATGGAACGAAACCCAAGCAGATGCTGTTACTGCCTTTGCTCAAGGTAAAGTAGCTATGATGCTTGGCTACTCGTATCATATTCCGCAAATCCAACAAAAAAACCCTCGCATTAATATGGGGGTTGTTGCTGCTCCACAAATAACAGAAACAGAAATTATTCCAGCAAATATAGCAAACTACTGGATAGAAGTAGCCTCAAAAAAAACTGACTACCCTAGTTTAGTATGGGACTTTATTTTGTTCTCCGTAAAACAAGACCAAGCAATAAAATATTTAGAGGCAACCAAACGCCCTACCGCATTGCGAGCTCTTATCCGAGACCAGCAAGCAGATTTAGACTTAAAACCCTTTGCCGATAGTTTGCTTGTAGCCGAAAGCTGGTACAAAGGAAGCAACGCCCAAGTCGCAGAAGAGGCATTAAAAAATGCTATTACCATTACCTTAGATGGAACCGAGACGGCTAGCGCAGCTCTTACAAATGCCGGCCGAACCATTCAAGACACATTGAAATAGCCCCAACACACCCCGATCCTTCGGATCACCCCAGTCACTTCACCAAGCAGGCTACGGACGGGGCAAGCTAGAAGAGATCCATGCATAGCTCCCTCCTAGAGGAGGGTCCTGCGAAGCAGGGGGAGGTGTTATGCCTCTTGTACCAACGTATATGAAAAAAATTCTACAAATTACAACTATTACCTTCTCGAGTATTCTATTTTTAGCATTCCCTTTTGTCACAGAGGCAAGAGGACTCGTCTCAAGCGACGACGACCCGCTTATTCCTCTATGCGCTATTACAGATGGCAGCTGTCAACCGTGCGATATTATACAACTTGTAGCAAATATTATAGATCTGTTAATAGGAGCCTTAGGAGTAGTTCTTCTTATTATGTTTGTTGTAGGTGGCATAACGCTCCTTCTTTCACAGGGAAACTCAGATAAAATTTCCAAAGGAACAGGCACCATGAAGAATGCCGTTATAGGTGCTATAATAGTTATGCTGGCATGGACGATTGTAAATGTAACAATTGGAGCACTCACGGGAGCAGACTTTAAAGGAAAAGATGCAATGCCAATCTTTGGAGACACACCTTGGAATATTTGCGACGTAACTACAGCAGACGAAAACTAAAGCTATGACAAAAAAACAAACATTTATTGTTTTAAAACTAGGAATAGGCATTATAGTCGTTTTAATTGTAATGATAGGCCCCGCTGTCCTTCAAGCAGCTACAGCTCAGGCACAAGAAACGGCATCCCCAACCAGAATAGATAATCCTCTTGGAACCACTTCTCCATATCAAGTAATTGGTAACGCTATCCGCTTTATCTTAGGCTTTGTTGGCATACTTGCATTAATTAATTTTATCATCTCTGGTCTGCAATTTTTACTCAGTGGTGGTAATGCAGAAAAAACAAAAACTGCAAAACAACGAATGTTATGGACCGTAATTGGGATGGCAGTTTTGCTTGCAAGTGGTATTATGGTAAACTTTGTATTAGATATATTAGGACAGGTAACAGCCTCCGGCTCATAAGTTATGCACAAAACCGGTTACGCCCTTGCTTGTTCTTACAAAAAATGTCCTCTATAATACCTATATAAAATATTTCATTAAATTTAGATCTATGATAATTGCACTACGCAAACCTTTCACAATTGCACTCATCGGAGTTTTTGCTGCTTTATTCCTACTCCTTTCTTTTAATATACCCCCCGCACAAGCAGCACCGGAAGTTTGTAACCCAGGAGAAATCCCCACCTATGATTCCAATGGAGCTATAAATGGCTGTGGCGATCAAGCCGCGCTTGGTTTAAAAAGAGATGGGTCTTTGACAGAAGTAGTTGGTAGAATCATAAACATAGTTCTTGGGTTTCTTGGTTTAATAGCCTTGATACTCTTTATTGTAGGTGGTTTCCAATGGATGACTTCTGGTGGCAACGAAGAAAAAACTGGAGGTGCAAAAAAACTGATGGTTTCTGCTGTTATTGGTCTCGCTATCATTCTTGGTGCCGCAGTAATCTCTAACTTCGCATTCAGAGCTATTGGAAAATCACTTGGTAACTCAACAGCAACTGGGGCCCTCTAATTGTAGCTTTTTACAAATAATAAAACTTATAACTATGACTATTTCATTGCACAACCCCCTTACAAAATTTTTAATCATAACATTTAGTGCGCTCCTTATTCTGCTGGCCCTACCTGTGCCTCAAGCAGCAGGCGCATTAACAGGATCACAGGATCCTGTCGGAGGAACATGTCCACCAGGAACACAACCTGTAGACTTTGATCCTACTACCGGCGCAATCGCTGATAATGGATGTGCTCCTGTTAACGCACAATACACAACAAATTCGACAACCTCAGGAACGGCAGTTATCACTAGAATCATAAACATCGTACTTGGATTCCTGGGTTTAATTGCATTAATACTGTTTATTATTGGTGGTTTCCAATGGATGACTTCTGGCGGCAACGAAGAAAAAACTGCTGGTGCAAAAAAACTGATGGTTTCTGCTATTATCGGTTTAGCAATTATTCTTGGTGCAGCTGTAATCTCTACTTTCGCATTCAGAGCTATTGGAAAATCACTTGGTGACCCAACAGCAACTGGGGCTCTTTAATTGTTACTTCACAAAAGAGCAGTTAATTACTGCTCTTTTTGTTTACCTAAAACTTCATTCTTTGTATACTATACATATATGAAATACTTCTTATTTATTCTTCTTGGCATGATACTAACCATAGCTACGCCTGCTCCAGCACTTTCTCAAACCGATGCTGTTGGTCAAGCAAAAACAGATCTTCTTAAGGTTACTGCTCCAGGCGGACCAGATGACGTTGTTATTGTAACAGGAGAAAAAGGCGAAATTTATCTTATTATTTCGAGGGTTATAAACATAGTGCTTGGGTTTATAGGGCTTATTGTATTAATAATTATTATTGTTGCAGGAATAGAATGGATGACCTCTGGTGGAAATGCCGATAAAATTAGTTCTGCAAAAAAACGAATGATAGCTGGAGTAATCGGGCTTGCCATTATTCTTGGAGCAGCAGTAATATCTAACTTTGCCTTTAATGCAGTCGCCATCTCACTTGGAATAGAAGGCGAAAACCTCGACCTCTAAGCTAAAACTCCCGTCATAATTATTTCCAAAAACAAAAAGCGCTTCACAGCGCTTTTTTACTTTCCACAAAAATGAACTACTCCCCCTCTTTGCAGAAGCATGTCCTGAGTGATTAGCGAAGGAAGGAGGCTGGGGGAGTTTTATTTTGTTTCTTGTAGAGACGTCCCCGGTGGGGCGTCTCGTTGTATAAAACAGCAAAGACGCGGCACCGCCACGTCCCTACAATCTCACATAACCCCTCCCTAGCCCTCCCTTATGCAAAGAGAGGGAATATTATCTATCAGATCCTTTCTACTTCATTTGTTCTTTAAAATAATCTACCCACGGAATTTCTGCTGGGTTTATGTTATTTAACATCGCCAAATAAAACGTTGTATAGCTTGCAAACATTACCACATCTACCGCCTGCTCTAGCGCGGTCTTGCCCATTGGCACAAAAACTTCTGTGCAAATATCTTGTTTCTCTAATACTTCTTTCGTTACCTCTATTCTTTTTTGATTCCGTTTGTTATATAACTCCGAAGAAACCAACACACACACCATTTTTTCTATAACCGCCTTTGGATGGCTCATCCCCTCTAACAAATGATGGTTTAATTCTGGAAGTTTAAAGTTAACCGCAAGCTGTTTGCTAGTCTCGTGCAACTGATTCTGAAAAATATGCCCCGCGCCAGTCGTATGCTCTGCCGTCATTAACACCACTAACGATTCTTTTATATTTTGTGCTAATTGTTTTGCTTTATTCTTGTCTTCTTCCGCAGCATCGCCATATTCTGCATGCGAACGCTTCATCTGCAATGCCATAGACTGTACATCTTCTTTTGTAACACTCAACAACCCTGCTTTTGCCAATATCACCATCTGCCCAACTATCCCATAGCCTATTCCAATCCGTGGTTGGCCGCTTGGGTTATGTTTTGGATCTATAACAACAGCCGGAATACTATTCTTTTCTGCCCAATCCCCTAGTTTTCCGCCGCTGGTTACCACCGCAACCAAATCTGTTTTGCCTAAAACCTCTTCTGCTGCTGCAACAACCTCTTCTGTGTTGCCGGAATAGCTCGAAAGTATTACCAACGTGTTTTTTCCTACCCATGCTGGAATAATATAATCATTCACAATATAAATAGGCGCAGACAGGCTGCCTCCAAAGGCTGCTGAAATAAAATCAGACCCTAATGCCGAGCCACCCATTCCAACCACACACACATTTTCTGCGTTTTCGAATCGTTTTGGAAGCTCTAGGCTTTCTGATTGCTCCCAACCATGTGTTATTTGTTTATCCATACTTCCTATGGATCCAAACACATCTTCCGTGTCTAATTTTTTGAATGATTCACGATTATCGAGAAGAGACATACATTTAAATTTCTAATTAACCTAATTACACTAATTTCTAATCAATTCCCAATAAACAAAATTCGAAAAATCCTTGGACATTGATACATTACTAATTGGTTATTAATTAGGTCAATTAGAGCAATTAGAAATTAGGTTAATTCCTATCAACTCTATCATATCTTATCTCAAATTTCCATTGATTTCTGTGGAGTTTTTGTGTTAAGGTTGTACCGTATTTAACCAGACTGGTTACTTGTTATTAGTCATTGTTATCGTGATTTTCTTAAAATCCTATGTCAGGTCACTCTAAATGGGCATCGATAAAACACAAAAAAGGCGCCGCCGACCAAAAGCGCGGTAAGATTTTTTCTAAGCTCTCGAAAGCTATTATTGTTGCCGCTAAACAAGGCGGCGGAGACCCAAACACTAACCTGTCTCTCAAATTGGCTATAGACGCCTCAAAATCGGCAAACATGCCAAAAGATAATATTCAAAGCGCAATAGACCGAGCTACAGGAAACGTTGAAGGCTTACAAATAGAAAAAGCTATGTACGAAGGTTTTGGGCCCGGAGGTGTAGCTATACTCGTCCAGGCGGCGACAGACAACAAAAATCGAACTCTACCTAATATAAGGCAAATATTCACCAAATACGGCGGTACACTAGGGGCTGCTAATTCTGTTGCCTGGATGTTCGAGCAAAAAGGTGTTATTCGGTTAGAAAAATCTGGAGTAAAAGATACCGACGAATTCGAACTACAAGCAATAGATGCCGGAGCAGAAGATATTAAAATTTCTGATGAAGATATTACAGTAATTTCTTCTACTTCAGATCTTTCGAAAATTAAAACCGCACTCGAAGAGGCTGGAACAACTATTGAATATGCTCAGTTAGAATACTTACCTCAACAACCAGCCGAAATAGACCAACCAACAAGAGACAAAGTAGAAAACATGTTCGAGGCCCTCGACGACGACGACGACGTAACCGATTTTTACTCAAATTTACCAGACTAACACTCCTATGCTGTTTCTTGGAATAGATCCAGGGTATGCAATTGTTGGATACGGAGTGATAAAGAAAGAAAAGTCTACCTTTAAAGCAAAAGAATACGGAACAATCCAAACCTCACCAGATATACCCATAGAAGAGCGACTTTTGCTTATTTATAATGATTGCAAAAAACTTCTTAAAGAAATAAACCCAGATGTTGTTGCAATAGAGCAGCTCTTTTTTTATAAAAACGTAACCACCGCAATGAACGTAAGCCAAGCCCGCGGAATTGTTGTTCTGGCAGCCCATCAAGCCAAAAAACCTATAGTAGAAGCGACTCCACTTCAAATAAAACAAGCACTTACTGGCTACGGAAAAGCCGATAAACAACAAATGCAAAGAATGGTACAGACATTGCTGAAATTAAAAGAAATACCAAAACCAGACGATGCCGCCGACGCACTTGCCGTTGCCCTCTACGCAGCTCAAGTACATAACCCTCAAATTTAATTCCCCCTCTTTGCATAAGAGGGGGCTAGGGGGAGTTTATTTTTTATCTAATCGCTTACAACAAAAATAAATCGATTCCAAAACACTGTCTATGTCATCAAAAAGTTCTTTGCTATTAAACCTTTCTACACAACTTCCGATGTTTTCTAAATATTTCTGACGATATTTATCTCCTACTGATTTCTGTTCATGAGTTATTCCATCGATTTCGATTACTAATTTCAATTTTGGACAATAAAAATCGACAACATATTTTCCAATACTATATTGTCGAAAAAATTTATGCCCCAGCTGTTTTTTTCTCAATCGTTGCCAAAGAATTTGCTCGCCTTTTGGCATTTCTTTTCTTAAAATTTGCCGGAGTCTTTTTTTATTTCTGTCATTAAACATACATAACCCTCCCCAGCCCTCCCTTGAGGCAAGAGAGGGAGTATCTCCTCTCCCTCTTTGCATAAGAGGGGGTGGGGGGAGTTTTATTCTTTTTATTCTTTTTATTCTTTTTATTCTTTTTATTCTTTTTATTCTTTTTATTCTTTTTATTCTTTTTATTCTTTTTATTCTTTTTATTCTTTTTATTCTTTTTATTCTTCTACCTTCTCGCCTTTTACTTTTCCTTCTTCATCTTCTTCGCCTTCTAGACCGGTTTCATCGTCTATCGGCTCTGGATCTGGCGCACTTTTTCCTTCTAATCTGTCTATCACCGCTTGTAAGCCTTCGTTGCTACCATTTGCTACAGCAACGGCATTAACATCTGCCAATGCTTCTTCTATGCGTCCCAACTGTTCATAAATAAGAGCTCGAGTATACAACGCATTCGCATAATCTGGAGACAGCTTTAACGCTCCTTCAACCGAAGCAAGAGCAATATTTAAATCCGATTCTTCTGCAACATTTTCGTTCAAGGCTTTGTTGTAATATATTCTTCCAAGTTCGTAATGATACGCTGGCAAACCTAATGAACCTTGTACAAATGTGCCTTCTTGTAATATTTGAATGCCTTTGTTTATGTCGCCTACTTTTTCGTATGCTCGTGCAATCGCTATCCGTGCTTCGAAGAACGCTGGCGCTATCGCTACAGCTTGTTCCATTTCTGTGATGCCTGTCATATACGTATCAAAATCTAGAACCGTACCTTCTTCGTCTACCTCTGCAAGCAACGCTCGTAAATATCCTATCTTAAACTGCATACGAGGGTTGGTTGGCTCACGCACCAACCCTTCTTCGTACGATTTTAACGCCCAGTCGCCGGCGTCTGGCACCAACGACATTACGTTCTCGAAAATATTTGCGCGTTCTTCCCAAATAGTTACGTTGTTGCTGTCTAAATCTACCGCAATTTTTGAATTATTGATTGCGCCAGAAACGAGCAATCTTAAAATATTTTCATCGAACTCTTCTTCTGGTTTTCGTGCCTCATGCGAAGCTTGTAATAGATTCAACTGAGCAGAGGCCAAGAAATGTGGTGCGTAATCGTTATTTAACGCAATCGCATTCGCTATATGTACACGGGCAGTAGCAAAATTCTCATCAGTTGCTGCACTTGTTGCCAGTACATTCTTAAATTTTTTGTATTCCATGTCTGCCATGGTTACTCGCGTTAAATAGACCCCTAAAAAAATACTTGCTATCAATATAGATACAAACGAGAACGAGGTAATAATAGAATGTTGCGGTGATTCTTTTATTTTTAATATTGTAAGCGTACCTTTCTCACGAATAGCATCAAACAACGCTACGACCAGCCCCATCAACAACACCCATACAAACCAAACCGTAACAGAAGGAACAATCACCACAAAGGCTGTTACTAAAGTTGCCATCCCTGCCAGTAAAAAGATAAATAACAAACCTTCTTCTTGATACTTCTCTGTATGCTCTTGAATAGATTTTTGAGCTTTTAAAAAATCTGGCAATATTAATTTTGCTAATTGAGGATAGGCTACTAATAACACCAACACTAATGCCAATCCTAATCCAGAAAGGATAAATGCTACTAGCGCTAAAAACCCTAACAATCCAGTTGTTGTAAGCGATTCGGTTATAACATTGTTTGCAGCCCCAAACCGAACGTTCCAATACGAGGTATCGTTAAACGAAACCGGTCGATGCTGAGAGAACATATGTCCAAACGTTCCTGGCCCGCTACCTATTAACGCTTTTTTTGCGTTATCAAACAACGCTCCAGTCGTAATCCCCCAAGATGTGCTGCTAGACAACCGCACTTCCGATGGAACAGCAATTTGATTTCCCGTTGCAGAAGAAATACCATTCAAAACACTTGGCGCATTTAACAATAACGAAAATCCAGCAACAATAACTACCAAATACACCGTCCACAACCATTTAACTCTGATTGGCAATGTCTGTTGAAAAGAAAGAACACTTATAAGCAGAACAATAGAACCAACCAATAAAATGAGCCACGCTGTTTTAAACCCTATCGCATTTAAAAGTAATAAACCCAACACAACCCCAATCGTTCCAGCCACTCGCCACCCCCATTGTTTGGTGCTTACTATATAGCCTAAGCCAATAACAATTAAAACAGAAACCACGGTTGCAAGATCTAGCTGAGAACCAACCGTACTAAACCCTTGCTGAACCCATGGGAATATTCCTAAATAACCAAGCAACGCTCCTAATACTGCGAGTGTTGTAGAACCAATAAGTAACCCTAAAAGCGTATACACCTGTTTTCTAGAACGAACCGTGTTTACAATAAGAAAATAGAGTATTGCTAAAGAAAATATCGCCAAGAACGACGGCAAGCCATTACTGTTCATGCTAAATGCACTTAACAATGGTGAATAGGAAAACAACGACGATACTGCAAATACTCCTACTACCGCTAGCAACATTATATCGAACGGCGTTCGTACAATCGTAAGTTCTCTGTCTTTTATCCCACGAGCAAGCCACAACAACAGCCCCAATAGCGCCCCACCAATCAAAACGAGCTGTTTAGCAATCGGCAACACCTGCGAAGTCATGGGTAAAAACACTAACGGCATTAATATAACAACTAAACAAAGCACTCCAAAGACAAGCGGATGTGATACTGCCTGTGCAACAACATGCTTTTTAATATCTTTAGTAGATGTCCGCCAGTCTTCTGATTTTGAATCTGTTTTTGGTTCGTGGGTCATAGAAAAATATTTATATAGCTATAGTATACCTATTATTTTTAAATTGATGAATTTTGAATAAAATAATCTAGCGCTGGTTGAATTAATAGTTCTGTTTCGCTTTGAGCGATAGCAACTACCTGAATAAGATCGCCATCTTGACCTTGAGTAAGTTCACCGGTAGTAGATGATAAAAAGTATCTTTTGCCTGATTCTAAATCCTCGAACCCTCCGAGCACGCCACCAATCGCAACCGTTATTTCATCTCCATCATTAATTTCGTCGGTTACAATAAGTCCTATAGCAGGTGCCGTGTCTGTAGACGCTGCGCTTGCGAGAGAAACAGTTGAATCGCCAGAAATATATACCGCCATTCCTTTCTTTGCGCTATAACACTCGGCCCAACTGCAATCAAACGTGTAATTTTGAACAACAGCAGACTCTACTTCTAGGTTTCCGGTGATAGTAACATCTCCAACAAATTCTATCTTCTCTGCATTGCCGTCTGCATTTATAGTTAAAGTCTTTAATTCCTTATTAAACACCACGCCCAGAGCAAGCAAAATACTGCCTTCCGTGTCTAAGTATTCTTCGTTGCCACCAAACCAATGTGAATTCACAAACACATGAATACTTCCTTGCTCTTCTGTTGAATCAAACGATTCAAGCGCCATCCCCACTACTCTTCCTGGCTCAACAGCTTTCATACCAACTCCAGCAATGGGTGAAGATGTAATCATATCTCCAATTGCGATTGACCCATTTTCCCCAGAAACTTTTACTGGCACACGCCCAGAAAGTGCGACTGGGCGAGGGTTTTCATGTTCTTCAAAATTTTCACCTATCACCTGGCCTGGCTCTGTAGAAACTATTCCCAAACTATTTGAGCTATATGCTGTGTCTGTTTTTACAATCCAGGCTTTAGAACCTTGCAAATCGTCTTGTATTACTTTTTCTGCCTCTCGCTCAGGATCTATCATAACAATATCTCCAGCCTCTATAGATGAATCTCTCGTTCCATACTCTTCCGCAAAATCAGCTGGGGTACCAGAACAGTCTGTAATATCCGTCTGACCAGAGCCATCCCAACATAATGCGTCTGTTCCAGCAGAAGCCGGCGCACCTATATTAACGATTCCATCGAATCTGACCTCTCCAGTATCAGCCCAAATGGCATAATTATTAGTACCCTCATCTGCCACACTTGCCGTATATATTACGGCTGTATTTGTTACTGCAGCAGTTCCATTTTCTGTTACTTTAGGTTCAGTAAGGCGAAGAGTTGCGATTGTTGTGTGCGCATAGTCCGAGTTAAGAGTATATCCATCCGGCACGATATTCACAAAATAATGACCACCCTTGGTGTTACCAGAAGGAACAGTGATGAGTCCACGAGTATCTATCGCACTACCAATCGAGTTTGATGTAAGCTCAAAATCTCTATTAACAATAAGTGTCTGATTGGCATTAACTGCTTGAGCGTTTCCTATCGCCATGTAGCCCTCCATATCCAAATTCCCTCGAACAGTTGCTACACCAGAAGCAAGTCCTATCAAATCTGTATCTGCTGTTAAGCCAATAGAACCGCCATCTGCTAAAATATTTCCATCAAACCGAGATACACCGCCATCTACAAATATCGAATAATTATTGTCTCCCTCAGTGGGGTCATTATTAATATAAAGAGTAGATGCATTGGTGATAGTGCCTGAAGTAAGAGTAATTTGAGGTTCGTTAAAAGCTACTGTTGCTACATTGGTGTGGGTGTTTCCTGAATTAATAGTTACCTGTGACGACACATAAAGACCTTGATACACATCACCTGTCGAAGTATAGGTCATTACCCCGCCAACGCGTAGTTGAGCCGGTGCAGTACTAGCGGTTTCATATGTACGCTGTACACGCAATGTTGTTCTAGGGTCTAAAGCTATACCGTTGCCAAGAACTCCATACCCCTCTATATCGACATTTCCTGCAACAGTCAGCTCGCCCGAAGCACTCAAGCGCATTGTCTCTGCCAATGGATTTCCTCCCCCAGGCATCTGATCCCACACAAACGCAGTCCCAACATCCCCAGCCGCTGGGGTGGCGTCATCTACTTCTGCTGAAAATTGAGCAGCCAAAGTGGCAAAATCTACGCCATCGGCAGGTAAAAACCTTACTTCTCCAATTTTATCGTCGTCTTGAACTATAGTATTCGACCCTATGGTCGCATGCCTGCTTTTAAGAAAATCTATGCCTCCTGCTGTTGCGGCTGCCGACCATTGCCCAATAATTTGGTTCGAATCTGCTGCTGCTGTCCCAAGAAGTTGTAACTCTCCCAAAGAAGATGCTGTTACCTGCGCGGTGTTACCTATTACAACGCCTGTTCCATTAGAAAAAATCGTATCTGTTGTTGGGGTTATCGTCACTAGCCCAGAGGCATCAGAAGAAAGAGAATCCAACGAGATATCTCCCGCGTTTGTGATGTTACCATCAGAAAAACTTGTTGCTGTAGTGGAAGCTATAACAAGGGTCCCATCGTCTGTAATAGTATTGTCTGTAATAACAGTCCCACCAACCGTAAAATCGGTTGAGGCATCTATCGTTGTGGCGCCTGCGATGGCCCCGTTGATGGTTAAAATATCCGCAGCAAGGCCAAGAAGATTTGAATCAGAAGTTACCCCGATATCTCCACCATCCACTAACAGGTCACCGGCCATAGTCACCGTAGCCTCGTCTAATGTCATTAAAGTTGTCACCGTATGTGGAGTAGTCCCAGAACCGCCAACTCTTGGAGTCTGAAATATTATTTGGCCGACATCTCCTGTGCCTGTACCAGCACCGGCTGCAATTGTTAAATCTGCGCCGGCTTGATTGGTGCCGCCAGATAAATTGGCCCCCCTAAGCGTATTTCCTGTAGCAGCAGATGTGCCTTGTTCTCCTGGACCAATAATTAAATTACCAGTCGCACTAATGCGCATGGTCTCTGCCAGTGCTGCTGCCCCGCCTGCCATCTGCTCCCACACAAATGCCATCCCAACATCTCCAGCCGCTGGGCTGGCGTCGTCTACCTCTGCAGAAAACTGGGCAGCCAAGGTGGCAAAATCTACACCATCGGCAGGTAAAAATCTTACCTCTCCAATTTTATCGTTATCTTGAACAATAGTGTTAGAACCAATAGTCGCATGCCTGCTTTTAAGAAAATCTATGCCTCCAGCTGTAGCAGCGGCTGACCATTGCCCGATAATCTGGTTCGAATCTGCGGCTGCTGTCCCAAGAAGTTGTAACTCGCCTAACGAAGATGCTGTCACCTGAGCTGTGTTACCTATTACAACTCCTGTTGCGTTAGAAAAATGGGTGTCTGTTGTTGGAGTTATTGTTATCGCCGCACCGCCATCAGACGAAAGAGAGTCTAATGCTATATCACCTACATTTGTAATAGGATCATCAGAAAAACTTGTTGCCGTACTAGCGTTAATAACAAAAGTACCATCGTCTGTAACAGTATTATTTGTAATAACTGTCCCTCCGACTGTAAAATCTGTAGAAGCATCTATCGTAGTGGCACCTGCGATGGCTCCGTTTATAGTTAAAATATCTGCAGCAAAACCAAGAAGATTTGTATCGTCCGAAGTACCAAGGTTATAAGACGTTCCACCATATATATTTCCAGAAGTATCAATACTTAAAAACGTATTTGTTCCTGGCGAAGTTCCGTCTCCAATCGCGAATGTATCATCATTATCTCCTCCAGCGTCGTCTTGTACTCCAATCCAAAAATCGGTATCTGTCGCGGTGGTAACATCAAAAATAATAGAAGGATCTGCTTTTGTTATTGTTTGGTTGGCAGTAAAAGTATTTGCCCCTAAAATTGCCAACGTTCCACTGGTTGGCACTGTTACATTTGTGGATCCGGTGGTTGTAATAGTTAAATCGTTATCTCCAGAAAACGCGATGGTAGAATCTGGAATGGTAAGCACCCCGCTACTTGTAGTTGTAACTGTTAATCCATTAAGCGTTGTAACAATTCCAGTAGTAAATGTTCCTGCTGCTGGAGTACCACTCCCTATCGCATCTGGAGCTGCCCAGGTTTTACCACCAAGATTAGTTGCTTCGTATGCAATAAATGCTGATGGCACAACGCCTAAAACTTTTCGAGGAGTGAGTGTTTCCCAACTTGGGCTCGAAGCCGAAGCCCCACCAACATCTACTTCTAAATACAATGTCTGGTTAAAATCGATAGTCGAAAGACTTGTTCCGCTCACGCTTCCTATCATTACACTAAATAACCCATTCACGGTTGGCACCATTTGATCCGATCCGGTTCCATCACACGTCGCACCGCTATCTGGGCTGTAACAATGTGTTTCTGTCCAGATTGGGTCGCCACCAGCAGCACACGTTGCGCCAGTACATAAATCGAATCGTATGTTATAGCTATCGTCTGCTACTGCTATGTCGCTGGTGTTGGTTAACTTACCTTGATAATTAATTTCATAATTTAAAGCAGCGTTTGCAACACCAAAACTTCCGGCGCTTATGCCGGTTATCATTACTAACAAAACCATGATGTAAAAAAGCTTTCTCATGGGCGTATTTCTTCCTTTATATTATACCACGCAAACGATGATTAATTTTCCTTAGAAATGTGGACAACCGATACATAAAAACGGCTCATTCGTGAGCCGTTTAACAAGGCATGCAAAACTCTCCCCAGTCACTTCGCTTTCAGCTACGGACGGGGCAAGCCTAACCCTCTCTTATGCAAAGAGAGGGGATATCTCCCGCAACTAGAGGACCTTTATGCAAAAGGAAAGGTCGGAAACGCTCCCCCTCTTTGCATAAGAGGGGGCCGGGGGGAGTTTCATTCATTTCCTTCCAACCGTTTACAACTAAAATAAACAGTCTGCACGACATCATCTATATTCTCAAAAATTTCTTTGCTATTAAATCTTTCCACATGAATTCCAACAGACGCTAGGTACTCCTGTCGATTTTTATCATACTCAAATTTCCCTTCATGAGATATTCCATCAACCTCTATGGCTAACTTCAATTTTGGACAATAAAAATCGACAACATATTTTGAAATACTATATTGCCGGAAAAATTTATATCCTAGCTGTTTTCTTCGCAGTCGTTGCCAGAGAATGTTCTCACCCTTTGGCATTTCTTTTCGTAAAATTTGACGGAGTATTTTTTTATTTCTGTCGTTATACATAAATAACCCTCCCCAGCCCTCCCTTGAGGCAAGAGAGGGAGTATAGCAGCCCCCTCTTTGCATAAGAGGGGGATTAAAGGGGGAGTTTATGCTTTTAAAAAAACTACAAAGCAGTTGCCGTCGCAGTCACAGTCGCTTGATACGTCCCACCCGGAGTAATGTGAGATGAGCCAGATTCTACCCGCAATCGTATTGTTGTAGCAGTTCCAGATGGATGGTTTGGAGTAGTTGCAGACGCAACTTTTTCGTTTGAAGTATCGAAATCGTGCCAACAGCGAGAAGAAGTGTCGTTGCTGCTGGTATTACACGTAGAAGAAGCATTATCTAAATATTTCGCAATTAAATCAGTTCCTTCTGGAGTAAACCCAAATTCTGCGTCAGAAGAGGCCACAGACCAATCATAGTCTGGCGTACCACCAACAGCAGGCCCATAGTCTGCAATAGTGTCTACACCTACCTCACATCCACCGCTTACACATTGCATAGAAGGGTCGGTAGAAGATTTTACATAAAACTCATACCCAGCGTCTCCGTCTGTTGTAACCGTCCATACGGCAGTATCTTCTTTCTGGCCACCAGTAACGCCACCTAATCCGGCACTAAATGTTACATCTCCAGGTGCAGATAATGTAATAGTCCCCGGCTGCATTTGTTGGTATCCTGCGTGAATATTATAACTAGCACCCGTTGCTTTGCCCGACGAAATCTCTCCAGAGGTAAAATCGAGTTTATAGGTTGCAGAAGATATTCTATCATCACTTCCAGCATTTACAGAATCCGAAGGAATTTTATAACTCGCACTTGTCATGGCAGCAGAAACATACACCAACGGCAAGGCAACGACAAAAGCAGCTGCCAGGATTGTTCCTAACAGCCAAGCTTTTTTTGAATATTTATTTTTGTCTTGTCCCACCTCCATAAAATACTTCTAATCAGTATTATTTCACTCGAATTTTAATATGCTTATGTAGCCATTTTACAAGAATAACCAGTACTACAATCGCTCCAAACAATCCAAGTGCGAATTTCCATGGAATAACCCAAAAGGTAAAACTCTTTTCGTCTATAATATCTCCATAGCCTCTGTTTATCTCAAAATCTGCAGTATATTTTCCTAATCGAAACAACCCACTCTCCCAATCTACACTACGGAAACGCGTTGCCCCCGGAAGAGCAAACCAGGGCGGAATTTCTACCTGATCAACTACACTGCCCGTCATATTTGTTATGGTTGCAATTCCATAAGGAACTAAATAAACATTTCCTGTATTTTTATAATAAATATCTAGTGGAATATCACCACCAGAATATATTGATTGTTCTGTACCTACTTCTACCACCTCTCCAGCCTCGGTTACCGGACCACTCACTCTTACAAAAAACAATGTACCAAGCTGGGACTCTATTTTCACCTGACTAGCAACTCCGCCCTGTTCTAACTCTTGTTTTGGTGGCGAAGTCCGCAACAGAACAGCTCCTAACAAGTTTCCCGGCTCTGCATCTGCTGGAATAGAAATTGTTACTGGCATTACCATTCTTTCTCCGCTCTCTAACTCAAATTCTGAAAGTTCTGGATGTAAAAAATCTTTCAACGAATAAGGACCTCGTTTGTCCCCAAGCAATACAACCACATCTTTAGGGTCTTCGCCACCAGAAAAGTCCTCTATACTGACCTGAAACTCCATTCGCCTTCCAAGTCTATTAGAAATAAGCAACTCCCTGCTTGTTGTTTCTCCTGGGTCTAAAATTAATTCGGTTTTACCCGGCCCTAACACAAAATCGTTATTATTTGGTGAAACATCTATCTCTTCTATCCTATAGGCTTGTGCAAGTGGAGCAAAAAGAAACACCCCAATAATTATAATTACGGTGTATCCTGCTGTCTTTTTAAAAAATCGAGATAGTTTCATATTTAAAATTTAATATTTTTATTTAAACTCCACACTCTATATTTTACAGCATGGTTCCGGTTAGAGTTATTGTTGAAGTATACCCGTCTTCTACTACAAAACCGTCGGCATCAAACGCGCCAGCCGGTGGATCTATCTCTACCTGAAAATCTGCCTGTATTACCTCTCCTGCTACTGGTGTTTCGTCTGTAGTAGTAGCAAGCAACTCTTTTGTTCCAGAAGTATTTGTACTAATCCAACATTTAGAATCCGTAAAAGTCGCACCGGTTGCACAGGCCGAAGCATTGTTTAAAAAACTCGCATCTATTTCTCCGTCTGGAATTGTTGTTGCTGTTGCATTAAGCGCATAGCCAAATTCAGCGTTTCCATCATCTACCACAAACGTGAAATCTGGCGTACCTGCTACCGCCTCTGTATAATCTGCGATACTATCGCCCTGCGCATCCCCTGCAAGCGTCGGCGAAGCATCCGCGTGCAAATGAACGGTATAACCGGCATTGTTATTTGTTACAATTGTCCACGCAGCACTTCCAGTCGAAGTACCACCGGTAAGACCTGCTATCGCAGAAAACGTTACATCTGAAGGCGCTGTTATTGTTAATTCAGCAGTAACCGAAAGCGTTACATCTACTGCATCTGTTGTTTGAGCACTTAAAAGCGCTCCTTCAAACCCAATAAACCCTGCAACTGCAAGGAAAAATATAAAACTACTGGAAAGGAGAATTTTCTTCATGAACTATTATTATATACTTAGTATACCTTTTCTTTTATATAATCTACAAGGTTTCGTTTCAAAAAAACTAAATCATTGTTGCCGTCATTGTTATGGTAGACGTATATCCGTCTTCAACCACAAACCCGTCTGCATCAAACGCTCCAGATGGCGGGTCAATTTCTACTTGAAAATTTAATTGAATCGCCTCTCCCGTTGCTGCAGTTTCTCCAGTTGTTGTTGCGAGTAATTCTTTAGATCCAGACGTACTCGTACTCAACCAACAGTTTGCGTCAGTAAGTGTTGCTCCTGTATTACATGTATCTGCGCCATTATTCTTGAATGAAGCGTCTATTTCGCCTGTTGTAACTGTTGTTCCTGTAGTGTTTACGGTAAAGCCAAATTCTGCGTCACCGTCATCTACTACATAAGTATAATCTGGTACTCCTGCCGAGGCTTCGGTATAGTCTGCAATACTATCACCCTGGGCATCGCCAGCTAATGTCGGCGAAGCATCTGCATGAAGTTGTAATGTATAACCAGCATTATTGTTCGTTACTACTGTCCATGTTGCTGTTCCTGTCGAAGACCCACCAGTTAAACCTGCGATAGCAGATAATCCAATATCGGAAGGCGCTGTTATTGTTAATTCAGCAGTAACCGAAAGCGTTACATCTACTGCATCTGTTGTTTGAGCATTTAAAAGCGCTCCTTCAAATCCAATAAACCCTGCAATTGCAAGGATAAATACGAGACTGGAACTCAAAAGTAATTGTTTCATATAATTCTTCCTCAAATTATACCATACCCGCACCTGCTTTGTGCAATATTATATCCGTTTTCTTTTGGCACGCAACAGAAGGGCCCCGCCTATTCCTACAATCAAAACAATACCTCCTATAAGCATCCGTTCATCAAAAAATTGAATCTCTCTAACATTTATTACCTCTCGTGGGATAATATTTTCCGTACGAACATTGTTTCTGTTGTCTACGGCTGTTACATAAATATTTTTATTCAAAGATTGATCTTTTAACCGAACAGGACTTTTAACAGCACGCCACAGCTTAGTTGGTACTGGAGTAGGAGTATTAATTACTTCATCCGCCGAAACTTCGGCAAGTAAATAGTGAGAAAGCCCGCTTCCCTTATCTTGTGTATCAAACACCGCATGCCATGCACCAGCTATTTTTACAATCGCAATCGTAAAATTCTCTGGAGGAAAACTATCAACAACATCGACCGGCCTTTCTGGTACTATTTCTTGCCCTTCTTCTGTTTCTCTTGTTACGAGTGCTTCCACTGTTTGATTTGATATCTCAACAGGAGTTCCTTTCCCATCATGCTTATATACCACGGCTTGTACAAATGAGATTATATGCGAACCATAATCTCTTGGAATTATAATAACCGAAAGCACCTTTCCTTCTTCGTCTGCAAACCCACCAGGGATAATACCCGAAAACTTAATACTATTGCCTTTTAATTCTGGAAACTCAACCCAATGCGAAACAACCGAACTTCCGTCCGAAATTTCCTTTACCTCCATGCCTTCGGGTATGCGAATCTCGCCTTCCACTGCATTTAATTTTTCTGTTGGCAATAAAACAACCTCTATTTCGCCTTTTACATCTTTTTGCCATTGTTTGGTGTTGCTTATTATCACCATCTGCTCCTGCTGAGCACTCACAACACTCGGGAAAACTAATATCCCCAAGAAAAGAAACAATAAAACTTTTGATATCACATTCATATTTATTATGGAGCGCCTAGCCTGTCCAATAATACGCCAAAATACTCATATCTTGCATGTTTACCTCTCCGTCATTGTTTACATCTACTTTTTCTAATTCTTCTTTTGGAATAGACTCAACCGGCTGTTGAAGCCAATACTTTATTATTGCAAAATCTATTTCGTTAACCGCATTGTCGTTGTTGGCATCTAAAAAAGCGGCTTCTGGAATTAATACTTCCCCGTCTGGAATGCTAGACTCCTTGTCCCCTGGTGCCACAAATTTCTTTTCTATTGCTATCCCATCCGACCACACACTTCTTTCTTCTCCAATCACCACGGCAGCACGTACTTGCAATTCAGAGTCAATTAAAATTTGATTCTCCTGAACCATTATACTCCAACCACCGTCTGTGCCAGAACTTCCAAGCACCTCTAAATACTCTTGGCCTGTTTCAGGTTCAATAAAAGAAAGCACCACCTGGCTATTCGGCACAGCGGTACCAATAAATTGGAAACCGGTATTAATCTTTGTTCTATAAATAGATGGCGGCAGAATAATATCGCTTAACACCGTAGTAACATCTCTGCCGAGTTCGCGAGAAAAAGTAACAAGCCGAGTTTCAAACCCCAAAGTATCTGAAGCTCGTATCCCCCACACATAAGCCCCTGGTGAAAGATTCGGCACAATAATTTTATACGAACCTAATCCATCAGTCGTAACACGCTGAATAAGAGTGCCGTCCTTTAACAACACAACTTTAGAGCCAGGCGATGTCTTCCCAAGAAAAACCGTAAATGTTTGTGTTTCTACGATATCTGGATCTGTAATTGGAATCTCTCCAGGAATTAAGCCTAAAAATGGATTTACAACTGATGCAGGTGGCGCCTCTGGCTCTGGGTCAGGCTCCGGATCTGGGTCTTCTTCTGGTGGTGTCCCAGGATTCGTAACAGTAAGCGTAACATTTACCTGATCAGTAGCTGCAGAAACGAAAGAAAAGCTCGAAACAGCAATAATCATTATGAGCACAATTAAAAACTTCTCTGAATACAACTTTTTCATTTTACATTTCTTATTTCTGTATAAATTTTGCTATTTTTCTTTTTCCGACCTGAACAATCACCTCGCCAGCAGCAAGACCGGTGTCTATTCCCGATACTTTTTCTTGATTCATCTTTACTGCCCCTTGTTCTATCATTCTTCGGGCTTCGGACTTGCTCGAAACTAATTTCGCCGTAACGAGGGCGTCTACTAACAATCCGCCTTTCCCCTCTATCTCTACTTCTGGAATATCTTCTGGTAATGCGCCTTCTTTAAAAACACTATCAAAGGCTTCGAGTGCTTTTTGTGCCTGCTCTTCTGAATGATAAATCGTTACAATCTCTTTTCCTAATCGGGCTTTTACATTCCGTGGGTTTTCGCCTGTCTTTAAACTTTTTTTCAATTCCTTAATTTCCTCAGTAGAAACAAAGGTTGTTAACTCGAAATATTTTATAATCAATTCATCCGAAATACTCATTACCCGTCCAAACATGTTTTCTGGTGTATCCAACACGCCAATATAATTATTTAACGACTTCCCCATCTTCTGAACCCCGTCTGTGCCTTCGAGGATAGGGACTGTTACAATGTTTTGAGGATTCTGACCATACATTTCCTGGATTGTTCTGCCAGCAAGCAAATTAAACGTCTGATCAGTTCCCCCAAGCTCTACATCTGCTTTTAATTCAACCGAATCGTACCCTTGCATAAGTGGGTACATAAACTCGTGAAGATAAATTTCTTGTTTTTGCTTCACGCGCTGCTTAAACATGTCTCGATGCATCATTTGCTGGGCTGTAAACGAAGACGCCAGCCGAATAACCTCTTTAAATGTCATGTCATTAAACCATTCCGAATTCGGACGAATCTCTAAATCGTCGGTATCTATCATTTTTGCAGCCTGCTCTACATAATGCTCGGCATTTTTTTGTAGTTCTGCCTCTGTTTTTGGTGGCCGAGCCTCCATTTTTCCTGTAGGATCTCCAATCTGGCCCGTAAATGTTCCCACTACTAATACTATCTGGTGGCCAAGTTCTTGAAATTCACGTAATTTACGTAATACCACCATATGCCCCAAATGCAAATCTGCGCCAGAGGGATCTATTCCCAATTTGACACGTAATTTCTTTCCTGATAAAAGTTTCTTACGGAGATTATCTTTAACAAGAACCTCACTTACACCTCGTGTTAGCACCTGCTCAATTTTTTCTTTATTGGTCATAGACAACAAATACGTCAAAAAGTCTACCGCTATTATTAAAAGTTTGCTAGACTACACCCATCGTTCAACTACACTAACAGTATCACGCAGAATAACTGATGACAATAACAATAACGATGACATTTGCTGTGTCATGGTCATGATTATTGTCATTGTTTCCTCATTTATATGACTGCACGCCATTCTCGGTCTTGGAGAAACCTCCCATCTCAAAAACAAGATCAAAGACCATCTAAGCCTCGTCAACGCTCCAAAGCCCGGAGCCTTCTTTTTCTATTAATAAAAAAAAGCATCCCATTGCTTATTGTCGCCATACTCATCGGTTCTTCACTGCTTGCAGGCGCATTTTGGTGGTATTCGAGAGAACTTCCAGACCCAGAAAACCTTCGTAAACGAGATGTGGCACAAACAACTAAAATATACGACAGAACAGCAGAACATATATTATACGAAATCCACGGCGAAGAAAAGCGAACCCTCGTTCGGTTGGCAGAGCTGCCAGACCATGTAAAATGGGCAACTATCGCTCTCGAAGATAAAGATTTTTATCAGCACGGAGGATTTGATCTTACTGGAATTCTACGCGCAATGGTAAAAAACCTAGCCAGTGGTGATTTAACTGGCCAAGGTGGTTCTACTTTAACCCAACAGCTTGTTAAAAATGCTATTTTAACGCGCGAAAAAAGAGTCTCGCGTAAAATAAAAGAACTTATTCTTGCCTACCAAATAGAAAAGAAATTTACAAAAGACGAAATTTTACAACTCTATCTAAACGAAATCCCGTATGGCTCTAATGCCTACGGAATCCAATCTGCCAGCCATACTTTTTTTGGTAAAGACGCTCAAGACTTAACCATATCCGAATCCGCCCTGCTCGCATCTCTTCCGCAAGCGCCTTCCAGGCTTTCTCCGTATGGCTCGCATCTAGAAGCAATGAATGCCCGCCACATGACAACACTAAAAATGATGCATGATCAAGGGTATATTCAAGACGACGAATATAAACAAGCTCAGGACCAAGAACTAGAATTTAAACCGCGGATAGATAAAATAGAGGCGCCACATTTTGTGTTTTATATCCGGGAACTGCTTTCAGAAAAATATGGCGAAACAATGATAGAACAAGGCGGGCTTAAGGTTGTTACAACTCTAGACTACGACCTTCAGAAAGACGCCGAGAAAGCCGTTGCCGACAAACTCGAATTTATTCAAGCAAATGGAGGTTCGAATGCAGCACTTGTGGCGATAGATCCTAAAAACGGCCAAATCCTTTCGATGGTAGGCTCGCACGACTTCTTTAATGACGAACTCGACGGGCAAGTAAATGTTGCGATTCGTCCACGCCAACCAGGTTCTTCTTTTAAACCAATGGTCTACATGACCGCCTTTAGAAAAGGCTATACCCCATCGACTATTTTATACGATGTAGTAACCGACTTCGAGCCCAGCGACAACAATGAATACATTCCTCATAACTACGACTTAGAGGAACGTGGCCCTGTTACTATTCGGCAAGCTCTTCAAGGGTCGTTAAATGTTCCAGCTGTAAAAGCCCTGTATCTTGCTGGCCCCAGAAACGTTGTTTCGCTAGCGCAAGAACTAGGATACGCAACCTTAACAGACCCAGATAGATACGGATTATCGCTCGTGCTTGGAGGAGCAGAGGTAAAACTATTAGAACATGTTGAAGCGTATGGAGTGCTCGCAAACGAAGGAATAAAAAACCCAACAGCCGGGGTGTTATATGTAGAAACTCCAGACGGCGAAAAACTCGAAGAATTCGAAGAAGCCCCAGCACAAGTTCTTGATGCAGAAACAACCAGACTTATTACCGATGTCCTTTCCGACAATCAAGCACGCGCATATGTATTTGGAACAGACAGTGTATTGCAGCTTGGCAGCCGGCCAGTAGCAGCAAAAACCGGAACAACCAACGACTACCGAGACGCCTGGACCATAGGTTATACACCATCTATAGCTGTTGGTGTGTGGGTTGGTAATAACGATAACTCTCCAATGAAACGTGGAAGTGGGGGATCTGTTATGGCTGGCCCAGTATGGAATCAATTTATTCGCTCCGCGCTTTCTGGTACTGCGGTTGAAGAATTTAACAAACCAGAAGAAATTATAACCGAAAAACCAATTCTCGATGGCGTTGGAGGCGAAAAAACCGTAAAAATAGACAAATCAACCGGAAAACTTGCAACAGACAACACGCCACTGTCCATGATAGAAGAAAAAACATTCCGAGATTTACATAGCATTCTCCATTTTGTAGAGAGAGACAACCCAAGAGGCGAAGCTCCTAAAAATCCTGCGAAAGATTCGCAATACGAAGGCTGGGAAGCTGCTATTCTTCGCTGGGCAGATGAAAACGAAATAACCTCTACAGACGAACAGCCCCCAACAGAAGAAGACGACGTTCATATTCCTGCAAACAAACCATCGCTTACGGTATTTGAACCAACAGCAAACACCACCATTGCCTCTGTCGTTTTATCGCCTTCGATATCTGCATCTGCACCAAGAGGAATAGCACGTGTAGAGTATATGATAGACGGATTAGTCTGGGATGTTGTTGGTGGCGCCCCTTACGTGCGACCACTTTCTATGAGCCGACTTGGAAAAGGAAAACACGTGCTACGAATCACAGCTTTCGACGACGTCGACAACCAAACGACCATTGAAATTCCCTTCACTTACGAAGGCCCCTCTATAGACGGAGGTGAAGAAGGAATAGCAATTCCTCTATCACTTTCTTTAACGTGGCTTTCACCTATAGACAACAGCACTATAGAAACAGACACATTCCCGCTTACATTAACGGTAACAGTATCAAACCCAACAGTCGTTAAACGAGTAAATTATTACTACACTACCAATAATCGAGTCCCTACCTTTATAGATTCGACCCGAAACCCAGAAACAACGAATGTTACAACCACATGGCGAACCGCTCCAGCACCTGGAACGTATACCTTGTATGCAAACGTGGTAGACGAAGATAACTTAAGCTACCGCACAGACGAAGTTTCGGTAGTTGTTCAATAAATTTCATACCCCAGCTCTTATTTAAAAATGTCATTCTGAGTGATTAGCGAAGAATCTTCATTACAGGTATGCAGCCTATATGGAAGATCCTTCGACAAGCTCAGGATGACATTTTTTTAAACCAAACAGAAAACCGCCACAGAAAGGTTTCGCCGAAGCAGTTTTCTGTTTAGCGGTTGTAGGGGAGGTGTCGATGAGGGCTAAGCTGGTGGCAGAACAACCTCTTTGCGATACTCCCCCCTTCCTACCTTAATCCCAAGAGCCAAGATTTCACCAAGCAACCGCTCCATCACTTCGTCGCACCCGGCCTCGACTGCCAGATTAGCGAGGGCCCGGCCAATTCCATCCAGAAGGAGAAAGTTAATGAAGAGTTCACCCTTTTCCTCGCACAGAGCGATGGCCTGTCCCTTATCCTCGGCAGAAGTGAGAAATAGCCCCACCTGCCCGTCGACATCTTTGACTAAAAGGTTCACTAGCAACTCCTCCGTTGGTGCCTCAGCTCGGTGTTGAAGTATCGATTCGAGACAAAACGTTACCATTTCGAAGGATCTTTGTCAACCCAACTACTTCAATAAAAAAGAGACGCTTTGCGCCTCTCTTTTTTATTGTCACGAATAGTTAGCTCGCTGCGATAACTTCCGGCTTCGGGTCTTCTTTTTTTCGTAAAATTAAATACTGCTGCAAAATAGTAACCAACGTTGTAACAAGCCAGTACAACGAAAGTCCGCCAGGAAGTGTTATTCCAATCACCACCGTTAACACCGGCATCATATACATCATCTGCTTGTTCATCATTGCTGCAAACTTTTCGTCTTTTGCGCCAGGCACACTTGGCTGGCGATTATGCATAAGCATTCTGCTTGCAAAAAACTGCGCCACACCAGCAGTAACAGCAAGCAGTATCGATCGCTCTGCAAGATTCATGGTTCCAAAAAAAGCGATAGGGTTAATACTTTCCGGACGCGAAATAAACGAATACACTAAATCAAAATTTACACTTCCTAACCCATCTCGAAAAACTTTAAACACCGCCCACAAAAACGGCAATTGAATTAAAAGCGGCAAACACGAAGAAGCTGGATTAATCTTCTCTTCCTTATACAACTCCATTGTCTTCTGCGCCAATGCCTGTTTATCGTCTTTGTATTCTGCTTTTAATGCCTCTATTTTTGGCTGAAGTTGTGAAAGATTCTTCTGAGATTCTAACGCCCGTTTATTTAACGTCCACAACGCGCCTTTAATAACGATGGTAAGCAAAATAATCGCGACCCCTATATCGGGGATCATGTTATATAAAAAAATTAGAAGATTAAAAATCGGTTGATAAAAAATCGTTGTAAACATAGCTCCTTCTCAAACTTTTTAATTTAAATGTATTCTTTCTTCTTACGGGTTATCTACCCCGCCATCACTCCATGGATGGCATCGAAGAATCCTTCGAGACCCTTTGTGCAACCCTCTCACTATACCATATTTCTCTACCGCTTTATACGTATATTCAGAACACGTTGGATGAAATTTACATTGCCCATTCGGAACATAAAAACGCAAAGGCCCGTGATCAAGCGAGAGCGTTTTTTGGTACAACCGAATAGCAAGTAATATCAATTTACGCATACTACATGCAACCGAGCTTCTTTAAAGCAAACGAAAGCGTCTGTTTAATATCTTTATACTCTGCCTCCACCACAGTATTTTTTGCAACCACCACCACATCAATATTTTTCTTGAATTGAGATTTGTTTTCTTTTAAAACATCTCGTAATCGGCGTTTTATTTTATTTCTTACAACTGCTTTTTTGGATATTTTATTAGAGACAATAACCGTAGCTCTCGATTCCGCCTCGGTGTTTAATGCCGAGTAAACAACAAACAACGGAGTTTTAAACGAGCGTCCTTTTCGCAAAACACGCTTTATATCTTCTTCTTTGTGCAGTCGATGTTGTTTTTTTAACATAGAAAATCTGCTCTTCATAAGATACAAAACACCCCCAACAGGGGGCGCAATGAGTGTAAAAGCTTAAGCTGGAGTAAGTTGCTTTCGGCCTTTTGCTTTACGTCTCTTAAGGATATTTCTTCCTCCAGGAGAACTTGAACGCGCTCTAAATCCGTGAGATTTCGCACGTTTTCTTGTTTTTGGTTGATATGTTCGTTTAGGCATACGTCGGATCAAAGCTCCAGGTTACGCATTTTACAGAAGTAAAATACTTCACCTTTCACTTGCTCCTCCTTTTCAAAAAAATGCTTACTCGCCCAGAAGGCTGCGTCCACCATTTTTTTGAGATTGGAGAAGAACTCTTTTTTAATTACTTCCATCAAGCAGGAGCTACAATACCACACTCGATATGATTTAGCAACCCTTCCTATACAAGGGTTACACTCGCCACTGTAGCGCCGCTATCTTTTAGTCTCATCAATCGAACACCTTGGGTTGCGCGTTTAAGCACATTCACGCTTTTAAGTGGCAACCGAATAACCTGTCCTTTCGAAGAAACAATCACTAAATCTCCTTTTATCTCGATATTTTTATCATTCATCTCTTTTAACACCACTCTCGCAGAAACAATCGGACCGGTTTTCTTTGTAACATTGGCTGTTTTTATTCCAGAACCGCCGCGTTTCTGTACTTTATATTCCTTTGTATTGCTGCGCTTTCCATATCCGGTCTCGGTAACCACCAATAAATGATGCACCGATTCTTTTTCTTCTTCGCCATCTACCAAATCCATCCCAATAATACGGTCGTTTTCTTTTAACCTCATTCCTCGAACACCAGCGGCTGCACGCCCCATAGAACGGATATCAGCTTCATGGAACCGAATAGCTTGGCCTAAAGAAGACACCAGCATAATATCTTGTTTTCCTGTCGATGGCTTTACCCATTCGAGCTTATCCTCGCCTTTTAATTTTAATGCAATAAGCCCATTGGTTCGAATATTACTAAAGGCTTCCAGATCTACCCGTTTAATAACACCATTCTGAGTAACCATCACAAAAAACTTCTTCTTTTTCATGTCATCCACCGAAAGAATAGCCGAAACTTTCTCTGCAGGATGCAGCGACAAGAAATTTACAAGCGCCTGGCCTTTAGAGGTTCTAGAGGCAACCGGAACTTCATATCCATGTAACTGGAATACACGTCCGCGGGTGGTAAAGAACAATAGTTGCGAATGCGTGTTCGTGGTAAGAATTTTCTCTACCATGTCTTCCTCTTTTGTTGTTAACCCAATAACCCCCTTACCGCCTCGGCCTTGAGATTTAAATGTATCAGGCGAAAGCCGCTTTATATAGCCATCGCGGGTTAGCATAATAACCACATCTTCTTTTGGAATAAGATCTTCTTGGCTAAATTCTCCTATTCCAGTAGGAACAATCTCGGTTCGGCGATCTTCTCCATATTTTTCTGACAAATGCGCGATATCTTCTTTAATAATCCCCAACACCTTCTTTGCACTCGCCAAAATAGATTCTAAATCTTTAATAATCGCTTTTATTTCTTTTAATTCGTCTTCGATTCGTTTTCTTTCTAAGTTTGCTAGCTGATGAAGCCGCATATCCAAAATCGCATTCGTTTGAATTTCGGTAAACTTATACTTCTTCATTAATTTTTCTTTTGCATCTGGTCTGTCTGCGGAAGCACGGATCAGCTTGATAATCGCATCAATATGGTCTAATGCTTTTACCAATCCTTCTAAAATGTGTTCGCGTGCTTTTGCTTTTGCTAAATCATGCTCGGTTCGCCTTCGAATAACCTCTTTGCGGTGTTTTAAATATTCTTCTAACACCATTTTTAGCGTTAACACCCGTGGTTGAATACCATCAACTAACGCCAGCATGTTTACATGAAACTTGTCTTGCAACGACGTCATTTTATAAAGTTGATTCAAAACCTTCTGAGGATACGCGTCTTTCTTTAATTCTATTACAATATGCACGCCATCTTTATTCGACTCGTCTCGAAGCCCAGAAATACCTTCGAGTTTTTTGTCTCTCACCAAGGCTGCGATTTTTTCTATTAACGTAGATTTGTTTACTTGATACGGAATCTCGGAAACAACTATTCTGTGCTTGCCTTTTACCTCTTCTATTTCTGCTTTTGCACGAATAACAATCCCGCCTTTGCCGGTTGCATACGCCTGTTTAATGTCTGCGTTATTATAAATAATTCCGCCAGTAGGAAAATCTGGGCCTTTTAAATGCTTCATTAAATCTTCTACCGAGGCGTCTTTGTTTTCTATTAAACACGAAATAGCATTACACACCTCTCTCAAATTATGCGGCGGCACATTTGTTGCCATCCCAACAGCAATCCCTAATGTTCCGTTTACTAAAAAGTTAGGCAGCTTTCCTGGAAGTGGGCGGGGTTCATTTTGCGAGCCATCGTAATTTGGATGAAAATCTACCGTATCTTTTTCTAAATCCAACAATAATTCCTCTGCTATCGGCATTAACTTACATTCGGTGTACCTCATCGCCGCTGCTCTATCGCCATCCATCGAACCAAAGTTTCCTTGACCGTTTACCAAGGGGCTACGCATCGAAAAATCTTGCGCCATTCGAACCATGGCTTCATATACAGAAGAATCGCCATGCGGATGATATTTACCCAACACCTCACCAACCACGGTTGCAGATTTTCTAAATTTCGCTTGAGATTTTAAACCAATATCCCACATAGCATACAAAATTCTACGCTGAACGGGTTTTAAGCCATCGCGGATATCTGGTAACGCCCGAGACACAATAACAGACATGGCATAATCTAAATACGATGTCTGCATTTCTTCTACAATCGGCCGTGGCTCTACTTTTCCAATAGCGGTAAAATCGTCTACCTGGGCTTCTTCTTGTTTTTTCTTTTTAGCCATAAAATTATTACTAATCTTGTATCTTTACTATGTAGTGTCAACTCTGGATTAATACCTATTGTATAAACCTCTTGTTTGGAAAATTTCTAATTGCTCTAATTTCTAATTCACCTAATCAATACACCAAGCCTCAACAATGCACAGACCTGAATCATTGTTCATTGGTTATTGGGATTTGATTAGTAATTACTAATTAGATCAATTAGAAATTTTCATTGCCTTATTCACTTATTACTCTCCCAAATACTTTCTCTTCCATTTTTTTTAAATCCTCTTCGGTAACATCTTCCACTTTTATGCCTTTCACCTTTCCAGAAGCTGGCCATAACGAGGCCAAGGACCGAAACTCCTTCCCTATACTCTGAAACAACCCTGCTTTTTGCCCAGCCGCTACTTCACTATCAATCCGTTCGAAGGTTGTTCCTAAAGTAAGCAACCAGCCACCAATAATGGCTGCCGTAATAATCGCAACACACAACGCCATAACTGCATGCGCTGCACGAGCTGGAAATACTTTTTTCGTTTTTTTATCTTCTTTAAACATATCCCCATTGGCTACTATGGAAGCAGTTTGTAATAGACCGTCTCTTCTGCCGGCAAATCTTTGTGCGTAATACGTAATTTTTCTTCTGCCACCAAATCTTTTGCACCAACAGCTTTAAAGAACCCATCTACCTCGTCTCGTTTAGGTTTATACCCCTTAATGGCATAATCCATCGGAATAACAATCCTTGGTTCTATCTGGCTAATCACATCTGGTGCTTTTTTGGCATCTAATACATCGTGGCCACCTACTGGCAAGAGTAATACATCTACCCCTTCTATATACTCGAGTTGATAATTTGTAAGCCCACCAGAAATACCAGCACAATGCCCGATGGTTACTCCTTCGGCATTTACAACAAACAAATTCCCGGCTTTTCCGTCTACCCCATACACAAAAATCCCGTGAGATTCGTATTCTCCCGGAGAATCGATTAAAACAACTTTCTCTTCAGCAGGCTTTACTCTGGCTGTGTCTATAGAACCAAAACCAGAAGACAAAACAATGTCGGCTTTTAAGGTATTCTGCCTTAATCCGACATCTTCTCCATATGGATCTATAACAACAATTGTTTTATCTATTTGCAATTTAAAGCCACTCCCACCAATCCACTGTATAATCATATAAATACAAAATTGTACTTTTTTATTCAGTTTGATTCAAAGCAATAACTCATAAATAATACCACAGCAACTACCCTTGGTCAATCAAAAAACGGCGCATTTAAGCCGCTTTTTGTTTTTGTTTTTATATGATTGTAGAAAGAGCGTTTACATGTGCAAGTGTCATCGTTCCCTCTAGTATAAACGCGTGGTGAACCCAGAACAAAAGGGAATGATGAGCTTGGTGGACTCCACCAGTGTGGAGTCAGTGGAAAGCATTCATAGCCAGTATCACACGAAGAAAATTAATGAACCTGTCTCTCATTAACATCCTCCTTGTGGAGTTAGTAATAAATACCCCGAAATTCTTATGGCGATTGTCCGCCATTAATAGGTATATTTCCGCCAGGAAGATTTTGTTGAATGCTCCCTGGGATAAGCCCTGTATGAGAGGGTGTAGTTGGAGATGATGCTGCTTCTCCAGGTGCTGGCCGGAGAGCAGATGTTGAACCTTTATTACGAAGATTGGCGATTCTATCGACAGCATCCTTCGCACGATCTGATTTATCGTGCTTTTTTCGTCTATCTAACAAATCTTGTGTAGTAGTGTTCTTTTTTTGTGGTGTGTTGATGTCTGCCATATACCTAATAAAAAACTATTTCTTCTATTTTTGGGTGACCAAAACAAAAGAAATAGCTTTTCTGCATTACCTTAAAATGATTTTTCTGTTGTTTTTGGTTTTTGTTTTGGGCTTTTTTCAAAGCTCTATAGGTATTATAGCACGAATTTCAGACAAAATCAACCCTCATTAATTCTAATTAAACAAAGCTTATTGACAAAACCCCTCTAATTCGCTATTATATTCACGCATCTAGCGTCCTTTCGAGCCTCTCCAGCCGCCCTCTCGATTGTAAGGAATAAGCCATGCCAACCACACTGACCGCCGAACAGCTGCGAGCAGAAATCGTCACACTGCTTGCAGAAACTACGATACCCTACGAAGCCGACGACAGGTCTCCCTACTCCTACGGAGCTTGCTTCCAAGAAGGCCCCCACCTTTCGCTCTGGATCCACACATATCTCGCAAGGGCTGCTCCAGAGAGAATAGCAATGGGTGTCAGCTTTCTCACTCGGAATCCAACCAGTCAAGATGATCGTCCTGTCCCACACAGAGAGATCCTCATCAGCACATGTGCAGAAGAACTAAAAACACAGAGCTGGAACGGGAGGATTGCAGCTCTTCAGGCGCTTTCACGCATCCCGGGAGAGGAACCCGAAGCCCTGATTCGCAGCCACTCAACAGACGACCCCAGCAAATACGTGAAGAGAGAGGCGCTTCGATTGCTCAAAGATCGCGAGAAACCCCACGTAAATAGGGTCGATCTCCGCTCGATCTGCGAATTCTTGGTGCTGAAATCCAGTGCCGGCGAGGTGGTTGAACGTGCAACACTGGGCAATCCCGAGATGCTCCTCTACTTCCTCTATTGGACCCCAAAGGGTCAAGCACCAGACCTCCAATTGGCCCTTGCGGAAGCATCCTAGCAAACCGCAACGACCATCTTTCCAAACCAGCGAACCAACCTTATACTTCCTGACCGCGCCTTTCGTTACGAGTGCGGTCTTGTTTTTTACTAAAATCACAATAAACACCTATATTTTCCACTATTTCACCTTCACAGCCGCCGCCATTGACTTCATTTAGCATTTTTGATACAGTTGGCTTACTTTATACGTATTATATGTCTTGGTGCCTTTGCATCCAGACGCTGAAAGGCTCCACCTAAAAAGGGGCTTAACGGCTAATCTTTCTCCAGAATGGAAGGTTGTGCCTTCTATTTTTATTTTTTATGGCACTTATTATCCCCGCAAACGACAACAAGAACGACGAAATGGATGCGTTACTCGATAAACATCCACAAAAATTGCCTAATACGGGCGATGTTATTGATGGTGTTGTTTTATCAATAGGAAAAAACGAAATTTTAGTTGATATAAACGGCGTTCTAACAGGAATTGTACGAGGAAACGAACTCCAAGACGAAATGGGAGAGCACGAAACTCTTGAAACTGGCGATACCATTACCGTTACGGTTGTAGACAAAGAAAACGAACGCGGACTTATAGAACTATCACTTAAAGAAGCTATCCACCAGCGAGCATGGGACAACTTACGAGAACTCGAAACCGGGCGCGTAAAAGTTGCTGTTACGGTTGTAGACGCAAACAAAGGTGGTTTAATTGTTAAAGTCGGTGGTGTTATCGGGTTTTTACCGGTATCTCAGCTTACTACAGAGCATTACCCCCGAGTTGAAGGCGGTGATAAAAACAAAATTCTCGATAAACTCAAAAGTTTTGTTGGCCAAAAAATGGACGTAAAGGTAATTACCGTAGACGAACCAGAAGAAAAACTTATTGTTTCAGAAAAAGCCGCTTGGGAAGATGTCCAAAAAGAGCGAATCTCTCAATATACTGTAGGCGATACCGTAAAAGGTGTTATCTCTGGAATCGTAGACTTTGGTTGTTTTGTTAAATTCGGCGACGGATTAGAAGGATTGGTCCATATCTCAGAAATGGCATGGCAGCGAGTAGACAACCCAAGAGATATTGTAAAAGTAGGAGATGAAGTAAAAGTAAAAATAATCGAAATTAACGCAACTAAAATCTTCCTTTCATTTAAACAACTCGAAAAAGACCCATGGGCGCAGGTTGCAGACACCTACCATGTTGGCCAGTTGGTAAAAGGAAAAATTGTAAAAATAAACCCATACGGATTGTTTGTAGAACTTGGGGACCAACTTCAAGGTCTTTGCCATGTTTCTGAAATTACCGCAGATAAATCGGTGCCTGTAACAGAAAAAGTCCAAGAAGGCGGTGAATATGAATTCAAAATATTGAATATAGAACCAGAAAACAGACGAATCGGGCTTTCGATGAAAGAATTAGAAGAAACACCCGAGGAAACTAAGACAAACAGTGACAATGACTCAGACCAGACAGAAGAAGAATCAGACAAAACAAGTAAGGAAACAGACCCAAAGGACGCTAAAAAAGAAAAAGAATCTCCAGCTGAAAAAACTGCAGATGCGAAGGACGCCAAAGAAGAAAAGGCAGAAAAAGCCCCCGGTCACTCCGCTAAAGCTCCCCAGACACTTCCTACGAAAGGTCGGGACAAGCCGGACGGGGCAAGCGAAAAACCTAAAAAAGCTACTAAAAAAGCAGAAACAAAAGAGAAAAAGGAGACCGCAAAGAAAGAGAAGGCAAAAAAAGAGGATGCTAAAGAGTAATTCCTCCACATTGCTATTATCCTTCTCTCCCCCGTATACTATAAAGGTATTCTTCGTTAACATTTAAACTTAGTTTATTTATGTCTTTGGTAAAAAACATTGGAATTTTCATCATCGTGTTTGCGATATTTGCATTTGCACTCTCACGATACACCCCACAAGACGCAAAACCAGAAGACGTCTCTTTAAATGTTGTTGCCACTCAAATTATAGAAGGCACTGTCGAAAAAATAGAGATAGAACAAGAAAAACTCACCATCATCTTAAACGACGAAACAGAACACGTATCGCATAAAGAACCAGGTGAATCGCTTGCAACCACGCTTTCTAACTTTGGTGTCTCTGCAGAACAGCTGCGTGGTATAGAAGTAATTGTAAAACAAGATTCCGCATGGGTTGTATGGATGTCTGCATTATTGCCGTTCTTGGTACCAATTCTTCTTATTGGTGTGTTTATCTACTTTATGATGCGGCAAGTGCAAGGCGCTAATTCTAAAGCAATGAGCTTTGGGCAATCTACCGCTCGTCAAACATCTCCGAATGATGGCAAAAAGAAAAAAACCACATTTAAAGAAGTAGCTGGCGCAAAAGAAGCAAAAGAAGAATTGCAAGAAGTTGTAGAATTCTTACAAAACCCTCAAAAATTCTTAAGCCTTGGAGCAAAAATCCCTAAAGGCGTATTGCTTGTTGGGCCACCAGGAACCGGTAAAACACTTATTGCTCGCGCTGTCGCAGGCGAAGCCGGAGTACCATTCTTCCATATTTCGGGTTCTGAATTTGTAGAAATGTTTGTTGGAGTTGGTGCAAGCCGTGTGCGAGATTTATTTAGAAAAGCTAAAAAAAGCGCGCCCTGTATTGTGTTTATGGACGAAATAGACGCAGTCGGCCGCCAGCGTGGAACAGGGTTAGGTGGCTCGCACGACGAAAGAGAACAAACCTTAAACCAAATTTTAGTAGAAATGGATGGGTTTGATACAGAAACCAATGTTATTGTAATAGCCGCAACCAACCGGCCAGATGTATTAGACCCAGCCTTACTACGGCCAGGTAGATTCGACAGACGAGTAACCTTAGACTTACCAGATATTAGCGAACGCGAACAAATCCTAAAAATTCATGCAAGCAATAAACCACTCGAAGAAAATGTAGATATCAGAAAAATAGCAGAACGTACTCCCGGATTCTCTGGTGCAGACCTAGAAAACTTACTCAATGAGGCAGCTATCTTTACCGCAAGAAAAAACAAGAAAATTATTACAATGGAGGAATTGCTGCCAAGTATAGAAAAAGTAATCCTTGGCCCAGAAAGAAAAAGTCGTGTTATTTCTGACAAAGAAAAAAAGATAACCGCCTACCACGAAGCGGGTCACGCGCTTGTAGGCCACCTTCTTCCAAATACCGACCCAGTACATAAAATTTCTATCATCCCTCGCGGAAGAGCTGGCGGCTACACCATGAGCCTTCCATCGGAAGATAAATACTTCCATTCTAAATCCGAGTTTATCGACGAACTCGCAATGATGTTAGGTGGCTATGCTGCAGAAGAAATCTTCTTTGGAGATATTACCACCGGTCCATCAAGCGATTTACAGCGTGCAACCAAAACCGCCCGCAATATTGTAACCCGCTACGGAATGAGCGATAAACTGGGGCCTCGAACATTTGGTAAAAAAGAAGAAATGATATTCCTAGGAAAAGAAATGGCAGAAGAAAAAGACTATAGCGAAGAAACCGCCAAATCTATCGACGACGAAATATCTGCATTAGTAGAAGAGGCATTAAAGACTGCTAAAAAGATTATTACCGAGAAAAAGCCAGTTATGGAAAAGGTCGTAGCGGCATTGTTAGAAAAAGAAACCCTAGAAAAAGAAGCCTTCGAAGATCTCCTAGTCTAAGTTATTCCCTCTCCTAATAGAGGAGAGGGTTAGGGAGAGGTATCAATTCATATATAAAAAAAGACGCCCATTGTGGCGTCTTTTTTGTCCCCTCCTTTAGAAGGAGAGGTGACTCCCGCAGGGAGTCGGGGTGGTCTACATCATTTTTTAAACAAAAAGAAATGCGGTCAACACTTAGATGTGTCGACCGCGGTTAGAATTGAATTGAAACGTTGATAGGTTGATCAGAACTTGGCCTGTACGCCAAGCGTACCGGCGTTGGTGTCGAACTCACGATCCCAGCTATAAGCCCCCCACACTGTGAGTGGCGTATGCGGAATCGAGAAGTCGATGCGTGGGCCCCAGCCAAGGTATCGCTGGCCCATCACCCCCACACCAATGAGCGAATGAGGTCGCCAGGTCGTCTGGCTGTAGTACCAGACCCCAGAACCACCATCTTCCACGACAGTGAGGTGAGACAGGCGCTGCCAGAGAAAGAACACCGAGGCTTCTCGCCGAAGCGAACCGCTTGCCTGCTCTTGGCCGATACTTACCTCGAACTCGGAGACGAGCCCCGAGATTAGGCTTGGTGCGTACGCCAGGCCAACATAGCCTTCTGCGTACGATCGCGAAGTGGCGAAGAACGACGTGAACGTTAGCGAATCCGTGAGCCCGCTACGGACATACACGTTCGCACTTGGCGTTGTCCCGCTCGTGAACCTGCTCTCAAGCCGTGCCGTCGTCGTCGCTGCCTCGGCCTGCTGGATTGCGAGCAAAGAAGCGACTATCAGTCCTGTATACAAGAATCGCATGCGATTCTCCTTTCAAAGTTCAGTCTTGACTGTTGGCGACAGTATATATTATAGTTAATGAGTGGCAAATACTACCGCGAGGTAATAAGTACCACCATAATATAAAATAGTCCCGGGCTCTTCAATACACTGCATATCCCCCTCCTAAGGTAGGAGGGGCTAGGGGCGGTCTAAAAAACAAAAAAATGCCAAACTTTTACAATAAACCCTCTCAAAAACAAATCCGCAGAAACCTCAGAAAAACGATGCCTAAAGGAGAAGCGATCCTCTGGCGCAAGCTAAGAAATAACCAAATAACCTATAAATTTCGCAGACAATACGGAATAAATAACGTAATAGTAGACTTTTATTGCCCAAAACTACGCCTCGCAGTAGAAATTGACGGAATCACACATGAGGATCCGACTGTTCAAAACAAGGATAAAAAGAAAACATTTCTCTTAAAAAAGCATGAAATTAGAATCCTTCGTATCCCAAGCTCTGAAATATTTGAAAATCTAGACACGGTAATTCAACTCATTTACAGCGAATGCAAAAAAATTGATGGTGAGTGATCTGTTTTAACGCTCAGACCTCACCCCAACCCTCTCCTATCTCAGGAGAGGGAGAAATAACCTCATCTCAAATATGTACGAGCATATTCTTCAAAAACTAGACCTGCCTTTAAACGAGGCGCGCATCTACGAAACCCTTTTACGCGAGGGCGAGCTTTCGGTTGGGCTTATCTCTCAAAAATCCGGTGTTTATCGCAGAAATGTCTATGATTCGCTTAAAAATTTAGTAGAAAAAGGTTTTGTGCACGAGGTATTAACCAAAAAAGAGGCTACATACCAGGCAGCTCCCCCAGAAATACTCACAGAAAAAATAGAACAAAAAGAAAGCTCTCTCTCAAAAATAATGCCGAATCTCGAAAACATCTATAAAGATGCTGCAGATAACGAGGCGGTCTTTATCTACAAAGGAGTAGAAGGCTGGAAAAATTATCTCCAAGATATGCTTCGTTTAAAAGACGATATTTATGTTCTCGGCGCAAAAGGCGCATGGAGCGATCCGCGCCTAAAACCACATGTAGCCAAGGCATCTAAAATAACCCAAAAACTTGGCATGAAATTCTACTTTTTATACGACCATGGCATTAAAGGAGATATAACAAAAAATGCCGCACTTGTTCCAAATGTAGAATATAAAATCTTACCCAAGGGTTTTGACTCCCCCTCTGTTATAGATATTTTTGGCGACCGACTCGCAATATCATCTAACAGCACCTACGGAAACATCGACGAAAAGTCTTCTATCACTATTATTGTTAACCAGCAAGTGGCAGATTCATTCCGAACATGGTTTAAATTTATCTGGAAAACACTCCCACTACAAAAACCGCCTCTTCGCGCAAACAGATATGCATAAAGAAACACTCCAACAATTAGGACTTTCCAAAAACGAAGCCGAAATATACGAAGCCCTGCTTACAGATGGCGGCTCTTCGGTTACCGCTATTTCTAACGCTACAGGAATAAACAGGAGAAATGTCTACGACGTACTCAACAGGCTTACAGAAAAAGGGCTGGTGTTTGAAATACTCAAAAAAAGGGAAACAATTTACACTGCTGTAAACCCTAGAAAACTAAATGAATTTGTAGAAGAGGAAAAACAGGCACTCGCCTCTATAATGCCAAATCTTCAAAAGCTCTACACATCTAAACCAAAAAAAGAAGAAATAATGATCTACCAAGGAATAGAAGGAGTAAAAAGATATATTAGAGATATGCTCCGAGTAGGAGAGGATGTGTATTCTATTGGCATAACCGGCGCATGGAGAGACAAGCGTTTAAAATCTACGATTGAAATTTTCGATAAAGAGGGAAGCAAAAAAGGCATTAGGCAATACCTCATATTTGAACCAAGTGCAGAAAAACATATTGCAGAAATACTCGGAACGATCCCCTACACTCAACACCGAATCCTCCCGCCAGAATTTGCGACAGAGACTATGGTAGAGGTGTTTGGCGACCACTGCGTATTTCTTTCTGGCGCTTCTTTTGAAGAGGCCGAAAAAGACTTTTCTATTACCGTTATTGTAAACCAGCAAATAGCCGATTCTTTTAGAGCCTGGTTTAAATTAATCTGGAGCTTGTGTAAAGATCCAAAGACATTACACACCCCCTAGCCCCCTCTCAAGAGGGGGGATTTCCGAAATCCTTCCTTGCGTGCCCCGTCCACACGAAGTGTGTGACTGGGGAGGAAGGTGGCGCCGTAGGCGACGGAAGGTGTTGTGTCTATCAGAAGAAAAAAATATGATATACTAATGCCACATTACATTATATATTTTTATGCATTATAGAAAACTTTTCGAAACCACATTAAGACGAACGTGGAAAAATAAAAAAATTTGGTGGGTAGGGTTATTTGCAGCATTGCTCGGCAATGGTGCAGAATTAGATGTGTTTATTAATAGTGTTAGCACCATCTCTCCGCCGCTTACTGGCCCCAACTATCTTCCGGCAGTGTTTCAGTCTGCACTTGTCCCAACTGTTATAGAAAGCATTCTATACGCGCTTCAGTCACCTTCTAACATTATAGTAGGAACTGTGGTTGGGTTATCTGCCGCAGTGCTTGCGTATGCAGCTTTTGTTGCACAGGGTGCAATAATAGATTGGGCGCCACATGCAACCGATCATTCCGTTCACCTTGGCAGGCATATTAAAAAAAGCCTGCGCCAAAGCGGCCGTATACTTCTTATTCACCTTCTGCATATAGGAATGATGCTGTTAGTGGTAAGTGTTATTGCTTTCCCAATAATAGGAATCTTTAAACTAACTTCTGGGTTAACACCTGTAGCCGTTACTACTATTTTCCTTTTGGTGCTTACTCCCGTTGCTTTGATTTCCTCTTTTTTACGAAAATTCTCGATTGCTGCGTTGTTAATAGAAAAGGCGCATACCTTTGAAGCGTTCTTGATGAGTGTTCGAGTATTTATACAAAATTGGCTTCATTCTTTAGAGGTATTGGTGCTATCTATTGTTGCAACACTCGTTGCCTCTATCGCATATCTCTTTGCTGTGGTGGTGGTTGCCTTTCCGTTTGTAGCCTCTGGATTATTGTTAAAATTTCTAGAGCTTCCTACAGCAGGCTCACTGCTGCTGTATCTTGCAACCGGGTTTGCGATTCTTGCGATTGTAGTGTTTGGGGCAGCATGGGCAGTGTTCTTACATTTACTGTGGACTCAATTTTATCTTAACCTTAAACATCCCGTTATCACCCCTCTACGCCAGCGACTGAAACATTTGTTTTCCTTTCACATAAAATTTTAAAAAACCTTTGTAAAAAGATGAAGACCCGGAGACGCTGTCGTTTGACAGCATCGCCGGGTCTTTTCGTTACATTGCATGCGTTTCGATCTCCTCGCAATCTGCTCGGAGATGAGCAATCGAATCCCCTGGCCGCATCCAGATTGTCCTACAGTCGTTAATATCCACCACGGTTCTTCCTCTCTCTCGCTTGCGCCCCAACCAAAACCTGTTCTGGTTGGGGCTTGGTCGTTCGTGGGCCTTTTTGATTCGTGGATTAGCCTTAATGGCCGAGATTTGCTATCAGATCGAGAAATCCAGGGAAGAAGCAGTCCTCTATTCGGAGAAGCTCCCCCGGCTCTTGTTGGGCCAGCCACTGAATCGCCCAAGGAGCATCGGCTGTGAAAGCTTCAAGGCTCCGGGCTGTGTGGATGATCTGTATGTCGTCATGTTCGCCATCAAAGAACAGCTGATGGCGCCCCGGGTGACCAACAAGTATTGCCCCGCTAATTGTAATGGGGCAATCCGGCGATCCAACGACATCTTTCATCCTGCGAAGAGTGCCGCTTACAGGATCTGCCTTTTGTGCGTGGTGAATTGCGAGCCCATGAGCACACCACCCGAACCTCCCTACAAGGAGAGCCGCAACCTGAGCAAGAAGAATTGAAGCATTTGCCCCTGGACTCAGATTTGGAGCATGGCATACCACGACTTTCTGGGCGTACTCTGCCAGCGCTGCTCGTTGCTCGTCGTCGAATCCCGTAGTACAGACGAGGAATCGCGTATCCCTTTCGCTCGGTTTACCAGAAGCAGAGCCGCTAACGAGCTCAAGGGCCGCAATCGGGTTGTTGAGCGCAAGCACCACCACATGAAGAGGTTCGCCGAATTTCCATAGAAATCCAGATGAAGGGAACCTCCCCGCCACCTGAATGGTGCGGTCATCAGCCGTACCAAAGGTTCGATCTCTCGCATGGTCCGCCGTAATGGACGCCAACTCAAGCCCTTCGGCCGAGTCAACTGCCCCGCAGATTTCTTTTCCAAATCTGCCGTACCCAACCACGTGCACCGGTATAGAACTAGCCATTTCTGTATTCCTCTCAAGAGAAGCGTGTCTCGTTGCTCGAAACATGGCAGACAAACACCAAAATGTCAATGCTAGAGAAGCTGTCTACCCATAAACACCTAACGCCTCTTTTGCGAGTACTTTTACATTATCTGGCGCTTCGAGCGCGTCTATTTCATCAAACGAAACCCACCTCATCTGACTATCTGGGTCTTCTGGCAAAAAATCTGGGCTCGAACTTTTAGCATAATAAATAAAATCTATATGTTGGTGGAATTCATTAATATCTTCTAGTAATATATGTACTGGCCGAATAAGCTCTTCTGCGATACCATCAGCAAACCGCAGCCCTGTTTCTGGCCAATAAAAAGAAACATTCAGCCCGCATTCCTCTTGCACCTCTCGTAAAGCAGCAGCTTCGGGGATTTCATCCCTATCTATATGCCCACCTACTGGCAGCCAGAATCCGAGTTTTTTATGGTGGTGAAGCAGGACGTTATCTTCATAAACAACGAACGTAGCGGTCGTAAAATGACGAGTGACTTCCATAGAAAAATATATTAATTGGGGACACATCGTGGACAAGGCAGTATCACACGCCAATTACCTTTGGACAAGTATCGGCATAACCGTCTGTTTCTCTCCCCAGGTTACCAACTTTACAACCAGATATTCGTTCGTTAGTATTAATTATCAACAGCATCCAGAATCTATCCACCCGAGTTACCCGCACGTTTTCCAAAACAAAAAAGTGCTCAACAAAACAAAGAATCGAACTTTTCCCCGCAATCCACACTATTACTACTACTACTACTAGTTATATATATATAATTTGATATAAAACACTTATTAATTAACTTGTCTGGGTATGAAAATCGTCTGCACACAACAAAACCTACAAAGAGGGATCTCGGCTGTAAGCCACATCGCTGGACAAGGAGGGACGCTTCCTGTTTTACAAAATGTATTGATAAAAGCAGAAGGAGGCGTAATTACGTTTAGTGCTACCGATTTAGAAATCGGGATAGTAGCAACCGTTAGAGGAAAGACAGAAAAAGAGGGCTCGTTTACGGTGTCTGCAAAAATTTTAAGTAATGTTGTCGGGCTCTTGCCAGGAGAAAACGTAGAGCTAGAGGTAAAAAGCGGCAACCTTCACATAAAAAGCGGCGGCAGTAAAACCAAGATAAACGGAATGGATGCCTCGGACTTCCCTATTCTTCCGGTTGTGGCCGAAGGCAACGGCGTTCATGTCGATACTGCTATATTTAAAAAAGCGTTATCTCAGATTGCAGTCGCAGTTTCGCAAGACTCAAGCAGGCCAGAATTAAACGGGATGTTGTTTAAATTCGAAGACAACTCGCTTATTCTTGCAGCAACCGACAGTTATAGACTAGCAGAGCGGAAAACTCCAGTCCTCAGAAAAGAAGGCGACGGCTTTACGGGCCAGGTAATTGTACCTATTAAAGCAATTAGAGAGCTCTTACGAACTGCAGAAGAAATTTCCGAAGCCCATATTTTAATTGCCGTAGAAGATGGCCAGCTCTTGTTTCTTTCAACCGATGTCCGGATTGTTACCCGGCTGATAGAGGCAAAGTATCCAGACTACGAGCATATTATCCCCAAAACATTCCAATCTTCGGTTATGATACAACGAGGAGAGCTGCTAAAAGCAGTTAAAGCCGCTGGGTTGTTTACGCAAGTTGGTGTAAACGGAATTAACCTAAGACTTTTACCAGAAGAAGGAAAGCTCGAAGTTTCTTCTCAGAATTCACAGACCGGAGAAAACACCTCTACTCTCGATATTTCCGGCAACGGAGCCGAAGGCTCGATTGTGTTCGATTATCGATATTTATCCGACGGATTAAATACCATCGATCAAGAGGAGGTATCTCTTGCCATGAACGACGCCACATCCCCTGGTATTTTACGCCCACAAGGCCGCGACGACTATTTGTACATCATCATGCCGATAAGATCATAGAATTTATCTGAGGCGAAAATAGACGGGTCTAAAAATTTAAAAAATAAAAAGAACTCCTTTCCTGTCTCAAAAAAATGGTGGACACAGCCTTCTGGGCGAGTAAGCATTTTTTTGAAAAGGAGGAGCAAGCGAAGAGTGAAGTGTTTTACTTTTGTAAAATACGTAACCTGGAGCTTTGATCCGACGTATGAAGTTGAAGGAAGAGAATATTCTTGGGCTTCCTGTGTTTACAAAATCACGAGACCACCTTGGGAAGGTTCATCGTGTTGTTTTTGAAATGGATTCGCTAGATGTTGCGTCTATCGAAGTAAAGCCAGCTAATTTAATAAAAGCGTTAATAGAAGATGATTTAATTATTAGCAACGAACAAATAGTCTCAATTTCAGAGAAGGAAGTGGTGGTAGAAGACTCAATTGTCGCAGAGCATGCAAAATTGCGAGATAAAATAGCCGCATTAAAAAAATCACCAGCTCCATCAATGAGGAGTATGGCAGAGTAATCTATTAAACAGGTGTCTTATTTGTGGACAAGAAGTGTACGAGTTTTATCTTCCTCTAAGATAAACTCTATTTTTTTGCTAACAAAAGGCAAAAGCGACTCGAATTTCTCCCCCCATTCTATTATGTTGATAACATGCGGACTACCTAGGTAATCGCCTGTGCCGATAGTGTGGAAAACCTGTTCATTCTCTATGCGATAAAAATCCATATGTGCGAGTATGCCGCTTTCTTTAGCAAATTGAGGGATTTTATACTCGTGGATATATGTGTATGTCGGACTCGTAACTTTATCTGGAATATCAAAAGCTTGTGCAAGCAGCTGAACAAAGGTAGTTTTGCCAGAGCCTAAGTCGCCAGACAACACAACAATATCACCAAGCGAAAGCTCGGAAGCAAGTGTTTTAGCGTATTTTTTTAAATCTTCAAGCGAAGAAATGTTTATTTTTTCCATGGGTATAATGTTTTGTCATTCAGAGCCTGCATCAGGCGAAGAATCTCTGGGTTTTTAAGCTTAATCTCAGAGATCCATCGTCGACAGGAAGTATCCTCTGGATGACGAGCAAGAGGTCGCCTTTATTCGTCATTCTGACTGCATGGGAAGAATCTCGGTTTTTATCCAACCCAGGGATCCTTCAGCTTCCGTTCCCCATCACAAGGACGGGGCGCGGCAGGATGACGAGAGGGATGGGCTTTGTGGGGGGTAAATTAAATATCGCGTTCTTTTCCTACCACCACTTTCAATTTTTTCGGCGCTACGGTTACCTCTATTGGTGGTTTTATAACTCGTTTACCATCGAGCGTTGCAGTTAAAGCGGCACCGGGAGCAGCTTCGATAGATATTTTAGACACTGGTGCCATGCTTACGTCTTCGTGGTCATGCGGAGAAACCAGCCAAGGTTTCCGTTTTTTTATAAGACTAAATTTTTGGGGTTTTTTCTTTCCCATCACCACCACCTCTACTATACCGTCTTGTGGTTGGGGTTTAAAGGCGTTTTTTCTGTTGTCTTCTTGCTCCCAGAGCGCTAGATTCGTAATAGCAACACGCTCGGCATTTGGAAGCGGGATAATTCTATAGCCTTTATCTGATTCTAAAACAACGTCGGTATTCGATGTCTCGAGCGAGCTTAAAAAATAAAAATCATTCGCAACCCCTAAATCGAGTTGCTCGGTAATTCTTCGAGAAAGTATTTCGCATGCCGCCTCTCCTTTTGGAATCCCTAGCAATTTCGCTACATTAAGCTGGTCTCCAACAGGAATTATTCCGAGTACTACATCGTGGCGGGCTACAACATCTACAACCTTTCCAATGGTTTGGTCGTCGCCGATAACAACCACCGTGCTAATGCCTCTTTTTACAGCATCTTGAACCAGCTCGTTAATGTCTTTTAAAATGTTAAGCCTTGCAACCTGGCCACCGATGCCAAGGTCGGTAATGCGAGTTTCTATGCGGGCTATCTCTCTCTCATATTTTTTTTGCTGCAAAAACGTATCCAGCAAGTAAAAATACATATAAATGGTTTATTCTGCAGCTTCTTCTGTTTCCTCGCCTTCTTCCTGCTCTTCGCCATCTACCTCTTCTTTGTTTGCTGCTTCGGTCATCTGACAGCTGCCAGAAAAGAAAGCGCCTTCCTGAATAGAAAGTCGGCCTGCGCTAACATCCCCCATTATTTTTGCGCTCGAAACAACCTCAAGGTTGTCTTCTATAGCAACATTACCTTCTACCGAGCCTGCAATGATAGCATTTGCTGCCTCTACCTGCGCTTGAATAACAGCATCTTCACCAACACGTAAGTTTTTAGATGTTTTAATACTCCCGCTTACGTGCCCCTCCACAATAATATTTCCACGACTTGCAAAGTCGCCCTCTACCTTTACCGAAGGCCCGATAATAGTTTCAACGGTATCTTCTGCTTCTTGGTCCTCTGTTTGTCGAAATCTTGCCATAGAGTTAAAAAATTAATTACAGGTTAGTTTAAGCTAAAAGGTGCTTTAGCGTCAATCATATTGCGCGCGATTGGATTTCTCTATATACTAGCAACGTTTTAATACGTTATTATAGTTCTATGGAAAATCAAAAATTATCACATAGGCGAGATGTTGTACTTAGCATTATCTGGATGGTAATCGCACTTATTTTAATGGGCGCGGTTATGTATATAGATCAGCAGTACAAAATTCTCGAAACACTCGCACAGCGATTGTTAGTATTTTAAAAGAGAACCTGCCCGCCATTACCTGAGCCCCTGTAGTTTAATGGATAGAACAAGGGATTCCTAATCCCTCGATATAGGTTCGATTCCTGTCGGGGGCACAGGCGAAGGCAGGCAGTGGTTTTGATCGCATTTTGTTCGCTGTTGTTGTGGCTTGTCTTAGCAACAAATTGAGTTTTTGTACTATGATTAAGGGCAAAGATTTCATAGGCGTTGGTGTTATTTATTTTACCCATGATGGAAATGGGAATGTTTTATTAAATAAAAGAAGTAATCAATGCAGAGATGAACATGGCAGGTGGGATCCAGGAGGCGGGGGTGTTAAATTTGGAGAAAGACTAGAAGATGCGCTTAAAAGAGAGATGATGGAAGAATACTGCGTAGAGCCACTTAATATAGAGTATTTAGGATTTCGAGAGGTTCATAGAGATGAAAAAGACGGCCCCACCCACTGGATGGGGTTTGACTTTAGAGTCCTGGTTGATCCGACAAAGGTGGTAAACAACGAACCTCATAAGCACGAAGACATGCGATGGTTTCCGTTTGATAGTTTGCCAGATCCTCTGCATTCGCAGTTTCCAGAGTTTATAGACTTGTACGGCGACATCATTTTTAAAAGATAAATTGTGCTTAATTAGAAAAATGAGGTGCGCAGCGCATCGCGAGCACGCATTTTTCTAAAAAGGAAGAGTAAGTGGATGGTGGAGCATATTGCCTATGGCAAGGTGCGGAACCAGAAACTTTACTCTGACGTGTTTCGCGCGAAACATCGTCAGAATGGCATTGCAGCTTACGCATCCGAATAAATTCGAATGTCTCCAGCTTCCATGCATTCTTCCTCTCAAATGAAATGATGCATTTCATTTGTAGCCTCAAGGTTAAGATTCTTTTGGTATGCTAAATAAAGATAAAAAAATAGGACTTGCCTTGGGAACAGGCGCAACCAGAGGGTTTGTTTATATTGGAGTTTTAAAGGCCATTGAGGAGTTAGGCATTAAAGTAGAATATGTTTCTGGCGCAAGCATGGGCGCGTTTATTGGGTCTTTGTGGTGTAGCGGCTTTTCGAGCGCAGAAATAAAAGAAATAGTAAAAGCCAATGTTAAGGCAAAAGGCTTAATATCTATAAATTTGCAAAAAGGTATACTAAGTAGTAATAAAATTCGCAAAAGGTTAGAAAATATTTACCCGGTAGATAGGGTGGAACAACTCCCTTGTAGTTTTGCAGCCATTACAGCAAACCTTAATACTGGAGAGGAGGTTGCCTGGACAAAAGGCAATTTAGCAGAGGTTGTTACTGCTAGTATGTGTATTCCCTTTTTCGTTTCGCCTGTAGAAATACAAGAAACTAAGCATATTGATGGTGGTTTTAAAAGCTATTCCTCCCTTACTATTGTGCGTAAAATGGGGGCAGAGAGAGTTATTGCGCCTATGATTAAAGAATATAGAATTGAGGCTGTTTCTCCCTATAAATCCTTGGGGGCGCTAGAAAGAAGTTTTGCCATGTTGAGTGATAGATTAAGAAAAAGAGAATTCGACGTAGAAAAAAATCCAGAAGACATCGGGGTTTTGGTAGACTGCTATGGATTGGCTCGATTTAGCACAAAAACTCTAGACCTTGCAATTGAGCGTGGATATAAAACAGCAATGCGCGTGCTAAAAAAAGAATGGTAATGTTTCGACGTGCGGTGTTTCGTACGAAACATTTGTTTAAAAAATTTTGACTCCCCCGGCAGGGGATTTTTTGTTTCGCACGAAACAATTTAATTTTTGGAATATAAATGAGCGCTAACTTTCGTCAACGCTCGGGCTATCAGGCCTGTCCTAGTTAAACCTCCTCCCTTTAGAGATAAGGACAAGAATTACTATGGTTGAGGGAATTGCTCTGGCCAAGTAGATGCAGGCAAATACATCATGTTTAACCCACGCTGGGTAGATTGCAGCAAGGCTTCCAAGAAGCGCTGCAACCCACAGAAAGATGGGTTCGGTGCTCTGTTTTGACTTGCGGAGCTTTTGCACTGTTGCTACATACGCGGCAACTGCAATCAGCTGAACGAGCGTGTACGAAAGAAGCGGCTTCTTGGTTATTAGCCACAGAAGGTAGATAGCAACTCCGCTTAACAGGCAGGTGCGCTGGGTTCGGCCGAATGTAATGCGCAGCCTTTTTTGGCGAATGTTGGTGTACATAACGCCAATAAGGATAATCCCAACGTTCACAACACCTGCGGTCACCCCGATGTTTGAGGCAAGTGAACTCTTGGGACTTTGAAGGTACATCCACAGAGACAGGAGCATCATGGCCATCATGAGTATCCATGTCGCTGGAACTGGGCTGGTTTCCCCTCTTATTGCCCGGCGAACGTAGTCTAGGGCAGAGAGGACTAAGAACGTGGCCGACGTTGCGACAAATAACACGTAAAGGCTCATTTTATGCCTCCTTTCCTGGAGATGAGCATTATAAAATAGCTTATTATCGCAAATAAGTCAAGTGTCTATGTTGTTTCGCACGAAACATTTAAACGATAGTGTGTATAAGGTGTGGTATTTGTACACTTTATAACAACTTATACACACTATCGTACAACTTTGTTCGCGTTTTGTTTGCTTTATTGAAGTTTTTTGTGGAGTGTATATAATTCATCCAACAATAAAACACCTGGAGGGAGGACCTGGTGAAAGCTTTAATAGCGGCCATAGCGTTGCTTTCTCTTATGGGTTGCACCGTTGGGCAGGAAGTCCCTGTTATGTCGTTTAGCGATCGAGAAATAGCGATTGCCTCTCTTGTAGCATCGGCCATTATCACTTTGATAGTTGGCGCTGTTATGAGAGGTGCTAGTTCTAGTGGCTCTCGAAAGTAGGACTCGGTTAGGGTCTGTGCTGGAAATCTCTAGCACAGGCCGTTGTTTTTTGTAAAAAGAGTAGACGGATGTATTTTTCGAGAGTATAATGAGATAGCTTTTATCGTAAAACGATTTAAATGTGTAATTAATCTTTTAAACATATGGCGCTCCAAGAATTTACCGACCAAACGTTCGAAGCAGAGGTATTGCAAAACCCTAAACTTGTTATGGTAGACTTTCACGCACCATGGTGTGGGCCATGTCAGCAGCTTAATCCTATTGTAGAGAAGGTTGCAGACGAATATGGCGATAAGCCCGTGTCTATTGGTAAGCTTAATGTAGACGAAAGTAATCAAACAGCAGGAACCTACGGAGTAATGAGTATTCCTACTATTATATTTTTTAAAGATGGAAAAGAAGTAGAGCAGCTTCGCGGAATGCAATCAGAGGTTGCACTCAAAGAAAAAATAGACGCTCTTATTGCCTAACGTTTAACTTTTTGCTCGTCATTCTGATCCGACTCCTGGGGGAGAAGAATCTCTGCTTCTTTATCTAATACAGAGATCCTTCGTCGACATGCAGTCTCCTCTGGATGACGAAAATTGAAGCATAAAAAATCTATGAAACACGATTACGATGTAATAATTATAGGCGCAGGTGGTGCAGGAATGGCGGCAGCTATTTATACCGGCAGATACGAGCTTAAAACGGTTGTATTTACCAAAGATATCGGCGGCCAAGCAGCTACAACAGAATCTATAGAAAATTATCCAGGCATAGAAAAGATTGGTGGTATAGAAATAATGCAGAATTTTCATAAACATGCA
>Ga0209042_1000355_pt1 | contig 51954 bp, 56 predicted proteins | sample SaaInlV_200m_DNA_6_FD_184649 | JGI IMG/M metagenome (GOLD analysis project Ga0209042, IMG submission 184649) | Marine microbial communities from expanding oxygen minimum zones in the Saanich Inlet - SI037_S2LV_200m_DNA (SPAdes) (version 2) | ecosystem: Environmental > Aquatic > Marine >...
GGTATACCGTTGGGTGGAACCTGAATCCACCCTTGTATGGACCGATGGCACTGTTGTACTGAACTCTGTATCCCCTGTTGATTTGGATCTCACCGCTCCCGTCCTTCCAAGGTACGCGGAACTGAATGATTCTCTCAGGCTCAACGATCCTCTCTAGGATCTTGTGCTCCTTGAAAATTGGGTTCTTCTCGATAACTGGCTCAAGTGTCTCCAAGACCTCAAGAGCTGCTTGATGGAACTCCTTCTGCAGAGGGTCCTTGTCAAGAATGCTCTGATAAACGCTTTCAATGTATTTATCCAATGGACATCACCTATTAAGTCGCGTTAGCAGGACTTATACGAACTATAAATAACTTTGGTGATTTTGCTTAGAAAAATATATACTATAAGTAGGTCGGTCATTATTACACTTACTACCTTAAAATGTCTGACAGAACGGTATATTTATCATATATCTCAGTAAAAACCATCGATAAAATGTGCAAATATTACATATTAGAGGACGTTCTCAATTTTTTTTCCATTGAATGAATAAAAACAACGAATCCCCGTCAGTTTCCTTAGCTTGTGAGGAAGGTGACCACTTCGTCAATGTCTCCCTCAACAGCAACATAGATGGGGCCCATTGGGTCCTCGTTTTGAAGGGTCAGTGAGACGTGCCCAGCATACGCGGCTTGACGGTTCAACCCGAAGCTGAGTTTGTTTCCGTCAGTCCACCTTGTTAGGGTATTACTCAGGGTGGTCCTGATCTTGTCCTGGGCTATCTTTGCCCTTAGCTCCCTGAGGCTTATGTATCCTTCAAGCTCTGCGATGAGGTTTCCATCTATCTCAACGGGCTCGATTTGACCGAACATGTTAGTGAGTGCCTTTTTGACCTTTTCAGGGCTCTCAGTCGGGTTGAGCCTACAACTAATCCTGATCGTCGTCAAGTTCCTTCAGCTTGTGCAATAGTTTATCGAGACCCTTCTCCATGTCGTTGACCCCGTTCTCGTTTGTAAGGATATAATCGCTCAGTGCGATAGCAATCCCCATTCCGAACCCTAGCTCCCTGTGGTCCCTCTCCTTGAAGATCTGCTTATTCTGTGGGTCGTCGCTGCGGCCCCGGTTCTTTAACCTGTTGTATCGGGTCTCACGTGAGGCGTGTATCGCGATGAGGTACGTATCAAAGGCTGCTTCGAAATGGTAGACTTCGTCCATGCTCCTAATCCCGTCGAGTGCGACCAAGCTGTTTGACTCGCCCAGAATCAAGGGTACGCATTTCTTGGCCACGGCATCTTCCCCTCCCGTCTTACGGATGTCTTGGGCCATCTTGCCGATGTTCTCGGGTGTGGGGGGCAGGTTCCTCATCCGAATCTCCTGGCGGATAACATCCCCCATGGTGAATACCTTGTAATTCCTTTCCCTGAGCAGATCCGCCAGCGTGGTCTTGCCAGAGCCAGCCATCCCTGTTATTAGCAGCAGTCTTCTCTTCACCATTACTTTACCCTCTCCAAGCCATCGAAACGCGTCTTTATATAGACGTTATCCGAGCCTTCCTCGATAGCTGCCCTAGCGAGCTTGATAAGCCCTTCCTTTTCCGGGGGAGCCTTGAGCTTTAACTCAGGGGATGGCACATCTCCCTTGTTATCGAACTGCTGAAGATAATAAACCTCGTAAAGACCGTGGATGTCCCCGACTATCTGCCTGATGAATTCCTCGCTATCGCTCACCTCAGGTGCAACTGTGGTGCGAGCCTCAACGGAAATCCCCAGCTCCTTGCAGAGTCTCAGGGTATTCTTTATGGAATCAACATGATTTTCGGCCATCTCGGGAACCTGAGATATTCTCCCGAAATCATCTGGACTAAGGGGGGACTTAACGTCTAGCGCGACCCTGTCAATCAGCCCGGTCCTGAGTATCCTCTCAACATCATTGAACACGGTACCGTTGGTGTCAAGCATCACCTTAAGGTCATATGACTTCACCAGCTTCGCAGCCTCAATGACCGCCTCGGCTTGAAGGATTGGCTCCCCTCCCGTGAAAACCACGGAGTCAAGCGATGGGACAGGACTCATGCTCTGGCGAAGCCTCTCGTCCAGAAGGTCCAGCCCAACCACGGTGCCCGAATCGAGAGGGATCAGTGTCGAGTTGTGGCAGTAGGGGCATTTGATGTTACACCCCGCCCAGAAAACTACCATTGACACATTCCCGTACCAGTCGATGGTGCTCATGTCAGTGATGCCACCGAGCCTTAATTTGACGTCATCACCGGCCAAGTTGAATCAGTTATCCTGCGTCCACGGAAATTTAAATCCGATTCAGGCCAGGACGCCCAAGATGAAGACCCCGGAGAAGATTATCAGAGAACCGATTATCCTCACCCTGCCGTAACTCTCGCCCAGGAAGACAACTCCCATGAGTGCCCCGAGGACAACGCTGATCTGCCTCAGGGCCAGGATATAACTGACCTGGGCTAGGCTCATGGCATATAGTACCATCAGGTACCCTCCCCTCATCAGTAGCCCCGCGAACATGACCTTGAGCGGTGAGGAAAACTCCTCCCTGATAGTCTTGACCCCCTTTCGATACACGGTTACCACAGTCATCATTCCGGTGACGAAGAATCCGAGCCAGAATGAGTACAGTAGAGGATTTACAGTGGTCACCCCAAGCTTGTCAGTGATTGAGTAAACTGTCGTACCCATCGCGGCGATCACTGCATACCTTGAGCTACCTGACATCAGGTAGTGTATCGGTGACACTATGTCGTCCCTGGTAATTCCTTTCAAGTGCAGGACGTAGACCCCCATGAAGATCACAAAGATTCCCAATAAACCCATCAACGAGAACGTCTCACCCAGAAATATCGCAGCGGCTATTGTGACGAATACGGGTGAGCTTCGGGCAACTGGGTAAACAATGCTGAGGTCCCCACTCTCGTACGCCTTACCAAGCCCGAGGAAGTAGACCACTTCGGCCATCCCGCTGACCAGCAGGAAAGGCAATATCTCAAGTGGGAAATATATCTCGGGAATCATCAGTAAGAAAACCGGAATGAGTAGAGGTAGGCTCACCAGATTAAGCAAGAGCATAAAGGACTCTTTGTCGTTCCCCTCCTTGGCCAGATAGTTCCAGAACCCGTGGCTCACTGCCGATGCCAGCACAAGGGCTAGGGGAAGAAATTCCATACAACTGAACAGATTTACTCAGTTTTAGGCTTAACCTTACGGTCCAAATTATATGGGGAGAAAAGGATAATCAGGCATGGGAACACGATCCTTCGTCGCCGTTGAATGCCAAGGAGTACTGCACTCAAGGTTCGTGGAGGCTCAGGGGGTCCTCAAGGCAACGGGTGCTAGCATCAAGCTCGTGGAGGTCGAGAATATCCATATCACGTTAAAGTTCCTTGGGGACATCGAGGATCACCAGGTAGAGGAAGTAGCCGAGGTCATTAGGAATATCACGTTCGAGCCTTTTGAGTTCACAGTTGAAGGGGTGGGAGTGTTCCCTAACCTGAAGAGACCAAAGACCATCTGGGCAGGGATATCAACGGGGGTCGGAGAAATTGCCAACATAGTCAAAGAAGTAAATAGTAGCCTGGCAAAGCTGGACTTTGAGAAGGACAGGCGCAATTTCCACCCCCACCTCACCATCACAAGGGTCAGGGGCGGTCAGAACAGGGATAGGCTGGTGGACGCGCTTCTCGGCATGGAGGAGATGGAGTTCGGGAAGGTCAAGGTTGACAGAATTTACCTGAAAAAGAGCGTACTGACGCCAAACGGCCCAATATACAGTACGATCGCTGAGTCAAAACCATCAGCAGATATTTGAGTAACGGGAGACAAACGAGGAAACAAGATGAGCGACTGGCTGGAGATCAAGAAGAGCATCCTTGAGAGGATAAAGCCATCAAGGGCGGAAGAGGTAACGCTCAAAGAGGTGGGAGGCCAGGTCGTGGAGAAGATCAACTCGATCCTGAAAAAATCTGGAATACAGGGGACCGCAGAGATTCATGGAAGCGTCCCTCACGGCACATGGGTGACGGGGCAGATGGACCTTGACATTTTCGTGGTCCTGGACACTTACAGGGAAAGGTGGCAGCTCAATGAGGTACTAGACGCACTCAGAGAGCACACCGACTGGGAGTTCACCGAGGCATGGGCCGAGCACCCTTACTTCCAGACGGAGATAGGCGGCTTCAACTTGGACATCGTCCCGTGCTTCAGGGCAAGTATTGGTGACAGGATACGGAGTGCCACTGACAGGTCACCCCTCCACACGGTGTGGTTGAAGGGCAGGTTGAACGGGTTGGGCGACGATGTACGCATTCTGAAGCAGTTCCTCAAGGTTACTGGGATATACGGAGCAGAGATCAAGATAGGAGGTTTCTCGGGATACCTATGTGAGCTGCTGGTCATCAAGCACGGCTCGTTCATGAGGCTGATGGAGGCCGCATCAAATTGGGGCGAGAAGGTGGTACTAAAGTTCAAGAACGAGGAGCGGGAGTTCAACGACCCGTTGGTGATCTATGACCCCGTTGACAGCCTGAGAAACGTGGCTTCGGCACTCAGGAAGGAGCAGTACAGGAGGTTCATTTCGGCAGCCAGGGCGTTTAAGGAAAACCCCAGCGAGAGGTTTTTCACATTCGATAGGACTCCAGTGGACACTGATGAGTTGCTGGAGAGGATAGGTGCGAGCAGCCTCGTATTCATCATCATTGAGGAGAACAAGGCCGAGGTGCCTGACACTCTTTGGGGCCAGCTGAGGAGATCAGTTGGTGCCATCGATAAGCAGCTTGTATTAAAGGGCTTTAATGTCATCAGGTCCACCGTGTGGAGCAACGAGGAAACACGTCACGTGCTGGCTTTTATGCTAGGGGCCATCAACAGGACGGAGACGGACAAGCACTTTGGCCCGCCAGTGGACCTTGAGAAGGATGTGGATAAGTTCCTCGGGATTTACACTGACAATCCTCGTGTTGTCAGTGGGCCAGATATTGAGGATGAAAGGTGGTTCGTGGTGCTATACAGGCATCATACACATGTGAAAGACACCATTGATGAGCTGTTGAATGATGGAGGGGCACGAATCGGAGTCTCAAGGAGGACAGCGGTCAGGATTCTCCAGCACCACAGGGTCATCGTGGGAGAAGGCATAGACCCGTATCTCAACGAGGGGTTCGAGAGACATCTTGCAGAATTCATCAGGGGAAGGCCGTTCTGGGTTGAGTGAATTCAAATCATTAGACGAGGCACTGGGCAGCAAGGTGGGGAAGTTTCTCTGCTGGCCAGTCTTCGACAAGGAAGCTGCCGAGGATAGGATTACTCAGTTAAGGGGTTTAGGCGTTGATTCAGTGGCACTCGGCGGTCCCCACAGGGTCCTAGGTTATCTAATCCTTGGCAAGGGACATGTCGGTGTGGTCATCAGGGCAATGTTTCAGGGGAGAGAGGTCGCTCTGAAATGTAGGAGGACTGACTCTGATAGAAAGACCATGGACAACGAGGCTAAGCTTCTCAGGAAGGCAAACGAGTCCGGTGTCGGACCACTGATCTTCGCCCACAGCATGGATTTCATCGTCATGGAGAAGCTCGTGGGACCATACTTTGGTGACTGGGCACGAGACAATATCGAAAAAACGGACGAGATTAGGAAAAATGTATCAATCATCATCGGGATTGCCAGGAAGTTGGACGTTGCGAGAATAGACCACGGCGAGCTCACAAAGATCAGGCGACATTTCATCGTTACCGATGGCGGACCCCGCGTTATCGACTTTGAGTCATCAAGCCTCGGCAGGATTCCCCAGAACCTCACGTGCACCGTCCAGAGCATGTTCCTCCATACAAAGTTCTCCAATGTACTAGCCCAAGCTTACTCGATGCCTGGTAAGGATGAACTTCTAGAAGTACTCAGGAGTTACAAGAAAAACCCCGACGAGGAAAACTATCGGGGGATTCTACGGGTCATCAATCTGATTTGAGTGGTTGCTCCCAATATTTCTTGGGGTCCTTCATGGAGCCATATCCTAGTAATTCGTCGCTCCAGACGAAGAACTTGTTCAGGAATGGCATGTTCTTGATGAACCACTTTACGATATCGTGGCTCGGGCCCTTTTCCTTGGTGAAGTTGCAGACCCTGAAGCAGATACTGCAGCCTGAGCCGATATCCCTCCAGTACGCCAGACAGGTGTCAGCGTTGCAGTACCACTTGAACGCGCCGTCGTTGTTAGCCTCGGAGTACCCCTCGTACGTCCTTGGGCCGTAGGGGATGCTCTGGCTTGGGCACAGTTTTGAGCATTTCTCACAGTCCTCGCAGAACTGGATGATCCCCTCGTCCGCAATGGGGCTCTGCTCAAGTGGAAGGTCAGTGAATATCTTGGCGATCCTGACCATTGGCCCGTCCTCCCACGTGATGAGCCTCCCGTGACGCCCGACGTGGCCCAGACCTGCCTGGATTGCGATAGGTATGCTTGACGCGGTGTCGTTGCCACATGGGACTGCGTTGTAACCCAGCCCCCTGATGAACTCAGCCAGGCTACCAGCCACGGCAGGCATCCTGCTGTAACCCATGCTGCTCACCGGGTTCATAGCCGCCGGTGCGTACATCATCTCCTCCACCTCCATTGGTACCGTTATTGCTATCACGTACTTGCAGCTCTCGGGGATCACGGATTTCTCGTCCGTGACGTACGGCGCCTCCACGTTCTCAAAGACAATGGGCTTTCCGTCAGATCCATTACTGAACACCCACCTCTTGTCAAGTTTAGTGAATCCAATCTCTGTCGCCCCGTAATACTTCCCAGACTTTCTCACCATACGGGATGCCTCTTTGGGGCTACCTGACCATTTATCGACCCCATCAGGGAATATGCTAACTCCAAGGGGGGACCACGAGTAGAAACCGCTGTTCTGGTTCCCTCGACCCGAGTGGCTGGCCTGCGCTACCGTCAGCGCCCCACCGCTGAACGCATAGTCCACGAGGCTAAAGCCTGGTATTTTCTTCCTGATGCGCTCTGCTTTCTTTTCAGGGTCGCTGTAACCGGCTTTTCCGGCCCTCGCTGCCCTCCCAAACGCATTGTTCCTGTAATCAAACTGCTTGTATTTGTCGTTGGTCGGGTATATCTCATCGAAATCTCGGGGCATACAGACTACACGGGGATGATTGTATAAAAGATGATTCGAGTTTCTTCGAAAAGTCAACTCGGATAGATCGTTGACCTCAATCAGGCGAGGTTAACGAGGAAATCTCATCGATGAAAGAACTGACAGTTGAATCAAACTCGGCCTTGGCCTTCGATCTCTGCAGAGACCCCTCAACAACGGGGCTGTTCGGCAGTATCTCGCGTATCTCGATGAAAGCGTCCCCTACCTGGCCGCTGTCGTTGGTTATGAAAACGGCGGTCCTCGTGAGTTTCTCTGCGTTCTGAGTCATGTAGCCCCGCATAGGGGCAGACACTGAGCCCGCCCAGACTGGGCTTGCCAGAACCACGAGATCGTATTCAGATGGATCGTGTTCGGTAGGGTTGATTTCACCTACGACTCTCTTTGAGTTCTGGCTTCCTGTCTTCATCCACCCGATTATGCCCTTCCTGTTCATCTTCTCGGTGATCAGCTCGATGTCGCCACCTAGGGCCTTATGGACCTTTTTGGCGATCTTCTCCGTGTTTCCCGTCCGGGTCACGTACACTGTTAAAAATTTCATTAATCAATCAGTTCCCGATTCGTTCTATGGTAATCTTTAAAGAAGGGTCTCATATTTTAGTCTCGCACTGGGACCGTGGTCTAGCTTGGTATGATCCGCGCTTGGGGTGTGCGAGATCGCGAGTTCAATTCTCGCCGGTCCCACCATTCTACTCACCAATGAGTCTTTCTTGTTTAAGTTGATGCCTGGATGCGAGGGGTATTATGATGAGCCTGAAAAACTATGATCGAGATAATTTCTGAGTTCAGTTACTCGTGTCTTAATGCTTCTACTGGGTGAAGTTGTGAAGCACTCCAAGAGGGATATAGCCCTGAAATAACGCTTGTAAGTACGGCGAACCCTGTTGACAGAACACCAAGGATCATAGAAGGCTCAGACGTAACTCCAACGTAATTACCGACGAATGCTCCAAGGAGGAAACCAAAACCAGCACCAATAATTCCACCAATGACTCCGGTCAAGCCCGCCTCAATCATGAACAGAACTAGGATGTCAACACTTTTTGCGCCCAAGGCTTTCATGACGCCAATCTCTTTCGTCCGCTCCATAACAGAAACCGTCATAGTGTTGATGATACCGACACCTGCGACCAGCAGACTGATGGCAGCGACACCACCGAGAACGGCTTCAATCGTGCCGGTGATAGAATCAATCAGATCAAGGGTACCCGCGGCGGTCAACGCCCCCACTCCCTCAATCTCGTCCTCAATATTATACGCGACAGCATCAACGAGGTTACTGTTTTCGACATAAACCTGGATGCTATCATATGTCCCATCCGTTTCATAGAACTGTTCACATGTCTTTAACGGGATAAAGAAATCACTATCAGATCCAAACGCACTTCCCGATTCCTCTATTATCCCGACAATTCTCACGGTCAACTCTTTTTCAATCCTGCCCACCTCAGCGGTCAGCTTGATCCTGTCCCCGACCTCATACACGGGGTCATCATCTGGGTCAGGTACGGCTATGTTAAACCCGATAACTGCTACAGCAACATCACTTCTGATTAGTGATCTTCCTTCCTCGATAACGGTTCCTTCGTTGATCAGGAAATAATTCTCAGTCACCCCTTTCACTGATACCGTATATAGATCGCTCTTCACGCTGTACACGGCAGCCCCACCTGTAACCGTGGGAGCTACCAGGTCAATGTCAGGTAGCTCTTCGAGTATTTCCAGATCCCTCCAGTTCAGTGTGACGGGGACTTGGTTATTCTGTCCTGGCCCATGTGGCCGGTTTGGACCGAAACTTCCTGGAAGTACTGTGATTGTGTTGCCACCAAACGCGCCTAGCTCTCCACTAATCGATGCGTTCATTCCTTGAGTTAGGGATATCAGCCCCGTGACTGCTGCGACCCCAATGAGTATGCCTATTAGGTTCAGTGCAAAGCGGAATTTACGTTCCGTCAGACTGTTTGCACTTATTAATATAATGTCGCCTATTCTCATGAAATCCCTCTTTCGACTCTATGTTACCGCTGTATATATGCAAATACCAGAATTAGATCATAATCAATTTTCTTGACCACCTATTCGGGTGATACAGGGACTTTACCTCGATGATAGCCTATGAATACATATCGAACATACCCAACCCTAGTGTATTGGTGTATGATTTGAACGAGTTACCATATTACAGGATACCCGACGCGCCAGAGATGATGACAGCCACAACGGTCCTAGTCAGGCTGCTTGACGGTCTTGGCTTCAGGTACAGGTGGGCAACGGAGGGCCTCAAGGAGGTAGACATCCAGTTCCAGCCATGCGACTCCAGCATGAAGGTCTGGGAGCTGCTGGCCCACATCCATGGGCTTGTCCTGGTCTCGGAGGGGTTCATCACGGGGAGCGAGGACGAAAAGGTCACACCCGTGGGTCTCGATGAGAGGAGGAAGAAGACCCTTGACGCAATTGTGAGGATTAGGGAGGCGTTGCTGAAGCTTGACGACGAGTACCTTGAGAACAGGATGTACAGCCCGCCATGGGACAAGAGGGATTTCCCCGTCTGGAACCTCATCAACGGACCGCTGAGCGACGCATTAACCCACGTCGGACAGGTCGCCTCCTGGAGGAGGATGAACGGAAACCCCATCCCAGGTGCCAGGGTTTTCCACGGCGAGCCTCCCCAGGAGTAACGTCCTCCAAGGTTTTATCCGCGGAAAAGCCCATCTTTGTCCTTACTGGTGGCTCCTTGGTTTCTGACGCAGTAATCGGTATAATCGTCCAGATGGGGATGGTTGTGCTTCTGTGTATGGGCTTCACATTCACTTACATGATTGAGAGCTTTCCCAACTTCGCCCACATCGGCTTCACCCTGATTGGGACAACGATAACATTCACAATGACCAAGTTGATGGGCATCAACCCGTACCTGTCATGGCCCGTGTCTATGATACTGTGCGGACTGCTGGGCGTGGCGCTCTACATCCTCATTGTAAACCCCATCAAGAGGAGGAGGAAGGACGGGAACATCACAGTAACCCTCGCGTTCTACGCCTTGTCTATTATCATCGAGACGGTCGTGGGGGTCTACAGTTTCTGGATAGTCACCAGCAGACACGAGACTACGAGGGGCTTTATGTTGAAGAAATTTGATTTCACGTTGTTCGATCTCCCAGGCGTCTCGATAATGACGCCGTTAGCCAGCTTGTGCCTCCTGGTCATCCTCTACGTCTTCCTCTCAAGGTCAAAGTACGGGCTGGCCATCAGAGCGGTCTCGGAGAACGAGGACTTGAGTGCCGTGTTCGGTATAAACACAGGCAGGATTCACATGGTGTCATGGTTCATAGTGGGCGCGTTGGCGGGGCTAGCGGGCTCAATAATCCCGCTGTGGACATCACTGCGGGGCAGCTTCGGTGGGGAGATGCTTGTTACGGTGATGGCGGGAAGTATCATTGGCGGCCTGGACAGTATCTACGGAGCGGTCATCGGCGGGGTGCTGATTACCCTGTTCCAGAAAGGATTAACGTTCGCAGTTATGGGAATTAAGACACAGGGGCGGCCGCTACTCATCGATTTCAGTATAATTATCCTTGGATTCAGCAAGCTGATCCCGATAATCCTCATCGTCGTGATATTGATGCTGATGCCTGAAGGGATATCGGGTTACATAAAGAGCAAAAAGTGGGTCAGACGTCGAGCCTAGTCTCAAGGTAGGCTTCTTTGATCTCCACCATTCTCCTGCTCAGTAGCTTTATTGCGCCCTGCTCGTCCTCGGCCCTTGCCATGTCGTGGTAAGCCTTTGACCGCTGAAGCACCTGGGCGTAGAAGCTGCCGCAGAGGAAAAGGAGGATGTTATCGATATCGTCCTCGAACCCCAGCTCGCCCAGTATCCTCTTCATCGTTGGCTCTGAAAGGTGTGGTTTTTTGATGTTCAGTTCGATGATCTTCTCTAGCCATTTCTGAATCCTAGGGTCAAGCTCAGACATAGTAGAGAAAATATAGAACGTGAAGCGTAAAAACAAGATGGTCAGAAACTGGATTAGATTCATCAGGATTTCGCAAAAAGTAGCCCCAATGACTGCGAGAAGTGCAATCTTTTTCAATCAAGACAGCGATAGATAGGTGAGGGTCTGGAATTGGCTGAAAGTATAAAACTGGATGAGACCGACATTCAAATCTTGGAGATTCTGCAAGAGAACTGCAAGCTAAACTACACGCAGATCGGGAATGAGCTGGGAATAGCCGAGTCCACGATCAGGTACAGGATTGAGAGGCTGGAGAAGCGGCGCATCATCAACGGTTATGTCGCGTTGATAAACCCCAGAATGGTGGGCCTCACCATCACGGCCATCATGATGATCAAGATCAACCCCCAGATGATCAAGGAGATATCCCCGAAACTGGCGGCGTTTAAGGAACTCAGGCATCTCTTCAGATCCACAGGGCAGTACGACATGATCTCAGTTGTTAATGCAAGGGATATCGGACACCTAAACGACGTCATGGGCGAGATCAAGCAGATTGATGGAATCCACGAGCTCATAGTCGAAGTGGCCACTCAGCTTGTCAAGGTTGACCCAAAGTTCTCACTACGCTAATTACTATTTTCCAAGCCTTTTACTACTTTAGCATAATTCATCTTTGTTATTCGCTAATTTGGTAAAGACTTTTATATCAAATTGAGCGGAAACTACTCGTCATAATGACCTACTGGGAGGAACGCGGTTCTACCAGTTTGAAGCAAAGGAGAATTGAAGAGGATCACTAATTTGGTGCAGGAGAGCGTTTCGGTTTTATCGAAGATCAAGAAGGGCGCCTACTTTATAGTCGGGACCCTTGCCCTCGTGCTGGGCGTCATCGGCGCATTCCTCCCGGTGCTACCAACTACGCCACTGATCCTGCTCGCGGCATGGTGCTATATCAGGAGCTCAAAAAAGTTCTACGAGTGGCTCATCAACGACGAGAGGTTCGGAAAAACCATTGAGGACTACCATGAGGGAAGGGGCATCAAAAAAAACACCAAGGTCAAGGCTATCGGGATGATGTGGCTCACCATCTCGGTATCATCGTACTTTTTCATCACGAGCACTGAGCTGATTGCGTTCCTGTACATGATAGCCATCACAGTGTCTGTCTACATCTACAGGCAACCCACCCTTGATGAGGACACCCCCGATGCAGTTACCGGGGAATGATTCATAGAACACCCCGCCGTATTGGATAGGGATATAGTTGAACAGTCAAACGGAGACAGCCATCGGGGTATCATTATCGTTCGTCCTGTGGTACCTCGTTTTTCTGACGGATTACCTGTGGAGTTTCTGGTTCAGGGTCACGTTTGCATCGGTTTTACTGACGTTCTACGCATTCTTCATCGGGGGAGCAAGCCTAAAGGACGTGAGGCTAGGGAGGGACGACATCGTCAAGGGGCTTGGATCAGGTATCGCCCTCTATGGTTTGTTCTACATCGGGTTCAACGTGTTCAGGTCACTTGTAGCAAGTGGAGCAAGCGATGTCTACCTGTTCAGGTCTGAGCTGCCCCTGTTCGTCCCGGCAACGCTTCTGCTGGTTACCAGCTTCTGCGAGGAGTTCTTCTGGCGGCACTATGTGCAGACAAGCCTATCCGAGAGGTACGGGATCAAAGGGATACTATTAACGGCGGCCCTGTACGCGGCGATACACCTGCCCACAATGAACCTGCCGCTGACAGCCGCTGCTTTCATCGCTGGGCTAGCGTGGGGTCTCCTGTACAGGCACACAGGCTCACTTTGGTTCGTTGTGTTCTCCCATATCGCCTGGACTGAACTTATATTTGTCTTCCTGCCCCTTGGGTAAAAAACTTATACCATGAGATGTGTGAACTAGCTGATATGTCGCTCAACACTTGGTTCATCGCCACGAGGCCGTGGTCACTCTCAATGACGTTTGTCGCAACTTGCCTCGCGGGGATAATGGCGTACAGCTTCGGCAGTTTTGACCCCTTCCTGTTCACGTTGACGATGATTGGGCTCATCATAGCCCACACGGCGTCCAACATGACCAACGACTGGTACGATGTCAAGAACGGTGTAGACGAGAACGCGCCAACCGCAGAGTACAGGCCGCACCCGCTGCTGTTCGGCCAGGTGGACAAGGGCACGTACAAGATGGTGATCTTCGCCCAGTTTGCGGTTGGATTCGCCATCGCCGGTTACCTGACATGGCTGCAGGGGCTGCCTGTAATGGTTTTCAGTGTTCTCGGTGTGCTTTTCGGGGTGTTCTACACGGCTGGCCCGATTAAGCTTAAGTACCGGACACTAGGAGAGGTCAGCGTCTTCCTAGCCTTCGGGCCGTTAATGGTTGGAGGTGCGTTCTACGCCATCACAGGCAAGTTCTCGTGGGACCCTTTGCTGGCATCGACCCCCATCGGTTTGCTCATCGCGCTGGTCCTACTGGCGAACAACCTGAGAGATAGGAAATTTGACGCTAACGTTGGTATATCGACAATGGCAACGGGGGCTACCGAGGACCAGGGGATGCGGTACTTTACGGCCCTGACAGCCTCTGCCTACATTTCTGTGATTGCTTTGATTTTACTGGGAATATTTTCCCCGTTCGCTCTACTCTCTTTCCTGTCCATCAAGACAGCGATGGAGATCATACGCCAGTTCAGTGAAAAAATTCCCCTGACATCTGACCAACAGACCGCCCAGCTCGCTCTACAGTTCGGGGTGCTCCTCACTGCAGGGGAGCTTGTGAACGTCCTTTACTATACATTTTTCTAAGTAATTTCCATTAGTAAGGGAATATGAAAAGTTTTGAATTCTCTCGTTCAATAGAACTAAAAAAAGAGAAAAAACATGCGTTTAATCAAGCTCTACTATGGGTATCAATTTGATTAAAACTGCGTAGAGTATAACTCCCAAGGCTAGTATGCCAGCGAGTACTGACCATTCTACCCATGATGGTATATAACTTCCCCAATTAAAGGGTATATTTGGGAAAGTCAAGGCTGGAACTACGACTAATACGCAGTTGATCCATAACCCCAAAATAGACAAAACGGACGCAATCAGTACACCTACTTTATTACGGTTTGGAAGAATTAGGAGAAGTACGGGTACAACGAATCCTGCAATTATCATCCCCCAGAATAGAGTGGCATACGATCCAAAAAGAAGCATATTAGATACGACAAGTGTCGCTGATTTACTTACATATTGGATTGTAAAGTGCTGATTGAAGATAAAATAGAGAATCAGGATAATTCCCACCCTGAGATAGTTTCCAAGGCCCATAATAACCTCCTCCGAGATAATCTCATCCCATTCGTACACTCTAGAAAGGATCATAGACACGATAACTATCGCGGCAATCCCGGTTACAATGGCCAGAACCAAGAAATACGCCCCTATGAAGGGAGCATTGAGGGCAGGACGGGCCCCGAGCAAACTAAAGATGAAAGCAACAACCATTCCAGAGTCAAGAAGAGGGAATGGAAGAATCACTATCGAAATTGAGTTTAACATATTCTCATATTTTTCTGGGTCTTTTGGAGTGATAACGTTTTGAATTCCACCTAGAATTTTGTATAACCCATCTCGAACTTTGAAACGACCAGTTATCAAACTAATATCATGTTTCATAGAAACCAAGAGGTAGAATGCACTGGAAGCAAAGTATAAGGACAATATAATCAGGTCCCAAGCGAGAGGTGAGCCAATTCTAAGGTTAAAGAATAGGACCAGAATTCTGTCAGGTCTTCCAATATCAGCAACAACGGACAGTACAGCCATAGCTAGACCGACCAAGGTCATGCCTTCTGCGATCCTAGATATGGGTTTGAATTTATCCAGTTTGAAGACCCGAATAGTTGTGGATATAATAATACCCGCGTGGCTGACGCCGATCATGAACATGAACGTAGCAATGTACAGCCCCCACATTACCGTGTTATTTAGACCAGTGGCCTGCATTCCCACAGTAAACTGAGTGTACCAGGCATAAGCACCCCAAAGAACAACCATGCCGAAGATACCGATTGTTGCATAGAACGCTTGCCCAGTATTCTCCATGGATTCAAGGATTTTATCAACGTGATTTTCCATTGCTAGCCCTCCTCCTCAAACCATTTCTTGCCACTTGTAATGTACAATAGCTTTGGTTTCGTATTCATCTCCTCTAATAGTGCTGAGCTGATGTAGGTTTCGAGAAGTTTCGAGGGTGGACTATTTGGATCATTCAGGTCACCAAAGTGTCGTGCCCCTACTGGGCAGATCTCAACACATTTGGTTAGTAATCCTTCTCTAACTCTGTGCTGACAGAATGTGCATTTTTCAACGACGCCAATGGGTCGTACGGGAACGAGTGCGTTGACATTCTCTTGGGGTATCTGTGGTTTACCCCAATTGAAGCTCCTAGCATTGTATGGACAGCCGGCCATACACTGCCTGCATCCAATGCATTTGTCATAGTTCATCTCAACGATGCCATCTTCGCTCTTGAAGGTGGCACCAGTTGGACATAGTTTAACACATGGGGGGTCGTCGCAATGAAGACACGCTATGGGCAGATACCACTTTCCATGAATGGGGCTTTCAATGTAGCTTGTCTTGGACTGGTTTGAAGGTACGCTGTTTAAACGAGTTATTGGCTCATTTTGTTCCATCTCGAACGTCTCGATCCACTGCATCGGTGCAGGGATGTTAGGAATATTATTTTCCTCTTTACATCCATAGGTACACTGCCTGCACCCGATACAGGCACCCACGTCGATTACCATGCCCCAGCGTTTACCAGAATTCGTCGTAGGGGAGGTTTGAGTTATCTTGAGAAGGGTGCTAACTGCACCGCCGGGTATTATGTTCTTGGCTACAAGATATACGCTGCCAATTCCAACTATTTTTAGAAAATCTCGTCGTTTTATAGATTCCTTCATTATTATTTCCTCCTGACCGTAAATGCGTATATTGCTGCGCCAAGCGCACCTATAATCGCTATAAAGAAGTATGTCGGGGAGATGAACGGTTCCGGTTTTTCAATTACAACGGACACGGGCGTCACTGGTGGAAGCGTCTTGTTCATCATGATGTAGGGATTCATGGGTTCATGACAGTCTATGCAAACAAGGGTTGCATCATGGCTGTCTGCATGAATTCCCAGTGACCACTCGTAGTAGACGTCGTTATGACATTGTTCGCATAGAATTGAAGATTCACTCATGGCGACATCTGTGCCATTTAATAGGTGTAACATTGTCATGTACACGTCGTCGTGGCACGTCTCGCAGTTCTCATCTGTTGCTCCCCACACGGTATGAGCGTCTAACGATACGGTATGGCATTCCCCGCAATCTGGGCTTGGAATCGCTGGAAGGAAAGTATGTCCAGTCATCCCATTAGTACCGCTCTCAAAATCCACTAAACTGGTGGTCATATGACAGTCTAAACAATCGTATCCCTCATATCCATGCTCTTCAGCAACTTGTTCAATATCTTGGGATAAATGACATCCTTTACAGAGAGTATTAGGGTCATTAGTCAGGATTTCAAGAGTCATTGGGTCGTGACAACTATCACAGCCAACTCCAGCATGGCTGTGTTCACTTTCGAGCCATTCAGTATATGTTGGATAATGAGTTACACTATGACAACGATCACACGAAGCCGGAGTATAGTCCTCATTATATTCACTCCTCGGAGCGTGACATAATTCACATCCTATGTTTTCAAACTGGTAGTCACCACCAGTTTCATCAAAATTAGTTGTATGACATGGTAAACATACATCAGGTGACCCTTGGGCTTGCCATTGAGTCTGAAACACTGGATCAGTAAATGCTCGTGAGTGAGCGGTTTGGTTCCATTCATTAAACTGAGTCTCGTGGCATTTACGACAGGTACCTGATCCAACGTAGTTTTCTAAAGGATAGGCGTTAACTTCTGAAAAGCCTATCGAATAAACCATAATTAATAACAAAAAAATGAACATGGTTTTTTTACCGATCTTTGAAGTGATAAGATTAGTAACAAAAACATGAATATCATCATTCGTGTTGTCATTTTTTTGATAACTGAACATGTTTCAAAGGGATACCTTCATATTTATTAAGACTTGTACATAATTCGAAAAAATAGTATTTATTTTAAGAGTTTCTGGATTTCTCCAGACTGTAACGCTCTCTCCATTACCTTCATCTTGGCGTCCATCTTGCAATAGATGAACTTGGAGATGGTGTCTTTGGTGAGCCAATCAAGCTTTGTAACAATGTCGATCATCCTCTTACTCTTGAACACGACATCACTCATCCGTCTCAATCTCAGGCTCGTATAAAGTACGTCACCCATCTGTTCCTTCCACGCGTCATCAAAAGAGGACAGGGATGCACCGCGGTTTATCTTAGCTGCGGCTGCCTCGCCTGCGATCTTCCCGATAATCAGACCAGGAGGGATGCCCCCTCCAACCGTGGGTATCGTGTGACCGCCAGCGTCACCAACCACCAGAACGTTATCGGTAGTCGTACGCTCAATGGGGCCGCCGACAGGAATGTTCCCAGCCTTCACGGCGGTGGGGACCGCGTTCTTGAGCTTCTCGGCTGTCAAAGGGTGATTCTTAACAAAGTTTCTTTGATAGTCCCTGATTGTCATGCCCCTCTTCATGAAGGGAGCCCTTACACCCGTCCCGACGTTTGCTATATCCTTGCCCTTGGGTATGATCCAAGCATAGGTACCAGGCGCGATGTCCTCGCCCAGGTACATGTCTACGTAATCAGGGTCATGGTCCACGTTCACCATCTCGAACTGGTACCCGACGCCGTAATCGACGGGGTCGGTTGAGATGGGTAAACCGGCTTCCCGCGCGATCAGGGAGTAGGCTCCATCAGCTCCGATGACGACATCGGATTTGAGATCAAATATCTCGCCGCCTGACCTTACACGCACCCCGTCATCCAGGAGCTTTATCGCTGAAGTAAAAGGCATAATCTCTGCCCCTGCCCTTCCGGCCTGATTTGCTAAATGTTTGTCGAACAGCTTCCTCTCGACAACATGACCCGTGAAATCTACCGGAAAGTCCACGCCGTTTGGGAAGACAAAGTTCACGTATTTCGTGTTGTTGACGATGCAACGCTTAGGGATATCCCATATCTTGTCCAGCCCCGGCACATCAGGCGCCAGCCTCTTCATCTCATCCAGTGATGGGAGGAACTCACCGCACTTGTCTGGGACGCCTATCTCAAGCTCCCTCTCGATTAGAAGAACGTTCACGCCGTTCTCAGCTGCCGCCTTTGCCGCGCTTGAGCCCGCTGGCCCCGCACCGACGACGATTACATCGTATTTTTGATCATTTTCAAGGTATTTCATTGGTATGGCTCCGGTATTAATGGGATTGGTTCTGGTGAGACGCGATTGACTCAAGATTCTCCGTAAAATTGTGATTGTACTGGTCTAGAAGCTCAAGTAGTGAACTCCTTGCATCGCAGTCGGGGTAATCCTTCAGTATCTCGCCTGCCAGGTTAGCGAACTCCTCCATCTTGTCGATTGATTTCTGCAGGGAGCCCGTATACTTGTATATCCTGTGAATAAGATCCACGTCAAGGTCCTTGCTCTCACCCTGATAGACGGATAGTAAAGCCGCCTTGTCCTCGGCCGTAATCTTGTCCGAGTCAACGGCGTAGAGAAGCAACAATGATGGGTCGCCGTTCAACAAGTCGTTGTTGGGAGACTTTTCGTATCCCTTGGGTGTGAAGGCATCTATAATGTCGTCTCTTATCTGGTATGCGTTCCCGAAGTATTTGCCGAATTTTGCCAGTTTGTCCACGTCCTCAGGTTTGTTGGTAGCGGCTATTCCTCCGAGTGCGGCTGCTGCCTCGAAAAGACTGCCGCTCTTGAGATAGTTCATATGCAAGTACTCATTCACGGATAGGAGTTTGTGCTTGAACTGGTTCTGTACCGTGATCCCTTGCACCATCTTGAGTGCGGTCTCGGCCAGCCACCCAACGATCTCGGGTTTGCCTGTTTGGGATGCGTGCATGAGCCCCATGCTCAGCAGGGCATCGCCTGTGAGCACCGCCTTCTTTATCCCGTGCTGGGAGAACAAGGACGGCTCGCCTCTTCTGTACATGTCCTCGTCTATGATGTCATCGTGAACTAGGGTCGCGTTGTGGATGAGTTCAAGTGCTAGAAACATGTTCCCAGTGTCAAGGAAGTCTCCGCCGAGCATCTCGGAGCAGAGAATGGCGATCAGAGGCCTTAGCCTCTTCCCGCCCGTTGATATCGCGTATTTCGTCGTGGACGCTAGGAGCGGGTGGATGTATGTGAGGTCAAGTTCCTTCAGGGTCTTGTTGATGAACTCAATCTGGCTCTCTCTGTTTTTCCGTGTTAAAGTTTTGACGCTCCTACATTGAACCCTTTTACATGAGTACATAGGGGATTATTATTAAAACTAACCTAAATTCCGGAACTATAGATTTCGTCAGCGATACATCGGAACATTTCAAGATTGAAAAACACTTGAACAAATTTCAATGTGTGAATCCCCCGTGCTTTACCGTGAACCCTATATCGAATCACAAGGAATACTTCACTATGACGAAGGCGGTCCTTGAGAGACGCGAGCCAAAAATAGTGATGTTCTGTGGAAAGGGCGGGGTGGGCAAGACAACCTGTGCCTCGGTCACTGCGATTCATTACGCCTCTGAGGGAAACAGGACTCTTCTCATATCAACGGACCCGTCCCCATCACTCACGGATATCCTCGAAATGAACGTCATGGGGGAAATCACAGAGGTCCCAGGGGTACAAAACCTCAAGGCGGTTGAGCTGGACTACGACCGAGTCCTTGAGATGTGGAAGATAAAATTCGGTGAGGAAATCTTCGAGGTGGTCTCATCTTTCCTCCCCGTTGAGGAGGAGATAATTGATTATATCGCAGGCGCACCCGGCATCGACGAAGAGTTCGCCCTGAGCTACGTCTTCGACCTCTACATGAGTGGCGAGTACGATGTCATCGTCTGGGACACGGCCCCAGCGGGGGGCACGCTGTCACTGCTCTACCTTCAAGAGACCTTCTACAACCACATGAGAGACGCAGCCAAGCTGTACATCAGGCTCAAGGAGACCCTTGAGAACCTCACTGGACGCAAGAAGCGGGACCCCCTGAAGATAATAGGGGAATGGGAGAAGTTGGCTGAGGACGTTCTTGCCATGGTAAGGGCTGACAACACACTGGCGTTCCTAGTGACCATCCCGGAGGGGTTGGGAGTCTACCAGACTGAGAGGATCAAGGGGGATCTAGAGAAGTTTAAGGTGAACATAGGGGGGATAATAATCAACAACTTCATCCCAGAGGAGTTCGCTGTTGGGTCTGATCTCCTAGAAAAGCGGGTTCATGTCCAGGATCAGTACATCAAAGAGCTTGAGAAAACGTACTCGGGGTCACTCCCTGTGGTCAAACTAGCTCTCCAGGGCTTCGAGGTAAAAGGATTAGAGGCTTTAAGGAGAATAGAGGAACAACTGTTTCCTTGATTTAGAGTCCGAGGTATTTTAACAGGAACTTCACGGCCCCCTTGACCCTGATCCCGGCGAGGCCAGGCATCCTGAGCTCCCTCTTCGCAAGGCCGGTCCTCCTCTTTGCATCATCGATCTCGATCTTGAGAGCGTTGTACTTCCTCTGCCTTTCGTCCAGATCGCTTGTGGTCTCGATGATTCCGTCGATGGTCCTCATGATATCCCTTGCCATCACGAGCCCACCGTTCACCTTTTTCCCGAAAGACTCGTTATTGATCCCCACCTCTACCTTAAGCTGGTTGAGCCTGATCATCGCCTCGTAGGTCGTTTCGGCGATCTGGTCCCTGGTCATCCAGTCGGTGTGGTAGCTCAGGTACAGCTTCCAGCTTGGCTGGTATAGTGCCACCTTGTGATCCCTGAGGTTTTGGTAAAGCTTGGTGAACCCATATTTCCTCGGGTTCTCGTAGATTATGCTGCCAGGGTCAAGGAAAGGGGCCATGGGTGCGATGAACGTGAATATCTTGTCGTTGTTCCCCATCTCCTTGTACAGGTGCCTCGTATAGTCCACGCTTTCCAGTACGGACTCGGAGGTCTGGCCTGACAACCCCACCATGTAGTAGATGTCAAGCTTCTCGGTTCCCTTTGATAGGGCGTTCTTGATGGTGTCCTCCATCTGGACCGTCGAGTATGGCTTGCCCATGATGTTCCTGATCCTGTCGTCGTGGCTCTCTGGGCTGATCTCAAGGGTCCAGTTCTGGGTGCTACCGGCAAGCTTCTTCATCCAATCATCTGGAACCATATCGAAAAGCTCGTAAGTGATTGTGTTATCGATGTCCGCATTCTTGATGCCATCAAGCACTTCCTCGGCCCATTTCTTGCCCCCTTGTCTGAGGTCTCCGATGAGGAATATTGGTGCCTTGAAGAACTCGTTGATGATTGTGATCTCTTCTACAAGTTTCGCTGCCGACTTGTGGGCGGGCCCGTCCCTGTTGAAATGGTTCTTAAAAGCTGTGCAGCTTCCGCCACAGGTTATGCAGTTGTACGCGCACCCCTTGCAGGTGAGCACGGCTGTGAAAGGGTACTCCATGAAGCTCTGGTACGGGAGCGTGCTCTCAAGGTCCATGTGCCGTAGCACCAGCTTCATCACCTCGCCGTAATCGATCCACAGGTCGTCCATCTCGGTGGGTACGAAGGTCATTGGATTGATGCGCTTGCGTCCGTCGCGTGTCCTCCACGTCAGATTTTCCACGGTCTCAGGCTCCTTACCTGCAGAGATGTGGTTCATGAGATCAAGGAGGGGTTTCTCGGTGGTGTCCCCGCGTAGTATGTAATCAATCTGGGGAAAGTGCTCGATGATCTCCTCGTGGAAGTAGCTGGCTGATAACCCGCCTAGCAGAATGGGCGCGTCAGGGTGGTGTTTCTTGACTATCTCGGCCATGTCCAGGCTTCCCGCCGCGTGGGGAAGCCAGTGGAGGTCGAAGCCGAAGACCTTGGCGTCAAGCTTCTTGATGAATTTCTCTGCGTCGAACTTTGGGTTTCTGAGCATCTTGACGGCAAGGTTGACTATCCTCGCCTTGTACCCGTTCAGCTCAAGGTACCCCACCATGCTTACGAAACCTAGCGGGTACATCTCGAACACCGGCGTAGAGGGCACCACATCGCTGATGGGCCCGTACATAGCTGGGAGTTTCCTGAAATCGTAGACACTCGGGGCGTGGAGAAGAACCAAATCGACGCCGGGCATAGACACCCTACCGTCACATGTCTATTTTAACCCTGTCAAAACGGGAAAGAGTAGAAAAGTTAGGAGCTGGATGGCTTCCTCATGAAAGTGATCGGGTAGAGTACGCCGATACATATGATGAGAGTGCCTATCCATATGAGGTTCATCCACGGGAAGTAGATGATACTCACCACAAACTCAACTGGGATATATTCGACACCGTCAAGTCCGTGTGCCAGTGCACGGTACACGTTCTGTGACTGGTGAATCACTATATATACGTCCCAGCCAAGGCTACGGAGAACCGTGGGCCTCGCCACGATGCCGTGAGCTGAGTAGAGAAGTATCTTGGCGTCCGCGCTGATGGTTTCCCCTCCCTTTCTAACCGTGACGGGGATTGATAGCCCCGCGAACTCAGGCACTAGATCAGGGCTTGATGGACTGGACTGGACCAGGCCGGTGGGCTCAATCCTCTCAAAGTCCCCGAAATCCAATTGGAGCTCACCAAGGTTCATGGTCTCGCCCGGTGTCCCCACCAGCTCGCCGTAGTTGACCTCGTTGGTCGCGCTAAACAAGATTCCAATCATGATGATTACTACCCCAAAATGGAGGAAGCTCCTGCTTATCTGGAGTTTTCTCTTCTTCTGGATGCTTGTAATCAGGTGGTAAACTGTTGCTATACCTGCAACGAAGGTCATTGGTATGCCCAGGTTTGCCAGCATGTTACCAGTCGGATATTTCATAACAGCTCCGACTACCCCTAGGATGACCACGCCGAATACAGTGGCGGAGTATTTCTTGATGTCAAGAACCTCGTAGAGGTTGCAGCCGATCAGGCTCACTAGGAAAAGAAGGACGAACGGATATGTCCATTTGTTAAAGAACGCAGCATCGATGCTCACGTCCCCGCCGGTCACACCACTGTTGATAATCGGGAAGACTATTCCCCAGAGGCTGACTACAGCGATCATTACGATTGAAAGGAAGCTCATGGAGATCGCCATGTCATATACGGTGTCCGTCTTTAGCTCGAACTCGAAGTAGCTGAAGCCTCTCTTGCTCTTGTTACCCAGGTAATAGACGATGATAACACCCATCATCACCAGTAGAAGGTATCCGATTGGGTTGCTTCCGAAAGCGTGGACTGATTGAGCCAGCCCGCCACGGGTTACGGCTGTAGCGAATATAATCAGGGCACCTGTAACCATGAGCATGAAGTCCTGGGATGTGCTCTTCTTTGATGTCAGACGGGAGACCAGATGGAAGTACGCGGTCAGTGTCAGCCACGGGACAAGAGATGAAGTCTCTACTGGGTCCCATGCCCAATAACCGCCCCATCCAAGTACCTCGTATGCCCACAGGCCGCCAATGGCGATCCCTAAAGTGAGGAAGAGCCAGGCAATAGCCGCCATTCCTCTTGTCAGTCTTGGCTTGTTGTCTGATTCACTGAATGTAAACCCAAGAGCATATAGTGCTGTGACGTACCCGACGAAGACGATCGGCGGGTGGATCAGCATCCAAGGGGTCTTCAGTAGCGGGTTAAGCCCAAGTCCCTCGCTTGGAGTGTATGATAGCATCGCAAACGGGTTCTGGATTATGATAACTACCACCATGAAAATGAGAACCACGTTCATGTACTGGTACATCTTTGACTGCTCTTCCTTCTCGCCCAGCATCAGCCTGATGACTAGGTAACCTAGAGCGAATGAAAAGGCGAAGAAGAGCCAGGAACCTCCGTTGCTGGCCCACGAGGCGTAGAGCTTCTCGGACCAGCCGAGGATTGAGCTACTGTACTGGAATACCTCGATTAACTTGTAATTACTCGTGAGGAACGAGTAGGCGAACCAGAGATAACTGATTATCACTAGCCCAGTGGATACCACGATTATGGGTATCCTACCGTTTAGAAACGTTGTTTCGTTTTTTGAACGTACATTATACAGATCGTATAACAAAGTGAAAGCAGAAGCGACTATCATTATCTCAAATAGTTCCATAAAGGCCTATTCGGAATAATCGCTTTTAAATCTAGGAGTATAAAAACGCATCATTTTAATTCGATATGCAATGCATTAATGTGATAGTCATGGAGTTCAGGGATGACGTTTATCTTGGAATCGCAGGGGTAATAGTTGCGCTTGCAGCATATTTCGCGCTATTCATTGCGCCCGCGGAGGTAACCATGGGGGAGCTGGTTAGAATATTCTACTTCCACCTCCCGCCGGCCATAATAACATACCTCTCACTTCTCGTCTCCGTATCAACGGGACTTCTCTATATCCGGACAAAAAACTACAAGTACGATGCTCTATCTGAGTCTGGAGCACTTCTTGGTCTCGTCTACGGCTTGATTACTTTAATCAGCGGGGCGATCTGGGCCAACGCGACATGGGGCGTCTACTGGAACTGGGACCCAAGGGAAACAACAACCCTGATCCTCTGGTTCGCGTACGTCGGATATTTCCTGTTGAGGATGTCAATCGAGAACCCTGAGAGAAGGGCATCATCAGCAGCGGTATTCAACACCTTGGCATTCATGACGGTACCACTCAGCTATCTATCGTTCATTCTATGGCCCTCACTCCACCCAAAACTAGGTGATGAAGCAGGAGGGTTGGGTTTAACAGGCACCATGGTACAGGCACTCGTAATGAACATCATGGGGGGTCTCTTCGTGTTCGGGTACGTCCTGAAGAAAACGTACGACAGGAGGATGAAACTCGATGAAGTTCAGAGCAGATTAATGGAGGAGATGTAAATGCCAGCACAAGTCATTCAAGTACTAGGACTATACCTCGTGGGAAGCATCGGTTACATCGCATGGGTCTGGAAGGCAAACGCAGACCTGGACAAAAAACTAGAAAAGGAATAACAATGAAGATCACATCAAAGCACCTACTCATCGCGGTTTTACTAGCGGTTAGCGTAGGACTTGCCTACGACAGCATGACCAACTACATGAACCCATACATCGCCGTAGCGGATGTAAACGCCGACCCGGCACGGTACACTGGGAAGAGCCTGCAGGTCATCGGCACCGTTGAGCCCGGCTCTTTGGAGTTGACAAACGATGGCAGCCTCAACTTTGTCCTATTGGATGAGACAGGAGAAACCATCAAGGTCACTTACAGAGGAATACCCCCTAACAACATGGAGGACGAGGGGAACAGCGTCGTGGTCCTAGGAGAGCTTGATAGTAACGGCGAGCTCCAATCGGAGGAACTTCTCGTAAAGTGCCCATCAAAGTACGAGGGCGAGGAGGAGGACTCTGGAGTCTCACACGTGTTCCTAGCAGCAATGGGTATCGCGGTACTCGGGATTGGTTATCTAGTCATAACCATGTTCTACAAAAAGTCCTAACTGGATAACTTTCCCATAATATTCTAGTTTATACCTGTTAAAGTGAGAGAATTCATAGTTTATACTTTTATTCCACAAGAAATAGTAAGGTATCCATTATGACCGATGTCGTGAGGGTTGTTGACGTCACCAAGAACTTTGGGCACATCAAAGCACTCAGGGGCATTTCTTTAGATTTCAGCAAGGGACAGAAGACCAGTTTCCTAGGGCCCAACGGTGCCGGAAAAAGCACTCTTCTCAGGATAATAGCCACCCAGATGGTGCCATCAGCGGGGAATGTCTTCGTGATGGACGAGGACGCCCACACTAACAGGGAGAAAGCCAAGCGAAACATCGGAATAGTGGGACACAGGAGCTTCCTATACGATGAGCTAACGGTCCTTGAGAACCTCCAGTTCTACGGGAGTTTCATCAACGCCGATGAATCCGAGTTTGACAGAGTCCTCAAGATAACGGACATCGAGAGGTGGAAGGACACTAAGTCAGGACACCTTTCATACGGGCTCAGGAAGCGCGGCGACATCTCAAGGGCTCTACTGGGCGACCCACCGATTCTGCTGCTGGACGAGTTCTTCGCGGGGCTTGACCAAGAGACGGCGGGGGCACTGGCAGAGTACATGGACGGGCTGAAGGCCCAGACCATCATCACCACGTCCCACACGCCGGAGCTCATCAACAGCTTCTGCAACAGGTCAATTTTCATTCGGCGCGGCTTAATCGAGAAGGATGTGCAGTTATGAGCGACAGTACACTGAGCCACGCGTTGAAGTTGGCGCGCAAGGACATCATCGTGGAGCTCAGGAGGCCCCACGAGTTGTTATCCATCATTGCATTCACGCTCTCATCAATAATAGTAAGCAGCTTCTCATGGAGGACCATCCTGAGGCTGGACCCGCTGGTCATTTCAGCCGCGATGTGGGTGGTCATATTCTTCGCAAGTATCCTGGTGCTCACCACCAGCTTCGCAAGAGAGGTTGATCGTGGGACCATCGACGGCCTGAGGAGCATACCATGCCCACCCACGGCCATACTCGCGGGAAAGATGATCTACGGGATGATTACACTTGTTATAGTGCTACTCTCACTGATTTTCTCGTCCCTACTCTTCCTCAACCTGAACACAGTTCTAATACCGGGACTTGTAATTATTTTCACGATAGGGGCTATTGATTTCGCGTTGATGGGCTCCATGATGTCAGCGGTGCTCATGTACTCAGAGGGAAAGAACCTGCTCCTCGCGTTCCTGTTCTTCCCGGTCAGCGTACCAATCCTGCTACCGGGAATCCAGGCAACTGCAAAGATACTGGCAGGTGAGGGAGTTCTAGCTACAATCCCTGAGATGCGCCTACTCTTCGCGTTCATGCTCGCGGTCATTGCTGCTTCGATGCTTTTGTTCCAGGAGATCTTCCTGGAGTAGAAAAAATCCTTAGCGGACGTTCTTCCGGGCCAACATTTCCTCTGCGACCCTAAACCCATCCTCCAATACTCTGTCAGGCCTGCCCCTCATTGTAACTGAAAGCACGAGTAAAGTTATCTCAAACAGGATGTAAAACGGGATGGTCATTAAGATCATCGAGACCGGAGTAGGATCAGGCGTCAAGACGGCCGTGAGAATTGATAGCCCGACGAACAGGTGCCTTCTCATGGACTTTAGCTCCTCCAGGAGAATTAGGTCAAGGCTGACCATGAAGTAGAGCACTATCGGGAACGTGTAAAGCAGCCCGGACCCGAGTAGCCCGAAAGTTATCAGGTCATAAAAGTCTCTCAGCGCGTATAACGGCATGACCCTTGTCTGGTTGACGAACTTGTACAGGACCGAGAAAGTCGTGGGGACAATCACAAAGTAGGAGTAGGCCACACCAAACAGGAACAGTACCATGAACACCGTCACAAAGGTGACTATGTGCTTCTTCTCGTTCTCGTAAATGGCTGGCGCGATAAACCCGTAGATCTGGTAGGCCAGGTAGGGCAATGTCACTGTGACGCTGATGGCGAATGATAATGAGACGTAGATATAGAAACTGTCGAGCCAGTTCAGCGCGATGAGGGTTACCCCCTCGGGAAGCACAGTGTCCTGCACGTACTCCATCAAAACAGTGACAAGCAACTCGTACTCGGTAAAGTCCAGTTGAGCAAGTTTCGAGAGATCCGCCGGAAGCGACATCACAATTACAATTGAGAAAACGAGGACGTACACGATCTTCCTCAGACGTGACATCAATTCCTCAAAATGAATCCAGAGATCAGACTCGAATAACTCGGCCATGGAAGGCACCTATGAAAGTTTTAGGATGATTCCTCTTTGGAGGTGAATTTTACGATGTCCTGGGCTATGTCGTTGATATCCCTGCCCTCAACCTGGATGCCCAGCTTCTTCGCTGCATCGATTACGGCCTTTCTCTCCTCGTCTTCCTTGCGCACCTTCTCGTCAACGTACCGGGTTGGCTCCTGTGTGGCCTTGTTGAATTCCCTGGCTGCTTCTCCCATTGATCGTGCAAGCTCAGGGAGTTTCCTTCCTCCGAAGAGCAGTAGTACTATGAACAGGATGAACAGTAGCTCCGTGTTTCCAGTCATTTGTCGTTCCTCGCTATGAGTCGGTTACCTATGGAATAAAAGGGTTTAGAATCCACTTTTCTTCTCCTGATTGATGTATTTTTACCCATTTTTTTATATCTCCTTGTTATCTGTGATTATCATACTGAGGACCTTCTTTCTCGTTACTATTGATGCGGAGTCCACCCAGAGGACGCCTTCCTCTCCTCTGATCTTGTTTATCATCCCGTACAGCTCTTTCTCGTCTGTAGTACAGGCGGTCAGGATCAGGTCGTAGTTGCCCATGGTTAGGAAAACATTGCACACGTCATCCATCCCGGTGAGCCGATCAACGACCTGGTTACTGTCGTAGTCACCGGTAGTTCGCACCATGAGAACCGCCCTCGTCCCCTTTCCTAGTTCGTCGTCCTCGACGATGCTAACGTAAGCCTTGATGATATTGTCCTCCTCAAGCTTCTTGATCTTGCGGGATACGGTGGCTGGACTAGCGTTCACCAGCTTTGCAATATCCCTGATAGAAGCCCTTCCATCAAGTTTCAGGATCCGCAGTATCTGCTTGTCCAATTGGTCAGCGATTCTCAATATAGCCTCACTTTCTGCTCCCAAGATATATGCTTTTCCAAGGATTCGTTCTTTTTGTCCCATAAAATTCCAATATATAAAACATTTCAATCAAATTTTCACAGTATTTGAAACAAATCTTATATTCTCATCCGTGACCTTGCATGCATCACCAAGGTGAAAATCATGACGGAAGAAGTATCAAGACGTGATTTCGTAAGAATGGCTGGAGCAGCCATCGGTGGAATCGCATTGGGAGCAGTCGGAGGTTACTCGATCCTACCGGCAAAGGAGACTATTATCACACAGGATGTTCCGCTAGAGGTACCGGAGCATCCATGGGTGTATGCAAAACTTGACGTTGATAAAGTCAAGGAAAGAGCATATGCGGCATATTTTGAGCATGGCTGTAGCTATGGAGCTTTTGAAGGGATAATTGGGGAGTTACAAGACACTGTTGGTCATCCATTCACAAGCATGCCCACAATTATGTCCAAGTATGGGAAGGGAGGCACAGTGGGATTTGGTACGCTATGTGGTGCTTTAAACGGGGCATCAATGGCTATGAACCTTGTTTCAACAGATCTCAATATGGTTACAGAAATTGTTGGGGAGTACACGGAAACCGCGTACCCAGCATGGAAACCCGTGGTGGCTAAGAAAACGGACGATGATCTACCAACTTCAGTTTCTGGATCGCCTCTGTGCCACGTTTCCGTCACAAAGTGGTGTGAGGCTTCTGGGTTCGGATCAGGTTCGAATGAGAGAAAAGAGAGATGCGGACGGCTTACCGCCGAAGTGGCCGGTCGTACAGTTGAGATACTAAATGGGATGGCTGATGGAACGTTCAGTGCGGTCTTTGCAAACCCAGATAGTGTAACGGGCTGTAACGGCTGTCACGGTGACGATGGTAATGTTGCTAATGTTCACGCCAAGAGTGACTGTGTACAATGCCACGCTGACGCGCACGATAACTAGGCTTTCCTAGCCTACCCTTTTTTATTTTATATTTATTAGTAACAACTATCGGTATATTCAAAAAAAAAATAAAAAAGGGTTATTTATCCCGGTTAATGAAAGAGGTGCTCGATGTAGACCTCAATAGGGTTGGTTATCAGCGCAGGCCAGATACCGAATATCACGCTAAGCGCGCTCAACGCGATCAGCGTAATGGCCATTGCCTTGGGGATGGGGGTCACGTCCTTGAATTTCTCCGGTAATTCACCGTAGTAGATCCTCCAGACTGCCCTGAACTCGTATCCAAGTGTAACCAGCGTGGCCACGCTTCCAGCCATTATTGCTACGAACAGCTCCATGAACCCTGACTCGAATCCCCTCACCATTGCGCCGCTCAGCAGGATGAACTTGCTCTTGAAGCCAACCGCTGGTGGCACGCCTCCGATGGTCAGGAACCCTGCCATTGTCGCCAGGATTGCTATCGGCAATTTCTCTGCCAGCCCACCCATCTTGTCCATGTCCCGGGTACCCGTCCTGTATAGGAGAGCGCCTGAGACCAGGAAGAGTAGGCCGATTGCTAGCCCGTGGCTGATGCTGTATGAGATTGACCCAAGCACGCCGTTTGCGACGTACGTGAACACCCCCAGCACACAATAGTTCATCTGGCTCATGCTCAGGTAGGCCACGAGGCGCTTTGTGTCCTTCTGGACCAGCGCCATCACACCCGCGTAGAGTATGGTTGCCAGTGCCCACAGCATGAACCAACCACTTATCGCCTGCAGTACAGGCTGGAACGGCGGGAGTAGCCTTGCCATGGTGTATGTGCTCAGCATTACAGAGGTTGCCCCCAGTACCGCGCTAACGGGTGCTGGTGACTCGCTGTATGTGTCTGGCATCCAGCCGTGGAAGCCCAGCGCGCCGATCTTCACGAATAGTCCTAGGCTGAAAGCTAGTCCTACCCAGAAGGCCCCCGCGTGGTCCGCGATGTGTGCCAGGTCAGATATCTCGAAGCTGCCCGTCAGCCAGAATGATCCCAGGATGCCGATGAGGAAAGCGCCCCCACCGATGTGCGTCCACAGGAAATATAGCATGCTGTTTCGTTTCCGGTCCCCGTATCCGAAGAGCAGGATCAGTAGCCATGAGAAGACCAGAGCCAGCTCGAAGAACATGAAGAACTCTATGAGGTTTGTCGAGAGCATGCACCCGGCCACGCTTCCACCGTATAGCAGGAAGAAGGTGTAGAACCGGGCATAGTTCTCGTTTGAATCCTCTACGTCGTCCAGGCTGAACCTTTTCTCGATGTAGGGTATGCTGAACAGCGTCGCACCGGTGAACACGAATATATACGTGAACACCATTGGGATGCTCAGCCCGTCCGCCATGAATCCCAGAGTCAGCTTTACTGGTTCCGCGACCCAGCTGTACTCTTCAATTATGGACTCGTGTTGCACGGCGGAGAAGAGACTCCCGAAAGCCACCGTTGATAGCAAGAATATTGCCAGAACTAACCAGCTGACTTTCTTTCCAACGTTCCTACCGAGTAGGTAGACTATGGGTGCTGGCAGGAAAGCCGCCAAGATAACCATGAATAGTATGTTGTTTACCATTTCATTCACCTCACGCTAGTAGTCCCGCGACTACCTCCATTAGTGGGTCGATGATTGGCCGTGGGTATATGCCAATCAGTATGGATAACAGGCAGAGCAGGATCATGGGGACTGTCATCACCCATCCTGCCTCCTTGGTATCCTTCAAGTGGTCAGGCAACGGACCGTAGAAGATCCGCCGCATGGTCCACATCGTGTATGCCACCGTCAGTGCGGTAGAGAGAATCGCCGCCAGTGCTAGCAGGAAGTTACCTGAGATGGCCCCGATTCCTGGTCCGAATGCGCCCATGTAGATCATCATCTTTGATGGGAACCCGACTGTCGGTGGGATCCCTGAGATGCTCATTGCACCGATCAGGAAGGCCATGGCTGTTATGGGCATCTTGTCGGCTAGTCCGCCGAGCTGCCTGATGTCCCTGATTCCCGTCTGGTGCATGACCGTCCCTACGCTAAGGAACAGGGCTGCCTTTCCAAGCCCGTGGCTGATATAGTGCATCATTGCACCTGTGACACCCATTGTGCTCGCACAGGCTATGCCGATGAATATGTACCCCATCTGGCTCATGCTGGAGTATGCCAGCAGTCGCTTGATATCAGTCTGGGACATGACCATCAATCCCCCGTAGAGCATTGTGCCAAAGCCCCAGAGGAACATCAGCGTAAAGTTGGAGTCGATTACTCCTGAGATTGGCAGTAGCATCTTGACGATGGCGTATGCGGCCAATCCGATCATTGCTGGGCTCAGTAGTGCGCTGATTGGTGTAGGTGCCTCAGCGTGTGCGAAGGGCAGCCATACATGTAGCCCGAGCATCGCCATCTTTACCGTCAGGCCCATCATCATGGATACTACGACGAAACCCGCGTACTGGCTTCCTGCTAGGGAAGCGAGGGCAGAGATCTCGAATGATCCTGTCAGCGCGTAGGCTGAGAGTGCTCCTGTTACGAACACCACGGCTCCCACAATGGACCAGAGTAGGTACATCAGTGCGATTTTTTCACGCTCGCCTGAACCGTACACGTTGATGAGCGCCCATGACGGGATGATCATCAACTCGAAGAAGAAGTAGAACTCGAACAGGTTTGTGCTGAGAACTACCCCTAGCATGCTCGTGATGTAGGCTAAGTATAGCGCGTAATACGTTGCGTGTGCGTTGGGATTCTCCTGGTGGTGATATTGCTCATGGATGCTGTGATCCATGTATGCGTTGGAGTAGATTGCCATAATCACTCCAAGCACGGAGACAGTCAGTGCGATAGGTATGCTCAGACTGTCAGCGTATAACCCGAAGACTATTCCCGGAAGCCAAGTTATGTACTCGCCGACGGGGTTCTCAGCCACACCTCCGAGGAGGCTGGCGAAGTATGCTGTACTGTATAGTAGTGGGATTAATGCCACCCAGCTCACCTTCTTGCCAAGGCTTCTTCCCGCGAAGTAAACAACTGGCATGAAGACAATTGGGAGGAGAACGGCTAACCAAAGTGATCCGAACATTTTAGATTCCTCCTGCGTAGAGCATTCCGAGTATTATTGCCATTAGCATGACCACGATGTATAGTATGTTCATGCTCAGCAGCCCGGTCTGACTCTTCTTTGCTTTATGATATATGCTGATGACGGCGGCGGGGATGCTTGTGTTGATAAAGCCGAATACGGCTCCCTCCTCAACCACCTCGTACACCACATCGCTCGCTGACGATGTAACAGAAGCTACGACGTCGCTCAACGGCATCAGGACCTTGGCCTCGAAGCCATTATAGATTGCCTTCGACATCCCAAGGATGCCGTCAACGAAGACCCTGTAGAAGAAGGCGTTCATGTACCACCTGTTCCAGAAGAAGTTGTGGATTGATTTCCGCATCTCGCTCGCCTGGACCCATTCCCAGGAATCCCAGTTCTTGGCCCAGTAGAAGTTGTAGCCGAGGAAACCTCCGACGGACAGGGCTAATGCGCTCAGTCCGGCTCCAACCATCTTGGTTGTGTCACTGATGTGTGGTACGTGCATGTGTTCCGCGACCGAATGGGGCAACAGCGCCTCCACCATGTGGTGCATCTGCTTCTCTATGAAAACCTCAGGGTTCACGCTTGGGTTGAATACACCCACGAGTCCGAGAAGCCCGGTCAGTATGAACAGTCCACAGAGTATGGCGATTGGCCATATCATCACATTTGGTGATTCATGTGGTGGGTGTCCATGGTGGTCCAGGTCAACTATGAACTCGCTTGCCTCTCCCCTGAAGGTGAGGCTGATGTACCTGATGCTGTAAGCGAAGGTCATGGCGGCGGATACCACTCCAACGACTAGAAGGGCGTATGCCAGTGGTGTTCCAGCCTCAAGCGCAGCCAGGAAGACCGCGTCCTTGCTCCAGAACCCGCTGAATGGCGGTACTCCGGACAGGCTCAGTGTTGCCAAGCCCATTAGGAGGTACGTCCATTTCATGTATTTTTTCAGGCCACCCATGTTGAACGTGTAGATTGTGTGAACCGCGTGTATCACGGACCCGGCTCCGAGGAACAGGGCCGCTTTGAACATTGCGTGGCTAGCAAGGTGGTATATTCCCGCGGTTAACCCAGGGACATAAGCACCCTCAGTGAAACCGGATAATCCTAGGCCGAGCATCATGTAGCCGATCTGGCTTACGGTTGAGTATGCCAGTATCTTCTTGAGCTCAACGGCTACCAGTGCCTGAGTTGCTGCCAGGAAGCATGTAAATGCTCCCACAATCGCAATGGCAATGAAGTAGACCTGAGCCTCAGGAAGATGCAAAGTCCATGTCCCGACGTAGAATATCGGGCTCATCCTCGCAACGAGATAGACCCCCGCCTTGACCATTGTGGCCGCGTGGATTAGAGCCGATACACTGGTTGGGCCGGCCATGGCCTCAGGTAGCCACTCGTGGAGTGGGAACTGGGCCGATTTGCCTATTGGGCCACCGAGCAGCAGTATCGAGAACAGGGCTATCAAACCTGGGATATTGGCCATTTGAGCCAGCCAAGTCTCACTGTGCTGCATCAATTCAACGTAGTTGAAGGTGCCTGCAAAGTAGTACAGAATGAAGATGGCTGCCAGGATGAGCACGTCGCCGATGCCGGTGACAACGAATGCCTTCATGCCGGCGTGACTTGGTGGATACATCTCGGTTGGAGGCGGACCTCCCAGCCACCTGTCCTTGGGGTCTCGGTAGTAGTAACCGATTAACCCGTAGCTACAGATGCCTACGCCTTCCCAGCCGATCATTGTCATGACCAGGTTGTCGGCCAGTACCAGCAGGAGCATGCTCCCCATGAAGTACAGGAACAGGAACCAGTAACGAGTGAGTCCCTCGTCCCCGTGCATGTAGCTGGTGCTGTAGACAACGATCAGGAAGCTTATGAATGCTACCACGTTACAGATGATAATGCTCAGAGGGTCAACCAGGACTCCAAAGTCCAGTGGTGTGCCGTTGGGCAACGTCATCCATGTAATTAGTTTGATATCTCCTGGGGTGTGCCCGAAGAGATATGGAATCATCATCGCGGAAGCGACGACGGCTGAGAACGCAAATACGACCGCCCCGTAGTCCCTTACCTTGTTGTTGATCTTTCCTAGTACCGGCATCATTAGTGCCCCGAATATGGGCAGCATCCAGGCAAGGAAAGGCCAAGGATGATGCATAATTATATCGATTACGCTTGCACTTGCGCTCATTATAGAACAGCTCCTATGTAGTTGGTTAGTCCCTCTATCAGGGACTTTGAGGCATCTGATGCAATGCCCACTATCGGGCTAGGGTAGAATCCAAGCACAATGATAAGCACGGCCATAACCATTGCCACGCCCACCATCAGAATTGGGGCTTCCTTTGCCTCGATGGTCTCCTCTGTCCTCTTTGAGAGCAGGGCGATCAAGACTCGTAGATAGTATGCCATGCTGAGGGTGCTGTTTAGCACACCGGCCAAAGCCAGTATGGATAGACCAGCGCCCATTGAGGCATTAAACAGGATGAACTTGCTGATGAACCCGCTTGTACCGGGTACGCCTCCAAGTCCCATGAACGCCACGAAGATTGATAGTGTCGTCCAGGGCATCATCCTACCCACACCCTTCAACTTGTTAATGTCTCGTGTACCCGTCTCGTGGACTATACTGCCCACGGAAAGGAAAGCCATCCCCTTCATCAGGGAGTGGTTGAAGATGTGTAGGAATGTTCCCAGCAGACCGTAGGTCATTCCGGTTGAGATGCCGATGAGCATGTAACCGACCTGCCCTATGCTGCTGTAGGCAAGCATTCTCTTCAAGTCGTCCTGGCGTAGCGCCAAGAGGTTCCCGACAGTCATGGTGACCAGGGCCAGTGCGGCTATGGGCACCTTGAAGAAGCCGGGCTCGAATGCGATGTAGAGGACCCTCGTCAAAGCGTAGAGTCCTGTCTCGATGACTATTCCTGACAGCAGTGCACTGATGGGGCTTGGTGCCTCAGGGTGCGCGTCGGGAAGCCATGTGTGAAGCGGTACTATCGCGGATTTTACGCCGAACCCTACGATTAGGGTTGCGAAAATCAGGATCGTCCATGGTGTCATAGGGGCTCCTCTCAGCGTTGAAGCCAGGGCAGCGAAATTTAGCGTCCCTGCCATACCATAGATGAGTGCCATGCTTAGAAGCAGGAACGCTCCCGCCGTGGCGCTCATGACTAGGTACTTGAAGCCCGCCTCTATTGGGCCCCAGTTCCTCTTCAGGAACGAGACCAAGACGTAGCTTGCCAGGCCCATAAGCTCCCAGAAGACGAATAGTGTGAACAGGTCACCTGACATGACGATTCCGTACATGCCCGAGACCATGAAGATCACCAATGTGTTGAACTCCGTGACACGTGACTCGTGCTCCATGTAACTGATGGAGTAGACCGAGACGAGTAGGGAGAGCAAGCCAATGCTGAATGCCATGTACACTCCGAGCATATCTATCTCGAAGCAACCGCTGAACGGAGGTGTCTGTCCCCATGAGTATATCAGGAGGACATGGTTCGCCGTCTTGCTCACCTGGTCGTACAGCGTGTACACGCCGTACAGTGAGAGTGCGGATACGAGCACCATCCACGCGTCAGTTAGCCTTAGGCGCATCTTCTCTGAGATTAGCCCAATGAATGGGGTCGCCATTCCACCGAGTAGGGTTATCAATATTGGTAACGGGAGTTGAAGTCCCTGTGAGATTATTCCTTGTCCTACCATTTTAGCTTCCTCAGTTTCTTTATGTCGAATGTCTTGTAGTGTTTGAACACGTTAAGTGCCAAGGCTAGTCCCACAGCTATGACCGTCCCGTCCAGCACCAGCGCCATCATGACGATGGACTGTGGGAACGGGTCAATCATGCCAGGGGTCTGCGTCGAGAGGGCGACGAAAAGCAGGTTTGCTGCATTGAAAAGAATCTCAATGCCTATGAGCAACCTGACCAAGTCCCTCTTCATGATCAGTGCAACTAATCCGAATAGGAATAGCATCGCAGTCGTGACTATGAACATTTCAAGTGGATACATTACTCGTCTTCCCTCCTCATTTTCAGCATGGCAATAGTACAGACCACCGCCGTAAGTATGACGAATGACTGTATGATCAGATCCATGCCTCTGACCTGCCAGAGGAACTGGCTAACCGCTGTCGTGATATCGTCGTATGACCCAAAGCTAATTGATAACGATTCAATTGCGCTAGACGCATACTCCCTGTATGGGAAATCAAGATTGAGTCCCAAGCTAGCAGATATCATTATCTGCACGGCTATCGCGGATATTGCTAGCTGTGTCTTCTTGTTCATCAGTGGGCTGGGGTCGATATCGTACTCCATGTCCCCTCCCGATGTCAACATGACAGTGATGACGAAGAACACAACGACGGCTCCGGCGAATATCGCCAGTTGGAAGAGGGATACCATCGGGGCCCCCATCATGTAGTAGGCCATGCCCAGCGTAACGTTTGTTGAGAGTAGGGCTACTACAGAGTAAATGATGTTCTTGCTCGTAACCGCTAGTGCAGCACTGACGAGCACGAGTCCTAATACGAAAAACATTGGAATCATACGTCTTTCACCTTCCGGTATTTCATCTCCTTATCCGTAAGATACGACTCGACCCTCCGCTTCATGCGTGGAACCAAGTCCTTGATCTTAGGTACTATGCTGAGTTGCTCCGGAGAGTAGACCAGCTCTGATCTATCGCTTACCGCCATCTCAATGACGTCGGTGAATTCTAGAGCTTGCTTTGGGCAGAACTCGACGCAGTAGCCGCAGAAGCTACAAGTATTGTAGTCAATCTGGGGGAAGGTCTTCTCCTTTCCCTCGACCTCAACCATTGTAATGGTCTTGCTGTGGCAAACCCTTGCGCATATGCTGCAGTTGATGCAGCGTTCGAAGAAGAACTGGTGGCGTCCACGGTACCTATCCTTGAAGATAAGTCGCTCCGTTGGGTATGCAACCGTCTGAGAGTTTCTCAGAACGTATGGGGCTACTATAGCGATTGGCTTGAGTAGTTTAATTATCCAGCTCATCAGAATACCCCCCACATCTTGAGCCCAAGCACAATGAATAGGTTCAGTAGTGCAAGTGGCGTCAGGTAGCTCCATCCAATCTTGAGCATCTGGTCCATCCTGGGCCTCGGGAAGACGCAGCGCAGCAGTATAACGAATACCACCACGGCACAGAACTTCGCCAGCAGCCAGAAGATGTGGCTACCAATTACGTTGCCCATGATAATTGGTCCGCTGTACCCACCTAGGTATAGCGTGATGAAGAGCAGCGACCATGCTTGAAGCATGACGTACTCGGCCATCATCGTGAACCCGAAGAGAATTCCGCTGAACTCAGTCCTCCAACCGAAAACCAGCTCGGTCTCGGCTACGGGGAGGTCAAAGGGAGTTCTCTCAGACTCTATGAGTACCCCGATGAAGAATACTATAAAGCCAATAAACTGGGGGATCGCGAATATCATGTTGCTCTGGGCCTCCACGATCTTGACTAGGTTGAATGAACCTGCCATAATCGCAACCGCTGCGGCGCAGATGACTATTGGGATCTCGCCTGATATGTACATGTAGGCAACCCTCCAAGCTCCTATGAAGCTGTACTTGTTGTTTGACACCCAGCCGGCGAATATTGGCATGAGTGGCGCTATCCCCATGATCGCTAGGAACATGGGTAGCCCCAGGCTCCCTATATCCCAGAGGACCCAGTTCGCGTCGAACGGAATCAAGATCAGTGCTAGTCCGGGGACGAAAGAGACCATTATAGGCATAAGTGCAAAGAACAACCAGTTCACGCTATCCGGTATGATCATTTCCTTCAGGAAGAGCTTGATAAAGTCCGCGAAGACTTGTAAAACTCCCGCCCGTCCACCGCAATAGTACGGTCCGACCCTTAGCATGGCCCTTGCGAGGAATTTCCTCTCGAACCATACAGCCACGAGAGCAAATACTAGTGTAAAGGCTAGTCCAGGCAGTACTAAAACCTGTAGAATTGGCTTGCTGTTTACAGTTAAGAATTCAATCATCCAAGCCATGATGCCAGCTAGGGTTTGCCCTGTCCTGCTCGCAGTTCCAAGTGCTATGTTTGTGTATATCATTCATATCACCTACCGGTCACTGTCCAGATACCAGGGGTCAATCGAGTTGACCACTACCGGGATATCTGCCACAACTATTTCACTTAGCTCAGCGAGCCGTTCGAATACGTACATGTTCCTCAGGGACGGGGGCATGATCTTTACCCTGTATGGGTTAGTGGTGCCATCGGTCCACATATGGATTGACATCTCACCCCTGCTGTTCTCCACTCTAGTGATGTGTTCACCCTCAGGTGCCCTTGAGAACGGTGAGAACCTGGCGCGGGTCTCTCCCTCGGGGATCTCCTTGGCGATCTGCTCCATCATGTTCAATGACTGGCCAATCTCGTGGAACCTGACCTTGGTCCTTGCCATAATATCGCAGGCGTCCTCTGTTATGACTTCCCAGTCTAGGGAGTTGTATGCAGCGTAGGGCTCCTCTTTCCTCATATCGATGGGGATACCGGAACCTCTCAGGACTGGGCCAGTTGCCCCTAGCCTGATCGCGTCCTTTGGCTCAAGGATGGCCACGTTGTCGCACCTCATCTCAAACATAGGGTTCTCGATCATAGCGTTCCAATAGTCCTTGAACCTCCGCCTTAGGTACTGGACTGCCTCAAGGATCTTTGCCTCGAAACCCTCTGGGAAGTCTTTGAAGACCCCACCGGGCAGGAAGTGGTTATAGCTCCACCTCGCCCCTGTCAGCTCCTCGAAGAGGTCAAGTAATACCTCCCTGTCAATGGTCGTCCAGAGGAAGACCGCCGGGAAATAGGCTGTTGCCTCGGCCTGAAGCCCGAAGGCGTAGAGATGACTGTTGATCCTGCCCATCTCGCAGATTAGGGAACGGATCCACTGGGCCCTCTCGGGCACCTCAAGTCCGTAAGTCTTGTCACACGCTGTGACATACCCTATACCGATATTGGACGAATCAACCATGTTCATACGTTCAATGGGGATTATTCCACCTATGAGGGTCCTGTTCTCAAGGACCTTCTCGATCCCCCTGTGAGTGTACCCTATGTCTGCTATAATTTTGTGAACTTTTTCGCCGTCAGTGTCAAGGAGAATCCTAGTCTGACCACTCATTGGGTGCTGGGGACCCCAGCTGATTCTCATTATTTCAGATTCAATCTTTGGTTCTGGCATTACTCAACACCTTCTCCCTTGAAGTCTTTGCGTAGTGGGTACCCGCCCTTCCAGTCGGGTGGCAGTAGTAGAGCCACCATGTTCTCATGTCCCTCAAAGTCTATACCGAACATCTCCTTGGTCTCCCTCTCATGGAAGCTCATTGCCTCCCAGACCGTGGTCATGGTGGGCAGGACTAGGTCATCCCTCGCCAAGTGAACACGGTAAATTACTATGAAATCGGAATCAGGGCTGTCGAGATAATAGTTCATCTCCATCCTGTTCTCCTCGGGGTAATCGATGGCCCCTCCCGCGATAGGGATCACGAAGCCGTACTCATCCCTGAGGATCTCCGCTATCTCGATGTAGCTGCCTCTTTTCGCTATGATTGATGCCCTTGTTTCCTCGAATATTTCAACGGACTCTACTAATTTTCCATAATTCTCCTCGAATGAGGATATGAAGTCAGATAGGTTACTCAATTTTACCGAGTCTCCTTTCCTTCACTATCTTGTCCTGAAGCTCCATCATACCGTGGATGATAGCCTCTGGTCTTGGTGGGCAACCTGGGATATACACGTCAACTGGGACGTATTCATCTATGGCGACTATCGAGTAAGAGTCGTAGAAGGGACCCTTGCCCGTAGGGCACGCTCCGACAGCTACCACGTATTTGGGCTCGCCCATCTGCTCGTATAGGTACTTGACTCTGTCAGCCATCTTCCGTGACACGATTCCCACTACCATGATACAGTCGCACTGCCTGACGCTTGCGAACGGGAGAACTCCAAGTCGCTCCATGTCAAACCGCACACCTGAGACCTGCATGAACTCCGGGCTGCAGCAGCCTGTTACAAGGTGGATGGGCCAGATGGAGTATTTCCTTGACCATCCGTCGATAAAATCTACTAGTTTGTATGCAAGGGACGCGCCTGGAACGTTTTCCAGTATCCTGCTTGCCTGTTCTTCTTGTTCCATCAGTTCACCAGCTTGTCCTTCTCCACCAGGAAGTACGCGATCCCGGCAAAGATTATGAAAGTGTAGATAGCTATCATCGAGACCAGCTCAGAACTCATCTGGAATGAGAGAGCAGATGTGAGGATCATCCACGCGAAAGCGTCAAGGGCAAAGAAGGCGACGGCGTACCCGAAGTAACGGGATATCCCCGTTAGCCGGAACGACCTGGCCTCACCGAATGGGTCCTGGCCACACTCATACGTCGTGTTCTTGATCTTGTTTGGCTTTCTCGGGCCAACCAGTCTAGAGGCGATGACCGCCACAGAAAGGAACCCGAAATCGATCAAGGCGAACGCCCAGAAAGCTTCAGATCCACTAATTTGATACAATTCATATCCCCCTTAGAATTGTTCTATTAATTGAGAACGATTCAACCATGATGGCTGTTTAGCCGCTATTAGGATAAAAATATTACTGGTTGAATGAAATTACAAAGTCTGATAGTATTTTCTCCGTTTGAACAAGTTTTTTGATCATACTGATCAATTAAGGCGTTTATTTTTCTAGTTAATAAAAGTAAAACAGTTGATTGTGTTATAATGTATATTTTGAATGACAATAAAACAAGCATACGTTCATAACTATTGGATATTACAGTAATAAAACAACCATATTGTAATTTCTATTGAGGAATAATATACATTATGCGCATTATTGGGAAAGGGTTTTAATATATCGTAGCGATAAAATTGTTTGGTCTAGACCTTACAGCAAGGTTGTACCTCAAATTAAGACCAGGTGTTGGGAACTTCCCTAATCTTGAATCGGTTCCCAACATTCATTTCCAATAAAATAACTTTAGTATGGGCCCACTATGGGCTTACCCAGTATCTCAACCTCGATGAAGTTGACACAGTGGTAGTACCTGAAATCATCGATGTTCCGCTCAAGGATTTCATCTGTCTCGCCGTAAATCAGTACACGGAGATTTGATTTCCCCATAGCCTTGAATCCCATGAGAACCCATGGCAGGCTATTGAGCTTAAGCATGCACTCATCCCAGAGGTCTTCGCTCTTTACTTCAAGGCCCAGCATTGCCATCTTGCCGCCCTGATTTTTGATGTTGGTCCTAGCAGAAAGAATGATGAGCTCCTCTGCGAGCATCTTGTCAATCCGGTGTTTCACCGTTACTCGTGATATCCCCAAGGTATCAGCAATCTTTGTGTAGGGCATCCGTGGGTTTTGCCTGAGTAGCTTAGTAATACTCAAATCCATGTCATCTAGAGCCATAATAGGCTAGTTATGCAATCCTCATATATGTGACTTTACAATTTGATCATTTTATTCAGTATATTAATTAAATAAGGATTATAAAATCCCCACAAACGCCTTAACAGTTAGAAAAGCCTCGCATTTGGTGCACAATTTGAATTCATTATTGAAATAAATCAAGCTCAAATCATATTATCAAAGTCCCAGTTGTGCCCTTGATACATTGGGACTCCGAGGTACGACGATATAATCAATGAAAACACACGGGTAAACCGTCTTTTTCTCCTAGAAGGAAAATCATCACCCAACGAGTTTTCGTACGCACACAACCCAAATATTATCCAGACAGGTTTGCTCGCGCACCTTTATTTTCCGTGCAGACTTATGAAACCAGCAATCTAGTTCATATTGTAAAAAAATGACCCCATTTGTTTTCTATATATATAATTTTGTCCACCGATATTGAAATTATGTCATATTTATTGGGCATCCCGGCGTATTATATAAATAGGCGAGCCAGCAGCAATAAAGCGATAACTTTGTCAACGGTAAGACATATAGAGAAAGTTCCAGGTATGTCAAAGTGGAAGCAAATTGCATTCACCCTACTGCTAGTGTATATCACACTCGTAGCAATCAATCAATCGACAAGCGTTAATGCCGAATCTCATGACGAGTACAAAGGTGCGGAATACTGCGTTACCTGCCACTCCGAACAAGTAGGTGAGCACGCTGAGTCAATGCACAATATTGGGTACTCGAACGAGAATTTTCAGGAAGTATGGACTGATCTAGGTTCATCCAATGACTGTCTCGAATGTCATACAACTGGCTACGATAAGGCCACTGAAACATACTACCAGACAGGTGTTCAGTGTGAGGCATGCCACGGGCCAGGGGACACAATGAATAGAGACACGTCACCTGAGCTATGTGGAGTATGCCACACGGGGCCATACCCGACCTATGATGAATGGGTCGTCGGTGGACCGAGCCACGGAAGCGCGGATTGTATAACGTGTCACAACGAGCACACATCCAAGATGGAGTTCGAGACACCGGATGAGACATGTGGCCAGTGTCATGATTCACACGTCACACAAGTAGATGAGTCAACTCACGGGCTGAACGATGTCGGTTGTGTAGAGTGCCACATGAACGTGGAGGATGCTGATTTCTATAATGGAGTTCAGGCCAAAACAGGTCACAGCTTTAACCCAACGGAACATGAGTTGGACTGCACGAGCTGTCACGACGTAATCTTAGAAAAACACGATGTACTGGGAGAGAAGGCTCAAGCGTGCCTTAGCTGCCATGGAGACATCCACGAACTGAAACTTGAGTTAGTGAATAGGAAAACATATGACAACGATGATCCTGTTCCGTTGTGCGCTCAATGCCACAACGAGAGGTACACCGATTGGTCGCTTGGGACCCACGGGGCACACGACGATTCACAGGCGGTTTGCACCGAGTGCCACGACCCCCACATCCCTATAATAAACAAAATTTCGACACTTGAATCAATACCGGCCAGGGAGTTTGACGATCCCGCTCCAACAAGCTACAAGTTAGCGTTTGTTGGTGTGTTGCTGGTATTTGCGTTTTCAGTATGGTCCTTAAGGAGGAATAGCAGTGACTAAATCAAACAGAAGAGACTTTTTGAAAAAGGTAGGAGCAGTCGGACTGTTCTACGCGTTCAACAAGATAGCGGTTGACTATAAGAACGTGGGTGTCCCAGTATTACGGCAGTCCACGAAGGTCCAGTACAAGGACCCTGTCCATGGAGCCAATTTTGGGATGATGATCGACGTTGGTGCGTGCGTAGGGTGCAGAAGGTGCCAGCACGCGTGCAGGCTGGAGAACAATATTCCTGATGAGCCCAGCAACATGCATTGGATTGACGTCTACGAGATGGAGAACTCCACGCCTATCACGGCGGTTGAGAGCATCCCGCCAACGGGTGCGGTGCTTGACTACGAAGAGTCACCAAAGGATGACCACTGGTACCTCAGCTTCAACTGCTTCCACTGCGAAAACGCGCCTTGCACAAGGGTTTGCCCCACTGGGGCGACATACGCTGACGAGGACGGCATAGTCCTCATCAACTATGACCTTTGCATCGGGTGTAGGTACTGCATGGCTGCATGCCCCTACAACGCGAGAAGGTTCAACTGGTGGGATCCAAAACACGAGACGAGCAGGATCAGCCCCGTGGATGGCTCGGTAGTCGTCCTAAACGAGGAAGTCCCGCTCAGGACCAGGGGCGTCACCGAAAAGTGTACGTTCTGTGTCCACAGGACTAGGGACGGTGAGAACCCTAAATGTGTCGAGGTATGTCCCGTGAGTGCAAGGCACTTTGGGGACTTGAATGATCCCGACAGTGAGGTTTCCATACTTAGGGAGACCGAGCGGACCATCAATATAAGGGAGAATCTTGGGACAAGACCTAAGCTGCAATACTTCACGCGTGGAGTAAAGTGGAATAAGGATGGTGAAAAGTCATGACTGGCCGAATTGAGAAACTCATGAGGCCATTGATGCATACATCCAGGGAGTTCTTCCCGTTCATCGGTCTCCTTGCTGTGATATCAGGTGTTGCCATCTATGGATACGTCTTACAGTTGACCCAGGGGCTAGGTGTAACGGGTCTAAACGATGTTACCATCTGGGGCATCTATATCGTCAACTTCATCTTCTTCATTGGCATCAGCCATGCCGGGATCGCCATCTCAGCGACTGTACGATTAATGAAGCTGCATAGGTACCACAAAATCGCGAGAATTGCGGAGCTATTGACCATTGTCAGTCTTGCAATGGCGGGACTCAGCATCGTAATTGACTTGGGAAGGCCGGACAGGAGTTACCTCCTCGTCACACAGTATTTGAAGAGGTTCAAGTTCTCCCCGTTGACTTGGGACATTACGGCAGTCGGTACATATCTGACACTGAGCGCGACGTACCTCTACTTGACCCTGCGCCAGGACTTTAAGCTCCTGAGCGAGAGGTTCACGGGTTTGAGGGGCAAGTTCTACGGGATGCTTATCCCTCTCTACGAGGTGGGAGAGAAAGCCACTATAGATAGGCTGTCGTTCTGGCTCTCAGTAACAATCCTGCCTATCATGGTTATGGTGCACACGACGGTTGCTTGGATATTTGCGTTGCTTGGGTCTAGGCCCCTGTGGTTTACTGCCTTCGCAGGTCCATACTATATCGTTGCGGCTGTCGCATCAGGGCTGGGTTCAGTCGTCGTAATCGCTGCGGTAATGAGGAGAATTTACCACTGGGAGGACATCATTGAGCCAATGGTATTCAAGGGCTTGGCGAACATCTCCATGCTCACCACCCTGATCTACATCTACATGATGATGGCGGAGCAGATAGGCGCGCTGTATGCGGGTCCAGAGGCAGAGTTCCTTGTATCCTACGAGTGGATATTCGGGAGCTTCTCAGGCCTGTTCTGGGGAATGACAACCCTCGGCTTGATTCTCCCTTTTGCGTTCCTGCTCTGGCAAGCGTTCAAACCAGGATACGTCCACATCGAGGGATCAGCCGTCGCATGTACGATACTTGTGATAGCGTTCTGGTTCAAGAGGTATATGATCATCGTACCAACTCTATCAATTGGGATACAGCAGGTTGGGATATACGCGCCCTCTTGGGTAGAGATAGCGATTATGCTCGGAGCGTTCGCCATCCCGATACTAATGTACGCGATTATCACCAAGATAGTCCCACTGATCGAGCTAGAGGAGGAGGAGACACACTAAAATGTCATCTGTAATTCTCGGCCTTACACAAGCATTGATGAACGTGGCATCCAGTGAAAGCGGACATGTTGCTCCACTTCCCCTAGGGTACCTGGTCGTAGGAATCATCTGGGCACCTGCCGTGGTCCTATTCATAGCGGCCCTGGTTGGCAAGCCACGTCAGGCAAAGATCACGACAGTGTTCTTCGGGTTCGTAGCGATCATGGTAATAGTCTTCATCGGAGCAGTATTCGGGCTAAGTGCCCTCCTCGGGATTTTCTATTAATCCCTTTTTTCTATCCTAAAGAATCATGACACGCTACAGATTCTTCGCCACATGAGCCCTGACTATGGCCTGGATCAACGTCTAGTACCTCGAATGATGTTTCCAGCCTCCATTGGGTATCACTGTATTTGGGGGCTCCATCACTCATCCAGTATACAGATGGGGAGACTTTCCATTTCCCAGATTCCTCAGGAAGTGTTATCTCAACGTCAACGGTCGCAATTCCAATTCCTTCAAGATTGAGTTCCTCGTGCCCAAGCACCGTTATCTTGTCAGTGTCTAGGACAAGAAAAACAGTCTCAGTGGGTTCAGGGAAACTGTAGTGAACCGAAAAAGTACAGTTTACTTTCTCATCAAACATGTAGGCGTAGATTATTCTCTCAACTGAGAGAACCTGCGCGTATGTACTGCGATCAAGCTCTTTTTCAGCCTCAATGGATTCCAAAGTGGTGGTTAACGAATTATTGAGAAGCTCGGCTGTTTCACTTATCTGGAGAACTTGATCAGTGAGAGCCTGGACCTCCTGAGTTTGAACACTGATATCTTGGGTTAACTGATCTATTTCTTTTTCCAATCCGGATATGGTACCATCATTTTGATAAAGAAACACGGAGCTTGCCAGTAAAATTAGGATGGAGAGAAGGTAAGGAATTTTATCCCGAGACATAGTCAGTGTCTGTGATGGCGGTATTTAAAAATAGTATAAAAAATCGACAATAACCATTTTAAAATAAAAAAAAGAAATAATGTTTAGATTAGATTATTTGTTTTGGCTTTGAGATATAGAACACTGCTGCTGCGCTCATGAGTAGTCCAAGTGCTATTGATGACACTGGGAATCCAGGAATACCCTGGTTGGATAGCTCCTCGATCTCAGCCTCTAGATCAGAGACGGATGACTCAAGAGATGCTACCTCGGACTCAAGTGTAGCCTTTGCTGCTTCTAGCGTAGTTTCAGCTGCTTCTAGTGCTCCTACATCGCTCGTTAGATCCGCGTTGGATGCTTCGAGCGCCTCCACTGCTGCTTCGTTTGCGTCATGTGCTGCCGCAGAAATCGCCGCGAATGTTCCCTCTGGGTTGTGTAACCCTCCGCTTGCATCAGCCATCCAGTAATGGACGGTATCCGCAGCTGCATCAACGGCTTCTGTATACTCTGCTGCCTCGGATTCACTGAGACCAGCCGCCTCTATTACGGCGTACGCTGATTCAATGATCTCCTCTGCTGCATGAGTCATAGTTTCTGTGGTATGCTCGATAACCTCAAGCTGCTCGGTTGCCCACTCAAGTTCATGGCATTTGCCACACACCATTGGCCTCGTATCGTTGTATGGCCAATATGTATCATAGATCCAGAATGTGTGGTTGAACCAGGCACTTACGTGTCCGTGAGCAAAGTGCTCTCCAAGTCCGTGGCATTCAACACACTCAACGTCAGCTTTTGCGTGAGGACCAGAGGGATAGACTACCTCCTCGGATTGAGGGTGATGTGAACCTATGTGACATTTTGCACATAGATCATCAGCAGTCTCTGCTCTCAACTGATTAGGATTCTCCTCACTGTGCATGTCGTGACACGCTACACATGATAGAGACACTAGTCCTTCATCCTCAATAGATACTTCACCGGCTCCCGCAATTGCACCCTGAGTGGTCATGCAGTGGAGACAGTTGTCTCCGGCATAAGGAAGAGGCTCTAGATCCTCCCAAGTCTGACTGTGTCGGCTGTTTAGGTGGTCCTCAACTTGACGACCACTGTGGCATTCAACACATGACTCGTGCGTATAATCCAAGTCCATGGCTGGGTTATCTGCACTGTGTGGCACATAGGCACCGTGACAGTTCTCACATTGAATGTTCAAGCCTTTCTCGGGCTCGGTCTCTGAGAAAGCGAAGGTCTTTGCCTCAGCATCCCAGTTCAATACGTGACAATTTGCACAGCCGTCCTTCCAAGCGGCAAGGTCTCCTTGGTTACGGGCAGGATCATCTGGATCGGCGACCCAGAATGTTCCTTCTGCGGTCATACCCGCTGCGTTTGCGTGGGACGTTTCTAACCATCCCTCGTATTCCGCGGCGTGGCACATTCCACAGTACTCGGCTCCCTTGTACTCTTGAGCTGAAGCAAAACTTACTGTCATCATAGTGGCCATTAGCGCACATAGCAGTAGTAGATATCTGTGACTTTGTTTCATCGATGATATCACTAGTTGCAAATACTCTCACATGTTGCATAAATAACTACCGAATAATGCATATAGTAAACTAACTATAGTGAAAAAATGTACAACGTGTCTAATTGAGCAATAAGGTATTGTCACACCTATTTTGAACATAATAAAGTATGTGGAAAAAAGGAAAAAAGAAATTAATATCATCATTTTCCGTAATAAATAAACCAGTTCTTCGCGGAGATAGCAGTAGTATACCGTTAAACCTTACTAAAAGACTAAATGAACAAAATGTTAAATTTTCATGCTCAGCATAACTATAAAAACATGTGACACAAGAATCATTGGAAATTAAATGAACCCCTTCATATCAACCATGTACGCGTTTTGGGTTGAGAAACTGCCATACATCACAATAGCGGTTTTCACTCTTGGTATGGCGTTGAGAATACAGAGATGGCTCAGCGCTCCAAAGGACCACCACCTTCCCAAACTCGATATCGTCGAGTCAATAAAATACATCATTCTAGACGTTGTTCTGTTCAGGAAGACCTTCAAACGAGACAAGCTCACTTGGGCATTGGTCTTTGCGTTCCATGGAAGCATAGGAGGAATAATCTTTGGACACATGAGGGGATTCCATCTATGGTCGGCATCGATATTTGACCCTCTGGGACACTGGTGGGCGGACTGGATGATCCATACCCTCCCCGTCTACATGGGATGGATACTGATAGGATCAACATTCCTCCTACTAGTGAGGAGGATAAGGCTTGAGGACAAGCAGCTTCACTCGCTGGTAAATGATTACGGGGCGCTGCTCATCGTGCTCATAGCGGCATTGGTGGGACAGGGCATGAGGATTTTCCCGCCTGAATCACACGAAGTCGTCGAATACAGTGTTGTATTTATCCCTAAATTCATCGTCCTGCACCTGGAGTTGGTGCCTAGCTACCACTGGTTCCACTGGCACGTGCTGATGACACAGCTATTCGTCATCTACACTCCGTTCAGTAAATTCATACACATCATATCGGGGGTAATTTCCCCCGCACTCTACGGCTCAAGGAGGAAAGAACTTGACATCTAACATACAGGAAAATATCAAGGCGGCCCTCGGGCAGTTCTCTAGGAAACAGCTCATGGAGCTGGACACCTGCAGTCACTGCGCCCTGTGCACTGAGATGTGCCCGGCCTACAACAGTTCAAAGGATTCTCTACACGCGCCTGGCGTCAGGACATCAAAGGCGGTCAAGCTCTACGACAAAAAGTTCAGCCTGTGGTCCAAGATCTTCGGAGAGAAGGAGATCACGCAGAAGGAGATGGATGATCTTGCGGAAAGCGCGTACCACTGCACCCTTTGCGGGCGTTGCAGGGAATCATGCCCATTTGGGTTCGAGACTCATGAACTCTGGATCAGGATAAGGGAGATCGTTGAGGCAATGGGAACCACTCCGGAGAACGTCGCACGGTTATCAAACATGCTCGACGAGAACATGAACCCATATGGTCAGGATCCCGACACTAGGCTTGATTGGAGCTTTTATGTCGACATAGACGAGGTTCCGGAGGAAGACGAGGCGGATATAGCATACTTCATCGGATGCACGACGGCCTACAAGGGGGCGAACCACGAGGTCGCGTTCTCGATAAGCAAGATACTTGAAAGTCTCGACGTGAGCTGGACGGTTCTAGGAGAGGACGAGTGGTGCTGCGGTGCGCCCAGCATGATGGCTGGCAAGGTCGAGGAGGCCAAGAAGTACGCCGAGCACAATGTAAAGATGCTTGAGGACAGGAAAGTCAAGAAGGTCATCACGGGTTGCGCTGGCTGTTTCAGGTCGTTTAAGTTCGAGTACCCGGCACTCCTGGGCAGGAAGCCAAACTTTGAGATACAGCACTCGGTTGAGTTCCTGAGGGACCAGCTGGCCGAGGGAAAGCTGGACTTGGAGAAAGGAGACGAGACCATCATTTATCATGACCCATGTGAACTGGGGAGGCTCAGCGGGATAATCAAGGAGCCAAGGGAGGCGCTATCCTACCTGACATCAAACCAGATCGAGTTCGATGAGAACGGGATAGACTCGAAGTGTTGCGGAGGAGGCGGTCTTCTCCAGGGCGTCAACAACGATATGAGGCTTGATATCGTAAAGATCAAACTGGAAGAGGCACTAGCTAAGAATGCCGATATCCTTGTATCCGCTTGCCCGGCGTGTAAACTGGCGTTCGTCGACGGCGCACGTGAGCACGAGATTGAGCTTGAAATCCGCGACATCCACGAGATTGTCGCAAAGAGATTTGGCGTGTTAGAAGAGTGAAAGTAGAACTGGCATACGACTACGCAGTACTGCTAAAGCCAAAGGTACTCTTGGCCATGCTGGGACTCTACCTCACCACGTTCTTCACGTCATCCATCGTCTCAGGGGATTTCTCTGTTGACTACTTCCAGTTCTTCATAGGGTTCATGGCGGTTGCGCTTTCCGTTAGCGGCGCAAACGCGCTGAACTGCGTCTACGACCACGATATTGATACATTGATGACTCGTACAAGCGGTCGTCCACTGGTCAGGGGCACTATCAGTCTGCCGAATGCCAGCCTGTTTAGCTGGGTAACTCTCGGTTTGTCAGCAATTCTCGCCGTTTACCTAGGAGTAATACCATTAATGTTGCTCGCGGAGGGCGCTGGGAGCTATTTATTGCTCTACACTGTGATTTTCAAGAGGAAAACAAGCGTGAACGTGCTCTTTACGGCCCCAAGTGTAGCCGCACCTGCATGGTTCGGGTGGTACCTGGGTGGAGCCCCGCTATACCCAGTGGGGCTCGTCATGGGTGCCCTGGTAGCAATTTGGGGGCCTCTACACCTCTGGAGCATCGCTCTCGCTTTCACAAAGGACTATGAGAAGGTCGGGATTCCTATGTTCCCGTCGATGGTCTCACGGAAAAAGGCCATCAGCGGGGTGCTATCTGCCCAGATGCTTCTGATAGCCTCATCCTACTCACTGGTATTGTGGACTGATTCAAGCCTATACCTGATCGGGGTCACGCTTCTGAACATGTTAATGATGGGCGCAGGGTACAAGCTCTACAAATCAGAATCAAACAGAGACGGGTGGGTGCTATTCAAGCTGACATCCCCCTACATCCTGCTGGTCTTCCTGCTCTTCATGTTCAGCTACCTGTAGCGGCTACCAGCCTTTTCTCCTACAAGTAGCAGTTATCTGTGCCGTGTGGTGCCTGCTGTGCCATGAATAGTTCCAGATGTTCTCCTCGACTGATACAACACCTCCCTCGGGATGGATGAACGTTTTCTTCAGGTCCTCCTCGGTGAGCGAGTTCAGGAACACCACCCATCGCTGATGCAGACTATCCAGTAGACTCAGTGATACTTCGACAGGCATTGACACGGCGTCCTCTAGCACCGCCCAATCGGACTGCTCCCAGGGCTTGATGGTGGGCTTGTCCTCGGTCACGG
>Ga0209042_1000372_pt1 | contig 50739 bp, 33 predicted proteins | sample SaaInlV_200m_DNA_6_FD_184649 | JGI IMG/M metagenome (GOLD analysis project Ga0209042, IMG submission 184649) | Marine microbial communities from expanding oxygen minimum zones in the Saanich Inlet - SI037_S2LV_200m_DNA (SPAdes) (version 2) | ecosystem: Environmental > Aquatic > Marine >...
TGGAGTATCTGCAGATTGTCCTGCAAATTCTACATCGCCTGCAGGATCAAATGCGCAAAATGATTGTGTAGGAAATGGAGGATATTACAGTTGTGATGTAGGGACATGTGAAGCGGCGGGAGATGATTATTGGTCAGCAGCGGGGAGTAATTCACGGACACAGTGTGTATCAAATTCTGGAACGGCAGGGGTGACAACATCAGATGCCTCGACGGACTGTAATTGTGATGGAGGATGGTATGATTCCAATGGAGGAACGCAGAGTTGTGTAGCGACAACGGCGGGATCATATTCTGCAACAAATACGGATAGTCAGACGGCGTGTGGAGGGAATACGAAATATTCATCAGGAGGAGCGACGAGTTGTAGCACGGTAAGTACGGGATATTACACGACAGGAGGGACCTCTACGACACGCACGGGACAGAGTCAGTGTGCAACGAATGATTATTGTGTGAGTGGAGTATCTGCAGATTGTCCTGCAAATTCCTCATCGCCGGCAGGATCAGATAATATCAATGACTGTGATGGAAATGGGGGATATTACAGTTGTGCGGATGGGACATGTAATGCAGTAGGGACAGGATATTATTCGCCAAATGATAATGATAGTCGAACGGCATGTGAGGCGAATCGTTCGACGACAGGATCTGGGACCGGGGCGGATGCGCAGACAGACTGTTTGGGAAATGCAGGATATTATGGATCGGACACAGGGATAGCCGCGGCGGTAGCAGGAGCAGGATATTATTCTGCAGCAGCGAATAATACGCGAGCCCAATGTGTAGCGGGGTATTACGGATCGAGTACGACGAACTCGATCAGTACTTGTAACGGACAGTGTACAGCAAATTATTATTGTGGAATTGGGAGCTCTAGTGCGACCCAAAATGCGTGTATCGCTGGAAAAGTTTCTCCTGCGGGATCAGATGCGATTGATGATTGTGTGTGGGATGACGCTGACACAAACCAGAATTCTTGTACTGGACAGGGATACGATTGGAATATTGGCGGAGAAGTGGATCCGACGGCTTGTTGTGGAGACGACGGAGAAAACACCATTACAGCAGATTATGCGACGCACGGATCGATCGACAGTAGTCCAACTGTGACGGATGCGTGTTGCAGCTCGAGCAATAAATGTGTTCACTCAAATACATGTTACGCCAGTGCAACAGCTGGAACAGATGTGGATTCGGATGGGGATACCGATTATTGTTTGAGTGGGGATTGGCGAGATTGTAGTACAGATGCGCAGTGTGACACGGCGAATGGATTCCACTGTGCAAGTGGAGACTGTGTGGCGTGGTCAACAAACATGGACATTGGAACGGCAAGTTCGGTGTACGACACGAGCGAAGATGTCGAATTGCGTGAGTACAATTCTGTTTTGGATAATGATCCGTGGTCCTACAAATTGTCATTTGAGGTGGATGCGGCGGCGTACGATCGAACGGATTACTTGATCAGTATGCCGGTCAACTTTACACAACTTTTCACTGACCTCGGCGTAGCGGACAGCACTATGTGTGATGATTGCTTCCGAGTGGTCGAATACAGTTCTACAACCAAACAACTCACCGAAGCGAAGCCGGCACGGTTCTTGCATCCGGGACCAGATTACGATGCGACAACAAATGCGCGTGGACGTATCGATTTCGTGTTGGATGGGACGACGAATAAAAATACAAAACGGTATTTCTACCTCTTTTTCGAGAGCACCCAGAATGGAGCCAAAGGAAATCAACCTGTGGCATTCGACAACTCTCAAGTTTTCATCTATCCAGAAACCGATTTGGACGGGGACGGAAAAATGGAAATCGTTGCAGTAGATCATGACTACGGAGTGGAGATCATCAAATGGGACGGAGATTCGTATGAGACTGTTTTCCGTCAGGCGTGGGATATGGGAACGTATCCGGCAATAGCGATCGCGGATACTGACGGGAACGGAATTCCGAACTTGATCGTGTCGTACTACAGCAATGGATACATGTATTCGTTTGAGTACAACTCTGGCAGTGGAGAATACGAAAACACATTGGGCGGAAGTACAAGAATCTTGGATTCAGGTGGAAATCCGTACAACGTGACGGTTGGAGATTTGGATGGAGATGGATTGGTAGAAATCATTGATCCGGGGTATTCAGCAGATCGGTCGTATGTTTATGGATGGACAGGATCTGCGTACGCACAAGAATCAACCCTTGATGTCGTCGATCCAAGTTATTGGAATTCTTCAACGGATTTTACTTCGTATGCACGTCAGATTGATAATGAAATGATGGCAGCGACGGGAGATATCGATGGAGATGGAATGCTCGAATTTATTTCTGCTCGATATCAATCCTCTGGTCGAGATATCTGGCAATATGGAGGAAACAACACATACGAACACCAAGAATATGATGGAAGTTATTACAACTATTGGGGGGCGGCAATGCTTGACGTGGATATGGATGGACTGCCGGAGTTTGTTTCGAGTGATTCGGGAGATGGACCGGTTATCTTCGAATATGATGAATTGACGGGAGCTTGGACGCGGACCTTGACGAGTGATATCGGACACAATTACCAAAGTGTCGGAGGTCTCGCGGACTGGGATGGCGATGGATACGATGAGTTTGTTGTGGGGGATAATGGTGGTCGAGCACATGTGTTTCAGTACAACCCAACCACCGGAGCATACGAACGTGAGTGGTACAGTCGAGACGAAGGATCAAATGGACAAATAGCTGCGTTTGGTGATGTGGATGGCGATGGAACGATTGAGGTTTTGTATCCGAATGGGGGTTCAATCGATGTCTATAATTCAAGTAGTGGACCGACAAATGCAGCGCCAGAAATGACAATTAGTCCGGGGAATTCAAGTTATGGGTATTACTACAGTGATAGCCTCTTGATATCAGGGATGCCAGACCCACAGGCACACGGTGTCGGAGCACCAGTTATCACAAAAGGCGAAGCCGAACTGGTGGGACAAGAGTCTGTCGTCACCAACACAGGAGCAAATTCGATCACTGGATATCTCGATATTATTGTCGAAAAATACTCTGGATCATGGACATCGGTGACGACGGTCGTGAGTAATTCTTCGCAGACGATCGGTGTGGGAGTTTCGCTTGATTTGCAAAATATCTGGAATACGGCGGGAAGTTGGAATACTGGATCGCAGACGGACGGAACATATCGTGTGCGAGCAGATCTCAAAGATTCATCTGGTGGAACGGTGATGACCAACGAAGATGATAGCTCTCCAATGACGACGAACTTCGAATTTGAAATCGACAACGGAGCACCAGTGATTTCAGAAAATACTCCATCTGTGGGAGTGGCGGTTTCGGATCCATCGTCGACGGAAGAAAACACATACGATTACACGTGGAAAGTTGAAACAGACGAGCTGGCAGTTTGTCGATATCACCCACTTGAGGGACGTCAGTGGGCAGACATGGTTTCGCTTGATACGGATTACAAAACACTGCACATTCACCGAATGCAGTTGACGGATGAGCAGTCATATAATTTTTACATCAAATGTCGTGACGAAAATGGAAACGAATCAAATGAATTTAACCTGAATTTCACCACCGAATGGGACAACAAACCAACGGCCGGACCGACGGCAATTGATCTGGAGGTATTTGATAACACGCAGACAGTGACTTTGAGTGCGACGTGTTACGATTTAGATACGACGAATGCCACGGGAGATGGAATGAAAGAATGTCAGTTTCAGGGAACGCAGGATGGAACCACGAGAAATGCAACGGATTGGAAATCTTGTACCGGGACGAGTTGTTCATGTAGTTGTACAATTACATCTGCGGGAGTGGGAAGTGCGGGATGTCCTGATTATTCAACAAACGGAGACTGGAGTTATCGCGTGATTTGTAAAGATACCGCGGGCAACACCGACACGGCTTCTTCCTCTGATGTGGCAACACGAGCAAGCGTGAGTTGGGGATCGGCGGCACAGTCTGGAACTATTTCAATTGCAGCGGGTGCGAGTGAAGATCTCACGTACGCAAAAACAGTGACGATCAATAATACAGAAAGTACGACACGAAGTGCTGGTTGGGCGAAAAATTACACCGAAACATTAGGCACGGGAGTGGACAGCTGGTCGGTGTACGAAGAGACAACTTGTTCTGGGGATCTTGTGCAGCGCACGCCGTTTGTTGCGGTTGTGGATCGGGATGGACGAGTCGATAACTATGCGATCAACGGAGATGGATCTTTTGGCGCCAAAAAGGCACTCGGAGATATTTTCTTGGGAAACGATGATTCTTTGGACGCAAAAGTTGCCGATATGAATGGTGACGGATTCTACGATATTATCTCTGGAGGAGATTCTGATATCCAGATTTACGCGGGATCAGCAGGTGGAACCTTCACCAAACAGTACGAATCTACCGGAGACAAAATACCAGGAGATGAAATTCGCGGATTTGCAGTGGCCGATTTCGACAATGATGGTGATTACGACATTTTTGCCGTGAATGAAAGTGAAGCAGAAGAATATTTCCGAAATGATGGAAGTTGGACATTCACTCATTCTGATATTTCACTGACTGGACCTGCCGGATCGTATCCGACCGGAATGGATGCAGCCGACTTCGACAAAGACGGAAACATGGATGCGATCCTGGCGCAGTACAATGATGGAACGTTCATCTACTTCGGAAACGGAGACGGAACCTTTGCCGCACCGGTCGAAAAAGACAACGACACATGGCTCTCGTACGGCATTGCTGCTGCGGACTTTACGGGAGACGGTGAAGTGGATTACATCAAATCAACTGGGTCTGGTGGTGATCACTATTTGTATACAAATGATGGAAGTGAAAACTTTACTCGTGGATCAATGATCTTTGATACTGCGGATTATGGGGGACTCACTCACTACGACTTCGACGGAGACGACGATCAGGATGTGATGATGTCGATCGAAAACGCGTGGGGAGCGACGGCGTACGTCGCGTGGAACAATGGAACCGGAACATTTACTCTCAAAAAATTTGCAGGTATTCGCCAGTACGGAATCGGATACGATTATTCGTACGCGGTGGCTGCACCAGAGTACGATGCGGACATTGACACATTCGAAAAAAATTATCTGAATGTATCCGGAAATTCTGTTGATTTCGACATTCACGCAAAAGAAACAGATACCGGAAACCAGTCGCTCTGTTACACGTGGACGAATGGGTTGACCGCGAGTGCGTGTGTGCCAGTGCAGGATACCGGATCGACTTCGGTTGCTGGCGGAGACGATTTCGAAAAATGTACCGTCACTGTCACCAGCAATGCTGATGAAGATGCGGATATTACATTGCAGGATGCGTGTGCAGCCGGTGCGGGAGGGTCGTACACCGCGGTGGATTGTGGAAACAAAAGTTTGGCTGTAACAGCGGGAGGACAAAATTCATACACATTCAAATGGAAAGAGTCTGCCGTTGTGACAGAAACTGTGACGGCCAATGATGCACGAAACGATTGGTGTGTCGCACCGGGCGCATCGCCACGAGAGCGATGGGCGGAGACAGTGCAGCTGGCTGATACAGACGGACTTGCGTGGGCAAATGTACAGTATGGATCGACGATCGCCGGATCGAGTGTGACCGAAGTTTCAGTAACATCCGGATGTGATGTGACGGGGACACTTTCTACTTCTGGTGGAGCGTACACGGGAACGGTTACGTCATTGACTGCATCAGGAACAAAAGACTGTACGCTGACGTGGGATCGAGCATGTACAGTCGAAGCAGAAAGTTCGTATTTGACGAGTTCGTGTTGTTGTTCTGCGGCTTGTAATGATAGTGATACGGCGTACACGACGAGCGTCTTCGGAGCTTGTACGGATCGATACTGTGATACAAACGGAGGATGTCAGGCAGAATCCGCACGAACTGATACGTGTCCGACAATCCGATCTGGAGGAACATTTACAAATTACACGTCGCCAAGTGGACAGTGTACAGGTGCTGGGGTTGAACTCGATTCAACTCAAAACGCTTGTACTTTGTGTACCAGCGCGACGGCCGGAGCATGGAACGATGGAGGATGGAACCTGGGAGGAGAGACGGCCGCGACGGCGTGTTGTGGAGATGACGCGAGTGAGTGGAGCATTTCATCACCGGCGAGTGACGGATCGATGGACGGATCGATTGCTGATTCTCTTGCGTGTTGTAACGCGTCGACCGATTGTGCGGCAGCCAATGTTTGTACGACAGCGGGCGCAGTGGGAGCAGACGTGGATGGCGATGGCGATACAGATTACTGTTCGTCCGGAACCTGGAAAGACTGTACGACAGATGCAAACTGTGGTGCGAGCGAAATTTGTACCGCCAATAACTGTGCCGGACTGACGGCACCGACCGTCGACAGCATCACGGCTTCTGACGAAAAAGCACTCAACTCAGAACTTGGAAAATTGACAATCGCGTACTCAGTGAGTGGCGGATTGCCTAGTGGGTACGAATATAATTTGGACGAAGTGACACCGACTTCACAACAAAAATACTACGGAACCACGGCCTCATACACGTACGACAGCACCGCCAACACAAACTACTGTTTCCGCGTACGAATCCAGGACGCAGCGAGTCCAGCACACTACTCAAGCTGGAGTTCGACAGTGTGTGGAAACACGGCAGATCGAACGGGATATATTTCTCCAGAAATCACAGCCACGGCAGATAATGCCAACAACGAAATTGATTTGTCGATTTCAGAAGGGGATGCTGATTTGCTTTTGTACTTGCCATTCGAAGAAGGCAGCGGTACGACGGCGAACGATTGGAGTGTGAGTAAAGACGATGGAACGATCTCTAGTGCGACGTACACGACTGGAAATACCGGAAATGGTGGTGCATTGAATTTCAATGGAACCAGCGATGTCATCAATATTGCAACCGCTTCAGTGGGAGCAAATGACATGACGGCAAGTTTCTGGATGAATCCAGATAATTTAATCAATGAAACTATTTTGGGGAGTGGGTCAACATACACCCGAATGGTGCAGATTGAAGACGCAGACACATTTGAACTTAACCTGGGAGAGAGCGGCGTGCACAACTACTATGATATTACGGGCACCTTCCAGACGGGGCAATGGCAACACGTGGCAGTGACAAAAGTAACGGATGGGGACATCAAAATATATTTGAACGGAGAGGATGTCACCCAAGGAAGTCCAACAATTTCAAATGCGACAAATGGCGCTTGGAATTTGGTGGGAAGCGAAAAACTTACTGCAGGGAAATATTTTGATGGATCGCTCGACGAAGTTCGTGTGTATGACCGAGCACTCACACAGGCCGAAATCGTTGACGATATGTTGTCCGGCGTGAACCGAAAAGGAGTCTTCCAATCAGAAACCCAGAGCGGAACGTATGCTCCGGTAGATGGTTACTACACGGATTTTATTGGTACGCAAGGCGCGAGCATAAATACATTGTCAAACTGGACGGAATACCTTACGGGAGGATCTACATCGAGGTTCACAATCGATAATGATCAGCTCAAAATGTTCAATGCGGGCGCAGATGCATCAGAAACTTATTCTGGTGCGACCTACACCTTGCCAACAGCTGTAAATACTGAAGTTGTGAAATTGGAATACGATCTCACTTGGTCAAATTCGAACAGTTGGAACTATAGCTATCGTGTGTGGGATTCCTCGAACCGTGAGTCCATCCATGTTGGAGGTAATGGTACCAACTGGAATGTATACGTTAATGGATCTGGATGGGACTACAACTCAGTTTTCACTGATGGCACTACCTATCACATGACACAGATATTGAATTTCAACACGAATAATGTGCGTTATTACATAGACGATGTATTTCTCAAAGAAATCAGTTTCCGCGACACGGCGGCAACCGACATAAAAAAAATCCGCTTCGGCAACTACGGCTATGATACACAAGACAAGACCTACTATGTTGATAACTTCCAAATAACGCCGTTGATTTCAGCGGATGTTTTGACTGATGACACTGCGACCGATCAGGCCGGACCAAACTCACCGACATCACTCAGCAGTACCACGTACAACACGTGTTCGAATGATGCCACGCCGACGGTCACGTGGACGGATGCCACCGACAACGGAAGTGATTACTTCTATTACACTTCGGCATACGATCAGAGTGGAAATGTGAGTAATTTTGTGACAAATGCGACCTTCGAAGAGGGAATTTCAAACTGGTCAAGTTTGAGTGCCGTCACGGTGGAACAAAACACGACCAGTCCAATTCAAGGAGGAGCAGATTTGCATTGGGTTGGAAATGGCACAGCGTATTCGGGAGTTGCTTCCAATGCAATCAGTTTTGTTTCTGGTGAAACATATCGACTTTCTTTCACCTATCGATTGGCATCGGGACAGGGACCGCGAATTAAAATCGGAAAATCATCTTCTCCAACGTCGAGTGCGCTGGGGGGAATGACAGAAGAATATCTGACAAATTCGAGTAACACATTTTATTCGCAGACCTTCACAGCCACGGAGACGAGTACCGCGTACGTAATCCTGTTTGATTCTCCAACAGGCGCTGCTGATTTTTATGTGGACAACATAGAAATTAACAAAGCTGATTCGGCAACGGTCACTACGGGAGTCGACGGATACACGACGCTGTGGGACACGGGAGCGACGACGGACCCAAACGGTAATTTCATCGACACAGGAGTACAGACTTCGACAGCGGGAACGCTGGGAACGGGAACGTATTATTTCCACATTCAGGCGCAAGATGAGACGCCAAACTGGTCTGGACTCACGCACTACGGACCATTCCCGATTGACGTGACAGCGCCGGGTGTACCGACGATGACAGCGGAGCCGGCATACACGGCTGGGACAACCAACACTGTCGCTTCAACCACTGCGAGTGATACAGGATGTAATGGAACGGTGCAGTACCAGTATTGTAAAAATACTTCGAATTCAACGGCGGGATGTACCGGTGGAAACTTGGGAGGATGGGGAACAAATTCGCATAACTTCACAGGACTTTCCGGTGGGCAGATTTACTACTATTTTGTGCAGACAAAAGACGGATTGAGTAATACATCCGGATGGAGTAGCTCGACATCTTCGACGCAGGATGCGAGTGCGCCAGTGATCACGATCACTGATGACGCAAGTGGGAGTTGGGCACAAAGCGATACGATCGCTGCGACAATCGTCGATCCAAATTTGAGCGTTTCAAAATGGGATTACGACGCAGACGGAACGTGTTCAACGACGGCCGGGGATTATGGAAATTCTTACACCAGCGGAAATAATCTTTCCGTGACAACGAACCACAATGATTACATCTGTTTTTACGGAGAAGATTCATTTGGATCAAAAGATACAGACGTGACCGGATTGCTCAAGGTGGATGTCACTGATCCAACGGTGACAGATGATTACGCGAGTGACGGTACGTGGGTCGACAGCAATCAAACGATTACGTTGAGTCCTGCGGACAGCGGAGGAAGCGCCGTTGCTGACACAAAATATTGTTGGGGAGGAAGTTGTACGACTTCGACCGGAACCGTCGGGACATCGATTGGCGTGACTGCAAACACAAACAACACATTGCGATACCAGACGTGGGACAACGCGGGCAACAGTTCGACCATCGGATCAGCCGTCGTCCGTGTGGACAAAACCGATCCAACCTGCGGAACATGGACACCGGCCAGCGGCAGTGTGCCGTGGTCCAGTACGACGCCACAAAACTTTGTCTTGGCGAGTTCGACCGACAGCGGTGGAAGTGCGATCGCAACAGCTGGTGGAAACTGTGACGAGACCACACACAACCAGACTTGTAATGTTCAGATCAGCGACAACGCAGGAAATACCGTGAATTGTGCATCGCCAAATGCAAAAATCGACACGGTTGATCCGACAGGCGGAAGTGTTTCCAATACCAACGGTTACCAAACTTCGACTACGATTGCAGTTTCAGTCACAGCGGGAACGGATGCGACTTCTGGAATGTCGACGACTGATGGAGACTACTTACTCGAATATCAGAGTGCGACATTGAGCGGAGGAAGTTGTGGAAGTTATGGAAGCTGGACAAACGCGGGTGTGACAGAAAATGACATTGCAACGAGTTACAACTACACAGCGACGACAGATAATTGTTACAAATTTCGTTACACCGTGGCGGACATCGCCGGAAACACTGTCATCTGGACGGGAACCGACGTGATAAAAATCGTCGACGGAGTTCCAACTGTTTCTGTGGATGCTGTGGCCACTTGGGTAGATGGAAATGTGGCACTTACTGCGGATGCAGGGGATACGGTGGCTGGACTCAAAGATAGTAGTTGTCAGTACTCCGCATACACGAGTAGCCCGAGTTGGACCGGTACGGGTGTGACTGATGATTTTTCTGCTGGAGCAACAAGTGGAGTTTGTTCGGTCACGTGGGATTCGACCACGGCGACTTCTGGTACAACGTACTCCATCAATTTCCGCGTCCAAAACCAGGCTGACACGTGGGGACAGGATGGAAGTGTGGAATCGACGGTCGTGTGTAACGACAAAGATCCAGCAGCCTGTGAAACCGCGTGTACCGACACGTACGGAGCGGGCACATATTTTGCCAGTAAATGTTGTGGAGACGATGGAGCGGCGGACGATTGGGAAAATACCGGAACGGATAATTCTGTCTGTATCAACGGAGCGGTCGTGGCAGATGAAGCCACTGACGCGACAGGACAGTATGTGAACATCGACGGAGAAATCTACGGATGTGGTGGTACGCTCGGTGGAGTGGCGAGTAGTGATGGCGCGTGTGTCAGGCGTTTGACCCTGTTCTGTGATGGAAACGGTACGGGAGCAAACACGTGGAAAACGCAGATTGCAAATAATGTAACACCGGATGATTGTGATGGAGGAGCCAACACTGATCCGTATGGAGAAGGGAATCCAACTCCGTACGACGAAGAATCTTGTGTTGGAAACAAAGTATACAACGATGGAAATGGAATTCCGGCACAAGATCAGGGATGGAAATGTAGTCAGTGGTACGGGCCACACATTGCGACCTGTTCGTTGTCTCAGTCTGGTACTGATTTCACCGTTTACGTGGAGGTGGCAGATGAAGCGGACAATTATGACACAGGAGGATATTTGGTTCGAATTGGAGATTATAACACAGTGACTAATACTGGCGCAGTAGATGACACCAGTTATCCGGGAACAAAATATTACAATCCAGAAGGACAGACGTACGCAGGGGCTGATGCCAATGAAGGAACGTACGGAGATTACTTTACAGAAGTTGTACCGTGGGCAAGTTTGATCACGGCGATTACGGAAGAAAAATCTTACTATCTTGAGGTCGGATTGGAAGAAAACACGAGCGTTTCAAACTTCCCAGTCGGAGAAGATCCAAACTCAAATGAAGGAAGTTGTAATACTTCAGCGACATTTTGTGTGCCGACGGGATATGTGGCGACAGCGGATTCAGATTGTTGTCCGATCGGTGCAGTGACCGGAACGTATCCTGGAAAAGATGACGATGGTGGAGCCTGTGTACAATGTTCATCAGAAACACAAGTAGCGGGTGGTACGGGAGATGGGCTCTGTGAATCAAAATGTGGATCTGACTCGCAATGTGATGAGCAGACGGCAAATCAATGTGCCGATCTCGCGACGGAAACAACTGGTTGGACACAGTCCACAGTCGCAGACGAAAAATGTAGCAGTAGTTGTGGATACACTTCATGTGATGCGACGTGTTGTACTGCTGCTGTGGCGACGGCAACACTCGAAGACGGGAATGATCCGTGTGGAGAAGGAGGATGTACAGGAACATGTGTAGCGGGAGCTTGTGAAATTAAAATCGACAACGGATACGTTGATTGTGATGGAAATGCAGTTTGTTCGAGTGGAGCATGTTTCCAAGTGACGGCAGGATCGGCGAGCTCAAATGCGTGTGATACGAGTACCGGAACTATTTGTGACGGAGTCGAATCTTCTGACATGTGTGTCCCAAGTGGTGGATGTCAGTGGGGAACTTCTGTGGATCAGTACGAATCAAATGCCTCTACTTCTCGTGATCTTGATAGCGATGGTGACAACGATTTCTGTGATAGCGGAACGTGGAAAGATTGTTCGACCGATGTGCAATGTCAGGGCGATGAGTACTGTAACGGATCGGGTGATTGTGCTGGTTTGAATGCTCCAACTGGAGTGACCGTGACCGCACAAACAGATCAATCACAAAACTCAAGTGCTGGACAAATCATTGTGAATTGGACGGGTAGTTTGCCAACAAATTACGAATACAGTCTTGTGGAAACAGCACCAACTTCTCAGGAGGTGTACTACGGAACAACTGCGTCGACGACTCTTTCAGAACTTCTCGACAACCAACGATTCTGCTACCGCGTGCGTGTGCAGGACGTGCAGGGATCACCGACTCGAATGTCGGCATGGAGTAGTACGGTGTGTGATATTACAGACGATCGAGATGGATCGGCCGTGCCGAGTGCGACACCGACAGCAGATAATGCAAATGACGAAGTGGATCTGTCTCTTGCTGAAGGTGACGACGATCTCGTGTTGTATTTGCCATTCGAAGAAGGCAGCGGAACAACCGCGAATGACTGGAGTGCAAATAAAAACGACGGAACGATCACTGGTGCGACGTACACTACCGGCAACACCGGAAATGGTGGTGCGTTGAATTTTGATGGAAGTGGTGATTTTATTGAAGTTCCAGACTCTGCAGACTTAGATTTTGGTGCTGATGATTTCACGATTTCAGCGTGGTTTTATCGTCCATCAACCCCAGCGAGTTATAATAGCCCATCTGTGAATAAATGGAATACTGGAGCCTCTCCTGGAACAAATGAATTTAGTTTAACGCTTGGGTCGGGAGGATCTACTGCTACAACTCCAGGATTTATTGTTGAATCGGGAACAACGACTTATGTCGCGTCTTCTCCTGATACGACACAAAATGCAACCTGGTATCATGTAACGGGTGTTCGAGATGGAGGTTCATTAAAAATATATGTTGATGGAATTTTGAAAAATGAAAATACAAACATTAGTACCAATGCTGTAAATAATGTGGGAAGAGATCTTTGGAGTGGAAAATTCGCAGACTCTCCATATTATTCTCTTGGAAAAGTCGATGAAGTAAAAATCTACAAACGCGCGCTTGCTCAGACAGAAATCATCAATGAAATGCAGTCGGGAGTGACGCGATTTGGAATTGATCGAAGTGATACAGTTTCCGGAACGTATGTATCTATTTTGGCTGGTGCGGTGACCGCGACTGGAGGAACAATCACCGATGATGGAGAATATCGTGTGCACACGTTCACCAGCAGCGGAACATTTACGCCTGGGGCCGGACTCGACAATGTTGAAGTTTTGGTCGTCGGAGGAGGTGGAGGAGGTGCCTCTTCACAGGCTTCTAGTGGAGGCGGCGGTGGTGGTGGTGCCGGTGGTTTGGTCTATGATTCATCATACTCACTGTCTGGATCAGGAGTGACAGTGACGATTGGTGGAGGAGGTGCGCCTGGGACGGCCGGTGTTTATGATTCTGGCGATGATGGAGTAGATTCTGTCTTTGGTACGATCACCGCGTACGGAGGTGGTGGCGGAGGAACATACGCAAATGATGGTTTGCCAGGAGGCTCCGGTGGAGGTGCTGGATACAACGGATATTCTACCGTTCGTTACGGAGGAAGTGGAACTCTCGGACAGGGAAATGCAGGAGGAAATACATCCCAACTCTCATGGGCCGGTGGAGCCGGTGGAGGTGGAGCCGGTGGAGTCGGTGGAGATAATAAAACAGGACACGCCGGTGGAGATGGAGGAGCCGGATTGGTTTACTCTCTCTCGGGAAGCGATGTGGAATATGCCGCTGGTGGAGGCGGTGGAGCCAACAGTCCAAGCTCAAGTCCTGCCAACACAGGACAGGGTGGAGATGCAGCCTACGCTGCAAACACTGCGTATGCAGGAGGTGATGGAGTGGTGGTGGTTCGCTATCTTCGAGAAGCTATTTCTGCAGATACTTACACTGACACGACAGCCACAGACGACACAGCCCCTGCGGCACCGAGTGGCTTGGGTGGAGCGACGACGGACACGTGGAGTACTGACACGACACCGACTGTGACGTGGACAGATGGATCTGATGCGGGAGATGATTATTTCTTCTCGGTCAGTGCGTACGATCAAGCAGGAAATGCAGATATTTATACGCACATTGGACCGGCGCAGGTCGTTCAACGGGGAACAAATGTTACGTGGGAATTGGACGAAGAAACGGGAATTTGGGATGTAGAGACCACAACCGGATCGTACTCCGGAGGACAATTTGATCTCAAATCATTGCCAGTCAAACAGGACACTTGGTACCGGTTTGAGTTTGAAATCAAAGGAACGGACGGCAACACGATCCGACTCGACACCAACCACGCGTATACAGGTGAAACGGGGAATGATCACATTTCTGGAGCAGCCTGGAGCGGGCCGTCCACGATGAATTCATCGACCTGGAGCAAAAAAGCAGTTACCTACAAAACAAATAGTTACGGATCAAATCAGATGACGGTGTACCATATTTTTGGAGGAAATAATATCGCTGCCACGTACCAGATCCGAAATATCCGACTGATTGAAATTCAACCTGCAACTGTGACGACAGGGTTGGATGGATACGCAACAAGTTGGACACACGGCACGACGGATATTAGTTCTCCAAGTAAAAATTTGGAAAATGCGATACAGACTGCAACATCGACAGCACTTTCGGATGCGGCAGATTGGTACTTCAATATTTTACCAGTCGACAACGCCGGAAATTGGGCCACTTCGACGGTAACAATACATCGTGGACCATTCAAAATTGATACGACAGCACCAATAGGAGGAGCGGTTTCAAATACGAATGGGTATCAGACGAGTACGACGATCTCTGCGAGCGTGACGGCTGGGACGGATGCAACCTCTGGAATGTCATCGACTGCGGGCGATTATTTACTCGAATACCAGAGTGCAACACTTTCAGGTGGGAGTTGTGGAGGTTATGGAAGCTGGACGGATGCAAGTGTGAGCGAAACCTCTGGTGCGACAAGCTACAACTTTACTGCGACGACCGGGAACTGTTACAAATTCCGATATACAGTGGAAGATGTGACGGGAAACCCCGCGACGTGGACAGGAACTGATGTAACAAAAGTAGATACAGCAACACCAAATATTGTGGCAGTAGATGGAGGACCAAGCTCATCAGATCGAACAGAGCTGACATCCGGAACGTGGTTCCGACGTTCGGTGCATGCGAGTTATCCAGATTTGGGAGGGGATGATTTGGCTTCGTTTGAATGGACGGATCCGGCATCGACCTCTGACGATACTTTTTACTACGAACTCAACACAACTGCGACCGCTACAATTGGAGGTACCGAGAGCACAGTGACCACGCCGTACGTGGATGACATTACTATTTCGGAAGGCACCAGTTACTTCCACGTACGGCCAAAAACAGGATCAGGAACCTGGGGAACGGAGCGAATCTTTACACTCAAATACGACAAAACAGCACCCGCGTACGTCGGAGTGTCGTTCACCGATTGTACGTACGAAACAGGAAATGATTGTTGGGTGACGGATGGTCAGACTTTTTACGTAAATATTTCTCATACCGATGGTCCTGCCGGTACGCGACAACAGTATCTCGAATTTACAAAAAATAACACGCAACCTGGTGGGTGGGACGAAGCATATGAAAACATAAAAACATATGCGGTTTGTGATGGTATTGCATACGGAAGTCCTTTCACTGGTTATTCAGAACAGGCTCGAGTGAAGGACGATGCGCACCTTGATATTCGAGAGGTGTTATGTGACACCGTTGGCGGGTGTGGAACTTCTACCAATGGAAAATGGGAAGTTCTTGTAGGATCTGGTACAAGCGAAGAATATGGAGTGACGGTGTACATGTACGATCTCGTAGATAATGGGCAGGGATATACGCAAACTGGAAAATGGGTCAAACTCGATAATGACGTACCGACGGTGACAGATAATTATGCAGACGATGGGACGTGGGTAGACAGCGCACAGTCAATCACACTTTCACCGACAGATGGATCGGGGAGTGGTCTCACAGCAACGAAATATTGTTGGGGTGCGAGTTGTGATCCAGCGACAGGAACATCGGGAACGACGATCAATGTTTCGGTAAATACAAACAATATTCTGCGTTACCAAACATGGGATAATGTAGGATTGGCATCAACAATTAGTTCGATCGATGTCAAAATTGACCTTGATACACCAGATATTGTAGCGGTCGATGGGGGAGCGAGTTCGGGGGATCGTACAAGTTTGACCTCCGGAGTGCTCTTTGATTATCCAGACACGGGAAGTGATGATCAGGTTTCATTTAGCTGGACAGATCCGGGTTCTTTCTCTGATGATAATTTTTACTACGAACTGAACACAACTGCGACAAATACAATCACCGGAAGTGAAAGCACTGTGGCGACGCCGTATGTCGATAACATTGCGATTACAACCGGAACCAAATACTTCCACGTGCGACCGCGAACCGGATCTGGTACGTGGGGAACGGAGCGAATTTTCACGCTCAACTACAACCGATGTGCACCACCGGCGAGTGGAAATTGGACGGTTACCGAGAGTTGTACGATTTCAAGTGAAAATTATACAGTGAATGGCGATATCATCATTGACACGAGTGTCACGTTGAGATTAGAAGGAACGACACACATTCAGTTCAGTGGCACGGATCGGAAGGTTCGTGTGCGATCAGGAGCGAAAATTATTAAAAAGAACACGGCTAAATTGGGCGGTGGTTCGTGACAATATTTTTGATACTCAGTAGTTTTGGTGTTTTTTTACCCCACAAACCAAAAACCCGGAGGGCACCCCGGGCTTTTGGGATTGAATGTGAATTTTTTTTAATCTTCGATCAATTCTTTTTCAATCGATCCATTCGAACTTGGACGATAAATTTTTCGAAGTTTAATTCCTTCGTACTCGTATTCTTTTTTCTCAACTCTGCGTCCATCAATGGTGAGTTCTCGCCAGCCTTGTGTGTTTTTTTCTTCCATTCGGCGTGCTCGATTTGAACTCGTGACACTCCATTTTGGTTTTGCTTGTAATTTTCCTTCGCGAACAGCGCCGCTTCCGATGGCGAGACGTGTGCGTCCGCGAGAAGTGGCTCGTTTTTTCAAACTTTCGGTGACGTCTGTTTGATCTCGTCGTGAATCTTCCAATAAAAAAGAATTACTGGGACTGTACGTGGTAGAAGAAGTTGTTCGTGTGTTGCGTTTTTTTGCAATTGCTCCGGTGCTGACACGATCACTTCCGCCTCGTCCGAGCGACGCACTTCCAAATCTTTTTGCTTTCGTGTCGGTGTCAACGTCTTTTTTTGCTTCGATTTTTGCTTTGTATTTTTCCCAATAATTATTACTCAGGCGTCGGTTTGCGACATCGTTTGGATTTGCTCCAAAGTTTGGATTTTCTACATTTTCGCAGTCGGAAACAATTTTCCAACTGTTGGGAACTTCACATCGTGTTTCAAAAACGTGACAGGTTCCACGAGGACTGACGGCCGGTTGCAAAATATCATTTTCACAGGCGAAGTCGTCGGTCGTGGCAAATGTTGGTGCGGCGAGAAAAAGTGTCGCCAGGATCAAGAATTTTTTCATTGAAAAGAGGGATTAAAAATTATTGTGAAAAACGTGATTTCCAGTTTGTTTTGCGAACGGGCGTTCGAATAACGCGTCCGGTCGTTGTCATCGTGCTAGTCGTTGCCGTACTGGTTTGTGCAGTTGAGCTGGTACTCGTTCCGGAACTATTTTGCAATTTTCGAAGTTCTGCCTGGAGCGTTCGAATTTCGGTTTGAATTTCAGAAATTCTCGACTGGACAGCGGTTTTATCCGACGTGTCGACCGGTGCCGCAGGAGTTGCGGTGGAAGTTGTCGTGGCGGCAGTTGTAGAAGTTGTGACGCTGCTGGCATTGGTGCCGTCGATGTTTTTTTTGAATCCGACAAGTCCAGATTTTGCCCAACGACTAATTGTGCGTTGATAACTTTGTTCTTGTCGTGCGGTAAATTTCGCCGCGGTTTGAAATGATTTTGTTTCACTTTTTCCAAATTTTTCATCGGCGCCGCCGACACGTTTATAAAAATATCCGGTGGCGTTGTACGTTGTTTCCGGATCGAGTCCTTGGACAAAAAGTCGCGTGTTGTCGCGTCCGAGCGAAAATTCTGAGATCGGAGCGCTCATGTCTGTGTTTTTGGACAAAACAATTTTATATCCTTCGTAGTCCGATTTTGTCAGATTTGGTTGTGACCATTCAAATCGTGCTCGTGTGTCAAATTCAGTGATTCCAATATTTGAAAATTCTTCTGAGACGGTGGCGTTTGCTCCAGAATTTGAGGCGGCGATCACGGGATCATTCGCGTCGAGATATTCGGTTTCGATTTCGCCGCTCGATTTTTTCTCCCACTGCAAAATTTGAGAACCATTCGTCAAAATGTATTCGCGTCCGTCTTTGATAAAAGTGTAAATTCGAAAATAATATTTTGTATTTTTTTCAAATCCAAAACTGTAAATCGAGTGCGAAGTTTTGCTCGTGGAAAGTGTCGGAAGTCGAACAGATTTGTCATTTCGAATGTCGCTCTGAATCGAACTCCACTGCAGCGCGTATCCTTCGACTTCAGAAAGTGTGGTTTCGGGGAGCGCGTCCCACTGGATCAAAAGCTGACTGCCTGCTGGATTGACGGTGAGATTGGAAATATCATCGGCAGAAACCGTTTGAATTCCCAAAAAAAGCCCGATGGCGACGGTGGTGACCAAGAATTTTTTCATGGTTTTAGAAATTTAAAAATGTATTTTTCACTCAGACAGAGAAACCGTTCAAAATTTTTTTTGTGACAGTTTTCTTTCGCCCGCGATTTTATTTTTCTCCCGTGGCGCTGTCAACGCTTTTTTCTTCGAGAAATAAATGATCGAGCCAGCGTACATTTGAAACCGGCCAGATCACAAATTCGGAGCGACCTTTTATTTGTTTTTTTTCAACAAACGATGTGTTGAAATCGTCGCAGCCGTGCGGTTCAAAACAATGTCTCGAATCCATACTTTCCGTTCGGTTGTCTCCCATCAAAAAATATTTTCCCTCGGGGACTTCGAATGTTTTTGTTTTCGAGTGGGGGAGAATGGTGCGGTTTTTGTTTTTTTCTGAAAGATACAATTCTGGAAGTTCGACAAATTCACTCGATTCATCTGCCCAAAAAACTTTTCCATTTTCAATTTTTACGCGGTCGCCGGGAGTGCCGATCACGCGTTTTATGAGATTTATTCCTTCGGCGGGAGAAGTGAAAACAACAATTTCTCCGCGCGCTGGCGCTTTCAAAAAGGAGTACCGAAACTCGTTCACAAAAATAAATTCGCACAACTCGCTGCCGTTGGGATTTCGTCCGGTGAGTTTTTGTGGAAATGTTCGGCACGGCGAATGCTGACATTCGCCATCAATTTGATTGAGCGTGTTGCACATCGATGGCCCAGAAACCTGAAAAAACTGAAACACGTAAAATCGAACGAACAGCACCACCGCGATTAAAATTCCGAATTCGAGAAAAAAACTTCCCCATGACTGGTCGGGATTTTTGAAAGTGCTGAGTGGATTTTGCATCTTGCGAAGTTTACTCTCAAATTTCGTGTTCGCAAAATTTTTTGTGGTACAATTCAGACGATGAATTTGCGGCGAGCGGGATTTCAGCGATTGCTCGACGAAGACGAAAAAGTGCTTCGTGTTTTTCGGCGCCCGTTTCCGCTGGGAGGATTTATTTTGCATTTTATTTTGTGGGGAGGACTCGCATACGGAGCGGGGTGGTGGTTTTTATTCGATTTTTCTCAGGTTCCTACTTTGGTAGGAATGGGCGTTCCGATTTTGATCGGTGGGTACAAGTTGATCGCGATTTTTGGACGCTGGTACGCCAACGGAATTTTGATGACGACAGAGTGCATCCGGTTTGTGGATTGGAAAAAAATGTTCGATGTGCAAATGACGCGATTGGATTATTGGGATCAAGATCAGATTATTATCCAGCGGGTGGGTGCGATGCCGTACATTTTAAGTTATGGAGATCTTGTTTTTATGAAAATTTCTGGAGGAGCGCCGATCGAATACAAAAACATAAATCGGCCACGAAAAGTTATGCGAGTTTTGACGAAAAATCGAGAAGTGACGTTGGACGAGAAAAATTTTATGGAAGAGGGAGCACTCAAAAATTTGATTAGCCAGATGGTGCAAACTCAAACGCGGCATGGCGGACAGCCAGGAGAACGGAAGAACTTTTCCGAATCTGGATCCGAAGCCGTCGCGCCTCAATTTGATGCTAAACCAGAGAAAAGAATCCGAAAAAAGAAGAAATCTCGATTCGAAGAAATGTCAGTCGAAATTGAAAAAAAACTCGATGACACGGGTGGAATTGAGATTGATCTTGATTGACTTTTTTGGGCGAGAGTTTTACAGAAAAAAAGATGATAAAAAACGAATCGGTTCCAAAGAAAGGGGAGGAAAACGAAGCTGCGAAGTCTGCGGAAGGGGATGAAACAAAGAGTGTTATTGATAAACTCAATGGATTACTTCGTTCAAAATATCTTCCGGAATCTGTAAAAAACACGATTCGATATTTGAAAAAAAAATAAAACTGTCTGTGCGAACAAAGTTTGCAGTGGAAATGGGAATGAATGCTTACAAAAGAGCAACGGGATTTATTACCTTCAACAAAACAGATAGATTCGAAGAAGATGAGGATTTCGTAACACCTCATTCGGACGAATTAAAGGCGGAGCAAGCAAACAGCATGATAGGAAATCTTGATACAGACATACAAAGAATGGGAGATAAAATAGAAATACCAGAAGCGGAACAAAAAAAACTTGGAGAAACGGGGTGACTTTCCCTTTCCAGTAAAATCTGGCACAATCCGGCCGATGGCAATTGAAGATTTTTCCGATACAGGAAGTGGGAAAACAACAACATCGGTTGTGTCTGCCGATACAGGCGGGGACGAGAAATTTGAAAATAAGCTACGCCCCACTGATTTCGAAAATTACATCGGACAGCAGGAGGTGAAATCCAACATGAAAGTTTTTGTCGCTGCGGCAAAAAAACGAGGTGATCCGCTTGATCACGCACTTTTTTATGGCCCTCCGGGGCTTGGAAAAACGACACTGGCCAATATTCTCGCCGTGGAAATGGGAGCGAATCTCCGCGTGACTTCCGGACCAGCGCTCGAAAAACCAGGAGATCTGGCGGCGATTTTGACAAATTTGAAACCGAACGATTTTCTTTTTATCGACGAAATCCATCGACTGCGATTACCAGTCGAAGAAATTTTATACACGGCGATGGAAGATTTTGCGATTGATTTAATTGTGGGGAAAGGTCCGTCCGCGCGGACGATGCGGATTGACGTTCCGCGGTTTACACTCCTCGGGGCGACGACGCGTGCGAGCTTGCTTTCCGGACCGTTGCGAGATCGATTTGGGCACGTGGAAAAATTAAGATTTTATGAAGCGGATGAAATTCAACAAATTATTGAGCGATCGGCAAAAATTCTCGATGTTAAAATTGATCCGAATGCTGCGGAAGTTTTGGCTCGGAGCGCACGTCGGACGCCCCGAATTGCAAACAGACTTTTACGTCGAGTGAGGGATTTTGCGGAGATTGATCATGCGGGAATAATTACAAAAATTGTCGCGGACCAAAGTTTGAAAAATCTTTCGATTGATGCGATTGGATTAGATCACGCGGATCAAGAATATTTACAGACATTATGCCAAAAATTCTCTGGCGGTCCGGCAGGGCTCTCGACTTTGGCCGCGGCGATTGGAGAAGATGAGCAGACGATCGAGGACATGATCGAACCGTTTTTGATCAGAGAAGGGCTTTTGCAAAAAACTCCTCGAGGACGAGTTGCCACAGAACACGGTTGGAATCATCTCGGCCTTAATTTTCCAGCGAAAAACTCAAAACTTTTTTGAACATTTTTTTGCTCTTCCGGAAAAATTTCGTACAATTAAATCCCGAGGATAGATAACAGTTTTCGGGATGATTTCAAAAATGAGCGGCAGTCGGAAAACGAAAACTTCAGCGAAGTTTATTTTTGTTACAGGTGGTGTTTGTTCGAGTTTAGGAAAAGGAATCGTGGCGAGTTCTACCGCGGCGATTTTGAAATCGTCTGGATTTCGCGTGGCGGTGATGAAATTGGATCCGTACTTGAATGTTGATCCCGGAACGATGAGTCCGCACCAGCACGGCGAAGTTTTTGTGTTGGATGACGGCGCGGAGACGGATTTGGATTTGGGACACTACGAACGATTTATCGACACGCCGCTTCAAAAATTTTGCTCGGTCACCACGGGGAAAATTTATTCGGAAGTTTTGGCGGAGGAACGGGACGGAAAATATCTCGGCGGGACAATTCAAGTGGTGCCGCACATCACGGGGAAAATTCAGGAAAAAGTGGAGCTCGCAGCAAAAAAAATGGATGTCGACGTTTTGGTCGTGGAAATCGGCGGAACGGTCGGGGACATCGAAGGCGAACCGTTTTTGGAAGTGTTGCGCCAGATGAAAAAAAAGCACGCCGGAAATTTAATTTCGATGCATTTGACGTTGATTCCGTACTTGGCGGCGGGTGGCGAACTCAAAACCAAGCCGACACAAATTTCCGTGCGAACGCTCCGGATGGCGGGGATTCAGCCGGATTTTATTTTTGCGCGGGCGGACGTGAAAATTCCGAAGAAAATTTTGCAAAAAATATCTTTTTTCTGCGACGTGGAGGAGGATTGCGTGATTCCGTCGGAAACCGTTTCGTCGATTTACGAAATTCCGTTGCGGTACGCAAAATTTGGGCTGGGGGAGGCGTTGTCCCGAAAATTGAATTTGGGAAAATTAAAATGTGATTTTTCTGATTGGGAGCTCGGAATGGAAAAAATTAAAAAAACGAAAAAAGGAATTTTGATCGGCATCGCGGGAAAATACAACGATCTCGACGACGCGTACTTGTCGGTGATCGAGGCGGCAAAATCAGCTGGATATTTTCACGATCGAAAAGTTGAAATCGCGTGGATCGACACGGAAAAAATGGAAGAAAATGACGTCGAGACGCTGGAACTCTTGCAAAAAACAGACGGAATCGTGGTGCCCGGTGGATTCGGAAATCGTGGAATCGAAGGAAAAATTCAGGTGGCAAAATTTTGTCGAGAAAATAAAAAACCCTACCTCGGGCTGTGTCTCGGATCTCAAATCATGGCGATTGAATTTGCGCGGAATGTTTTGAAAATTTCTGACGCGACGAGCGAAGAATTTGACGAAAATATGGAATCGAAAAATCACGTGATTCATTTTATTCCGGAGCAGCGAAAAGTTTTGAAAAAAGGCGGAACGATGCGCCTCGGCGCGTACCCGGCGATTTTGAAAAAAGGAACGCGTGCGTACGAAATTTACGAAACGGACAAAATTTCAGAGCGACATCGCCACCGGTTCGAATTCAACAACGCGTACCGCGAAAAATTTGAGAAAAATGGATTTTTGATTTCTGGGCAATCGCCAGATAAAAATTTGGTTGAAGTGGTGGAACTTGCGGATCATCCGTTTATGATTGCGTCGCAGTTTCATCCGGAGTTAAAATCGCGTCCATTTCGACCGCATCCGTTGTTTTGTGAATTTATTGCGTCGGTCATTCGCGTGACGGAAAAATAAATTCGTGCTACCATTTTTTCGAAAATAAAAATGGACGAACCACAAAAATTTGATCGTTTCTACTTTCAGGCGGTGAACCCGGAAGGACAAAAAATTTCGGGATCGTTTTTTGCGGAAAGTCTTGAAGACGCGCGGGATCGTCTGCGAAAACAGGGGATGGCTATTTTGTCGCTCGAAGTTTATTCTGCGGCTCACGACGAAAACACCGGCGGGAATTTTCAGAAATTTGAATTTGAGGGAGAAGACTCGAACAAAAAAATTGTTCGCGGGAAAATCGAGGCAGTTGATAAATTTGCTGCGTACAAAAAATTGAGAGAGGAGTACCAGTTTGATTTGAAAGCACTTTTTCCTGAAAATATTTCAGAATCAGAAAAACAGGCGCAGCGCGAACAGGGGATTCCGGCCGATTTTGTTGAAAAATTTCAAGAGGAAGCGAAAAAGCAGGGAAGTTCTTTTTTTGGAAATAAGAAAAAAACGGACAAAAAAACGAAAAAAGAAAAAGCAGTTTTATCAAAAAAAGAGCAGGAGCAATTGTTATTTTTGCAGGATAAAATCGGCGATTTGATCAGCGAAGTTTCTCGATTGTTGACAGATCATCGCGATATTTTGGATTCAGAAAACCGACGAGAAATCGAAGAACGACTCAATTTACTTTCTCGGTTGCGGCGCTCAAATGCGCTCGATCATTTGAAATCTTTGACGAAAAAAGTGATCGAAGAATTGGAAGATGACACGTTATTTTTAAATCAAAAAAATTTAACCGCCGATCAGTCTGCGGAAATTGAAGAACAAAAAGATGCATTTCGATTGTCTTCCGGTGCGCTGGGAACAAAATTTCGAAATGGATTGGCGAGCGTGACGATTGATTTTTCGGCGATTGATCCGAATTTATTTCTCGATAAATTTAAAAAAGTTGATCCGGTGGGAACGCTCGGCGAAGTTTTTTATTGGGCGGTGGTGAGCGTTTTCGGGTTGTTCACCGTTTTTTGGATGGTGAATTCCGTGCAACTTTGGAACTCGGCGCAGGTTTCGAAAATTTTATTTTATGTGCATTCTCCGGTTTTGTGGTGGTTGACGGGATTGTCGGCGCTGCTGTCGATTCTGTTTTTTCCGGCGGTTTTTTCGATTGGAAAAATGACGTGGAAAAAACGGCTCATTTTTTTCTGCGTTGCGTTGCTGGCGGTGGGCGTATTTATTTTTGAAGCGCCGGCACTTTTTTCTTGGACACGGTAAAAAAAGGCGAGTTGACAGTTGAAAATTTGCAGTTTTTTTCGATCGCGGTACACTCGCGGCGATGAATTTTTCGCAGCTCGGATTTGGAGTTTTTGCCATAAAAATTTACGGAGTTCTGCTCACATTTTTTTTCTGTCTGGCTGCGTGGCATTTTTATTTGTACTTGAAGAAAAATGGATTTCCGATCACATTTTTTGTTCGACATTTCTGGCGATGGTTTCTGATGGCGTTGGTCGTGGGCAGATTATTTGCGTTGATTCGTGATCCGGCGATTTTTCAGGATGATGGAATTTTTTCTTTTTTTGCGGTCTGGGAAGGCGAAATCGATTTTTTTGGTGCGCTGGCGGGCGGATTGAGTTTGATGGCGTGGGATTTGCGACGGAATCAGATGAAATTTTGGCGATGGCTGGATGCGGCGATGGCATCGTTTTTCATTTTTATTTTGGGAACAGATTTGTCGGGATTTTTCACGGGACGCGTGTACGGAATTGAGACAAAATTGCCCTGGGGTGTGCAGTACGAAACGTTCGGCGTGGATATTCTCGCGCCGGTGCATCCGGTGACATTGTACGCATTTGTTTTTCATTTGATTTTGCTGCGTTGGATCGTCGGAAATATTGATAAATTTTCAAAAAATCCGGGACATCTGGCAAAAATTGCGGCGATGATTTTTTTCGCGACGGACTTTTTTCTCCAATTTCTTCGGGGGGATGCGACGATCGTGGTGTGGGAATTTTTCAGAATTGAGCAGATTGTGGATTTTGCATTGGTGGTGGCGTGCGTGATTGGATTGCAACGAAAAAAAGCCTGAGTTGCTTCCGTGAAAATTTTGTGGTAAAAGTTTTGCCGAACATAACTTTTTTTTGATGAATTGGGATTTTTCACAGCTTCTGACGATTCGATATTTTTTTGATGCACAGCCTGGCGGCGATTTTTTTCCAGGATTTTTGTTGCTGATATTTTTTGTTTTTGTGATGTTTCTCGGGAAAATCGTTCGCGAGTACGCCAAAAATGACAAATATTTGCGAAAATCGATCAAGAAAAAATTTTGGATGTTTCCGTTTCTCGGGGTGATCGGAATTATTCTTGTTCTGTCGCGTTTTGCGACGGTTCCATTTTTTTCGATGCGGGCGCATTTGTACGGAATTTTATTGCTCACGGGGGCGTGCGCGGTGTGGATTTTGTGCCGAATTTCTCGCGAGTACCGAACGCGACTCGAATCCGTTTCTCGGGAAAATAAAAAACGACGAGGAGAACGTTGACATTTTTCCAAAACTCAGTCAAAAAAGAATTGCTCTTTGAAAATTCGCGTACAGCGGAGATGGTTTTGATTTTTGGAGAAAATTTTTTCTCCCAGAGATCAACTTTTCTTCGTTGATCTCAATTTTTTTGAAACTATTGTTAAATTAAAAATAGAATTGGAGGTTTTTATGGAAAAATTAAAAAAAATTTTAAAATTTACAGGAATTGGAATCCTGCTGGTGGCATTTGCCGTTTCGGGAGTTTACATGTTGATTATTTATGGGTCTTCGAACGGAAATGAACACTTGGGCGGGGGAACCGGTTTGAATTTGTCAGGATTGACCGGTTGGCTTGCTCGTGGCCATCTTTTGAGTTTTTGTTTTTTGTGGCTGGGGGTGCTTTCGGTATTTGTAGCCGGTCACTCAATTTATGAGCATTCTTCACGAGAAACTGAATCTGAGCGAAAAACCAGAGAAAAGGACAATAAATTTTGGACGGTTATTTCGTTCATCGGGTGGAGATGCATTTATTTTTCCCCAGTGGCACTTTTTATTTTGTCGCTGTTGGATTATTTGATTTGTGTTTCAGATTTCGTGCATCTGATGCATCCCGTGTTTTATTTGTCCACAATGTTGTTGTTGCTTTGGATGATTTTTTTGGATTCAGAAAAAGAAGAAATTTCAGAAAAAATGGTGTTGAGATCAGCTTGAGGAAGAGAGGGATGTTTGATTTATTCGGCATCCTTCTTTTTTTTTCTTCAAAATTCCGTACAATTTCTTCGATGAGTGCGGCAAAACTTTCGAGAAAAAAAATTCTGATCATTGGATCTGGGCCGTACTCGATCGGGAGTTCGGTGGAATTTGACTGGTGCGGCGTGCAGGTTTTGCGGACGCTGCGACGACTCGGGCACGAGACAATTTTTCTCAACTCAAATCCGGAAACTGTGTCGACGGATTTCGACGAGTGCGATCGGTTGTACTTCGAGGAGCTCACGGTGGAGCGGGTTTTGGACATTTGTGAAAAAGAAAATCCCGAGGGCGTGATTTTCAGCACGGGCGGACAGATCGCGCAAAATATGATTTCCGAACTTTCGAAATTTGGAGTGCCGCTGCTCGGAACTTCGGTGGCGTCGATCGATCGGTGCGAAGATCGTGAAAAATTTTCCGCGTTGTGCGACGAACTTGAAATCGATCAGCCGCGGTGGGCGAGTTTTTCCAAAATTCCTGACGCGTTCGCGTTCGCTCGCGACGTTGGATTTCCGGTGCTGGTGCGACCGTCGTTTGTTCTCTCGGGCGCGGCGATGGCGGTGGCGACGGACGAAAAAAATTTGCAGGAATTTCTCGAAGTCGCTGTCGGCGAAACAAAATCTTCGGTCGTGATCACAAAATTTGAACAAGATGCGAAAGAAATCGAGTTCGACGGCGTGGCGGATTCTGGACAAATAATTTGTTCAGCAATTTCCGAACACGTTGAAAATGCCGGCGTCCACTCTGGCGATGCGACGATTGTACTTCCGCCTCAAAATTTATATCTCGAGACGATTCGGCGCGTTCGAAAAATTTCGTTGCAGCTGGCAGAAAAATTGAAAATCTCTGGGCCGTTTAACATTCAGTTTCTCGCGAGAGAAAACGAAATAAAAATAATTGAGTGCAATCTTCGCGCCAGTCGCACGTTTCCGTTTGTTTCAAAAGTTTTCAATCAGAATTTTATCGAAATCGCGACGCGGATTTTGCTCGGCGAAAAATTGGAAAATCAGGAAAAAAGTTTGCTTGCGATCGAGCGAGTCGGAGTCAAGGCCGCGCAGTTTTCATTTTCCCGATTAAAAGGTGCTGACCCGATGCTCGGCGTCGAAATGGGCTCGACCGGCGAAGTTGCGTGTTTTGGCGAAACCGTCGAGGAGGCATTTTTAAAAAGTTTGCTCGCGACCGGATTTCGTCTCCCGCCGCGCGGATCAAAAATTCTCGTGACGCTCGGACGGCTCCGCGACAAAGTTGCGTTTCGGAAAACCGCGGGGAAATTTCTCGCGCTCGGGTACAAATTGGTTGGGACAAAAAATACCGCGGAACTTTTGACGGATTCTCAAATTCCGTGCGAAACGGTTTTCAAAATTTCGTCGAAAAAACATCCGAATGTTGCGGATTTGATTTCTGAAAAAAAAGTTGCGCTCGTGATCAACACGCCGAACAAATTTAGCCACGAAGAAATCTCGGATGGGTACTTGATTCGCCGTGTTGCGATTGACACAAATGTGCCACTGTTGACAAATTTGCAACTCGCGAAACTGCTCGCGCGCTCGCTTGAAAAATTTCCCGATCTCGATTCACTTCTCAAATAAAGACATGCTTTCGAAAAGTCGAGTGGCAGCGTTGATTCTTTTCTTTTTTTCTGGTATAATTGTCAGAATTTTAAATTTTCATGCTTTTTATTCAAACGGCACACGCACAAGCCACTCGAATGGCGCAGGAAGAATCCATTTCTGGCGTTTCCCAATTTTGGACTGATCTTTTGCATGCGGTTCCGCTGTGGATCGCGGCGGTGGTTGTTTTTATTGCATCCTTTTTTATCGCAGCATTTATTCGAAAAATCGTGAGCTTTCGTCTCGGAAACAAAGATATGAACCGAGAAGTTATGATTTTGATCGAGCGAACGGTTCACACGGGGATTTTAATTTTGGGATTGATTATTTCATTTCAAATTGTCGGAATTGATCTGGGATCGCTGTTGGCGTTTTTGGGAGTGGGAATCGGATTTGCTCTCAAAGATTTGCTCTCGAATTTTTTTGCGGGCGTGATGATTTTGACGCAGAAAAAATTCAAAATTGGTGATGTTGTACAGGTGGGTGAAAACACGGGAACAATTGTTGAAATTGATGCACGAACAACACAAATTCGCGCATTTGATGGAACAACGCTCATTATTCCAAACGCAGATATGATCACAAATGTTGTTCAGAATTTTACGGCGAACACATTTCGTCGCGTTCTTTTCAATGTTGGTGTGCACTACTCGACGCCGCTGGCGGAATCGATTCAGACGGCAATTGAATCTGTCAAAAAAAACCAGCAAATTGTTCCGGAGCCGGCAGTGCAGGTTTTGGCAACAGAATTTGGAGATTCTGCGATCAATCTTGAAATTCGGTTTTGGGTGGAATCGACGGCGAATTGGCTCAACATTCGATCGGAAGTTATTCAGCAGCTCAAATTAGATTTTGACGCGGCGAAAATTGAGATTCCATTCCCAATTCAAACGCTCACTTTGGACGACAACGATGCCAATTTAATGCGCGCACTTCATTTACCAGGAAAAACCGCTTGATTTTTCGTGCAGAGTTTTTAGAATCTCCGAGCTCTTTTTGAATATGCCGGGGTGGCGGAATTGGTAGACGCGCACGACTCAAAATCGTGTTCCGCAAGGAGTGAGGGTTCGATTCCCTCCCTCGGCACCATGTTGGAATTGCCTGCATACTTCTAGTATTTCGGAATTTCTTCTTTTCTTCGCAAAATACATTTCAACTTTCGTTGTGAGAATTTTGCTTGGTATTTGAGCGGAATCTAAAAGTCAGCCCGGGTGGCGGAATTGGTAGACCTGCCTGCCGGCAGGCAGGCGCGCATTGTCATTCTAATTATATGTTCTTTTATGTGTACGTTCTCAAAAGTTTGTCACGATCGTATTTTTATGTTGGAATGACGAACAATTTAGAAAGAAGATTTGCAGAACATTCGATTGGGAAAGAAAAAACGACAAGATTTTATCGACCGTTTAAACTTGTGTTTTCAGAAAAACATGCGACGCGAATTGACGCTCGAAAACGGGAAAAGTTTCTCAAATCGGGTTGTGGAAAAGAATGGATTAAGCAAGAATTCAGATAAAAAAAAGCCCGGGTGGCGGAATTGGTAGACCTGCCTGCCGGCAGGCAGGCGCGCATTGTCATTCTAATTATATGTTCTTTTATGTGTACGTTCTCAAAAGTTTGTCACGATCGTATTTTTATGTTGGAATGACGAACAATTTAGAAAGAAGATTTGCAGAACATTCGATTGGGAAAGAAAAAACGACAAGATTTTATCGACCGTTTAAACTTGTGTTTTCAGAAAAACATGCGACGCGAATTGACGCTCGAAAACGGGAAAAGTTTCTCAAATCGGGTTGTGGAAAAGAATGGATTAAGCAAGAATTCAGATAAAAAAAAGCCCGGGTGGCGGAATTGGTAGACGCGCTGCGTTCAGGTCGCAGTGAGAGCAATCTCGTGGAGGTTCAAGTCCTCTCTCGGGCACCAGATTAAAATGCGTTTTGCGGGGTTTATTTTTATCGATTTTGCGAAATTTCACCGCGGCGAAAAAATTCTGAAACAAGTTCAGGATGACAAACTAAAAAATTTATCCGTACAAATAAATTCCGGCGACCATCGCGGAGTTTACCAAAATCCAACAAACATTTATCAAAATGATAGGTTTTTCTTTGTGAACGATTCCGTATCCGAGCCAAAAAAATGAAACGATCAAATACGTGATCCACGATGCTGAAACGAGTCCGGCGGTGGAGTGGTTTTCCCAGACTTTCCAAACTTGCGGAACGGTCATTGCAGGGCTCACAACTCCGATGAAATAAATACTGCGATCAAAAAATTTCTTGAGTCGTTCGTGATCATCTTCACCGAAAATCCAATTTAAAATTTTTCGTGTCCAGCGGGTGAGAAAAAAATCACGTTTTTTTTGAAGATAATGATGGTGACCGGCTCCGTGCATTGTTGGCATTTTTTTTGGGCGAAACACTGATTTTATTTTTTCACGATTTTCCACTTCACTTCTTTTTGCAAATGTCCGTGCGGAATTGTGAATCCGCTGGCTTTGACGTGACCGCCGCCGCCAAATTTTTCAGCCAGTGATTTGACGTCGACTTCTTCGTTTCGCGTGCGGAGCGACGCTTTGACATTTCCTTTTTCGTCTTCGGACAGCACGACCGAATATTTTGCGTCTGGCATCGAATTAATCAAATCGACGACTCCGTTCAAATCTCCGCGCGTGGCGCCGATCGCTTCGTAATCTTTTTTGTACACCCCGACAATCAACGCGTTGTCGTCGGTCAAATGCAAGTTGTTGAGTACTTTTCCCCAGAGTTTGAATTGTCGAAATTCATTCGAGAAAAAAACATTTTTTGCAATTTTTGCAGGACTGGCGCCGCAGCGCACCAATTTTCCGGCGGTGGCGTACGCGCTCGGGTTTGTGTTTTGATGCTGAAAACTGCCGGTGTCAGTGTACATTCCGATCAGCAGCGCATTTGCGATTTCGGGTGTGATTTTCGTTTCTAATTTTTTCAAAAGATGAAACACAATTTCCGCGGTCGAGCACGCGTCGGTAATCACAAAATTTATGTCACCAAAATTATCGTTCGTCGGGTGATGATCGATGTTGATTTTCACGAGTTTATCCGAAAAAATCTCCGGATGTGCGTCTTGAAATCGTGTCATTTTTTTCTCCCCGCAGTCGAGAAAAATAATTCCGTCGAAATTTTTTGGATCAAAATCATTTTGAAAATATTCCCAATGTTTCAAAAAATGAAAGGCTTCTGGAACGGGATCGAGGCAGGCGAGAGTGGTTTCAAATCCCAGATTTTTAAGTGCCAAATGAAATCCGAGCGAGCTGCCGATTGCGTCTCCGTCCGGGTTTGCGTGGGTGATGATCACCACTCGCGGTTTTTCACTCAGAAATATTTTGAGTTGTTCCAGCGTTTTTGCGTCGATCAATTCTGCGGTTGGTTTGTTCATTTTCAGATTTATTTTTTTCAAAGCTGAGTTGCCATTTTACACGATTTGACAAGGATAGTCAATTATTTCATCCACCATTTTTACTCGGAGAAAAGTTTTCGATTTGGATTTATAAAATTTTCGAGTGATTCGTTGATCAAATGAAGAATTTCGGTGGCAAATGGCGCAACTTTTTCAGATTTTTCAGCGGCACGTTGGCTGTGATTTGCAGCGAGAAAAAGTTGTTCGAGTGCGGTGAGGTTTTGTCCAAATTTAAACGCGCGAACACTTTCGGCGATGTGTTTGATTGATCTTGAGAGCGCTTGCGCAGCGACCGCATCTTCGTTGTTTTGCAACAGCATCAACGCGTCGGACAATTCGAAAATTCGTGGCAACAGCGCTTGTGCTTTTTCGTCGTTTCCGGCTCGCAGCAGCGTCACAAACTGTTGCACTTGCGCCTGGAGTTCGAGAAAACTTTTTGTCACCGTGTCTCCGTGAAAAATGCGCAACTGTCGAAAAGTCATCAGCGCGACTTCGCGGCGGGAGAGCCATTTGTGCGGATTGTACCGATTGTCGGCGGGGAGATGCGCGATTTGGAATTTTTTGGCGTACGCAAAATGCAACGCAAACCAGTCGTCCTCCGAAACGTCTTCTGCGATATTTTTTGTTCGGCCATAAAATGGTTGAAAATTTACCATCGTCGCACGAAACAAAAACGCGAGAAATTCAGATTTTGTCACGGCGTCGTCTGGGCGGAAATTTCCATTTTTTTCTGAAATAAATTCCAATGAATCGGCGCGATCGAGGTACGGTGCGTACCAGGAATTTGGATCGACGTCAGAAAATCGAGTGCTGCCGTCAAATTCTGGAATCGCGATTCCACCCGCTCGGAGTGCGACAGCGAGCGCTTCGGCGCGCGTCATAATTTTTGTCGGATAAAAATTTCCATCGATTGAGTTGCCCATCACGCCGACATCGCGGAGATGTTCAAAAATCGAGAGACTGGGATCGTCCGCTGCGATGTCGCCGAACGCGTGCACAAAATTTCCAGTGAAAATCACAGTGCCCACGAGCAATATTTTTGTCAAAAATTTCATCTTCAAAATGGTACTGTTTTTTTTAATCGCTCGCCAGCAAAATTTCCGCACTGGACTTGAAAAAACTCTATTTTTTTGGTACAATGTTTTGAATTTTCTTTATTTTTCAAAAATGGAAACCTGGCAACAGTTCGGCGGATCAGAATTTCTCTCGGTGTGGAACACGTCGATTGGTGTGTACACTGTCGGAAAAATTTCGATCGCGATGGTGCTTTTTTGTCTGATCTGGGCGGTGATTCGTGCATTTCGTCTCGTCGGTCTGCGACATTTGCAAAAATGGTCGGATGGAACGCCGTACGATTTTGACAACAAAATTTTGAAATGGATGGCGGAAATTTCAGCGTTATTTTTTGGATTTCTCTCGTTGTACATTGTTTCAAAATTTTATCTCGAAATTTCTGGAAGTTTTGAAAAATTTCTGGACGTGGGATTTGTGTTGCTGGTGATTTTTGAATCGGCGCGTGTTCTCCAGAAATTTGTTGACTACGGAATGGACAAAACTCCGCTGCGAAAAAATGTGACGACGTTGCGCGGAACAAAACGAATGATTCGTCTCGTGATTTGGGCAATTGCACTTTTGATGGCGCTCGCAAATTTGGGAGTGAATGTCACGACGCTCGTTGCGTCGCTCGGAATCGGGGGAATCGCGATTGCGTTTGCGCTCCAAAATATTCTCGGAGATATTTTTTCATCGTTTTCGATTTATTTCGACAAACCATTTCAAGAAGGCGACTACATTATTTTTGGTGAAAAAGAAGGAACGATCCAGCAAATTGGATTGAAAACTACGCGCATTCTTGCGCTGCGCGGCGAAGAAATTGTTGTTTCAAATAAAACGTTGACGGAATCGTGCGTCAATAATTTTGGGAAAATGGAGGAACGCCGAATTCAATTTACGTTGTCGGTGGCGTACGACACGCCGCTCAAAAAATTGAAAATGGTCGACAAAATTGTGAAAAAATCGATCGAAAACCAAAAACTTTGTACGTTTGATCGCGTCTTTTTCAAAGAAATTGGGAATTCGAGTTTTGAATTTGACATCGTGTATTTCGTAAAATCTGGTGATTATCTCGATTACGCCGGAGTGTGCGAAAAAATTAATTGGGAAATCTTGGAACAATTTGAAAAAAACAAAATTAAAACAGCGCTGCCGACAGAACTCATTGTCAAAAAATGAAAAAATTTGTGCTGGCATTTTTCATCGCAACTGTTTTCGTTCCGCTCGCGACGAGCGTGGCTCACGCGGATTTCGATGCGACAGGAGTTCAAGAAAAATTCACGATCACCGGATATTATTCGCCGTTGCCGACGCAGGAATTTTTTCTCACCGGATCGTACGAATCTGAAATTCGACTGAACGGTCGCGGAACAAATGGCGCGGACGGAACGCCAGTTTTCCCAGGAATGATCGCGGCGCCCGCGTCGTACGATTTTGGTTTGAAAGTCTGCATCCCAAATTTTGGCTGCGGTGCAATTCACGATCGCGGGGGCGCAATTGTCAAAAAAGGCGAGCGAGATCTCGCTCGGCACGATCGGCTCGATTTGTGGATGGGGTACGGGATGGAAGGAATGCAGCGCGCGCTTTCGTGGGGAGTGCAGCACGTCGATTGTGAAGTTTATTCTGCGGAATCGGACGTTGCGACGAACGTGAATTTCTCCGTCCCTCCGGCGTTGGTGCAGATTCTCGATCTGCCGGGACGCTCAAAATTTATTGAAAATATTTCTCGTGGTGATCGTGGAAATGAGGCAAAAGAATTGCAGACGGCACTTTTGAAATTGGGATTTTATTCCGGCGAAGCGGACGGGTTTTTCGACTACGACACAGAAAACGCCGTGTTTGAATTTCAGAAGAAAAATTTTCTCGTCGAAACGTTCACGGATCCGGGCGCGGGAACTTTTGGACCGCAGACGCGCGACAAACTTTCCGAAGTTTTGTACCGATTCGAAATCCAGGAAAAAATTTACGAACTCTGGCAAAAATTTAATTTTGACGAACAAATGCAGCGCGGGCAGCGCAGCGCGGACGTTTTGAAATTGCAGCAAATTTTGGTCGAACACGAATTTATGGACGTGGCGCCGACCGGATTTTTTGGGCCGGTGACGGAGAAATCTTTGAAAAAATTTCAGATCGCACACGAATTAATTTTGTCGGAATTTTCTCCTGGTGCGGGAAAAGTTGGTGCGGAAACGCGCGAAAAATTGAACGAAATTTTATCTGAAAAAAATGCGGAACTTGCGTCAGAAAAATCTGAAATTCTCGCGTACCAAAATTCGCAGCAAAAACTTGCGGTGCTGGCGCAGCGCACGCACGAAAATTCTCGCTCGCTCGCGCTCGGGGACCGCGGCACGGAAGTTCAAAAATTGCAATTTTCGTTGCGGGAACTCGGATATTTTTCGACGGCTGCCAACGGATTTTTTGGCGAATCGACACAAACTGCGGTCACAAAATTTCAACTCGATCACGACGTGATTCGCGGAGAAAGTTTCGGTGGCGCGGGAACTTTCGGTCCGGCGACGCGCGCAAAATTTTTGGAAGTGCTGCGCGGATAATTTTTCGAGAAAAAAATGTGTTCAAAGTTACTTGATTTTTTTCCAAAAGCTGCAAAAATTCAGAAGATGAAAAAATTTATTTGGGCGTTTTTTGCGGTGGCGGTCGTGCTGACTGCGTGCGTTGTGCCAGAAAAAGATGATCCGTTTGAGCGACTTCCGGAAGAAAAACTGGAAACGCTGTCGGGCGAAATTTTTCCGTTCGATATTTCTGTCTCCACGCGGGCGACGCATCGACTCGAAAAAGATGAAAAATTGGTCGCGCTGCTGGCGAGTGACATCGTGCGACTCGAGGATTTCGAGGGACGCGACGTTGAACTTGACGGTGTTTTTCGCACCGAAAAAATGCGCGAAATTTTCTGGGTGTATGTGGTTCGGGCGCAGGATGTTCCGGTGCAAAATTCGGAAAAAACGGAGGAACGATTTGAAACGAAAAATTTCACGTTTGTGTTTTCGGTCGGCTGGGAAAGTTCGACTGCGCCGAACGGGACAGTCCATTTTGTCGAAAAATCTGACGAAGCGCGTCGTGTTTTTCTCACGTTCGAAGTCGGGGAAGTTTCCAAACTCGATAAAAAATCGGATCCAAACGTGCTGATCGCAAATCTCGCGGGAATCAAAAAAACCAGCAGCGACGAACTCGGTCGCGAACGCCAGACGATTTCACTTTTTTCCAATCTTTCTGACCGAAAATACACGTTCGAATTTACCAGCTCGTTTGAAGAATTTGAGAAGAAAAAAGAATTTTTCAAATTGCTGAATTCGTTCGTCGAGGGCAGTGCAAATGTGCGACACGAAAAAGACAAAGATTTGCGTGCGCAGGCCGCAGCCGAGGCGGAAAAATTGTCGGAGACACCGATAAAAAATGAAGAAATAATTCCGAATCCGGAAAGTTTGCCGGAGCCAGAAATCGAAGAAAAAGAGGGATTATTTTCAAAATTTTTTGGGAAAAATGATGAGTCAGAATCGGTGGATTTTGAAAAAGTTGAGGAAGTTTTTCAGTCGGAACTTTTTGCGGAGGAACCGAAAAATTTCACAAACCTGGTCAACGAAAAAGCGTTCGATTATTCCTCGGAATATTTTGGATTTTCGATGAAATCGCCGTGGGGATTTTGGTTCAATAATTTTGGAGCGACGGACACAAAATTGACGAGAATTGGATTTGCAAATCACAAAATCGAAACGGAATCGGACGTGGATTTTTGGCTGGAAATCGTGGGCGACGATCGCGCGACTTCGAAATTTCTCGAAAAAAGAACCGGTGCGGAAAACGAAATTGTCGTGATCAAATGGCCGCGAACCGCAACTTCATTTTTCAATCTCACCGGACCGATCGAGTTTCGCGACGCGATGTTGTCGATCCAGGGAACTGTGAAAAGCAGTGAATAATTAAAAATGAAAAATTAAGAATTTTGGAAAGTTAAAGTTTTCGAATTTTCTCCCAAATTATTTTTGCTTCGTCGATTTTTGCGATCTGAGTTTTTGATTTTGTGAGTCCGAGGATTTTTGTTTTTTTCAAAATTTCTCCGCGCAAAAATTTATTATTTTCTCCGATTCCACCAGAAAAAACGAGAAGATCGGTTCCCTGCAAAATTCCGAACGCGGTAAAAATTTCTTTCAAAACGGACTGCACAAAAATTTCCACGACAAATTTTTCGCGTGATTTTCCGTCGCTCGCTTTTTTCATAATTTTTTTTGTGTCGGTGGATTTTGCCAGTCCGAGAAATCCGGATTTGTTCGAGAGCAAATTGGAAATTTTTTCCACGCTCATTTTTTTCGACAGCACGTGGAAAATGTCTGGATCGATCGATCCGGTGCGAGTTTTTCCCATCGCTCCGGAGAGGGGAGTGAGTCCCATCGAGTTCCAAATTGATTTTCCATTCCGCACCGCGGTGATCGACGAGCCGCCGCCGAGGTGGCAAAAAATAATTTTTCCGCGCGGTTTTTCGATCGCGTTCCACGCCGATTCGATCGCGATTCCGTGGAATCCGTACCGCCGGAGTTTGAATTTTTTCGCGAGTTTTTCTGGCAGCGGAAGTGTTTTCAACTCCGGTAAAAAATGCTGGTGAAAATCAGAATCGAACACCGCGAACACCTGAGTTTTTGGAAACTGTTTTTTCAATTTTTCCAGAGTTTCCAGGGCGATCCGGTTGTGAATTGGTGCAAAAATTTCTGCGTCCGCGATTGATTTTTTTACTTTTCGATCGAGTTTCTGCGGGCCGACGAGTCCGCTGCCGTGCACGATTCTGATCCCAATTTTTTCGATCGGTGGGAGATTTTTCAAAAATTTTTTCTCGGCTGATTTTTTTGAAACTTCAAATTTTTCTCGAGAAATTTCTGTACCTTTTTCATCAAAAAGTGTGTATTTTATCGCGGTTGATCCCGGATTGACGATGAGAATATTTTTCATTTTTCGAGATTCCAGGTTTTTATTTCGCGCGGATCGATTTTATTTTTTTTGATGTAATTTTTTTCCCACGCGAGTTTTTTCTTCATTTCGTCGGCTGTTTTTTTGTACTCCGCGGGTGAAATTAATTTTTGTTTCGCGGCGAGTCGTGCCAGATTTTCGATCAAATGAAATCGCGAAAGTCCGTTGCGAGCTTTCATGTCAAACGGCGAAGTGGTCGATCCGCACTCGCGGTATCCGTTCACGATGATGCGATCGGAGAGATGAAAATCGAACAATAATTTTTTCACGGTTTCTGGGTATCCGTGGAAATTAAACACGATTCCTTTTTTCTTCGTCAAAAAATTTGTCAAAATTTCGTCCTGCGAAAATCGAGCATTTTCTTCCGCGAGCACGTCGAGTTTAAAAATATTCACGAACCGAACTTTGAGTTTTGGAAATTTTTGGCGGAACAATTTCAACCCGATCACGGTTTCTTCCGTGACGTAATCTCCGGCAGTGACGACGACGAGATCGGGGTTTTTGTCCGACAAAAAATCCCAAATCATGATTTCATCGTCGGCTTGTTTTTTCGCTTCTTTTTCGGTGAGCCAGGTGCGCGTCATTTTTTTCCCGGCGACGATCACGTTCAGCGCGTTCGTGGATTCGAGACATTTTGAAAATGCCAGCACGTTCAGATTTTTATCAGCAGGAAAGTAGACGTTTGTGATTTCGCGATCGCGGTCGAGCGAGGATGCGATGAACGATGGATTTTGGTGAGAAAATCCGTTGTGATCCTGGCGTTCGAGCAGCGATGACAGCACCACGTTCATCGAGGGGACAGGTTTTCGAAATGGTGCATCGCGCGACGCTTTTACAAATTTTACGTACTGATCTGCCATCGACGCGATGATTTGCGCGAACGCTTCGTACGTCGCAAAAAATCCGTACCGCCCGGTGAGAGTGTAGCCCCACATCATTCCAAAAAGGGTGTGCTCGGACAAAATTTCTACGACTTTTCCTTCGTGTCCGAGATCGAGATCGTGTTTTTTTGTCGGCCACTGCCACGCTCGATGCGTCGCTTCAAAAACAGCCGAAAGTTTGTTGGAGTACGTTTCATCCGGAGAAAAAAGTCGGACGTTTTTATTTTTGTACATCACGTCGCGGAGAAATTTTCCTGCCTCGTGCATCGCATTTTTTCCGGTTTCTTCGCCACGTTTTTGCTCGACAAATTGTGAATGAAATGTCGGGAGTTTGAGTTTCTTTTTCACGGTTCCGCCGTAAATTTCGCGAAGCATTCCAATACGCCGATTTTTGGCTGGAATTAAACTTTGGATTTCTGGATCGAGTGTGAATTTTCCATTTTTTTCAAACGAAATTAGTTTTTCAATTTTGTACGATTTGAGCCATTTTTGCAGCATTTGGAGATGCTCTGGGTTTTGTGCGAGATCCGCCTGATCCGAAAATAAAATCTGGTGCGCGTAGTGATTGTCCTCCATTTTTTTTCCGTCGATTTCGGCGATGCAGCCCATTCCTTTTGGCGATTTCAAAATCACAACCGGCCAGTTCGGTTTCAAAATTTCTTTTCCGTCGCGCGCTTTTTTTTGCAGCGTTTTGATCTGTTTCATCGCCGCGTCGAAAACTTTGACGCCCTGTCCATAAAAATTTTTCTTTTTCGCATCGATAAAAAATGGAGTGTACCCGAGTCCTTCAAAATATTTTCGAATTTCTCGATCGTCCATTCTCCCGAAAATTGTCGGTCCCGAAATTTTGTACTCGTTCAAATGCAGCACGGGAAGCACCGCGCCGTCGGATTTCGGACTGATAAATTTATTGATGTTCCACGCGGCTGCGAGCGGGCCACTTTCAGATTCGCCGTCACCGATCAAAGCAACGGTGATCAAATTTTTGTTGTCGAGCACTGTCCCACCGGCGACAGAAAGCGAGTACCCGAGCTCGCCGCCCTCCAAAATTACGCCGGGTGATTCCGGATTTAAATGGGACGGATATCCGTACGGCGTCGAAAAATTTTCCACAACTTCTTCGAGTCCCGCGCGCGAGTACGGAATTTTTTTCGGATAAAAATTGGAGAGCGATCCTTCCACAAAAAGATTCGATTGAAACGCCGGGAATCCGTGTCCAGGTCCGACGATGTACGCAAATTTTCGATCTTCGTGCAGCTGAATCATTCGATTTATATTTGAGTACACAAAACTAATTCCTGGGCAGGTTCCCCAGTGTCCGAGCAGTCGGGATTTTATATCTTCTGGTTTGAGATCGCGTTCGAGCAGGACGTTGTCTTTCAAAAAAACCTGCGTCGCGGAAAGATAATTCGTGAGTCGGTCATATTTTTGGAGCGCGCGAATTTGGTTTTTTATTTTTTTCATATTTTAATTTTAAAGTTTTTTAGCGCATTTTCGCAAGTTTTCTTCGGTTGAATTTTTCCCCGGAAATCGTACACTCGCTGCGATGACAAAATACGACCACCAGCAAATTGAGAAAAAATGGCAGGATTTTTGGGCGAAAAATAAAACTTTTGCCGCGGAAGATTTTTCCAAAAAAGAAAATTTTTACACGCTCGTGGAATTTCCGTACCCGAGCGGAGCGGGATTGCACGTCGGACACGTTCGATCGTACGCCGCGTTGGACGCGGTAAGCCGAAAAAAAAGACACGACGGGAAAAATGTTTTGTACCCGATCGGGTGGGACGCGTTTGGGTTGCCGACGGAAAATTTTGCCATAAAAAACAAAATTCATCCGACTGTCGCGACCGAAAAAAATGTTGCGAATTTCAAACGCCAGTTGCAGTCGATCGGATTGTCGTACGATTGGGATCGCGAAATCAACACGACTGATCCGAATTATTACAAATGGACGCAGTGGATTTTTTTGAAATTTTTGGAAAAAGGGCTCGCGTACAAAAAATCGATGCCGATAAATTGGTGCACGAGCTGCAAAATTGGGCTGGCGAACGAGGAAGTGGTCAACGGCGCGTGCGAGCGCTGCGGCGGCGAAGTTGTCAAAAAAGAAAAAAATCAGTGGATGCTCGCGATCACAAAATACGCAGATCGGCTGATTTCGGATTTGGATTCGGTGGATTTTCTCCCGAAAATAAAAGCGCAGCAAAAAAATTGGATCGGAAAAAGTCACGGTGCGGAGATTGAATTTCAGTTTGAAAATTTTGACGAAAAAGTGACTGTTTTTACGACGCGGCCGGACACGCTTTTTGGTGCAACGTATTTTGTGTTGGCGCCGGAACATCCGATTGTACAAAAAATTTGTTCAAAAAATCAGCGAGCTGAAATTGAAAAATATCAGAAAAAATGTGCGGGCGAATCAGATTTATCGCGGCAGGAATCGAAAGAAAAAACAGGAATTTTCACTGGCGCGCACGTGATCAATCCGGCGAACGGAAAAAAAATTCCAGTGTGGATCGCGGATTACGTGATGATGGGGTACGGGACGGGCGCGATCATGTGCGTTCCCGCGCACGACGAGCGTGATTTTGAATTTGCGACGAAGTTTGAACTGCCGATTGTGCCAGTGGTTGCGCCTGAAAAATCAGTTTGGACGGTGATCGAAAAAAGTTTGTCGCCAGAAAAAGTTTTGGAACTCGGAAAATTTGGAACTGTTAAAATTCAGCAGACGACGCCAGATTGGGGGAATTTTTTTGAAGTTTCGGTTCCGCTGAAAAATGAAAAAGAATTTCGAGAGTTTTTGAAAAAGAATTTATTGCCGGACGTAAAAAGTGGGGCAACTTCATTTTATGCTGACTCGATGCGAACAGGAAATTGCATTGTTTTTAATGGAAAAGAATTTCAACTTTGGACAACTGCAGATTGTGAAAAATTTAAAAAATATGGAGAAAGTTTGGGGATTCCCGCGAAACAACTTGATTTGAAATCTTCGGCGTGCGGGGGATTTGGAATCTTGCAAAACTCATATTTTCTCGACGGATTGACGGTTCCGGAGGCGCAGAAAAAAATGATCGAATTTTTGGAGGAGAAAAAAATCGGAAAAGCACAGACAAATTTCAAACTGCGAGATTGGGTTTTCTCCCGCCAGCGGTACTGGGGCGAGCCGATTCCGGTCGTGCACTGCGAAAAATGCGGCGCGGTTCCGCTGCCCGAATCCGAGCTGCCGCTGAAACTTCCCGATGTAAAAAGTTACGAACCGACCGACGACGGCCAGTCGCCGCTTGCGCGAATTTCTGAGTGGGTAAATTGTAAATGTCCAACCTGTGGCGAAGCCGCAAAAAGAGAGACCGACACGATGCCAAACTGGGCGGGGAGTTCGTGGTATTTTTTGCGGTACATCGATCCGAAAAATTCGGAAAAATTTGCCGATCCGGAAAAATTGAAAAACTGGACGCCGATCGATTTGTACAACGGCGGGATGGAACACACGACGCTGCATCTTTTGTACTCGCGGTTTTGGCACAAATTTCTGTTCGATCAAAAACTCGTGCCGACGCCGGAGCCGTACAAAAAACGGATTTCGCACGGAATGATTCTCGCGGAGGACGGGCGAAAAATGTCGAAAAGTTTTGGAAACGTGATTTCTCCCGACGAAATTATTCAAAAATTCGGCGCGGACACACTGCGAATGTACGAACTTTTTCTCGGGCCGTTTGACCAGGCGATTTCGTGGGACAGCAGCGCGGTTGCGGGAGTTCGGAAATTTCTCGACAAAGTTTTGCGCACATTTTCTGAAAAAAAATTGACCGACGATTGTCCGACCGCGCCGTTTCGAAAAATCCTCGCGCGCACGATCAAAAAAGTGGGCGACGATTTGGAGCATTTTAAATTTAACACGGCGGTGAGCCAGCTGATGATTTTGTTCAACGAATTGCAAAATTTTTCAGCGTTGTCGCGTCCGGCGGTGGAAAAAATTTGTGTTTTGATTTCGCCGTTTGCGCCGCACCTCGCGGAAGAAATTTGGCACGAAATTTTAGAAAAAAAAGATTCGATCGCGTACGAATCGTGGCCAAAATTTGATCCAAAATTTCTCGAGGATGACGAGGTGACGTACGCCGTGCAGGTCAACGGGAAAGTTCGCGCGGATTTTCAAATTGCGAAAAATGTGGAGAAAAATGAAGTTTTGGACGCGGCGAAAAAGTTGGAAAAAATTTCGAAATATCTCGACGGAAAAGAATTGGTGAAAGAAATTTTTGTTCCCGGAAAAATTGTCGGATTTGTGGTGAAATAAAATTTAACGGCGGAATTCATTCCGCCGATCGGGGAATAAATTCCCCGATTAAAAAAGAGAAAAATTTAAAATCGTGACAATTCGCACAAAAAACAGAAAAGTGCTACATTTTCGCCGCGTGTTTTTGACGCGCGTTTGAAAAAAAGTTTTGTGCTGAAAATGAAAATCTCGATCATCATTCCGACGCTCGGTCGCCCGACGCTGCCAAAAGTTTTGGAGGGGATTTTTGCGTGTCGAAATTTTGAAAAATTTCAACCAGAAATTTTGGTGATCGTCGACGGAAAACACGATCAGAATTTTGAAAAGTTGATCAAAAAATTTGAACAGAGGATTCGAATTCTTGAAACTCAAAAATCCGCGGGAGCAAGCGGAGCGCGCAACTCCGGCATCGAAAATGCGACGGGCGACGTGGTCGTTTTTATCGGCGACGACACGATTCCGACGGCGGAGTGGCTCGTCCGGCTCGAACGATTTCATCGGATCAATCCAGAGCGTGAGGCGGCGCTGCTCGGAAAAGTTTCGTGGACTCCGGAACTCGCCACTGACAAATTTCATCGTTGGCTCGAAAATCACGCGCAGTTTGCGTTCCGCGCGATCGAAAAATCGGAAGCCGACTGGCGACATTTTTACACGTCGAATATTTCCGTCAAAAAATCGTTGATCGGCGACGACCGATTCTCCGAAAAATTTATCGGCTGGGGATTCGAGGACATCGAGTTTGGATTTCGGCTCGGAGAAAAATCTTTAAAATTATCGTACGATCGCGACTGCGAAGTGCTGCACGAGCACCGGCAGACGCCGGAGCAGGTGTGGAAAAATACGAAAAATTCTCGAAAAAACGCGCTCATTTTTGAAGAACTGCACCCGGAACTCGAAGTTTTGCCGCGCGGAAATCGCCGGAAAATTTTGAAACTCGTGTTGCTCGTGGCGCTGTTTTTCGCGCCATTTTGGAAACCCGCGCAGTGGTGGTACGACTGGAAAAAAAGTTGGCTCGGAGAATAAAATTGACACGGGGCTTTTTTAGTTTTAAAAATGTTTTGATTTTTAATTTTAAAAAAATGGAAAATATTTCATGTGTAAATTGTGGTGTTCCGGCGCAGGAAGTTGGGGGAGTGCGATGTAATGATTGCCCGATTGCAAAACAATTGGATGAAAGCGATGCGGCGAAAAGGGCACAAGCGGTTTTAGATTCTGATCCAAATGTGATCATGTCGGAGAAATTTTGCGATGATCCGCAAGCAGCAGAAAGTATTTCCAATCCGCCAAAATATGATCGTGACTGATCGTTTTTAAAACGGGTACTTGTGGCGCTATTTTGGAAACTGGTGGTACGACTGAAAAAAAAAGTTGGCTCGAAGAATAAAAAAAGAGCGTCTTTTTGAGAGACGCTCTGATACAGATATGATTCATCGTTTTATTTCTTTTTAAAAATTCTAACGAGTGCAGACCAAAGAAGGCCTAAGAACATTTTTGATGTACTAATTAATAGGCCAAGGCCTATCCATACAACTTTTGATAGAGTTAACGTTGAAAGTGGTTTTGAAAAAATTCCAAAACCGGCTTGCTTGTAAGAAATATCAAATAAATCCAGGAAGGTTTCTGGCCACCAAAGCAACCAGATACTAACGATAAGACATAAAAGGTTCCACCAGTATTTTTTAAAAAAATTGTTTGTTTTCATTTTAATATTTATAAAATTAATAATTAGATTCCTTCTGCAGTACTCCGCGAGTGCTCCAGCAGGAATCTAAAAACCAAATTTTTTTTAAAAAAAATGAAAATGAACGACGATGAATCAAAGAACCTGATCTGGATGTGTTCGCGGTGTCCCGAAGGAGTTCACGAAAAAAGAACCAGACTGGCTATTTTATCACGATATTTGATTTATTGCAACTATCTTCGATCGAGCATCGCGCGACAGAGCGTGCCCGCGTCGAGAAAATCCAAATCGCCGCCCGACGGAATTCCACGAGCGAGCGCGGAGATTTTTCCGTTGAAAATTTTCTGCAATTCTTCTCGGAGAAAAAGTCCGGTCGCTTCTGATTCGGTCGTGCCCGACAGCGCGAGAATAATTTCGTCGAGATTGTCTGATTTTTTCACCCGATCAAACAGTTCGTCGATCCGCAGATCCGCTGCCGAAACGCGATCGAGCGGACTGATCACGCCGTGCAGCACGTGATATTTTCCACGAAATTCGTGCGTGCGTTCGAGTGCGAGCAAATCGAGCGGGGACTCGACGACGCAAATTGTTTTTTCGCTCCGGCTGTCGTCCTGACAAATCGGGCACAGATTTTCCTCCGCGAGGTGACAACAATTTTCACATTCGTGCAGATTTTCTTTCAAATTTTTCAGCGCGTCGCCGATTTTTTTTTCGAGTCCGGACTCATTTTTCAACAATCCAAAAACGAGTCGTTCCGCGCTCCGCGTTCCGATTCCGGGTAAATCAGAAAGTGCGGTGATCGCGTCGGTGATTGATTTTGGCAAAAGATGCATTGACAATTTTGAGAAAATCCCGTAAAAAATTCTGCGGAATTGTAGCAGAAAAAAGAAATGTGCGAAAAAAATTTAAAAACGACAATTTTAAAAGAATCGGAAAATTCGCTTGATGCGTGCACAGATTCTACAGCTGCATTTTTTGTGCAGCGCGCTGCTGAAATTAAAAAGTTTGTGAAAGATTTTTTTCAAAAAGTTTTCTGAATTTTATTTTTTCACGGGCAAAAAATCGTCGGTCGAGTCGAGCGCGCCGCCGAGTAATTTTTCCAAATGCGGTACGATGTTGTCGGCGCAGATGGTTTCAGATTTTCCTTTTTTCATGTCGCGAACGATGACTTCGTTTTTTTTGATTTCGAGATCGCCCATCAAAATGGTGTACGGAACGTTGAATTTTCGTGCGCGGTTGAGTTGTTCTTCCATCGAAGTTTTCCCCAAAACGCCGACGGCGTGAAATCCGTGTTCGCGGAGTTTGACCAAAATTGGCAGCGCGTGTTTTTTTGCGACAATCCCGGTCGCCGCCACAAAAATTTGCAGCGAATCTTTGTGCGGAACTTCGACGCCAGCTTCTTTCATCAGTGCGATCGTGCGCTCCATTCCCGCGGCAAATCCGCAGCCGCCCAAAACTTTTTCGTGACCAATTTTTTTCCCGAGTCCGTCGTACCGGCCGCCGACGAGAATTTTTTCCCGCGAATCTTTTTTTCGAAATTCAAATGTCGTCTGCGAATAGTACTGCAACGGTCGAATCAGCGTCGGATCGATCGTGTACTCGATTCCGAACGAGTTGAGGTACGACAGCATTTGATCAAAAAATTCCTGGCTGTCGGGTGACAAAAATTCGGTAATTTTCGGTGCCATTTTTGCCAAAACTTCTTCGTCTTCGGTGCGTGGATCGAGCAGATCGAGGTATTTTTTTTGTTCCAATTTTTCCCGTCCGGTCGGGGAGAGACTGCGTTCTTTTCCTGCGTAAAAATTCGCGAGCGCGTCCAAATATTTTTCGCGATCTTCGACGGATCCGATCGTGTTAATTTTTAATTCGCAGTGTTCGCGAATTCCGAGATCGGACAAAATTCGGTGTCCGAGATAAATGATTTGCGCGTCGATCGCGGGATCGGATTCGCCGATCACTTCTGCACCAAACTGCCAAAATTCGCGCTGCGTGCGTGATTTTGGTCGTTCGAATCGAAAGCATCGTCCGACGTAGTACAGTTCGACAGGGAGCGGACCTTCGTACATTTTGTGCTCCAAAAATGCGCGAACCACGCCGCTGGTCATTTCTGGGCGCAGCGAAAAATCTCGATCGCGCGGATCGGTGAACGAATAAATTTCGCGTTTGATGATTTCGCTGTCGACGCCGAGCGAGCGTTCAAAAAGTTCTGTTTCTTCAAAAATCGGAACTTCGATTCGGCGAAACCCAGATTGACGAAATCGGTGGCGAATCACTTTTTTGACAAAAGTGAAAAAATCGTGATCGTCGGGTAAAAGATCTGCGGTTCCGGTGGGAGCATTAAATTTTCGGCGCATTTTTAAAAATTATTTTTGTGAATTCAAAATTCGTTCGACGGCGAGCACGCAATTTCCAGGATCGATCACCGTCAAAACCGGTGTTTTGCTGGGCATTTGGAGCGTTGAGTGAATGTTGACGAGGTAATCATTTTTGTCCGCAAACGGTGGGCAGGCGATCGTGACATTTTTCGAATTTGCCGCGATAAATCCTGACAGTGCGTTGCTGCGACCAGCGATTGTCACAAAAATTGTTTTTGAGTCGGCACCGAATTTTTCCACAATTTCCAAAACTTTTTTCGGTTCTTTGTGTGCGGATGCGGCAAAAAGCTCGACCGAGAGATTTTTTTCCTCGAGCGGTTTCTGAATTTTTTCCGCGAATGAGAAGTCCGATTTGGATCCACAGACGATGACAACGTCAGTCATTTTGTTTGAAAGTCAATAAAATTTTTGCGTGCGGAGTTTACAAAACTTTTGGCTCGGTGTAAAACGGAACCGTATTCATTTATTTCTCATGAAAAATTTTTTCCGCGTTTGGACACCGATTGCCGCTGGATATTTGCTCGGGATGCTGTTTGCGCAGGAACCGGGAAAAGATTTGCGAAAAAAATTGAAAAAATCGAAAACGCCGATGAAAGATTTCGGACACGAGATTGTCGACAGCAAATTGGAAATGTGGGATGAGATCCGAAATGTTGTCGAAAATTCTGAACAGATTCAAAAAACGGTTCAACAGTTGAAAGGACATTTTGAAGATGTTGTCGAAAAAGTGAAAGATTTGGGCGATGATTCGGCGGAAAAAGTTCAAAAAGAATTTGAAAATCTTGCAGACGAAGCAAAAAAAGCGGCGCAGGATTTGAAAAAAAAGGCGACCAAAAAAGCGACAAAGTTTAAAAACGAACTCAAAAAAGAAGTAAAAACGGTTGCCAAAAAAGTGAAAAAATAAGTCGTTTCGAAAGTTTTTTGGAACTTGAAAAATTTATAAAAATTCGTACGGTGGGGACGCTTTTTCAAACACAAAAAAATGTCAGATCACAATTTTGAAAAATTTCTGGAGAAAAATGGTGCCAAATATTTTTTGGCGCTGTCCATTTTCTTTTACGTTTTGGGAACGATTATTTTCAATCTGTACCTGCGGACGCTCGGAAGTTTCGAGTTCGAAGTGCTGCAGTTGCGGTACATGTTTGTGGGAATAATGTTTCTCATCGTGACGACGAGTTTTCTCGCGCTGGTGTGGGCGATTGTCCAGTTGGTGCAATTTCTTTTTTTAAAACCAAAACCCGAACCCGATCTCAAAAAATTGACGCCACAAGAAAAACGAAAAATTTCCGTGGCAAAAAATAAGAAAAAAGAAAAGCTTTTTCGCCGAATAAAATTTGCAGTGATTTTGTTTCTCGCGGCGTGGACACCGACGTACGCGTTGTACGTTTTTCCACAAATTCCCGCTGGATTCGGTGGCGTGAAACCGATCGTTGGGCGGCTGATCGGAGATGCGGAGGAAATTGCGAAAATCAACGACATGATCGCGTTTGAGACGGGAGTTCCCGCCGAAAAATTGCCGTACGAATTGATGCCGGGGCGCGGAGATCTCGCGGTGGGGCCGAACGTGAAAATTCTTGATCGAAACAAAGATCGAATTTTTCTTCTCCTGACAAAAGATTTGTACTTGAGTTCGACATCCAATTTCGCGAAAAAAATGATCGAATCCGGGGAAGGGGAATCGCTCGATGTTTCGGGCGCGGAAGTTTTTCTTCAAAAACCGTTGATCGTGTCTGCGAGCAAAATTGAAAGTGTCACAATGACTTTGTACGAACCGCCCAAAATGACAACTTCGGATGATTTGAAAATTGCAGCAAAACTTGTTGTCAACAATCCAGAAACGGCCACGGCGGTTTCGGCTGCGATTTCGGAGGATTTGCCGGGCGCGGGAGAAAAATTTGTCGCAGCGGTTCAAAAACAAGTGGCGGCGCAGCAGGCGCAACCGGAAATTTCGATCCCGGATCCGGCGACCGAAATTTCAGAACCGTCCACGGATCCAGAATTCGAACCGGAGCCCGAACTCACATTTGATCAGGCGATCGAGGCGGCGATTGAAGAAACAGTCGATTCGAAATTTCTCAATTTTCGGGCGCAGATTTTTAATCAAGCGGGCGTGCTTTTTCAACGAGAAAAATTGAGCGGAGAACAAAATCGGGAACAACGAAATTTTCTGATTTCCGAAATCACTGAAACGCTCAAATTGGATTTTCCGGACGCGTGGGCGCAGCTGGATGTGATTCAAAATTATCTGATCACGGGGCAGCGCGAAGACGTATTTCCACGAAAAGTTCAGCGGGCATTTCAGGGCGCGGAGAGTGCGACAGTGGTGATTTCTCGTTTGAATTCGGAATCCGTTGTCGTTCCAGAAATTTTCTCCGAAGTTCTCGCTGCGGCGTTCGAAATTTTAGAAAAAAGCGACGATGTGGACACGGAGGAAAATCGAAAATTTGTCAGTCGGTTGCTCGCGGATCATTTCAACAAAAAAGCGAAACAGTACCGCACGTTTTGGTCGGACACAAAATATTTGGAGTTGGGCGTGCCGGACGACGCGTATTTTTCAAATCTCCACGCGGCGTTTGAAATTTCAAAAAATTGGGAAGAATTGGGTGCGAAACTTTCAGAATTTCAAACTGATTTTGACGCGGCCGCGATCGTGGAAATCGCTCCAGATCCTGAACCCGTCGAAGTGGATGAATCGGAACCACCGGTGGAAATCGAGGAAGTTATTGAAGAAATTATTCCGGAAGAAACGGAACCGGTCGGCACGGGAATCAGCGAACCCGCGATCGGCGTCGGAACTTCAGAACCGGAAATTGGAATTGGAATTTCGGAACCAGAAGTCGGAATTGGAATTTCAGAACCAGATTTGGGAATCGGCACCAGCGAACCTGCGATCGGCGTCGGAACTTCGGAGCCAGAAATTGGGATCGGAACCAGCGAACCCGCGATCGGCGTCGGGACTTCAGAACCGGAAATTGGAATCGGAACGACCGAAACGGGAGAATGAGTTGACTTTTTTTCGTGAAAATTCTAAAAAGTAATTGTACTTGAAATCGCCGCGTGCGATCCGAGTCGTTCTCTGATATTTCGATCAGCAAAAAAAAGGAGAAGCATCTCGAGCGGTTCGTCTGGCGGATCGGGGAGATGTTTAACCTTTTAAAAAAATAAAAAATGACTGAAAAAAATTTAGGGTCAAGACAACTTAAGCGGGTGATTTTTAAAGATTTCTAACATTTTACCATAAAGATTTTCGTTCCGATAATTGAATCTAAATTCAGATTCTTTGAGGTGTAATAAAAACACTTCTTTTTTAATTCCACGTCTTTTTGAGAGACGTGTTTTTGCTGTACCCCAAAAACTCTCAATTCCATTAATATGAGATTTTCCTCGAACGAATTCGTTCTTTCCGTGATTGACTCGAAAATGTTTTTTATACCCTAAATCAACGAGCCCATTGTAGCCTCGCCAACC
>Ga0209042_1000373_pt1 | contig 50651 bp, 42 predicted proteins | sample SaaInlV_200m_DNA_6_FD_184649 | JGI IMG/M metagenome (GOLD analysis project Ga0209042, IMG submission 184649) | Marine microbial communities from expanding oxygen minimum zones in the Saanich Inlet - SI037_S2LV_200m_DNA (SPAdes) (version 2) | ecosystem: Environmental > Aquatic > Marine >...
GCTGTTGAAGTATTTGAAAAAGATTGTTTAATCCGTCTGGGTACCTGTATTGCTCCAATCGGTAAGCCAAAACCTGGAACGGTGATTCTGACCGCTGAATTCGAGCTCCCTGGTGAAGGTAAAAAGATTGTAGAATTGAAAACTGGTGAGATCATTGTTATTCCTGCACCATATCAAGCTATTAAAGCCAAGTTGACACCAGGCAAATCAATGTCCATCGGTAAGGACAAGGGTGAAGCACTTGAAACGGAAATCTTCGGTGGCACAGTTGGATTGATCCTTGATGGCCGAGGACGTCCCTTTGAACTCAGTACAGAAAAATCAAAACGAATTGAAAACTTGAATAAGTGGTCCAAGGCTACCAATGAATATCCGGACACTGAATTACTGGGAGGAGCATAGATCATGGCCCATTCGTATACTCCCGGACTAAAAGTCCTACACGAATCTAAAGTCAGAAAAGATAGAATTTTACCCTTAAAAGGGGATGTAATGGTTGAAGCCAAAGCTTCCGTCACCCCTGACGATATCGTCGCACGCACACACCTACCTGGTAATGTGCAGATGTTGAATGTAGGTAATCTATTGAACATTGATCCCACAGATGTTGAAGAAGTGATGACAAAAGCCATCGGTTCAAAATTTTTAAAAGGTGAAATGATTGCCGAAACCAAAGGTCTTTTTGGATTTTTTAAATCCAATGTTATGGCACCCATTGAATGCACACTGGAGTCCATATCCTCAATTACTGGTCAAGTTGTCCTGAGGGACGCGCCTATTCCTGTTGAGGTAGATGCCTACATCCGCGGAACGGTAGCTGAGGTTATTCCCGAAGAGGGTGTAGTCATCGAAACCGAAGCCGTATTTATCCAAGGAATTTTTGGAATTGGTGGTGAAAGCAGGGGCGAGCTGGCAGTGGTGGCTGAAGGTCGCGAGGAAGAGCTTACTGCAGATATGATCAAACCGGAACACGCTGGCAAGGTGTTAGTCGGTGGCTCATTTATCAGTCTGGCGGCTTATAAAAAAGCTCTCAGTATGAAAGTTGCTGGTGTCGTGGTTGGTGGTTTCAACTATTTTGATCTGGAAGAGATTCTGGGTTATACGCTAGGGGTTGCTATTACTGGCTCAGAGGATCTGGTAACATCACTGGTTCTTACTGAAGGCTACGGTGAAATTCGCATGGGATCGCGGACCTTTGATCTGCTTAAGCAGCATCATGGAAAATTTACCTCTATTAATGGCGCTACTCAGATTCGAGCAGGTGTTATTCGTCCTGAAATAGTCATTCCTTTGAATCCAGAAGACATCAAAGGTGATGTCCATGCAGTCCAGATCAATGAGGGTATTCAGCCTGGAAGTCTGGTTCGTGTAATTAGAGCACCCTATTTTGGTAGAATTGGAACCGTAGTTTCACTACCACCGGAATTGCAGAAGATGGAATCAGAGACAATGGTACGGGTAGCTGAGATCAAGATTGATGATAAGGTCATGGTTATTCCACGAGCAAACCTGGAGATGGTCGAAACTGATTAGTCTGAATTGGAATAATATTGCGTTGGGCAAGAGTGTGTCATACTTCGACAGGCTCAGCAAGACACACGTGGCTTGTCTCCCTGAGGCTCTCGAAGGGTCATTAAATAAGAATTCAGGTATTAAAGAATAGTGAGTAACACAATTAGTCAGGTTAAAATCAAAGAATCCTTAGTCGAAGGAGCCCTCTCGAAAGAAGACCTCGCTTTCATTGAGCGTATTGCTAAACGAATATACGATAGTGGGTTTATTACTGCCGCTGTCTTTACCTTGGAAATGGTTAAACCTTTAGCTTTGTTAGGCAGTCATACCATGATATTTTTTGGACCTGTTGTGAGTGCCTTTATCAATGCTGATGGGTATTATAAAGCTGCCGAGTTGTTTGAAGAACCGAGTAACGTTGAATTATTGATCTCAAGACTTGAACAACTGGAGCAAGAGCATAAAAACAAACAAACGGAGAAGCACAGTGAAAGATAAACAATTCTGGTCTGTTGCCGGCATCATCTTCGTACTATTCATGATTTACTGGTTTGCGGGACATCCATATTTTGTCTCTGAGCGCGGTGTCATGTTTTGGTCAATCCTTATTGTCGGAGGCGTGTTGATCTATTCGACCCGCATGGCAAAACGAGGTGAGAAGATATTCCTGCGTACTATTCCCGGTCTCAAAGCCGTGGAAGAAGCTGTTGGTCGTTCCACCGAAATGGGGAAACCGGTACTCTATGTTCCAGGGATTATGGATATGGATCAGGTGGAAACTGTTGCTGGTGTCGTAGTACTTGGTCATGTGGCAAAGATGACAGCTCGATATGAAACCAGCCTGAATGTTCCCGTATCACGTGCAATCGTTATGAAAGCGGCTCGTGAATCCTGTCGTGAATCCTACCTCATGGAAGGTCGTCCAGACCTGTTTCATGATGATATGGTCCACTATCTTACAGATGACCAATTTGCCTATGCTGCTGGAGTAAACGGAATTATGCTCCGTGAAGAACCTGCTGCCTGTTTGTATATGGGGAAATTTTACGCCGAATCATTGCTTCTGGCCGAAACTGGTAACTCCATTGGAGCTATTCAGATAGCTGGAACGGCTTCTCCTTCGCAAATTCCCTTCTTCGTGACCGCTTGTGATTACACGCTTATTGGTGAAGAATTTTTTGCTGCCAGTGCCTATCTGTCACAGGAACCAGAATTGATCGGTGGTGTTAAGGGTCAGGACTATCTCAAGATACTGGCCATTTCGGTGATGATCCTGGGAACATTCTTAAACTTTTTTCATGATCTGGGTTGGACCTCTTGGGACTTCCTGGCTTATCTGACAGTCCAGTAGGAGATAGATCATGTTTTTTAAACGACAATTACCAATAGCCATAGCAGCGACCATCGGGTTCTTGACTCTGTTTGGCTGGTTCGTAGATGAACCCACTATCAAATCATTTGTAGATGATGATGCAACCCAGTGGTTTGATATTCTGGCAAGTTTTGCCATGTTCCTGGGAGCTTTGAATTTGTTGAAGATGCAGGCCATGAAGGTGATGAAGAAGCAAAAAGGCTGGCAATATGCAGCGCTGGCCATTGCTGGATTCGCCTTTTCATTCACTGCAGGCTTTATCCTCTTAGGTTCATATAACGTAGAGATCACTGAGTTTGATGATCCCGCTAAGGTGGCAACTGTTTTAGCCAGCGAGATCAATCTTGATGAAAAGAGTACTGAAAATGTCCTTGTCGCCGTGCCTGAAGGTGACCCCTATATCATTGAAACACCCTATTTCACAAAAAACGGTGCTGACAATGTGGTAGAGCAGATCAATGCTGCTGGTGGAACAGCTCACATGAGAGCTACCGACTGGGGCGCGCATATCTCCACACGGGGATCACTGTTTAACTGGATGTTCAGATTTATCTTTACTCCACTCTCAGCGACCATGTTTGCTCTGCTGGCTTTCTTTGTAGCCTCGGCATCTTACCGAGCATTCAAAATCCGAAATTTTGAAGCCACACTGCTTCTAATCTCAGGTATTATCATTATGCTGGGTCGTGTTCCCATTGGTGGAAGTATTTCGGCCTGGTTCATTCTGTATATCGTCGTACTAGCCTTAAGTGCAGGTGTGAATACGTGGTTTAAGAACAAGACTTACACTCTGGCCTCGGTCGTTGGTGGGGTCCTCATTGTGACCATTGCTGGTTTTATCATGGGCTGGCCAGTTGATCAGCCTGCGATTTTCTACCTACCTGTCTTACAGGACTGGATCTATAACAATCCCAATGTAGCCGGAGCTCGGGCTATCATGATAGGAATTGGATTGGGCATCTTTGCCACTTCAATTCGCTATATTTTGGGAATTGAAAAATCATATATCGGAGAATGATCATGGAAAAATTCTTAGATTTTATCGTTCGTGCCGGTAGTCTTGATAGGCGTATCATTTTTGTGGTGATAGCTCTGGTAGTTATCCTGCCACTGTTTTTTCCACTTGGGTTGCCCATCCGGCCAACCAATTCCTCTCAGGATGTCTATAATGCTGTGGAAGAGCTGGAAGCAGGGGATAAGGCATTGGTCTCATTTGAATATGGACCCAGTACTAAGCCAGAAATTCACCCCATGGCAATTGCTTTGCTGCGTCACCTCTTTGAAAAGGATGTGAAGGTCTACATTACCTGTCTCTGGCCTGATGGTCAGTTCATGGCCATGGAAGCCCTTGAGCAGGTAGCCGACAACCAATACAACAAAGTTTACGGTGAAGATTATGTCTTACTAGGATATCGTCCTGGAGCTGAAGCAGTTATCAAAGGTCTCGTCAGTAATATCCGCAAGGTCTTTACAGTTGATTCACAGGGAAATTTCCTGGATGACATACCCATGATGGTTGGTGTCAATCAGGTCAAAGACTTTGATTATCTTTTCTCAGCCTCAGCTGGATATCCGGGAACTGTGGAATGGGTACAGTATGCTGCAGATCCCACTGGTGTCACCATGAGTACTGGTACAACCTCTATTCAAGTAAATGAAGTGATGCCTTATGTCCAATCCGGACAGATTGTAGGTATCCTGGGTGGTATGCCAGGAGCTGCAGAATACGAATCTCTTATCGGGCAGGCTGGTATTGGTACCAGTGGAATGGATGCACAATCCGTTGCACATCTTGTCATCGTTGGTTTTATCATTTTCGGAAACATCTCGTTCTTTGTTGAACGTCGGCGTTCCAAGAAATATTAGGAGGCTGAATAATGAACGGTTCTGAAATTTTTGGTGCATGGGTCGCAGTCTTTTTAACCTTTGGTATCTTTTCATATCTTTATAAAGACAATCCGTTTTATAAGATATCTGAACATGTGTTTGTCGGTGTATCCGCTGGCTATTGGATGGCAATGGCCTTCTGGACACAAGTTCAACCCAATTTGTTTGGTCGTCTATGGCCTGTCCCCGAAGGGGAGATATCTGGCTTTTTCATGAAAGCCTGGTATGGGATCTACAATTTCTTTGGTTTTGTTCTACCGAGCGTATTTCCTGATGGAGGTATAGATAAGGGGCATGGACATGATCCACACTTCATGTATATCCTTCCTTTTGCCTTAGGAATTATGATGCTATTGAGTGTGGCTTCAAAGTTGAGCTGGCTAGCACGCCTCGGGATTGCATATACTGTAGGTATGGCCGCTGGTTTGAGGGCCTATGCCTTCTTGAATTCCAATGTACTGGGACAGATTAAGGGCTCAGCAGTATCGTTTGTTGATATGCCCTTCTTCAGCCTCACGGGTGTCAGTGTTTTCAATAATCTGATCATTCTGGTGGGTACTATTACCGGTTTGCTATATTTCTATTTCTCAAAGGAACACAAAGGCAGTTTTGGTAAAGTTACCAGAGTTGGAATTTACTTTCTTATGATCAGTTTTGGCGCGTCATTTGGATTTGCAGTAATGGGTCGTATATCCTTGCTGATTGGTCGTTTTACAGACCTCATCACGTACGGAAGTTCGACTTATAATTATGCATCCCTATGGGTGTTAGTGCTCATGATAGTCTTACTGGCAGTATGGACCTTTAAGGGCGATAAGGAAGTGGCTAGCTAAAGTCATAGTTAACTAAATCGATTTGTAGGGAGATCGGGCAGATATGGCCGTTTCAATTACGCTGAGAAATATCATCAAGAAATATGATGAAAAGGCAGCTTTAAATAATGTTACCCTGGGTGTTGAAAAAGGGCATATCCATGCCATCATAGGGACAACAGGTTCAGGCAAGTCGACTCTGTTGAGGGTGATTGCAACGCTGTGTGTCCCAACACTGGGATCAGGCTATATCAATGGCTTAAATCTGGGGGCAAGACAGAATCAAATCCGCCACCAGATTGGCTATATGTCACAGGACAGCCGTTTTGAACAATCACTCACTCTGATGGAGAACCTCACACTCCATGGAAAACTTCATGGGATAGCTCAAGCAGATCTGATCAATCGTATTTCTGGATTTGTGCGGCGTTTTGAGGTAGCTGATAGCCTGCATGCTTTCCCCAGGGAAGTAAGTTTTGGTACGCGCAGGAAAATGGAATTTATCCGCGCTGTACTGCACAATCCTTCCATTCTATTATTGGACGAGCCCACGGCTTCCCTGGACCAGGGTTGTAAAGAACTTATGGAAGCATTCCTCAGAGAACAAAAATTGAGATTCACAACTGTGATGGTTTCCAGTAATATTGATCAGGTTGAGCGGCTGGCTGATAGAATATCTATTCTTGATGATGGTCGTCTTGTGGCAGATGGAACCCTCAAGGAATTAAAAGAGACAGAACGGGAAAATCGCATTCTTGATCTCACCTTATCCGAAACCCATGAGAGGGATTTTAATATTTTGGACGCATCACCCCATGTGGTCTCCTATACGGTTCAGGGGAATCACGTTGAGATCATTACAGAAGTAGATATCCCACCGGAGAAAATTACAGCCCTTTTTCATGAGAGGGTGGTAGAGGCAACTCCTCGATTACCTGCTCTGACTGACATTTTCAAGCGGATGATCAAGGTGGAGGCCATACATGAATAACGTACTGGCAGCCCTCTGGCACCGCGAACTGACCATTTATAAGCGTCAATTCACAACCATGGGTCTCATGCCTGTTCTCACAGGTTTGATCTTCTTTTTCATGTTCTTTTTACCTTATAAATCACTGTTGACAAAAGCTGAGATGGTGGTTGTTATGCCAGCGCTGGTTTTGGATTCTCTCCTCTTGACTCTGTTGATTACGATTTATGAGACAACAGCCCGGTTTTATTGGGAAACCCAGCGAAGTAATGGGATGGCCAGTCTATACGAAATGGGCCGTTTCCATCGACAACCGTCGTTTTTTATTGCCCAGGGTATGATTAGTCTGACCAAGGGTTTTACGCATCTGATCGTCGTTTGGGCAATTCTAGCATTTGTAACAGAGATGTCCTTTTCAGCCATAAACTTTCAGGCTAGTATTGTGTTTATCCTTCTGGGCGCATTGCAAATAGTGTCCCTGAGTAAGATTATAGGGTTACTGGCAAAGCATGTAGATAGCTTGAGTAAGCTCCTCTATATTGGGCTTTTCCCCATCATGATGATCAGCGGTCTCTTCCTTACCAAGGGTGTTCCAATGGAGAAATTTCCTGAAATCGCCCTATACTTGCCTCCCTACAATTGGATGGCTGGTCTTGATATTGCTTTCCTTGGCGGAATGATAGATTATGGGTTTCTATTAATCTGTCTGATTGAAACCGCCTTCCTCATATGGCTCTCAGCAACATTTTTTCATCTCGATGGTGATAGTTGAGAATCTATCTAGCTGGGGCAATTGAAGCTGCTCCTGACGATGGATCGACCTGGCGCAGGGATATCACTCAATTTCTAGATAGTGAGTTTAGCATCGATGTGTTTGATCCCTCTCAGCATGAGCAAGATTTTCTGACTAAGGAGGAGAAGGATAACTTCAGACAGTGGAAAAGTGTTGATACTAAACGATTTAGGCCTGTAATAAAAAAAATTATTGATAGAGATTTAGAGCAGCTATTGGAAAAATGCGATGCTGTAATCTGTTTGTGGGATGAGTATGTAATACAGGGAGGTGGGACCCACGGCGAGCTCACACTGGCATATGAACACAAGCTGCCAGTATACCTTGTGTTAGGAATGCCCCTGGAAAAAGTGTCTTCCTGGATCGTCGGATGCACAACCGAAATATTTTCAAATTTTGAAGAAATGAAGCAGTATTTAATCAAAAATGGTTTCAATAATAATATTGAATAACTGCTTGACTTTCAAAAAAGACCCCTTACCTTTTTGACGTTATCATAAGGTGGGTAAGGGTTTACACCCACTTGAGCGATTCCGTGCAGGACATGCTCAAGTCAACTGAACCGATTTTATCTATTAATACAAAAACAAGGAGGACACACTATGAACAAAGCTGAATTGATTGCAAAGATTGCCGACGATGCAGGGATCTCGAAAGTACAGGCTGAAAAAGCACTTGGTGCATTTACAGGCGCTGTTACAGATTCACTAAAAGGCGGTAACAAAATTGCTTTAGTTGGCTTCGGAACTTTCGATGTATCAGCTCGTAACGCTAGAGTTGCTCGTAACCCTCGTACAGGTGAACCGATCAATGTTCCTGCAATGAACGTTCCTCGTTTTAAAGCTGGCAAAGGTTTGAAAGAAGCTGTCAACTAAGCTCTTTGCTATACATCAATTAGGAAAAGGGCGTGATTATTCACGCCCTTTTTTGATTGGGAGATTGATCCATGGAAACCACCTGTCAAGTTTCTCTTGATGCCATAACTCAAAACTTTAGCTATTTCAAAAAAAGAGTTTATCCCGCACAAGTCATTCCTGTTGTTAAAGCAAATGCCTATGGGCATGGTGCGCTTAAAATTACTGAACATCTCCATGAGGTGCTTGGTGTAGAAACCTTTGCTGTGGCCACACTTGAGGAAGCCCGGGAACTGGCAGTGTTATTTCCCCATATATCAATCTTAATCTTTAGTAGAGTCTTTCCATCAGAGCTTCCCGATGTACCAGAACATGCCATCCTCACCGTGGGTTCTGTGGAGGATGCCAAATCTATCTCTGAAAGTCAGTCCTCTAACATCAGGGTGCATCTTAATGTGAACACCGGGATGAATCGGCTGGGAATCACATCAGAACAAGCCCAGGAGCTGATATCATGGAAAACATCTAATTTGCAAATCGAAGGCGTGTATAGCCATTTCTCGTCTTCAGATACTAGCTCCGAAGTGGTTTACGCTCGTCAAAATGATGAATTCACTTCATTGGTTGAAAAGCTTCGTGCCGGGGGCTTCCAGGGCATGGCTCATTTGGCCAATAGTGCAGCCGGTTTACATAACAATCAGAAATCGTTTGATGCCATAAGACTGGGTATTGGATTATATGGCTATGATACATCACCAGAAGGGAAACATCAGACCTCCCTGCAACCTGCAATGACGATAAAAGCACCGCTTATTAGAATCGCTAAAGTTTCTGCAGGTGAATCGGTTAGCTATGCTGAAAAATGGCAGGCAGCTGTTGACACAAATATTGGTACGCTACGCATTGGCTATGCAGATGGCTACGTCCGAGCTTTAACCAACAGGGGATTGGTCGCATATAATGGAAAAAGCTATCCTGTGGTAGGCACAGTGACTATGGATCATATCATGATTGACCTGGGACAAGATGAGCCAACAACAGGAGCGATGTTTGAGGTCATGGGCGGGGCCATAGCTGCAGTTCAGATCAATAGAATCTCAAATATTCTGAATACTATACCTTATGAAATATGTTGTTCAATTTCACCACGTGTGAAACGCAACTATTAGACCAGTTTTAAGCCATCAATTACCAGATGAAATTGTCTGAATCAGACCCAGGGCTGCTTTACATAATTCCTGTGGAAACAATGAATTCAACCAACTAACGCAATAAATCAATTCATATTCTTAGATTAATTAACCTGTTTGTTCGTATATTTTACAAATTCCTATCAATTGCTACAGAAAATGGTTGAATTTGATGAATTATTTATTAAATCCTTCCTTGCATCAAGGTGTAGGAAACCCTGGCTTTGATGGTCTTTATATTGTGTGTTCTGTCCAGGGATGCAAAAGGAGTTTAACGTGAATATATTAGTGATTAGTGGCGAGCAAACCCACGAGCTTGCTGATTATGGAAATACATTCCCAGAATCTCGAATTGATATCGTGAATTCTGCAGATTTAAGTGCCAAATCTTTGAGTGAAAAATTACTCAGTTTTCAGGGAGATATGCTTCTCCTTATAGATGCTCGTAGCGAAAAGATTGAATTTAAGCAGTCCGCGGCTGAACTATATGAATTGGTTGCTGAAACATCCGATGATTGGTCCCTCATATATGCTGATTATGAAGTCGATGCTGAAGGTCAACTCAGTGAAGAACATTTGCTGGATCATCATATTGGACGGGTTCGTGACAATACAGATTATGGAAAAGCGTGGGTTATAAACCTTGAGAAACTTAGTGAAGTCCTGCCCCTCGCTGATTCTACAAATCAACATTTCTTATATGAAATAAGATTACGCTTGAGTGAAGTTGGAGAGTTAGTGCATATTGCTAATCGTTATGCTGGGGCACCCTATCGAATCAATAAGGCAGTCGGGGAGCAGAATGTATTTGACTACCTCCTGGCGAGCAAAGAATCCCAGTTAGAACTAGAGCAGATTGTTAGCGACCATTTAAAAAGAATTGGCGCCTACCTTGCTCCGGGAGAACATTACTCCAGGGTTCCTTATGCCCAGAAACAATATGATTTAGTTGCCAGCGTTATAATACCCGTTAACAACCGTCCTGGATTTATTGGTGCGGCCATTGAGTCAATCCTTGCTCAGACCATCCAGAATATTGAAGTCATCGTGGTGGTAAATGGTGGTGAGAATGATCCTACCATCGCGGCAGTACAGGAATATATGCCTGGTGGTGGCAAATATGATGCAGACAAACCTGCAGTTCAGCTCATCGTTCTGGATATTAATAACATTGGTCTCTGTCTGAATGCTGGCTTAAAACGAGCCAAAGGAAAATATTACGTTCAACTGGATTCTGATGATCAACTTATCGAAGATGCTGTTGAAAAAGTAACCAAGGTCTATGAATCAGACGATACGATTGCCATGGTTATTGGTTCGTACGAAGTCTGGGAAAAAGATTCCGATTCTGGAGAAATCAAGCGCATGGATTCAATTCCAGTAGTGACCCACCCAGAATGGACAGAAGAGAACGGTCGCAATAACCTCTTACGTATCAATGGGGCTGGAGCACCACGCTCATTCTACATTGAAGCCGCCAGAGATATTGGTTTCCTTGATATGAATACATCAGCCTATGCTAGAAATTATGGTGAAGACTATGATTTTGTATCCCGCATGAGCGAACACCACAGAATTGGTCGTGTCTGGGATCCAATCTATAAAGTTATCCGGCATGGTGGGGGTACGGATCATAATATTGATCGAGCCACCGTTGATCGGAATGACAATGCTAAAGATGAAATGCGTCGCGAAGCTATCTACAGACGTCAAATAATAAACGAGGTTGCAAATGGATGAAATTATTCTAATTGGAATTGACGGAGGGGCTTCCAAAGTCCTTGTCCACAAAGTTGATATCCTGATCAACCCCATGCGCTTTGTGGCGCTCAAACCATTTATTGAAGTGGCTTACAGCACGTCTGAAGCCTATAACCCAAAATTCAAGCCAATAGTCCTTTCTCGTCAGCTTAAAGAGCACAATAATGGAACTGTTGAGCAAACCAAATCTGAGACTGCCCAGGAAATGGCACTCCTGGATAGCTTTACAAAAGCTATTCGAACTATTCTTGGAGATAATGTCACCCAGGATGTGATTGTAGGAGTTGGCCTGCCGGGTCTGAAGACCAAAAATGGGCGAGGTATTTCCGCCATGGTAAATGGTCCGCGGATGCCAAAATTTCTGATTAAACTTGAGAAAGCCCTGAAAAAAGAAGGCTATACTACTCTCAATCCTATCCGGGTCATCGGTAGTGATGCTGATTATTGTGGCTTAGGTGAGCAGTGGGGCGATGAAGGCGGTATGCGGGGTGTCAAATCAGCATATTACTTTGGTGTGGGTACTGGAATTGCAGATGCCATGTTGCTCAAAGAGAAAAATGTTCCTTTTGATAGCTGTAGTTCCTGGATAGCTAAAACCTGGGAAATGATGGCAAATGAAGAAGAGAGTTATGAAAACTTGTTATCTGCAAAGGGAATTCAGACTCGCTACGCTGCACTCACAGAAACCACATTGGAAGAACTGGACCAAGCAGAAATTTTCCCATGGCAGATTTATGAGCGAGCTCTTCTTGGTGAAGAGGAAGCCGTGGAAATTGTTGGATCCACTGCACAAGCCCTATCTGAACTACTGTTCCACCGTATCCAGACCCTTGCGCTTGGTGCTCCTGAAACCGTACTACTAGATGCTAACAGGACTCTGGAGCTTGAACATGAATATGTCGGTGAAGTGTTTGAACGAATTGTTATTGGTCAACGTTTAGGGGATATCTGGGAATTTAAGAAATTTACACCACTCCTACTTGACCCTGTGAATGAAAAATTAGGTCGCATGATTCACTCCTCAAGTTTACCAGCTGAAGTGAAGTCCCAATACCTGACCAAAACCAACCGTCTGAGGGATGACTTGATTATTCATTCTGAATTGAGACATGCCCCTGCCTTAGGAGCTGCCGTCGATGCCTATCTCGAGTGGATTGAACAGTGAGATAATCCGTGTAGGAATTGTTCTACCTGAAGATAAAATCCAGGAAATAACCATATCCTGGTCTCCCGAGCTTGAGCTCGAGACAAATATCCCTGCTCTACAAGCTGTTCAAAGCATTTCCCTCTTTGTTGAGAATGCTGTCATATCCTTTAAAAATCTGCCAAATATATCAAGTCATACAGCACTTTCACTAAGTTGCTCGGATCAGGTTGAAGCCTTATCAACCAAATATGGTTTCCATATCGATTCTGTTGTTGCCGGCCGTGGATTTCACTGGGAAAAACGGATAGAGGTGGACCTGCCTGGTAAACTTGACATTTCTATTCAGGATGGATTTCTCAAAGTCATCAACTTTGTAGATGTTGAGGCTTACGTTGCCTGTGTGGCCACCTCCGAAATGGGTTCAGAAGCGCCTGTAGATCTCCTTGCTGCACAAACTGTGGTAGCACGGTGTTGGTCTCTAGCTCTGGCCGAGGCCAAGCATCTTTCCGATGGCTATGATGTATGCAATGATGATTGTTGTCAGCGTTATCAGGGCACGACATACCTTACGGACCATTCACTGCGGGCTGCCATAAAAACTGCTGGTGAAGTATTAGTCTATGAGGACAGGGTAATTGATGCCCGTTACTCCAAGAATTGTGGGGGAATGGTCGAAGCCTATGATACAGTCTGGGAAGGGGGGCAAGTCCATTACCTCATCCCGCTCTGGGATGCACCAGAACAGAAAGCTGGATATGCAGTAGATGATTTGGAAAAACATTACGCCTACAATGAAGCTTACTGTTCTTCAAAAAGATTTGAGGGAGTGAACCTGGCAGGAATGCTGGGGAAGGTTGATGTATCAGGAAGCTATTATCGTTGGGAACAGCTTCTTACCAAGGTGGATATCCTCAAAAATTTGAAAAAATATACTGGCCTGACCTGGACCAGTCTTGATGACATTCGCATTATGGAACGTGGACCTAGCTCCAGGATTAAACACCTTTTCCTGGTTGGGCTCGATAAGCAGGGGAATGTTGCTGAACAAATGGTAAAATCAGAATATGGTATACGCCAGATGTTTAGTGATTCATTTCTCTATTCTTCGGCCTTTACGATCAAGAATGCTGATACGCTCAAGCGCGATGATCATATCGTATTAAGAGGTGTAGGTTGGGGACACGGGGTGGGCTTATGTCAGATGGGCGCCTTGGGGATGGCGCTGGACGACATCGGTTATAAAGATATTCTCAAACACTACTACCCTGGTACACAACTGGCAACACTTAGATAGATAGGCATTATCCTGTGCCTGGAGATCAATTCTCCAGTACCAATTGTGCTTTTATAGGCTGGATTCACTCACTCGGACAAGATTGAACTGTTTTGTGTTGGTAAACGCTTTTAACTAACCTAGTTTGAATCAACAACCCGGAGTAAAGACTTATGCAAAATCGAACCACTTCCTTTCGAAGACAGATAGTAGTAATGGGCATCTTATTGGTGCTGCTGCTTCAATCATGTGTTAGCGTCGCACCGCCCATAGCTGAAGAAATTCCACCAGCTCCAATTGCACCCGATCTGCCTTTAGATATGGTCAAATCGGGTCTAGAAGTATTTATCGAAAGGGGCAATTGGGATCCCAATTTGAAATACGGTCTCATGGCCAATCAGACATGCGTGGATAGACAGTTGGTTCATGGCGTACAGCTACTCCCCGAATACATCAATCTGGTGCTCATCTTGTCACCAGAACATGGCTTATTCGGTGCTGAAAATGCTGGAGATTTCATCGGTGAAGAAGTTGAGCTAAGCTCAGGAATAAAAGCTGTCACTACTTATCGCAAAAAACAGGCAGAAATAAATGAGATGATCTCCGAATTGGATGTCATCCTATTCGATATCCAGGATATTGGTGTCCGCTCCTATACATATATTTATTCCATGTCATATGCCATGAAGGCAGCAGCAGCAATGGGTAAAAAGGTTATCATTTTGGACCGACCCAATCCCATCAATGGCGTGCAAATGGAGGGTAATATCCTCAGACCAGAAAATGCCAGTGGAGTCGGTCGCTATCCCATACCATATCGCCACGGGATGACAACAGGTGAATTAGCCTTGCTCTTTAATACAGAATTTGAAATAGGTTGCGATCTGGAAGTTGTAAAAATGGAAGGGTGGACCCGCGATATGTGGTTTGATGAAACCGGACTTCCGTGGGTACCCACTTCACCCCATGTACCCGATGCTTCTACCATTCTACCCATGATCTCCACAGGTACTTATGGAGAATTGCATGTACTCTCAGAAGGTGTTGGCATCACCATTCCTTTCGAATTCTCTGGTGGACCATGGATTGTAAACCCACACGAATTTGCAGCTGCACTTCAAGATAGGGTTGGGGAGGGTGTCATCTTTCGACCCACTTTTGTGAAACCGTATTATGGTAGATATAAAGGACAGGTTTGCGGGGGAGTCCAATTGTATGTCAGCGATAGAGAGCGATACAAACCATATCTGGTAGGCTTGCAAATTTTGGCAGTCCACCAGGAGTTATATCCAGAGATCGATCTCTTTGCCGAAGAGGGTCGCTGGGGCATGTTCACCAAAGTAATGGGAGACAAGCAAATCAAAAAAGATATTCAAGCTGGTAAGGATCCACTTGATATGGAAGCTGCCTGGCTTGGTGAGCTCAATGAATTCGCACAAATGCGTCAGAAGTATCTCCTATATGATTAAGTCCATTCTGAGGTGAGTTTATTTTAAACAAAAATCTTATTTCGGTCCTGAGCATCTTATTGGTAGGTTCAATTCTCTATGGCCAGGAAATGCTGGAAAAACCCCATGCACAGCATGTTGTTCAATTTGGCAATGTTGAAATAGATCAGGATAATGGATTTACAGGATATCCTCAGAATCTGGTACAACGCAACGCTTTAAGGGATCCCAGCCATGTTGTTTTTGGCTATCATCCCTACTGGAATGGTACTGCCTGGGAAAGCTATGCTTATGATATTTTGAGTCATGTCGCCTGGTTTGGCTTAAACATGAGCAATAGCGGTAGCATCACCAATGATCACGATTGGCCAGTTAATGGTCTCGTCGATCTGGCACACAGCCATGGTGTAAAGGTGATTGTGACGGTGACAAATTTTGACAATGCTGGCATTGGAATCCTCCTGGGCAATGCAACTTATCGTCAAAATGCCATCGATAATCTTATTGCAGAGGTAATCCTGGGAAATGCTGACGGAGTTAATATTGACTTCGAGTTTGTACCTGCTTCAGCCACAGCTAATTTTAACACTTTTATTCATGATTTGACCCAGGCTTTCCACGATCAGATTCCAGGATCCGAAGTAAGCATCGCCATGCCTTCAGTAGATTGGTCAAATGCTTATGATTATAACTATCTTTCGGACAATTGTGATGGGCTCATGATTATGGCTTATGGGTATTACTGGTCTAGTAGTTCCAATGCAGGTCCGAATTCGCCTTTAAATAGTGGGCTTTCAAGTTGGTATATCAGTCGCACTATAGAGGACTATCTGACCAAAACAGGGCAGGATGGTTCTCAACTCATTCTGGGATTACCCTGGTATGGCAGGGATTGGCGGGTTACCAGCTCAGCAATGAATGCCTCGGTTGTCCGGGATGCCTTTGGTGTAATTATTCCAGGTATATCTATTTTCTATCCGTCTGCTGAGACCAATGCCCAGGCCTATGGAAAGCAGTACCACACAGGTGTAGAGGCTGCCTGGTATAACTATAACGATGGTCAGCAACACCAGGTATGGTATGATGACTCCACCAGCCTGGCAACAAAATATCAATATGCCAGAGATATGGATATCAAAGGAGTAGGTATTTGGGCTCTCGGATATGATGGGGGACGTCCTGAAATATGGGGTGGTCTAAGCGAAATCTTCGGCTCCACTGCACCACCGCAGACCTCGAGTTATTTCACAGTTAAAAATCTGGGAAATGGTAACGTGGCAGTACATTGCGCTCAATCTCTCTTTACGGATCATTATAAGGTGTACGTCAGCGGAGATGGTAATGAATTCACGTTGATGGATAGTTCAGAAACTCAGGATATCCTACTCACAAATCTATGGGATGGACAGGTGGTCTATCTAAAGGTGAGAAATTCAAATGCATATGGCAGCAGCACTTTCTCTGAAGTACTTGCCACAACTGTCAATATTCAGCATGAATCCAGTGTCCTCATTGTACAGGGGTTTGAACGTACATCCGATACAGTAAATAATTTTGACTATATCATCGAACATGGCTCTGCAATTCAGGCCAGCGGTCGTCTATTCGATGCAGCAAGTAATGATGCTGTGGAAGCCAATGCCATTGATCTGACAGATTATGATATTGTGGATTGGATAAGTGGGGAAGAAGCCACTTTAACAGTTTCATTTTCACCCACTGAACAGACACGTATCAAAGACTATCTCGAACAGGGTGGTCGTATATTTATTTCAGGCTCGGAGATTGGCTGGGATCTTGAAGCAAATGGTAGTGAAAGTGATATAAGCTTTTACCATAACTACTTCAAAGCAGATTACATAACTGATGATGCTCAGTCTTATGCCATTTCTGGCACATCAACTGGCATATTTTCTGGCATAGCTGGTATAACATTTGATAACGGATCACATGGGACATATAATGTCGATTATCCTGATGGGATTAAACCATATGGTGGATCATTGAACAACTTACTTTACGATGGAAGTAACTATGATAGTCAGGGAGGCGCTGGTATCCAGCATCTTGGAAGCTTTGGCGAAAGTACAGCTTTAGGTGGTATTGTTTATTTGGGTGTTGGGTTTGAGACGATATATCCAGAAAGTGCACGGAACACAATGATGTCAGCTATCCTGGATTATCTGGAAACATCAGTGGATATCGATCCCCTGATACAGCAGCCCAACAGCTTTCAAGTTTCACCGGCTTATCCAAACCCCTTTAATGGCTCATTTGTAGTTGAAGTTAAAATTCCCCGGGCGACTAACCTCAATATCAATCTATTCAATTTGAGGGGACAATTGGTTCAGCATTTTGAGTTTGAAGGTAACATCGGGGAGAATACTATTACAGTAGCAGCTCTCAACAGTTCAAACGCAAGCTCAGGCGTATATATTCTTAAAATTGAAAATGGTTCTCAGTTTCACACACAAAATATTACCTACTTGAAATAGGAGCAGGAATGAAATCAATTGCTAAGCGCTTTCTACTCGGATTCATCATTCTCGGTTTGTGGTCGTGTGCATCCTCACCGTCAGGCAGTCCACAGGGATCAATTCCAGGTCCACATGAAGATCAACAAATGGAACTGGGAAAATTAGAGGTCCCTCAAGAAAAGATCACTGTCTATACTGGTCTTGATGTACTGGAAAAGATAGGATTTGAACCCCTCCTCGGTAAAAAGGTGGGGGTGGTTACCAATCACACCGCAGTGAGCAAAAAGGGGACGCATCTTGTTGATTTGCTGTACGCCAACAGCGATATCACCATCCAAGCTATCTTCGCTCCAGAGCATGGATTTAGAGGAAAAGAGCAAGGGGGCGATGCCATCCCAGGGGGAGTTGACTCGAACACGGGTGCGCCGATTTACAGTCTGTATGGTGCGCAACGGGAACCAAACCCTGAGATGCTACATGGCATTGATATCCTGGTTTTTGACATCCAGGACGTGGGTACACGGTTTTACACCTATATCTCCACCATGGGATATGTCCTCGAAGCAGGTGCCCGGTATGATATTCCTGTGATGATACTGGATCGTCCAAATCCAATTGGGCGTCGGATAAATGGCAATGTCCTCGATGAAGGTTTTGAAAGTTTTGTAGGGCGCTACAAGATCCCCATTCAATATGGACTCTCCATGGGAGAATTGGCTCGTATGATTGTTGGCGAAACAATGATTTCTGGTCTCGAGTCCCTGGAGCTTCACGTCGTTGAATGTGAAGGCTGGACTGGAGATTTATTCTGGTCTGATACCGATCTGGACTGGTTACCACCTTCACCGAATATGCGCAATACCAATGAAACATTGACTTACCCTGGCCTCTGCCTGCTTGAAGGTGTCAGAATTAATGAAGGACGCGGAACGGAATTCCCATTTGAATATATAGGTACTCCGTATATGGATGGAAAACTCCTGGCAAGAGAGCTCCTGGCAACGGGGCTGGAAGGGTTTACTGTTGAACCCGTTTCCTATATACCTGTAGATATGCCAGGTGCCGCTATGAACCCACTCTTTGAGGGTGAAGTTGTTCAGGGTGTAAAGATAGTCGTCACCGACCCAACTAAATACAAAGCCGTTGACTTCCTCGTTCATCTCCTGGTTATTGCCAAAAAGAATTACCCCAATGAGTTTGGCTGGCGAAGTGCACGTGGTCCTGATCGATTGTGGGGTGGATCTGCACTACGCGAGATGGTAGATGCAGGGAAGACGGCCCAGGAGATTATAGATAGTTATCAAGATGAATTACAGGCTTTTGAAAGTATTCAACAAAAATATAGAATTTACGGAAATTAATTCGACCATTAATCCATAGAGCCACATCACTTCAGAGAAGGAGATCATTAATGAGTAGCGAAAATACACCCAAAAAACGCTCGGCCTGGGCTTGGATTCCATCCCTCTATTTTGCAGAAGGGCTGCCATATACCGTCGTTATGTTGATTGCTGTTGTTTTCTACAAAAGAATGGGCATTTCCAACACTGAAATTGCACTCTACACAAGCTGGCTTTATCTACCCTGGGTTTTGAAGCCCTTCTGGAGTCCACTGGTTGATATTGTAAGAACAAAACGATTCTGGATAGTTACGATGCAGATAATGGTTGGTGCTGGTTTGGGTGGTGTGGTACTAACTATTCCAATGCCGGCGTTCTTTCAATTCACCCTGGCTTTTTTCTGGCTATTGGCATTCAGCTCTGCTACCCATGATATTGCTGCTGATGGATTTTATATGATCGCCCTTTCCCAACATGATCAAGCATGGTGGGTCGGGATTAGAAGTACCTTTTACCGTCTGGCAATTATCGCCGGGCAAGGTGGTATCATCATATTTGCCGGGATGATTGAAAGTAATACAGGACTTCAGGATGTTTCTTTAGAAGTCCAGGCCACTGGTAGTCACCGGATTGAGCAGCAAATAGACCCTGAAATGCTTGTCTTGCATGAAAGTGATGTTGATCTCGCCATAGCTATTCAACCTACCGTTTTAAATATTGAGTTAGGCACACAATCCAGTCAAAGTTATGATTCTCTACTCACAAAGGTCAATTACTGGAATGAACATCGCTCGGAACACCTCAATGTTGCTGATCTGGACAGTCTGGCATTTATCGGTTATACCGCTCCTGAGCCAGGGGATCCAGTTGGCAATACTGCCATTGCTTATATCGGCTTAACGGGTCGTCCTGAAACAGAGGACCACACCGTTGTTTCCTTTGGTCACGAATCTGGCGATAAAAGTATCAAGTTAATCTCAGGTACCAGACTTGTGGTTAACCAGGATGATTGGAATTATCCATACATGGCCATCATTCAGGTTCACCCAAACTTGAAACATGCTGCCACCGCATCATTTATTTCTCGTTCAGGTAATATCCCACTGGCCTGGATTATGTCCTTTGGAATATTAACAGCCATGTTTGGCTTCTTCTTTATATATCACTTCTTTGTGCTCCCCAAACCTGGAGAGGATAAGGGTGCCGTTATCGAGAGTGGGGCAGTATTCTTCAAGAATTACATCCAGACCTTCACTGCCTTTTTTACCAAAGAGAAAATTGGTTTGGCGGTGGCTTTTATTTTGATCTATCGATTTGGTGAAGCACAGTTAGTGAAAATTGCGCCCCTGTTTATGATCGATAGTATCGAAGCAGGTGGTCTGGCATTGACAACCCAACAATATGGATTTATCTACGGAACACTCGGGGCAGTTATGCTGACCCTTGGTGGGCTGCTGGGGGGATTTGTTTCGGCTCGACAGGGTTTAAAATTCTGGATTCTCTGGATGGCTTTGGCAATGAAATTACCTGATGTTGTATATGTTTATCTCTCCTATGCCCAACCTGAAAATTTTACCATGATTGCAATCATGGTTGGTATTGAACAATTTGGTTATGGTTTTGGGTTTACTGCATATATGCTGTATATGATCACTGTGGCTGAAGGGGAACACAAAACAGCTCATTATGCGATTTGTACCGGTTTTATGGCCTTGGGAATGATGATACCAGGGATGTTCAGTGGATGGCTACAGGAGACTATTGGTTATGAGATGTTTTTCATCTGGGTCCTGGTTGCCACCATCCCGGGTCTGATTATGCTGAAATATTTACCCATTGACCCGGAATTTGGAAAAAAAACGGTTGCTCCAACTGAATAGTTGAAAACCGCCATTCGACCTGAAAGGAACTCTGCCAGATGATTTTGTCAGTACTGGATTGGACAATAATTGGTGCCTATATCGCATTTTCAATGGGAGTGGGTATCTTCTTCTACAAGCGAGCAGCCGGCTCCACAAGTGAGTTCTTTATGGCCGGGAGGACCTTACCCTGGTGGGTAGTTGGGACTTCAATGGTAGCCACGACCTTTGCCGCCGATACACCGCTTGCAGTCACAGAATTTGTGCGTGGTCCAGGTATCTGGCAAAACTGGTTCTGGTGGAACCAATTGTTGGCGGGCTTGTTGGGAGTTTTCCTCTTCTCCAGGCTTTGGAGACGGGCCGAGGTGCTTACCGATAATGAACTTATCGAAGTGAGATATTCTGGTAAGGCAGCCGCCGGCTTACGCTTATTCAAAGTTGGTTTCTTTGCAGTAATGTACAATTTCATTGTCATGGGCTGGGTTATAAATGCCATGGCCTCCATCGCTGCAGTCATGCTGGATGTGGATAAATGGGCAGCCGTTTGGATCTGTGTTGCCATTGCCTTGACTTACTCCCTGTTATCAGGATTCTGGGGTGTGGTGGTCACCGATCTGGTACAGTTTGTTATCGCCATGGTTGGATCCATTGCCTTGGCCATCATTGCCGTGAATTATGTAGGTGGAATGGATGTGCTGCTGGAGAAACTGCGTGGTTTTACTGGTGAGCATGCTTCCCTTGAAATTGGCATCCAAAAGGTGACTTCACAACTAGCGGCAGCATCCGACTCACTGAGAACTACGGAATTGAGTGCCACCTTAGAGGGTATGAAGCAGCAATTGTCGCAGACACCCATTGTGCATGAAAATACGCTCAGCTTTATTCCTCCTGTACCAGAGGCAGGATTCTTTACAATCGCTTTCTGGGAATCACCATTTTCACAATTCCTGGTATATATGACCATTTTGTGGTGGTCCATGTACAATACTGATGGAGGCGGTTACATCATCCAGCGGATGGGTTCAGCTAAAGATGAACGTCATGCCCTGGCTGCGACGCTCTGGTATCAGACTGCTCATTATGCCTTGCGTGTGTGGCCCTGGATTGTAGTAGCCCTGGCCTCAATAGTCATGTTTACCGATTTGGGCGGCCACGAGCTCGGCACCAAGGCTGCTTACCCGCTGGTTATGAGGGAGTTATTGGGAAGTGGGATGCGAGGAATCCTGGTGGTCTCATTTTTAGCTGCCTTTATGTCAACAATTGATACCCACTTAAATTGGGCAGCGTCTTACATCATCAATGATGTGTATAAACGCTTCTTCAGACCGGAAGCGACCTTTAAAAATCATGCAACAGCTCAGCGTCATTATGTGGTTATTTCAAAGATTGCTACTGTTGTGCTCATGCTGATGGCAGCCTACATAGCCATGCAGATGCAAAGCATAGAAAAAGCCTGGAAATTTATGGCTTCTATGGGAGCGGGTATAGGCTTGGTCCTGATATTACGCTGGTTCTGGTGGCGTATCAATGCCTGGACAGAAATTACAGCTCTAGGTACTTCACTGTTGCTGGCCATAGTATTTGAAATTGTAGCCTATTACCAAACCGTTAGTGCTGGTATGGCATATGAGCTTTTTGGACCAGATCCTGTATTGGGGTTACCATGAAATTTCACTTAAAGCTACTCATCATAGTTCCTATCTCCATCATCTCATGGCTGACAGTAACATTGTTGACAAAACCTGAGAGTGAAGAAACTCTGATTGGGTTTTATCAGCGGGTGCAACCCGGAGGCTGGTGGGCTCCAATCGAGGGCAAAATTCAGCATACGCTTCAACCAGTATCCAAAGGATTCCTGGGAAATTGGATCGCCGGAGTTGCCATGATATGGGGTCTCACTTTCGCCATTGGACATCTGATATTTGGTAATTGGGGCTTGGGAATTGCGTTGTTCGCAATCGCACTGGCCGGATTTGCCTGGATGTGGAAATTTACCATCTCCAAAATTACAATTTGAATTGTCAATATCCAGGCTGGGATTCAACTCCCAGCCTGGACTGACCAACAGCGTCGCAAGAATTTCCTTCGCATATTAGGCGAGCTGCCTATATTGATTACGAAGTCTTAACATCTCAGTAGAATAATAACGAGTGACATTTACAGTTTGTGCTGTATCCGTACACAGGAAGGATAACTCATGGATAAAACCAAAAAAGGTATCTGGGGATGGGCAATGTATGACTGGGCAAATTCCGCATTTGCAACCACAGTCATGGCAGGATTTTTTCCAATATTTTTTAAAAGTTATTGGAGTGCTGGCGCAGATGTAAATGTCAGTACAGCTCAATTGGGTGCTGCTAACTCTGTTGCCAGTCTCATTGTTGCTTTAATGGCTCCCATTTTAGGTGCCATTGCTGATAAGGGTTCCGCCAAGAAAAAATTCCTGATCTTTTTTGCATACCTAGGTGCTCTCATGACCGCTGGTCTTTTCCTTGTACAGGAAGGGAATTGGCAAATGGCAATTTTCGTATATATCATGGGTATTATCGGATTTTCAGGGGCTAACATATTTTATGATGCCCTCCTTCCCAGTGTAACCTCAGAAGAAAATATCGACCGAATTTCAGGTCTGGGTTTTGGTATGGGATATCTCGGAGGAGGAGTCCTGTTTGCCTTGAATGTGGCCATGACACTTTTTCCCGATACCTTTGGACTTGACGGACCAGCTCAAGCAGTTCGCATATCATTCCTGTCTGTGGCAATTTGGTGGGGTCTTTTCACTCTGTTTACTATTTTTTGGGTGGAAGAGAAGAAACCAGAAGGCACCATGGGTGGCATAGCTGTCATTAAAGCAGGCTTTAAACAGTATCTTGATACCTGGAAGAAGATCAGACACCTGCAGACGGTCTCAATATTTTTACTGGCCTACTGGTTCTATATAGATGGTGTTGACACGATTATCAGAATGGCTGTCGACTATGGCATGTCAATTGGTTTTGAATCAAATGACCTTATAATTGCTCTCCTAATTACTCAATTCGTTGGATTCCCTGCAGCCATAGTTTTTGGAAGACTTGGTGAAAAATGGGGTGTTAGAAAATCCATTTATCTGGCAATATTCGCATACATTATTATCACCTTTTATGGTGTCCTCATGACCAAACCAATTGAATTCTATGCCCTTGCCATCGCAATTGGACTGGTCCAGGGTGGTATCCAGGCATTGAGTCGTTCATACTACTCAAGACTGATTCCCAAGGGACAGGAAGGTGAATTTTACGGTTTCTATAACATGCTCGGTAAGTTTGCGGCAATCCTTGGCCCGCTCCTGATAGGTGTAGTGGGTTTAACCATTAAAGGCACACTTGGACCACTGGCTAACACGCCTGAACAACAGATGGCCATCGGCCAAATTGCCTCACGCTGGGGTATAGGATCTGTAGTGGTACTATTTGTTATTGGTGCTATCCTCTTCAAATTTGTAGATGAAGAAGAAGGCAAGCGCGAGGCTGCTTATATTGCGGAACACTCAGAATAAGCACTGAAACATTTGACACAAAAGCCTCGGAACTATCCGGGGCTTTTTTTGTACTATGACAGCGAGGAGTTGATGCTAGAGGTCTCAGAACAAGGATGTCTTCGTTCTAGACTATCTTCGATAATTATTTCTGTCTCGCTTGAAGCGCTTATATTTGCGTCGAAAGGATTCATGAACATGAAAATACTAGAACTCATCCAACTTCCTGTAGGCGTAGCCATTCGCTGGGATGATGGTGATGAAGCACTGATTGATTATCATAAACTACGAGACGCTTGTCCCTGTGCAAATTGCTCAGGCGAAAGCGATCTCTTTGGACATAAGACCTTTGGCTTACCCATGTTGAAAACAGCCAGCACCTATGAGCTGCAATCTTTTCGGTGGGTAGGACATTACGCCATTCAATTTACCTGGACAGATCGCCATGATGCTGGAATCTATACTCTGAAACTTTTAAAGGCTCTCGGTGAACCAGACGAAGAATAACCAGCCCCAAAGAGGGGATTCAAATCTCTTCTCGCGGATATTTGTAGCCGGTATGATTATCCTGGCAAGTATTGGATTACACAGTATTGCCTGGGATCTGTGGCAAGGAGAGGCGGTCTCAACTTTTGAACGGGTATTGGCCACAAGTTTTATTCTCGTGATTGTGGCAGCCTTGGTTTATGTCATTATTCAACGCATGGAGATGCGTAAAACTGAAAAATTCAGGAGAGAAAAATGGTAGCATGGTATACAACAGAGAAAGTGGCAGGAAAGCAAATTTCCAAACATCTTGGTGTCGCGACAGGAAGTACCATCAGGGCTCGTAACATTGGTAGAGATATTGTAGCCGGTTTGAGAACCCTGGTTGGTGGTGAAGTTCCAGAATATACTGAAATGATGGCACACGCCAGGAACCAGGCTATTGAACGAATGCTGCAAAAAGCTACTGACATGGGAGCAGATGCCGTCGTTGGTGTCCGATTTTCAACTGCGATGATTATGCAGGGAACTGCTGAAGTCATGGCCTTCGGTACTGCTGTAAAATTCTAAGACGCTGAATTTGAGATCCAATACACCTCCAGGCGAGATCGTAGGTACCATTACTGCGAAGCGATTGGAGACGATCAAGCGAGTTACCAGTAACCGGCAATTCAGCTTAACCGTCATCCTGGAAAATATTCATGATCCTCACAATGTAGGCGCTATTTTTAGATCCGCTGATGCTGTCGGTATTGATGAAGTTCAATTGCTTTATACGCGAGAACACTTCCCTGATCTACATCCCAAGGTGACAGCAGGAGGGGAGAAATGGGTCAAACAGAATAAGTATCAGGATCCAGAGAAGCTGGCTTCAGATTTAAAGGAGAGGGGTTTCAAGATTTATACGACTCAGCTCAGCACTGATTCCGTGTCAATACATGATGTGGACTGGACGCAACCCTCTGCCATAGTTTTAGGCAATGAAAACCGGGGGGTATCCTCAGAGTTGACCAAGCTCGCCGATACCAATATTCTAATTCCCATGTTCGGCATGGTTGAAAGTTTGAATGTTTCAGTTGCTGCAGCCGTAATTCTCTTCGAAGCTTGCCGACAACGAATTGAGAACGGGAAGTATCCAAATCGAGATTTGAGTCCAGAATTTTTGGATCAGATGATCGATGAGTGGGTCAATATCAAAATTAATAAGCGTAAAAAAACGGGATTGAGATAAGCCGTCACAATTAAAAGAAAGATAGCTGATTTAAACAAGACAGCCATGGTTTGACCTACTAGCGGCCTGTAACCACCCCATAAGGAATTTCACTTTGCTACGCATATCCTCTACTCCATCAAATTTTATCCACAGCCTAAACATCCTGTTGTTTGTCACATTAATGGGGCATTCATCACTGGGAGCAACTCCTCTGGATCCGGGTCAGACTTTGCCAGGCATGGGTACGATCGCCTACATTAATGAATCTGATGGGCGAGACGCTATTTTTATTAGAGATGCGTCAGGATCGGACGTCATTTTCAGGTGTGATTACGAAAATGAAATCGTGTTGACGCCTTCAGTGAGTTCCGATGGGAAATTTATAACATTTTTGGTGGATAATGGTCGTGATCAAAAGGCAGTCCATATTTTGGGTCCGATTGAAAAGGTAAATGGTAAGTGGCAGGCTGATGATTATCTGATCATCATGGTTAGGGGAGGCGCCTGGCCGGTGATTCACGATAGCAAGTCAGTCTATTTGTCCATGCCCGACCAGACCTCATTGGTTATGAGCGGATCATCAAACATTTATCTGATCAGCGCAGAAAAAATTCAACAGATCACGAAGAATCAGGGTTTAAGCTCACATATTTGGCCGCTAATAAATCCGGAGGGTAATAAACTTATCTATCGTGAGATTCCCCTTCCAGATAAAAATGGTGATGTTGTTGAACCCATTAAATCCATACTCTTTGATCTTCAGTCCGGAGCCAGTGAGGCACATTTTGTAAATCAGTTTGTTTATATGGAGCAGTGGACTGAACAGGGAGAGATCCTGTTTTCATCCAAAGAGCGGGATGAAAATGGGAATAGAATTTATGCCCTGTACAATCCAGAGACCATGGAAACACGGGAAATCTATCGGAACAAATCTCGACAGGGTTCCCTCTCAAACGAGGCACGCTTTCTGGCAACTATACGCCCCATGCCTGAGGGGGGCGCTGACTTCGACATCTTCGTAACTGATCTGCTATCCAAAGTAGAAATCAACCTGACACAGTCTCCCAAAGAGAGTGAAAGCATCATAGGTTGGATTAAATAGCATTATTTTGATCAAGCACGTCTAGATAACTCAATGAAAAATATTGAATTATGATTTCCCCAGTTCTACTCGGGGAATAGATTATTCTTGTCCAATAATTCAGCTTAAATATTCATTCATTGACCTACATTTAACAGCATAAACCTTGAGTCAAGAGCGCCCTAAATTATATTGCGAAGCTTTATTTAAATTGGACTTCAAAAGATAGGAATACCGTACTGATGGCAGCTAAAATTGGAATCATATCTGAGCACAAACCTGGTGAAGGTCGCATCCCCTTAACTCCGGTGCAAATCAAGCAATTGCACAAGGACAATCCTGAGCTGACCATCACAGTCCAACCTTCTTCACAGCGGGTCTTTCAAGATGACGAATTCCTTTCACAGGACATTGCAATGTCAAATGATCTGATGGATGCAAATCTGGTTATGGCAGTGAAAGAAATCGATGTTAATGATATTCATGCCGGACAAGCCTACCTTTATTTCTCGCATACCATTAAGGGCCAGGATTACAATATGTCCATGCTTCAACATATACTTGATACGGGGGCCACACTCCTGGATTATGAACTTATTCGTGATGATAAGGATCGACGTCTCGTGTTCTTTGGCCGTCATGCAGGCTTAGCCGGGATGGTGAATACGCTTTGGTCTTATGGACAACGTCTCAAAGTGCTCGGTGTGGATAATCCTTTTATGCAGATCAAGCAGGCTCAGGATTATGCCAATCTTGAAGAGATCAACCTCTCACTACAGATTCTAGGCTCTGAAATAAGCCGTTGGCTGGCTGATAAACCTGCCATTGTCATCGGAGTGACCGGCTATGGCAATGTCTCCAGAGGTGCCCAGGAAATATTGGCCAATCTGCCCATGCATGAAATCACTGCTAAGGAACTGCTTACCACAGATCTGGATGCAATGAACGGGCAAATTATCAAAGTAGTGTTCAAAGAAGAGGACATGTTTGAACCTGTCGATCCAAGTGCTGTATTTGAATTACAGGATTATTTCAATCATCCTGAAAAATATCGTGCAAAATTTCAACCCTACCTTAAAAAAATGCACATGCTGGTTAATTGCATTTACTGGGATACTCCCTATCCCAGGCTTGTCACCTTGGAAGACATAAAAGCTCACTACGAATCGGATAAAACCTTAATGATTGTGGGTGATATAACCTGCGATATCGATGGCGCTATTCAATTCAACACGGGGGCAACCTTGAGTCCTGATCCAGTTTATATCCATGATGTCAATACCGGGAAAAAAAGGATGGGCTTTGAAGGGGAGGGTCCTGTGGTCATGGCCGTTGACAATTTACCCACTGAATTGCCCAGAGAAGCCTCGGAGGCCTTTGGTGAAGCACTGATCCCATTTGTTCCTGCCATGGGTGCCTGTGACTATTCTAAGCCCTATGAGAGCCTAAATCTCCCATCAGAGGTAAAAAAGGCTATCATTGCCCACGCTGGAAAACTGACGCCTGATTTTGAATTTTTAAATAATTATCTGAAAGTCTGACTGAATTCAATGAGCAAACACGTACTTATCCTGGGGGCTGGTCTGGTTTCACAGCCAATTATTGACTATCTATTTAAAAATACTGATTTTCAACTTACTGTTGCTGATATCATCGAGGAAAATGCGGCCAAAGCCATCGCAGATCATCCCCGGGGGAAATCTGCAGCTCTGGATGTCAACGATGCAGATATTCTGGGAAAACTGGTTACTGAGTCAGACCTGGTGGTTTCACTGTTGCCAAATACCCTCCATGGTATCGTTGCCAAACATTGTCTTCGAGCTGACAAACATATGGTCAATGCATCTTATGTTTCGGATGAGATGAAGTCATTCGATGCTGAAGCCCGTGAAAAAAACTTGCTCTTCCTGTGTGAAATTGGACTCGACCCAGGTATTGACCACATGTCCGCCATGCAGATTATCCATGATATTCGCAAACGTGGCGGAAAAATCATAGAATTTGTTTCAGTTTGTGGTGGTTTGCCGGCACCGGAAGCCAATGATAATCCATTTGGCTACAAATTTTCCTGGAGCCCCAAAGGAGTACTCATGGCAGGTAAAAGTGCTGCACGCTATATAGAGGGCGGGGCAGTCAAAGAAGTCAGTCCGGATGAATTATTTCATTCGACAACATCCATGACCATTGATGGTCGTGAATTTGAAGCCTATCCCAATCGTGACTCGATATCATACGAAGATAGCTACGGTTTTGGAAATATTGAATATTTACAACGCGGAACTTTGCGCTATCCCGGTTGGCATGAATACATTCTGGCATTTAAAGCTCTGAATCTCCTGGAAGAACGTCCCATTGAAGCAGGGGAAAAGAGTTACGCCAATATCCTGGCAGACTTGAATGACCTCAAGCCTGAGAGTATTCGTATGGAGATTTCCGAAAAGTTAAATCTCGCTGAGGATTCGAAGGTTATCCAGGCATTGGAGTGGTTGGGTCTTTTTGATCAAGAACAGATTCGTTTTGAGAATATGATGTCCATAGATCTTCTGGCCGGTCTAATGAGTAGAAAGATGGCCTATGGGGAGGGAGAACGGGATATGGTAGCTCTCCAGCATCGTTTCAAAGCAGCTTTTAATGATCATACGGAACATATCACATCGACCTTGGTTGACTATGGAATCCCTGGAGGTAGCAGTTCTATGGCTCGTACGGTTTCACTGCCAATTGCTATTGTAGCAAAGCTCATCCTTGAACGGAAAATTGATCTCACCGGAGTTCGCATCCCGGTGGATCCTATAATTTATGAGCCGGTATTGGCTGAGTTAGAGACATTGGGGATTGCATTTAAAGAGGAAATCGTAAAGATTGAAGATTGAAGAATTAATAGGGCATGTTAAAGTTGATGACTTGTGTAAGGAAGCTAGTGAATTGACAGCAATATTCTTTTCAGCTCGCAAAACTTTATCAAAGCAGTGACATAAAAAATATTATATGTTAATTATTAAATATCAAAAGAGGTAGATATGGACTTTCTAAAAGAATTAGGTATTGAAGAATTTAACGCGGGTGCCTGTGTAGGTGCTGGAGACTGGTTGGCAACTGGAGGAGATGATGTCCTCAAATCCCGCAATCCTGCCACTGGTGAAATCATCGCCAATGTGTATCAGTGTACAGAAGCAGCCTTTGAGCAGGTTGTAGCCGAAGCTGATGAAGCTTTCAAAGAATGGCGTCAGGTCCCTGCCCCAGTTCGTGGAGAATTAGTCCGCCTGATGGGTGTGGCTCTGAGAGAGAAGAAAGATGCCCTGGGTAGTCTGGTTGCCCTCGAGATGGGAAAAATCAAGCAGGAGGGTGATGGTGAGGTTCAGGAAATGATTGACATTGCTGATTTCGCAGTGGGTCAGTCACGCATGCTCTACGGTAGCACCATGCATTCCGAACGCTTTCAACACAGAATGTATGATCAATATCATCCACTGGGTGTGGTTGGTGTGATCTCAGCCTTCAATTTTCCTGTAGCTGTCTGGGCCTGGAACTCCTTTCTGGCTGCTATCGCCGGGGATACGACCATCTGGAAACCATCATCAACAGCACCGCTTTGTGGTATAGCCGTACAGAATATCTGTAACAAGGTATTGACTGATAATGGCTATAAAGGAATCTTCAATTTAGTTATCGGTCGTGGCTCTGTCATTGGCGAGCGCCTGATAAATGACAAACGTATCCCGCTTGTATCGTTTACTGGATCAACACCTATGGGTCGCCATGTGGGTGAAGTGGTTGCCAAACGTTTTGGTAGCACCATTCTTGAATTGGGTGGCAACAATGCCATCATTATTGATGATACAGCCAATCTTGATATGGCTATACCCGCCACCGTATTTGGTGCTGTGGGAACTGCAGGACAACGTTGTACCTCCACCCGTCGAATTATCATTCAGGAAGAGATCATGGATTCCTTCATAGAGAGACTACAGAAAGCCTACAAACAGGTCCGTATAGGTGATCCATTGGAAGATGGAACCCTCATGGGACCTCTGGTAGACGCCGGTGCTGTGGAAGTATATGAGCAGGCTATCAGGGAAATCAAAGAGGTGGGTGGAAAAATACTTGCCGGTGGAAAAGCGCTTAAAGATAGAGCTGGATATTTTGTTGAACCCACCATAGTACTTGGTGAAAACCAATGGGATATCATCCAGCGTGAGACATTTGCACCGATTCTCTATATCATTCCGTTTAAAACTATTGATGAAGCCATTGAATTACATAATGCGGTTCCACAGGGACTCTCATCAGCCATATTTACCATGAATATGCAGCATGCCGAGAGATTCTTATCTCACATTGGTTCCGATTGTGGTATCGCCAACGTTAATATTGGTACCTCTGGTGCTGAAATTGGTGGCGCCTTTGGTGGCGAGAAGGAAACCGGTGGTGGTCGTGAATCAGGGTCAGACGCCTGGAAAGCCTATATGCGTCGCCAGACGAACACTATCAATTGGAGTAAGGATTTACCGCTGGCACAGGGTATCTCTTTCGATCTTTAAAATTCGAATGTGGGCGGGGCGTATTTAAGCCCCGCTGAAGCATATATGTCTTTCGGAAAATTATATATTGTCTCTACACCCATAGGAAATCTTGGTGACTTTACTTTTCGGGCTGTTGAAACCTTAAAGTCGGTTCAACTTATCGCTGCCGAAGACACGCGTGTTTCAGGTGTTTTACTTAAGCATTATGAGATATCCACCCCTATGTTTTCCTATCATGATCACAATAAAGAAATGGCTACACCAGGACTTTTACGAAAATTGGAAGGTGGCGACGATATCGCGCTTATTTCTGATGCTGGAACACCCCTCATCAGTGATCCAGGTTTCTATCTGGTCCGAGCGGCTGTGGCTCAAAATATTGAGGTCATACCCATTCCAGGTGCATCTGCAATGCTGGCTGGTCTTGTGGCGGCTGGACTCCCTTCAGATCGATTCACCTTTGAAGGATTTTTACCCCGCAAGAAGGGACGTCAGACACGGTTTAAGCTACTGGCTCAGGATCCGCGGACGATTATTGTTTACGAATCACCACATCGAGTGGCCAGAACCCTCAAGGACATTGGTGAATACATGGGGGACAGGCAGGTTGTGGTTGCCCGGGAAATTACAAAAAAGTTTGAAGAATTTATCCGTGGTTCAGTCTCAGAGATCAGGGAACAGTTGGATACGCGCAGCATTAAAGGGGAGGTAGTAATCATAATTGGAGGAAATAAGGCATGACCACGAATCAAGCATTTGAGTATGCCAGGGATGATTTTAATTATCCCCGCTTTATACAGCGCATAATGAAAAAAGCACTGAATTTTTCCATTGAGAAGGTTCAGGAAAACAAAATTGATTCAAGTGGACTCAATAAGTTTCGTTTTGGCGTAGAGGGGATCGCCATCCTCACGCTGATTTTTGGACTTTACTTTTGGGCCGCATTATTTATCGCGATCTGGCTATTCCTGGATCAGGTACAGCTTCATCTTTTTGTTGACAGGAGTGTTGCCAGTAGTCGTTTTAAGCATTTTATTGAAGAAGCTCCCCTCATGCTGGGATTGAGTATTCACTTATGGCTTCAGGGTCATATCTGGACAGGAATTGCCGGTCTGGTTGGGATTAGTGGTATATATTTACTTACAAATCTTCAAATGAAGTATGATTTGAATGCAATCAATCTTCCGCGACTCTATTTTTTAAGATGGGATCGAATGGGCATCTTGTTTCTGTTCACACTACTTGGATCCTGGCCCGGAGAGCGCGCTTATTTATTTGTGGTTCTTCTAGCCTGGTTTCTGGCAGCATTAAGCTTTTATGATTATATCTGGATACTCATTCAACTGGCAAAAAAGAAAACATGAAAACCAATAAACCCCTCCTCATAAGTTTCGAAGGTATTGACGGTTCTGGGAAATCCACCCAGTGCAAAATGCTTTACCATGAACTCCTTGATAGGGGCTATGGTGTTCATCTTTACAGAGAGCCAGGCGGTACCACGATCTCTGAAAAAATCAGGGATATTCTTCTGGATCGCGAGAATGTTGAAATGAGCCCTACGACTGAAATGCTACTCTATTTTTCAAGTCGGAATCAATTGATCACAGAGAAGGTCCTACCTGCTCTGAATCGTGGTGAAATCGTACTCCTTGACCGCTTTGTTGACAGTACCATTGCATATCAGGGATATGGTCGCGATCTGTCCCTCGAAAATATCCAGAAGGTTGCAGAGGTGGCGATAGGTGATCTTACTCCAGACCTGACCATCCTGGTGGACACTCCCCTCGATACAGCTGAAAACAGAATGGATAATCGCGAACTAGATAGGCTGGAAGCTGAAAATGTCGAGTTCAAACAACGGACTCGGAATGGATACCTGCAGTTGGTCCAGGATGAACCGCATCGGTTTCTGTTGCTAGATGGCCGTGAGACAATTGAACTTCTGAAACGCAAGGTTATTGAACGCGTTGATCAGATACTGGAGCCCACAGTTTGAAATATCGGTCCACAATCCTGCCTATTCTCACATTTATGCTACTGACGGGCTGGACTGCCAAGTTATACACTCAGGCTCAATCTGACCGGGTTGAAGGTGAAGCCTCAATCAAAAAAGTATTTAACACCATTCTGGATCGCTATGTAGCCGAAATCGACCCCGAAAAGCTCTCAGATGCAGCTATTGTGGGTATGCTACGTGAATTAGATCCTTACTCCCAGCATATTGATGACAATAATTCCTATCGCCTGGATGCCATCACCACAGGTGAGTATGGTGGCGTAGGTATTCATCTTGGTCGTATGAATGATTCTCTGATTGTGATTTCACCTATGGATGGGACACCTGCATATCAGCAGGGTATTCATGCTGGCGATCGGATTGTTAAAATTGATTCTGTGTGGACTAAAAAATTGGAACTCAATAAGGCTGCCCGGATGGTTCGAGGAGAGCAGGGTTCGACCCTGAAACTCCTGATTAAAAGGGAAGGGGAGCGAGAATATTTAGAGTTCAACCTGATTCGAGAATTGATAAAAGTACCAGATGTCAGTTATTCTGGATTGCTCCGTGATCGAACAGGGTACGTGAAACTCTCTAATTTTTCCAAGTATTCTGCTGAAGATCTGGAAAAAGCGATTCGCAAAATGAACCAGACCAATCTGGAAGCACTTATCATCGATGTCCGTGGGAATCCAGGTGGGTTGCTCAGTGCAGCGCTCATGAGTGCCGACCTTTTTATTGAACAGGGAGCCATACTTTTAGAAACACGGGGTCGCATTAACCAGTCAAATAAAAAGTATCTGTCAAGACGACGTCCCATTGTCAGCGATGATCTTCCGGTTGCCATTCTCATTGATGGTGGATCCGCCTCTGCTTCGGAGATTCTGGCCGGCATCCTGCAGGACTACGATCGAGCTGTAGTTATCGGTGAAGCCTCATTTGGAAAAGGTCTGGTCCAGACTGTGACCAGATTATCCCCTGATACGCGATTAAAGCTCACCTCCGCTAAATATTATCTACCCAGTGGACGACTAATCCAGAAACGCGAAATTGCCCGTGATGTGATCTATGAAGATTTGCTTATTTCAGAGGATACTGTGTTTCATTCTGATAACAGCAGAGAGTTTGAAGGGGGCGGTGGAGTTGAACCGGATATTGTGGCCGAAGATTTTCCTCTCAGCGATCTTGAGCGGGCACTCTGGCGCAAGCGCTTATTTTTTAAGTATGCTTTGGATTATGGAGAATCGCATCCTGGACTGACCCTGCCTATCCGTTTCAATGATAGTGAGGTAGACAGTTTTTACCAGTGGATGTCCCAGCGTGATGTTATTCCTGAGTCAAAGCTCAATCGCTGGATTCGTGATATGGACAAAGTCGTAGATTCTACCAGTAATATCTATGATGACGCTCTTGAGTTGAAAAAATCCCTGAGTGAATTGGAGGATAAATATCAGCAGGAAGCCTTTCTGGATATTAAATTTCAAATTCTCGCAGGGCTTGAGAGAGAAATGTCCAACGTTTTAGGAGGGAGCGGTGCCCGTATCGCAGCTTCTTTGAAACATGACAGGGTCGTTATGAAAGCGATTGAAGTACTTTCATCAGCTGAACAGATTCAGGAAATCCTGGCTGGACCGGCAGAATAATACCATTTACATTTCAAAATACGCGTAATTAAGTTGGATAACCTTTACCCTTCGAGAGCACTTCGAGAACCTCAGTGTACCACCTCAGGGAGACAAAAAGTGTGTCTTGCTGAGCCTGTCTGCCCTGAGCTTAGTCGAAGGGAAGTATGACACGCTAAGCGTATTCTGGAGTTAAACTGGTATAACTACTCTTTTACTTTTAGGGACAGGGTCAGAGTGAAATTCGCCAGAATTTCATCACCATATTTATCTGGTGCTGTGACCTGGATATTAATGCTCTGGTGGTGCCGTTCACCTGAATCAACAACCTTTTGAATGAGTGCATCTATTTTTTCACCATCCGTGCAGGTGAAAATGGCGTCCGCATCTACTCTCTTTAAAAAGTCCGCCTGGATATCTTTAAATACGAGACTAATTTTATGGCTACTCCTACTTATCATATGCATTGCCAACAAGCCTGAGGCGAGATCAGCACCTACAGCTAAAACACCAAAATACAGGCTCTTCAAGTGATTTTGGGTCCGCTGGCGCAAGGGAATTCTTATAATACATTGGCTTTGATCCAATTGAAGTACCTGAGGTCTTACAAAAAATATGAGAGGTATCTTGGTGAATCCAAAATACCTGACGGCAAGAGTTTGTTTCCAGTTTGTTTTCATAGCGATTTAGCAGGATAACCTGCTCCCTAATTTTTTTAAGGAGTGGCTTCTGATTATGCGAATTGACCCCCCGTGATTATTTACTACCTAAAGAGTTCTTTCATATTTGATGCCAAACTATATCAAACGCTGAATTGTTTCTTTTAATTCCGCCAGGCGAAAAGGTTTGGTCATAAAGTCGTTGCAGCCGGCACCCATGCATCTGTCCCTATCAGCGGCAAATGCATGCGCAGTCAAGGCAATAATGGGAACCCGATCCCATTTATCATCTGCTCGAAGGAATCTAGCCAGATCCAGCCCGTCCTCATCACCTCGGAGGGATAGATCCAGTAAGATTAGCTGAATATCATGAGCATTGAGCTTCACTTTGGAATCGGCCACTGATTCAGCAAAATGAAGTGTATAGTCCTTCTTTAAAGTAAAGCTAGCCAGCTTCTGGGAGTTGGGGTCATCTTCAACAACAAGAATACTCAATCTTGAAACCTCACTTGAGGCATCGAGCTCAACGATCGGAGCAGACAAACCTGGTTCAGCAATATTGGTTGCAGGGGTTACTGATGCATCACCTGGAAAATAGATTATAAATTTGCTGCCAATATTTTGCTTACTTTCAAAGCGTATCTTGCCGTTGATCAATGTGAGGTATCGATGGGCAAGCGCTAGTCCCAGACCCATTCCCTGGAAATTTTTAGTGTAGCCCGTACTTTCCTGAGAAAAGACATTGAACATGTGATCCTGGTATTCTTTGGACATCCCAATACCCGTATCTTCAATAGTGATTCTCACAGAACCATCGACAATTTCAGTAGTTAGACTGACATGGCCGGAGTTAGTATACTTAATCGCGTTGTCTATCAGATTGGAAATGGACTGGGAAGCACAATATTTATCAGAAACGATATGTATATCCGCATTTGGGACATTGATATGAAGTTCTAGATCTTTGGCTTTGGCGGCCGATTTGAATGAAGCCCCCAAATTTTTTATGATTTCCCCCAGATCAATCTTCTCCGTCTTTAGCTCAAACGTCCCCGTTTCAATTTGTGAAATGTCAAGTATATGGTGCACCGTCTGCGAAAGTCGTTTACCACTCATATAGATGGTCTCAAAATAGACTTGCAAATCCTCATCAATTTTGCCGGTGACTTTTTCTTCGATCAGTTCTGTAAAACCAAGAATTGAATTCAATGGCGTCCGGATTTCATGACTCATATTGGCCAGGAATAAGGCTTTGACCTCCTCATTCTTCAAGGCCTGTTCTTTAGCGGAGATGAGCTCAATCTCGGTATTCTTCAGGTTGGTGATATCAGTAGCATAGTAGTGCAGCAGATTCTGGTTCTGCAGAAAGTAGGCTGACCAGAGCAAGTGCATCCCTTCCAAAGACACTTCACGTGAAGGAATTTGACTCTGGTCTGACGCAGAGGTACTTATATCGGCTTTATAAGTCTTTGGTAAGATCTGAGAAACTTGAGAAATATCCAGATTCATTTGGTCAAGTAGTTTGATCCCAGCCGGATTTATATAGCTGGGAACGCCCTTTAAATCTACCTCAATGACGGGCATGGGGTTAGCAAGTGGAAAAAAAGCTAGTCTTTCAATCTCTTTCTGAGCCTTATTCTGTTCACTGCTTTCATGCGGTTTTATCTTATCAGTCAATTTTGGTGTTCACCTTATATTTTTATCCCCCATTTCAAAGGACCAAGCATCTGCACTAAAATTATTTCGCTACTAATTTATCGCGCTTATGGATGTAAAAATAATAGTAAATCGATCCCAAACTAGTCAAACCAAGACCGATGAGGGATGGAATTAAAGTTGTCATAAGCGTAATAACAAAAAATGTCGCATATATCACGAATACAATGATCAGACTCCAGGGATAAAGCCAGGCTTTATACGGTCTTAAAACGTCGGGATATTTCTTTCTGAGAACAAAAATGGCCGCAAACACCATCAGATTGAACACAGTACTCGTAGCTGAGAAAAAATCAATAATGGTCTCGTAAGAGTTGGCTGCACTGACTGCAAAGGTCAGCAAGACGGTTGCCCAGAGAGCCTGACCAATCAAAGCATTGTTAGGGGTTTTGTGCTTTTTACTGAGAACTGCAAACTTTTTAAAAAACATTCCGTCCCTTGCCATGGCCTGCCAGGCGCGGGCTTTACAGAGAATCTGAGTGCTTACATTCCCAAAAGTATTAAACATGACGGCGACTGAGATTAGGATCCCGCCTGTGGCTCCCAGGGCAACCCTCATGGCTTCAGTTGCCACCCACTTGGAGTCAGCTATTTGAGCTGGAGTTAATTGGTAGAGATAGGCGGAGTTTGCGCCCATGTATAAAACCATGACCCCGGCGATACCAATAAAAAGGGAGAGGGGCAGATTACGCCGTGGATTCTTCACCTCCTCAGCGATATAGGTGGCACCCTCCCAGCCACTAAAGGCAAAAAAGGCGTAGCGTAAAGCGGCACCAACAGCCAGAAATGTGGATCCGTTAAATGCATCAGGCATGAGGGGGTTGACAAAATTTGAGAATGAGCCCGTCGACCAGCTCGTAAAACTGGCACCGATAATACCACCAACTGCAACAATTTTAATAGCACCAAAAAAGTTTTGAATTTTACCACTGAGCTGAACCCCGAATAGATTAACGATGGTGAGCAGCCAGATGGTTGTGAGGGCAATCAGGTAGAGTGTTATCTGCCCAAAAGCCTCTCCAAAAGCAATAATCCAGAGTGCTTTGAGATATTCACCAAATATGAGTGCCACAGCCGCAATAGCGGCAGTCTCTGATACAAAAAACATGGCCCAGCCCCGTAGAAATGCCCAGAAAGGGTGATAAGCCATTTTCAAATATACATAAGGACCGCCGGAGCGAGGCATCATCGCAGCTAACTCTGCATAGACTACAGCTCCAAATATGGTTACAACCCCTCCCAGTACCCACACCAGACCAAACAATGAAGTACAACCGACCAGAGCCATAATAGGGGCAGGGGTTCTGAATATCCCTGATCCGATAATCCTGCTGACTACAATGGAAATGGCTTCGATGAGCCCCAGGTCACGCTTGTATTCAGTAGAGTCACCGAAATCTCTCATTTGTGATGTCACGTCAGTCGCGGACATGCGAACCTCCTGGTAAATTGGGCATCTGGTCAGAGCAGCTTACAACAAATCAATTAGTATATACTCAAAGGATGATGAGCTATCAATTTTAATATCCAACAATGGTAGTATTTCTTCATCGTGTTGATTCAAATATAAGGCATTATTTAATCGGTCAAATCTAATGAAGCAAGGGGCTAATTAAAGTCTGTCTAAAAAGTCTTTTTTTGATGTTTTACTTGTTGTTTCTTGGTCGTCATCCCGAGCGGAGTCGAGGGATAACATACTGTGATACAAAATAATAGCCCCTCGACTCCGCTCGGGGTGACGATCTGGAATCTGTGAATCTAATACAGAAACTGTAATAGCATCTGCATACAAACTAACTTTATGGACAGACACTAATTATTCTCATCTCTGAAGTAATCCAAAAAACCATTATTTTGGTTCAATAATTTTCCCTGGGAGGTAGTGATGATGGTGATCTGATTATCCATTACTTTGCGAGAACTCTTAATATAATGTTCATATACGCCTGATGTATAGGCAGTTATGGGATATACTTAAATGATGATATTGAGTTTAAACTGAAGCTATGCGATCCAGATAGATTTAATATTGGTAAACTCACGTATACCAAAATGTGAAAGCTCACGCCCGTAACCGGAGCGTTTAATTCCTCCAAATGGAAGTCTGGGATCAGAGACCGTCATCCCGTTAATAAATACTGCGCCACTCTCAATTTGTCGAGCGAGGTGTTCACCCCTAGTGAGATCGTTTGTCCAAAGGGAAGCACCCAGACCAAATTCGGAGTCATTGGCCACTCCAATCGCCTCATCAGTATCCTTTACAGGGATGATAGTGGAAACAGGACCAAATGTTTCCTCTCGGTAGAGACTCATACCTGCTCTCACATCGCTAATAATGGTAGGTTCATAAAAATACCCTGGTCCTGGAATAGATTTTCCTCCCAGCAGGAGACGGGCACCTGCATCAAGACTTGCTTGCACTTGCTCATGCAATTCAGCACGCAGATCAGCCCGTGCCAGGGGTCCTACCTGTGTATTTGGAAGTAGTGGGTCACCTGCAATCAGCGCTGACATAAGCTCAGTTTTTCTGGTTTCAAATTCTTCAAGTCGTGATTCAACCACGATAAACCTTTTGGCTGCAATACAGCTTTGTCCATTGTTGATCATACGTGCATTGACAGCGGTATTCACACAAGTCCCTATATCTGCATCATCTAGCACAATAAATGGGTCGGCACCACCCAGTTCCAGGACAGTTTTCTTCAATTCCCGACCAGCAATAGCTGCAACGTTCATCCCGGCAGCTTCACTACCAGTCAGGGTCACCGCTTTCACGTAGGGATTCATGATCACAGCTTCCACCTGGCTGGCTGAAATCATAAGTGTTCGGAAGAGATTCTCTGGGAACCCAGCTTTAACAAATATTTTCTCAATCGCCAGGGCACAAGCTGGAACATTGGAAGCATGCTTGAGTACGGCGGCATTGCCAGCCATAAGGGCAGGTGCCGCGAAGCGAAATACCTGCCAGAATGGGAAATTCCAGGGCATAACTGCCAGTACAATTCCGATGGGCTCAAAGCTTACAAAACTTTTTGAAGCGTTTGTTTCAACGATTTCATCAGCCAGGAAAGCTTTGGCATTATCGGCGTAGAAATCACATACCCAGGCACATTTTTCAATTTCAGCCTGAGCTTCATGCATAACTTTCCCCATTTCCAATGCCATAACTCGTGCCAGGTCGTCTTTCTCGTTACGCAAGACACTCGCTGCACTATGCATCAGAATGGAGCGTTGTTCAAAATCCGTTACTTTCCAGCTTGCCCAGGTCGCCTGAGTTTTCGAGATAATATCCGTAGTCTCATCATTAGAATAAACCGGATATTCACCGATTAATTTGCCAGTAGCCGGGTTAATGGATTTCATTTGACTCATCTTAAATAAAGCATTTTAATGGTTTGCTGAGAATTGTCGCTGATCAGACGACAGAAGTAAACACCCGTACTCACAGTTTGTCCCGCCTGGTTTATGCCTGACCACTGAAGCTCGTGGTGACCCACACTTTGATACCCTTCTGTCAAGGTTACAATCTCCTGTCCACGAATGTCAAATATGGTGAGCTTGATTTTCGAGTCATATGGAATTTGGTAGCCTATGGTCGTCGTAGGATTAAAGGGATTGGGAAAATTCTGATTGAGTTGGAAAGTGTGTGGGTTTTGGTGAGCTTCATCCGCTTCTATACCACTTGGATCAAGCATTTGAAGCTTCACTGCATCAGCTCTGAGTACTGCTCCAACAGTACTGTTACCAGTATCATGGACCTCTAAATGAATGGGTGTATCCACAGGTAAATAGTAGTTGCCTACACTTACCCAGCTACCACTACCAGCATTCTGATCCAGAAATACTGAATCAACAGGTGCTCCATTAATTTTTAGAATGTAGAGGGCATCATCGCTGGAATTAATGGTAGTTGGGACGATCTCGAAGATCTCATAATATCCCGCATCTTCGGGTTCCAGACGAAAAGATGCTGAAGCGCCAGCGTTGAGCCAGGCATATCTACTGGATGGTCCCCAGGCCTGTGCTACGCTGGTAAACCATTCACCAGATTCACTATACACATCACTCTGTTCATTATCCACGACGTAAAATGGGTATTGCACATTTGCTGTAATGATAATCTCCATCTCAGGGTGCATGGTGTCATCACAGCTTATCCTGAGAGTGTCCTCAAGTGGACCCAAATCCAGGGGGTGGAGGTTTAGCTCGAGGTCTATTTCAGTCATTCCTGCAAGTTGATAGGGTAGAGCGATTTCATAACCAACATGACCTCTGGAGCTTTCAATATTTTGAATGGTCAAGACTTCAGTTCCGTGATTGCTGATTCTCAGGTTTTGAGAGACTGTACGATCGAGGCTGATCTCTCCAAAGTTTAGCGCCTGGCTGGAGAGATGAATGTCTCTATCACGAACTCTGGCGGAGAGTTTGATGACATCCACAGTCAGATTTGCGCCAGTGACTGGTTCTGAGATGTCGCTCATGAGCTCAAGCACGTCGGTTTGACCAGCATCAAGGGGAATCGTCGCCAGATAGATCCATTCATGGGCAGGCAAGGGTGCCTCCAGCTCCAATGTGTCAATTGCCGTATTGGAATGAATAACAGCCTGTAGTGGAAAAGCTGATGAGTTAGTTGCCGGCATCTGAATGAAAAGGTGATAAAGGGAAGCTTCCTGGACGTTTGGAGCCCATGAAACGTGAGCCGGGTCGCTTTGATTGGTTGTAGCTGTTCGAGCATCAACTCCCCAGGCTGCATTGTCAGTATTACTCCAGGTTCCTGATAATTCAGTATAGCCTAGATCTTCATTGTCCATATAGATGTCATCCGGAATGAGCTTGACAAATTCCGTTGTGAGATTTCCTGCAGTATCCGTGGCAGCTACACCCAGTTTTGCTAATTCTGAAGGATAGGGGATGATTTCAGTGTTCCACGACAGGTCAGTTTGTTGGATACATTCGAGTTTGAAGTAACTTTCATCCTTGTATTTGATGGCGACAAAGGGCTGGGGCATAAAAAGGGGTTCATTTGAGGAAATATTATAGAATAGATTGTCTTCTGAACCCTGACTAACGATACTGACCTCAGGTGGTGTCACATCAGCGGTTCCCCGCCAGAGTTGCATGGCTTCAATGGCCGTACAATAACGAAAGTCCACATCAGGATACATATCAGCTGCTGCATGGGCCAACTGATTCATGGTGGCCATCTTTTCCGGGAAATCAGTTTCAGGCAGGTGAGCCCAAAGGCAGGCAACTTGATCGGTACCGTTACTGGCTGCTTCAAAAATGGAGTTCATGATGTTAGAATTTGCGACCTGTCCAAATGAGGCTGAGCGGACGTTCCAGCCCGGACCATCGCCAGGCACCATGTAATTATCATGGTCAGGTCGAAAGGGTACAAAAGCGGAGGGAGACTCAGACCAGTTATAAGTGTTGTCCAAAGGTTCTTCCTGGTCGACGCGATTGGCTGGCCAGGCATTGTGCATGCTGTAGGGGAGTAGCTCATTCAGATAGTGTTGCCACTCATTATCCATAAAATGCCAACCACTACGAAACGAGACAGGGAAAACATCCTCCTCCAACAGGAATTGAGCAAGCGTCACATCAAAATCATCTCGGGATTCACCAAAGGTAAGTGACTGGTTCCAGAAATACATGCCATCCTGGTCATAATCTGACCAGAAAAAGGTGTGGTAATGCAGGGACAACTCATCCCCATTGATGAGAACATTTTCTCCATGATATTTCTGCATCAGATAGAGAGTCATGATATTGGGAACCGGGAAATTGGTATTGGTGGCATAGCGGAATATGTTTCCGGCCATCATCCACCAGGTCATTTTCATGGTCTGGCCATATGAATCGACAAATTGTGACCGAAAGACCGGATCCATGACTTCATAGGCATTCATTGATGGATCTGTGTAGAGTGCCTGATTATAGGTGTTATGATAACGATTGACTGACATACCATCCCAGATGGCTGTATCCGAACCCAGGACGAGATAAACGGTAGCGCCTTGAATACCAGTGAAGCTAAAAAACAAGATTAGGAATAAGTTCAGAATGTGTTTTGCTTGAGTCATTTTAGTGTTCCCCTGTTAGTACAGCAAGTTTACAAATATTATCAGGAGAAACGAAGAATTGTTTGGTAAATGAACCCTGATTTTCATCTGAAGGGATAAATTACTTTTAGAGATTTATGCATAATATTGACATGAATACAATAATGTAACTAACTGTCAATCAGGCCATTAAGACGATTACATATGCAAATTAAATATACTGGAATCGATTTAGTTCTTTCTCACATATTATGATAAGAACAGTGATGGGTCAGATGAAATGCAAACTGATCTACAGCCAATACCAGGCGAACTCATGGGTGAGAAATGAATGTATCTGATTCAAGATGGGTTGGGTTTCAAGGTCATTTCTAAGTATCTGTTTTGAATATAATGGGCTTAAATATGTATCAGTCAGTTGATCAATTTCCTGTCTGAGTGCCAGATCATCTATCAGTACTACGGATTCGGTATTATGGATGGCACTCTGGGCATCCAGATTGAAAGAACCAATAATAACGGGACCATTGTGACCAAATGATGCAAGCTTCTGATGCATGGTCTGCTCGCCTGCTCTAGGTCTTGGAATCCATTCATACAGATAGAACTGGTCTGTTTCCTTCATTATTTCAAGTGCTGCATAATTCGAGGCGACAGAAAGAATCGGGTGATTGTTTGATTCAATTGAGTTGGTCAGCACAGTAACACTCCCACCAAGTTTTGTGTGGGCAATGATGGCATCTCTAATGCGTTTAGAGGGCGCAAAATATGCAGTTGCAATAAATACAGGTTCCCGGGGAGGTGTTGCTAGTAATAGGACACGATACAATTCCTCAACATCACGGCTACGATCAGTAAGGGGATGATGCACCACCAAACGGACTCTAGCGCTATCCTGGATGCCATTTTGGTTTTGGCTAAATGCTTCTTTTACTCCCAGCAGAGCAGCTGGCAGATCTCGCCCAGTATGCACCTGCATATCTCTTAAAAATTCCTGATAGATGTCCCTGGCTGCCGGACCTTGAATCTCCACGTCAACGTCATGCCAGCCTACTTTGCCACTAATCGAATCCTGACGACCGACCACACCGCCCAGGGCGTACTCACCGGCTATATTCATACCTCCTACGATGGCGCGGATGCTACCCCCAGTGTGTCCTGTGATAAAATACTTCTCATGATCGCAGTAGTCATACAAGATCAATGATTCACCTGAGCGTTTCAGAGCTGCAACAGGATTTTCAACTAACCTTCGAATATTATCGGCCCATTCATCCATCTCATATGGTCGGCTGGGTGAGTTGCTGGGTACGATGATGACACCAGCTGCTCTCATTTCATGGATGATGTTCTTTTCGCCCAAGGGCAAACCTAGATTGATATGTTGAGCCATATCCACGAGGACATCAACAGATTCTATGGAACCCTTTACATCATATTGAACTACCACAGGAATACCAGCACGGGCACGTTCTGAAAGCACAGAGGCCATACGACGTCCTGCTTCATCATCTGTAAACAAAAAGGTTTTGACAAAAATAAACTGAGCCGTACTCATATTTTCATATCGTCGAGGAAAACTATTGATCCCATTTACCAGCAGGCGAGCACTATTTTGTGCTGATTCAGTTGAATTGGTCTGTTTATCCAGCAGGTTTTGGAAGACTTCATCCTGGTACCATGTCTTTGAATTTGTACCCTTTGTGGGATTGGAATCTGAGGGATAATAGAATGAACAAGTGTACAGGTTCAGGCTAATGAAGAATACGAGATAGACGAGAGTCATATATCGATAATGGAGAATGGTTTGTTTGGACAACATGCAAACCTCAAATGCTTATTAGTTCATTATAACCGAACAAGATTGGTGATTAATTTATCCATAATTGCTTGTTGATCAACAGCTTATAGAAAGCAGGGAGGTTTGAGGTGACTATTTCTTCGGTGTGGCGAGGGGGGCACATATGAAAACATGTTTAATACAAAACGCCCCTGAATTGATCAGGGGCGTTTGCATATTTCTGAGCCCAGTAAGGGCTATAATTTCAGCACTATTTCAATAACATCATCCGCTTGGATTGGGACTGTGCACCACGTCTCAAGGTATAGATATAGATACCAGTTGGGAGATCATTACCTGCCAGATCTTTAGCTGACCACTGTACCTGGTGTGCTCCAGCGTTGAGCTCACTGGAAATCAACTGAGCAACCTGCTCTCCGCGAATATTGAAGATATCCAGATTGACATGTCCTGCAGAAGCCAGCTCGAAGCGTATACTGGTTTCAGGATTAAACGGATTGGGATAATTCTCATAGAGTACGAAATCTTGTGGCTGGAAAGTCTCCGAATCTATGGATACGGTTCCTCCAAGATCAGTAAAATCGGTGTTATGCTGGAAATTTTGTGCCGTATTGTCTGAAACATTGTTTAACTCAATCCGCCATGAATGATCGGTGGGGGGAGCATCATAGCTGCCGTTGGTATTGAGATCAGCCCACATATCAATATTGTAGGAAGCTCCAGCGTCGAGAGCATGCATAAATACGTACTCAAAATCAGGATCAACGATACTGGCTATCTCCTCGTTGGCCACAACGGAGTCGGTAGCGACATCAACCACACTAATTTCAAAATATTGACCTGTATGCGGAGACATTCCAGTGATATTCATATGCAGGGAGAATTTGGCAGCTTCACCGCTAGGTACATCAGAACTGGAACCCGGATTAGTAACAAAAGCTGAGTTCCCAGGGTTGGCACTATCGGTAGACCACAACCCAAAGGGATCTTCCAGCTCGTGTCCATTTGTGAAACCGTCACCATCAGAATCAACAGTGGCCAGGTTTGCAACCCAATTCACATCACCACCCCCAGTGAGAAATGAGCTTTGAACCAGAGAACCAAATGCGTTCCTGGCGCCACCACCGGATGGACTAACATGACAGCCACCACAGCCGACTGAGCTACCATTGGGTAATTGATTTACGCGGAAACTCCTGGCTTCCAGTGATGTGGTTCCAAATAAAAGAACCAGTGAAACTGGAAGCATTAATTTGTGTAGCAAAATATTCATATTCCCCTCCTATAAATGGGCTTTCAATTGATTGCGCACATGATAGTGTTCGAGCATATGTAAAAGAAGATAAATAATATCACGTATATAAGTGAATGACATATATCACTGGAATAGAATATTGATCAAATGAGATTTACTTTTTAGAGGGGAGGATCAAGAGAGATGGTCGACTAATATCCTCAGCCCAATTCCAATCAGAATCAGTCCACCCAGGATTTCGACCCCTTGTCCCAACCATTGCCCCGCAGCTTTACCGATACGTGTGGACAAGGCGGACATAATGAAGGTAATCAATCCAATGAGGAGACATGGAAGCCAGATGCTGACATTGAGCATGGAAAAGCTGAGTCCGGCTGCAAGGGCATCTATACTGGTGGCGATGCTGAGGGTGACCAGAGTCCAGCCCTTAGTTGGATCAATCATAAGCCGATTCTCACCAGGTAAAAGTCCGGAGAAAACCATTCTACCACCTACAATAGCCAATAAGGTGAAGGCAATCCAGTGATCCCATGCACTGATGTAATCCACTACTGTCGACCCTAAAAGCCAACCAATGAATGGCATGACGGCTTGAAAGAGTCCAAAGTGGAAAGCGAGACGAAATACGGCCCTGTAGTCTTTGGCAAATCCTGCAGCAGCGGCTGTCATCGATACAGCTGAGGCATCCATAGCCAGACCGATTGCAATGAGTATCATCTCGATAAGTGACATGGAGTATGATAAACCATTTTGAGGAAATTGCATCCCAATAGGACACAAGTCTTGAGGTTTTCAGCGTGAGGATCATTTGGAGAATAGCAACCCACCTAATCTATAATTTTTTGGATAGACTTTATCAAATCACTGTAATACACGGCATATCAGTAGGTTATACTGAATTTGTGATAATCTGTATTTGAGGATATGCAGATGTGCAACCTCTATAGCATGAAATGCTATTATGAAATAATTGCTTGTACAAATATATACAGTAACATATATTCGCCAGCCAAATCGAGTTATAAATTGAACACTGATAAAGCGATATGTTGATAAATGGCAACATGCTTTAGCTGACTATCCCACTGGATAAAACACATACTGAGTTTAGCGTCTCGCGTCTGGCCCCTCAATTCTTTCCATCACTATTATGGCATACTATGCTAAGAATAGCATGCAGATATTCATTAATGCGTTGAGATATTGACGTTTAAACAACAGGGGGGATTATGTATTCCACACACAGAAACTGTTTTGAGCTTTTTGTAAGAGTTGGTATTGTATTTATGCTTCTTATTAGCCTGGGCTTGGCTGATTATGATGCTGATGGAGTAGAATTAACAGGTCGCAATCCATATGGATATTGTCCATTTGCAGTTGCCTCTGGTGATTATGTATATGCAGCCAGCGGAACGGTATTCGAGGTTCTAGGAGTCGATGATTTGCTTCCAGTAGGTCAAGTCATCACCGAGAGTATTGTAAGCAGTATCGCGATATCAGGGAATTATGCGTATATCGCCAATTGGAGTGATGGCTTTAAGGTCATTGATATTTCAGATCCAACTGACCCAACATTGGTTGCGCAAATCGATTTTGAAGGACAATGCTGGGACCTCTCAGTTTCTGGCGATTATGCTTACCTGGGGAATAATACTGAGGGTTTGCAGATCATTGATATCTCTGATCCACTGCTGCCTAGTCTGGCCAGTACATTTTTACCGGTAGAAACTCCAGCTTTCGAATATACTCAGGTTGTTGATACCATTGCATATGCTGCATCTCAATCGGGTTTATACATACTTAATGTCAGTGACCCCGCAGCGCCTGTGCAACTTGGTTATGCTCCTTCAGAAAATGGAGCCTGGTCTGTGCATGTGGTAGATACTATTGCCTATCTCCCTAAGGGGGCAGATGGCATACGGATGATCAACGTTGCTGATCCAACGACTCCTCTTGAGATAGGATATTTTCCAACACCTGACGGCGCCCTCTGGGTAGAAGTTGTGGATACTATTGCCTATGTGGCTGAAAGGTATGCCGGGATTCAGATTCTTGATATTTCTGATCTCACAGCACCCGACTCTATCGGGATGTTTGAGGTGGATTATGCCGATGCGATCAATATTCAGGGAGACAGTTTATATCTGGCATCCTCAATTGGGGGTATCAAGCTGATAGATATCAGTGATTTAATATCTCCAGTCCTATTAAATGAAAATTCTGGAGGAGGCTATGCTCTTGATGTTTATACCTCAGGGGAATATACCTATGTAAGTCATAGAAATATGGGAGTGGGTGTTTATCACATATCTGAAGAAGGGAGTCTACTCCAGGTTGGATATATTGAGCTGGGAGCACCCTATAAACTTTCTGGTAGAGGGAGCAATCTATATGTTGCTGACGGTGGAAATCTCCAGATCATCGATGTATCGGATCCTGCCAACCCACAGATTATCAATACCTGGAATGAAGGATGGGTTAATAATGTGATTGCGTATCGCAGTCTGCTTTACCTGGTCGGAAGTCCAGATTTACAGATTATAAATGCCGGTGATCCAAATAATTTGGAACTGCTTGGGAGCCTGGATGGTCTGCCTTCTAGTCCTTATGAATTAGCCCTGAACAATGGATTTCTCTATCTTGCCAGTCGAAGTGGTGGTTTGAATATTGTGGATGTACGTGATTCAGCCTCCCCTCAACATATCAGCAATTTAGGCGGATTCTCTTATACCTGGTCTGTGGCGGTTTCGGGCAAATACGCCTATGTGGCTGATCGCGATAATGGAGAAGTGCGTGCTATTGATGTCTCTAATCCAGAGGAGCCATTTGATGCTGGTGGGATCGCTATTGGTTCCCGGGTTGAGGATGTGCAGGTTTCAGGTCGCTTTGTATATGGTCTGGATGCCTGGGAAGGTGTTCGAATTATAGATTTTGCCGATCCAATTAACCCTCTCGAGGTGGGCTATTTTAACACTGGGGGTTTTTCCAAAGGTCTATACAACGATTGGGGCTGGATCGCTGTGGCTGATGGAGGTGGGGGTCTCTACCTTCTGGAAACATACATTCAGTCTCCCAATTTTACAGTGAATTCTATTGGTGATGAGAGTGATACAGATCCAGGTGACGGAAATTGTGACGTTGGCAATGGTGATTGCACACTGCGGGCAGCTATAGAAGAGGCAAATGCTTATCCTGGATACAATATCATATGGTTTGATATTCCCGGTGAGGGTCCCCATTATATACAGCCCCAGACCGAACTGCCGGCTGTTGAGGATCCCGTGGATATCAACGGACGTTCTGAACCGGATTGGGCTGGAAATCCCTCCGTCGCCGTTCAGGGGATGAACGCAGGGGAAACTAACGGCATAGTGTTCAGACCATCTGCTGCTTACTCAAGGATGATAGGCATGAATGTTTCCGGGTTTAGTGGTGCTGGCGTCCTTGTTGAAGGAAATGGTCATGCAATCATCTGGAGTTACATCGGAACTGACATAACTGGCTCTACAAGCCAAGCCAATGGTATTGGCATCGATGTCATGGGATCGTACAATCAATTCAATGTGAATACCGTTTCAGGGAATAGTGCTACGGGGATAAATCTAATAGCAATCCCGGACGAAGGTTTTGAATGTCACCACAATGGGTTTCAAGGTAATAAAATTGGAACGGATGCCGCCGGGGGTTACGTGGTTCCAAACGATGGCGATGGCATGTATATCGGTGAAGAAACTCACCACAATGTTATTGGCAATGGGAATGTCATTGCAGGGAATACCACGAGAGGAATCTGGCTATCTGGAACCTGGGAAAATGTTATCCAGGGCAACCTGATTGGAACTGATGCCAGTGGCACAGTAGCTCTAGGGAATGGGTCTGATCAACATGGTATTGTTATAGGATCAGGTTCGCACCACAACGTTATAGGTGGCCAATTTGAGACCGAAGGAAATGTGATCTCAGGTCATGATGGTTTCGGAGTTGCTCTCTGGAATGAAGGCACACAATTCAATCAGATCCTGGGC